>VFQP010001411.1_pt1 | contig 32341 bp, 33 predicted proteins | sample 3512351 | NCBI WGS metagenome assembly VFQP01 (sample SAMN10412372, study PRJNA504923) | tailings metagenome | isolation source: Relicate 1 Philex TSF1 revegetated site | place: Philippines: Tuba, Benguet | collected 2017-08-29
GACAGGGTTGGAGTTTGGGCGTATAATCGTTTGTTTACGCGTATACTTAAAAAAGATCAGGAAGCAGGTGATCAGTATAGATGCCGATCATTGCTGCTTCCTGATCTTTTTATACTTAGATAGAAAGATTGCTCATGTAAGTAGCATCTAACTTTGCACTATCAATAGGTGTAGTTCCGGTAAACGCTTCCTGTTCTACAATAAAAGTGTGCAAGCCATGTTTCGCTCCTTCAGTCAATACTGAAGGGAAATCAATAGTACCCTTACCCAATACACAAGACTCCATTCCTTTCTCGGTTTTAGTCAGGTCTTTTACATGTGCCAAGCGGAAACGACCAGGATATTTTTTGAACCAGGCTTTAGGGTCCTGTCCGGCAGCAACTACCCAGTAAATATCCATCTCAAAATCTACCAGATTCGCATCTGTACCTTTCATCATCACATCCTGGGGCAAAACACCATCAATAGGCTTGAATGAATAATCGTGGTTATGATAGGCAAATCGAATTCCATGTTTTTTTGCGATCTCTCCGCATTGATTGAACTCATCATTAAATCGCTTGAAATCATCCATTGATTTTTGTGGTCCTTTCCAGGCACAAATCAGGTGTTTCATACCAATTTCAGCGGCTTCAGCAGCCTTTCGTTCAAATTCCACTGTATTATTACAATGTGAGGAAATAATATTCATGCCCAGATCATCCATATATTTTTTAAACTCAGTATTCTTCCATCCCCAGAACATCCCTTTCTGTCCTTCGAAACTCTCGATCTGTTTGTAACCGAAACTGGCCAGTTTAGCCAGAGTGTCCTTTGCATCGGCAGCCATGGCATTCCTGACTGTCCATAACTGAATGCCGAACTTATCGAGTTTCTTTGAAGGCATCAATCCATCAAAAAGAGAAGCACTGGATAAAAGCGGTGCCAATGCAGAAGCCATGGCACCCATTCTTAAGAAATTCCTACGATTGATTGACATAATATCTTATTTAGGTAAAACACCACTATACTTTCATACAGTGGTGTTTCAAAATGATTATTTACGAAAAGCCATAAGATTAGGATCAAGCCCAGGCACGATCCCCTTTCTTGTAAGGCACACATCCCTCATATTTACCGGGAACAGCCACATGACGTAGTGCTTGGGTAGAACCTACTTCAGACGTAAAGAATCCCAGCAAGGTGAGTTCCTTCACCAGTCTGAAATAGTGATTGGGTGCATCTTTTTCCTTGGTCTTTTGGTATTCCTTCGCTTCCTTATCAATATCTACCAGCAATGCATGACGCTCTTCTGCGGTACTTTCCAAGAAGCTCTTGCTGTGTTTCTTTTTGCTGGCTTCATCCAGTTTTTTCATGCCTTCCATAAAAACAGTTTGATCCTTGGGCTCATAACAGTCTTTGATCATAACGGTCATGAACTCACCCACATTGGCTTCTTTGGCACCTGGCGTGCTTGTTTTAGGAAGGATAGTTTCAGCTACTTCATTGAGAAAGCTGATATCATCGGGAGAAAAGCTGATGGCTGCTGTATCGCCACCTGTTTTACAACCCGACAAGAAAGCACTGGTACCGATAATGGTTCCACCCAATAAGAGGGCTACACTGGATAGGGCTTCTCTTCTATTCATGGTTTATTTTTTTACTGTGCGATTGAATGTTGTTTAAAGATTTTGCTTTTTGAGTTCACTCACTGCAAAATCTACTGCTCTGGCAGTAAATGCCATATAGGTAAGTGATGGATTGACACATGAACCCGATGTCATAAAAGCACCATCGGTTATAAATACATTGGGTGCATCCCAAACCTGGTTATTCTTGTTCACTACAGAGGTTTTAGGATCCTTACCCATACGGGCTGTACCCATTTCATGTATACCACGTCCTGGTGTACCATCACCATCCCATCCGCGAACATCCTGAAGACCTGCATTGGTAAGCATTTCAATGGCATCTTCTTTCATATCCTTGCGCATCTTAAGCTCATTGTCTTTCAGTTCGCAATCAATGGCAAGTACATTCAGTCCCCACTTATCTTTCACGTTTTTATCGAGTGTCACTTTGTTGTTATGATCTGGCAGTATTTCACCAAAGCCGCCAATACCCATGGTCCATTGACCTGGCTCTGTTAGTGCATCCTTGAAATCACCACCAATGCTCAACTCAGCTACCTCTCTACCCCAACCCTGGCGTGAGGCGCTACCCTGATAACCAAAGCCACGCAAATAATCACGCTTATCCCCATTATAGTTTCTGTAGCGGGGAATATAAATTCCATTGGCACGACGCCCGAAATAGTACTTGTCTTCAAACCCATCTACCTTACCATTTGCCCCCACACCAAGGTGGTGGTCCATCAGGTTATGTCCGAGTTCATCACTACTGCTACCCAAACCACCTGGCCATACATCCGTTGCAGAATTCATGAGAATCCAGGTAGAGTTGAGGGTAGAAGCATTCAGGAAAACAATTTTGGCATTGAAGGTATACGTCTTACTGGTTTCAGCATCCAAAACCTCAACGCCTGTTGCACGCTTCTTATCCTTATCGTATAACACTTTGGTAACGATAGACCATGGACGTAGCGTAAGGTTACCCGTTTTCATCGCAGCGGGCAATGTGGCCGATTGTGTACTGAAATATGCACCAAAAGGACAACCCAACCAACATTTATTACGGAACTGGCAGGAGGTACGTCCTTCATGTTCCTTGGTTAAATTGGCAGTACGGCCAATGATCATATGACGTTGTTCCTTATAAAAATTCTTCAGGCGGGCTGCCACATCCTTTTCTACACAATTCATTTCCATGGGCGGAAGGAATTCACCATCTGGTAAGTGCGGAATACCATCACGGTTACCACTAATGCCTGCAAACTTTTCTACATAATCATACCAAGGGGCTATTTCATTATAGCGAACGGGCCAATCAACGGCAATTCCTTCTTTGGCATTTGCTTCAAAATCAAGGTCACTCCAGCGGTAACTCTGGCGCCCCCACATGAGTGAACGGCCACCAACATGATAACCACGAAACCAATCAAAACGTTTAATCTCCGTATAGGGGCTCTCTTTTTCATTCACCCAATAATCCAGGTTAGTCTCATTCAGCGGATAATCACGTTTGAGTACCGGATAGTCATTCACCATTTGTTGGGTTCTTCTTCCCCTATGCGGATACTCCCATGTTTCTTTGGTAGCATTCACATACCCTTTAATGTGTTCGATATTGCGGCCACGTTCCAGCAGCAACACCTTTAATCCCTTCTCTGTAAGCTCCTTGGCAGCCCAGCCGCCACTAATACCCGAGCCTACAACGATTGCATCATAATTTTGATCGGCCATGGTTTGTTGTTTGTATGGTTTGTTGTTTGAAGTCTGCTTTTTAATGTATCCTTTATATACCTACAGCCATCACGTATCAGTATTGATATAATGGCCAATTAGAAACCTACTGTTTATACATCACAGATCTGGATCGCTTTTCTCAGTGAACCCAGCTTATCATTTCCGGTAGGTATGAACTCCTGTGCTACATATTGCTTGTATCCTGTATCTACGATGGCTTTCATCACCGCAGGATAATAGATTTCCTGCGTTTCATCAATTTCATGTCGACCCGGAACACCGGCAGTATGATAATGACCAAAATATTGATGATTATTTTTTATCGTTCTGATGATATCACCCTCATTAATCTGCATATGATAGATATCGTACAATAGTTTAAAATTGGGTGATCCCAATCGCTTGCACAATTCAACACCCCATGCAGAGCTATCGCACATATAATCTTTGTGATCAACCTTGCTGTTGAATAACTCCATCTGTATCACAACACCCTTCTTTTCAGCCAGCGACATGATTTGTTGTAAACCAGCAACACAATTCTTTAATCCTGTTTCATCATCCATTCCGTTCCTATTGCCGCTAAAGCAAATAAGGTTTGTGTATCCTGCTTTTGATACCAGTTCAATATGCTCAGTATAGTTTTTAATCAGGGTTGCATGGTATTGCGGATCATTCCAGCCTTTTACGAGGCTTATCTCAGCACCATTACACATAGTAGATACAAGGTTATGTTGCTTCAGAATATGCCAGTCCTTGGGGCCAACCAAATCTATCCCCACAAGTCCCATTTCCCTTACAATAACAGAAAGCTGGTCAAGTGGAATATCATTATAGCACCAACGACATACCGAGTGATTGATATTTCCTTTCAAAGCATAGTTTTTTTCATTCTTTCCGGAAGAAGTAAAAGCAGATAAGACAGAGCCAGATGCGAGTAGTGCCGAACCAGCAAGCATATTCCTGATGGCATCTCTTCGCTTATTCGATTCGTTCATGGTTGCAAATTGGTTGTACCGGTTGCACATCATTTGAAGAGGAGAAAGGTATTACAACATTTCTGTCCCGGATAATGGCATGCACGATGGCTGGTTACTAATGAATAAAGCGCACTAAATGTAATTTTTATTTTCCAAACTTCCAGTGAAAAAACAGGAAAGCTGATGCTATCATAAAATTCGGTGAAGCCTGATAAGAGAGCGCAGGAATTTTTCTAACTTCCGGCTTTAATCACCTTGCCATTTATAGTTGATGGAGGCTGGGTGAGCCCTGTAGCACACTAACAGATAGCAACTTTTTCAAACGATAAACCAATAAACAGCAATCGAACATGAATCGTAAACTAAGGATGGGCATGATTGGAGGCGGCAAAGACGCTTTCATTGGAGCCATTCACCGAATTGCCGCCAATATGGACGGTCTGATAGAACTATGTTGTGGGGCACTCAGTATTAATCCGGATGTGGCCATAGACTCTGGCAAATCCCTGTTTCTTCCCGAAGATCGCATTTATACCAGCTATGAAGAAATGATCAAAAAGGAAAGCGAACGTCCGGCCAATGACCGCATGGACTTTGTCACCATCGTTACCCCCAACTTCGCACACTTTGCCCCTGCAATGATGGCACTGGATCATGGCTTTCATGTAGTGATTGAAAAGCCGATCACTTTTTCTTTAGAAGAGGCCAAATTATTACATCAGAAAGTACAGGAAACAGGTCTGCTACTTTGCTTAACACATACCTATTCCGGTTATCCCATGGTGAAACAGGCAAGGGCCATGGTAAAAGAGGGTGTATTGGGTAAGATCCGGAAAGTTTGGGTGGAGTATCCACAAGGATGGCTGAGCAAACTAAGTGAAAAAGAGGGTAATAAACAGGCTGCCTGGCGAACCGATCCTACTAAATCTGGAAAAGCAGGTGCGATGGGTGATATTGGTACCCATGCTTCACATCTTGCCGAATATATTACCGGTGCAGAGATTACCCACCTGTGTGCTGATTTGAATGCGCTGGTAGAAGGAAGGATTCTGGATGATGATGGCAATGTGCTTTTACGCATGAGCAATGGTGCCCGCGGTGTTTTAATGGCTTCACAGGTTGCAGCCGGTGAAGAGAATGCTGTGAAGATCCGTATATATGGCGAAAAGGGAGGCCTTGAATGGGCCCAACATGAGCCTAATACGCTGATCGTAAAATGGCTGGATCAACCCACTCAAATACTCCGGGCAGGCGCTGGTTACACCGGCTGGCTCAGCTCATTTGCGACCCATAACTGCAGAACGCCGGGCGGACACCCCGAAGGATACCTTGAGGCTTTTGGTAACATCTATCGCAACTTTGCCCTTTCGCTTGCAGCCAAAATAGATGGAACCACTCCCACGCCGGAAATGCTTGACTTTCCAGGCACTTATGATGGCCTGAGAGGAATGGCATTCATAGAAAATGTGGTGGCTTCATCCGCATCAACAGAAAAATGGACAACCTATACACTATAGTGTAGCACCTATTACCTGCTGATAAAAATCAGCAATAAATGATTACAACATGACCACAATAAAAGGACCAGGTATATTCCTGGCTCAATTCATGGGCGATAAAGCCCCTTTCAATTCACTGGAATCCATTTGTACATGGGCAGCTTCATTGGGTTTCAAAGGGGTGCAGATCCCAACATGGGATGCCCGCTGTATTGATCTGCAAAAAGCCGCTGAAAGCAAGACCTATGCCGATGAGATCAAAGGTATTGTTCAAAGTGCAGGACTGGAAATCACAGAACTATCAACACACTTGCAAGGACAACTCGTAGCTGTTCATCCCGCATATGATGTGCTGTTTGATGGATTTGCACCCGAGGCGGTAAAAAATAATCCGGCGGCCCGAACCGAATGGGCCATACAGCAACTGAAATATGCTGCACAGGCATCGCGCAATCTGGGATTAGATGCTCATGCTACTTTTAGTGGTGCCCTGCTCTGGCATACGGTTTACCCCTGGCCACAGCGCCCTGCCGGATTGGTAGAAACGGGATTTACAGAACTGGCCAAACGATGGAAACCTATTCTTGATGTATTTGATGAACATGGTATTGACCTGTGTTATGAAATTCATCCGGGAGAAGACCTGCATGATGGCATCAGCTATGAAATGTTCCTGGAAAAAGTGAACAATCATCCACGTGCCTGCCTTTTATATGATCCATCCCATTTTGTACTACAATGCCTGGATTATCTGCAATACATTGATCATTATCATGAACGGATTCGTATGTTTCATGTAAAAGATGCTGAATTTAATCCCACTGGTAAACAAGGCGTATATGGAGGCTACCAGGGATGGGTAAACAGGGCCGGACGATTCCGCTCCCTCGGCGATGGACAAGTGGATTTCCGATCCATCTTTAGTAAACTCGCCGCCTATGATTACAAAGGATGGGCAGTGATGGAATGGGAATGTGCACTCAAACACCCTGAAGTGGGTGCTGCAGAAGGCGCCCCCTTTATTCGTCAACACATCATTCAGGTAACAGACAAAGCCTTCGATGACTTTGCAGGCACCGGATCAAACGAAGAATTTAACAAGCAGATATTGGGAATTGGCTAACTTAGACGGCCAAGAAATTTACTTAAAACGAGTAGTATGTATACTTGCTAATAACACAATAAACGCCAATAAAAAACACACTGTGAAAAAGTACCTGATCATTATGTCCGCCCTCGCCTTCATGGCAGCCTGCGGCGGAAAAGAAGAAAAAAAGACTGAAACAGCAGCCAGTAACAACACTGAAGATTTAAGCAGTAATCCTGATTACCAGAAAGGGTTGGAGCTGATCGGCCAGTCGGATTGTCTTACCTGTCATAAAGTGGGCGACAAACTCATTGGCCCATCTTATAGAGAAGTAGCTGCCAAGTATGATAATACAGAAGAAAATATAACCATGTTGGCTGGAAAGATTATCAAAGGCGGACAAGGCGTATGGGGTTCTGTACCAATGACGGCTCACCCGAATATTAGTGAGGCAGATGCCAAAGCCATGGTAAAATATATCTTCCTCCTTAAAAAGTAATATCAACAACAATGATCCATGGCCGGCAATGGCCGGCCATTTTTTTATGATGACCTTTCAAAAATGCTACCATGCGACTCATACAATACTTTGCCATTTTAATAACAGGCTGTTCACTGGCCTGCTCCCCTAAATCATCAGTACCTCAACAAGATAACAGTAGTACAACCACCAGAATACCTAAAGGATGGATCGCCTTATTCGACGGTAAAACAACCAAAGGATGGACCAGCTACGGCAAACCAACTGCAGGCGAAGCATGGAAGGCCGAAGATGGAGCATTACGGCTCGACGCTTCTGTAAAAGGTAAAGGTGGTGACCTCATTCATGAAATGGAGTTGGAGAACTTTCACCTGAAACTGGAATGGAAGATCAGCAAGAACGGAAATAGCGGCATCATCTTCTGGGCTCAGAATGATCCTGCCAAATACAAATATGTTTGGTATACCGGCCCTGAAATGCAGATCCTTGATAACGAGGGGCATCCGGACGGTAAAAATATTAAACACAGAACCGGTGATCTGTATGACATGATCACTGCAACAGAAACAGCCAAGCCCGTTGGAGAATGGAACCTTGCAGAGGTTGTTTGCAGTAAGGGAAAACTTGAATTATGGCTGAATGGTGTGAAAGTGGTGAATACCCGATATGATGATGAAAACTGGAAGAACATGATTACGAATAGCAAGTTCAAGCCTCTGGCCGACTTTGGTCGTATCTTCAAAGGACATATTGCGCTACAGGATCATGGTAATGATGTTTGGTTCCGGAATATTATGGTCAAAAAGCTTTAATCAAACAGAATCATGTACGCCACACATTCGCACGAATATTACATGGAAATGGCTCTGCGGGAAGCACAAAAAGCATTTGAGGCCGATGAAGTACCTGTGGGTGCCGTTGTGGTCATGAATAATAAAATCATTGCACGCGGATATAACCAGGTAGAGCTACTGAACGATTCAACAGCACACGCAGAAATCATAGCGCTTACATCGGCCTATAGTAGTTTAGGTAGCAAATACCTGCCAGATGCTACTTTGTATGTAACCCTCGAACCCTGTTTGATGTGTTCAGGCGCTTTATACTGGGGAAAAATTGGATGTATTGTATATGGCGCATCTGATGAAAAGAATGGTTTCAGGCGGCATATGAGTACAGATCACAGCCCTTTTCATCCCAAAACAACCCTGATTAACGGTATTTTGGCCCAGGAATGCGCTTTTTTGATGAAAAATTTCTTTCAACAAAAACGATAAGCATAAAAATCATCGTAATTGTCGATTTAAGGAACAATTCACGACAAATAGCTGTTGTAACAGTAAATTTGTAGAATAGATTATTCACCCTAAAATTATAAGGACATGGCATTTACATTAGCAGCTTTACCTTACGCACACGAGGCCCTCGAGCCCCATATTGATACCACTACCATGCAAATCCACCATGGTAAACACCACCAGGCATATGTTGACAACCTGAATAAGGCCATTGCTGGTACAGAACATGAGAATAAAACATTGGAGCAACTGGTAGCTGCAGCAGGCAGCATCAGCCCTGCTGTTCGTAATAATGGCGGTGGTCACTGGAACCATACCTTTTTCTGGGAAAGCCTTGCACCCAATGCGGGTGGCTCACCTTCTGGTGCTTTGGCAGAAGCCATCAATGCTGCATTTGGCTCATTCGATGCATTCAAAGAAAAATTTGCTCAGGCTGGCATGACTCGCTTTGGCAGTGGTTGGGCCTGGTTGATTGTAAAAGATGGTAAGCTGGAAGTTTCTTCTACGCCTAACCAGGATAATCCCCTGATGGATGTTGCGGAAGTGAAGGGTACACCAATCCTCGGGGTTGATGTTTGGGAACATGCTTATTACCTCAAATACCAGAACCGTCGTGCCGATTACCTTGGTGCATTCTGGAATGTGGTGAACTGGTCAAAAGTGGCCGATCGTTTCGCAGCTGCTAAATAAGCTGTTTAATAAAGCATACCCGGGTATATTGAATAGCCAATCAAACCCATCTGATAAATTTTAAATTTCCTCTTAATATTATTGGCTAATTTGAGGCTCCTAAACCAGGAGCCTCATTTTTTTACCAAATCCATCAACATTATGTATCGTACACTACTCGCCTGTTCTGCCATTGTCCTTATGATGAGTGCCTGTTCCAGCAACCAGAAAAAAATTATCATATTCAGCAAAGGAACTACCGACATTAATAAAGAGGCTTTAACCATCAAAGCTACCGATGGTGCTGGCCATGAAGAACAGAACCTCAACCTGGTAGGTGAATCCATTACACTCAACCTGAATAGCCCTGCCGGTGAAGCAAAAGCTACACTCACTGAAAATGGCGTTTACGTGATCAATGTAAAAACCGATACGATTATTGGTAGTCAGGTAACCTACAGCGCACCCGATATGAATACCAAGGTGATTACACAGGAAGCATTGAAGCAGAAAATCGATTCTTTACAACAACTTGTGCAGAATAAGAATGTGAGTGCAGCCAACAAGAATTTTTTCATTCTGCCTAATACTGCCGCATTCCTGACTAATAACTATGATGCTATTATTGTTGGCCCATTCCACCGTATGACTTCTGCTGAAGAGAAGGATGGGAAAGCGCCTGAAGTTTACCGCTTCTACAGTATCAAGGAAGTGAGAGAAACCATTGCAAAACTGGAAGGCATGACGAGCAGTAGTAAAACAACCGATTCAGAGAAAAAGTAACGCTTATCATTAACTAAATACATCAAAAGACCGGAATGTTCCGGTCTTTTGATGTATTTAAGGAACCGGATCATACCCATGACCACCTCCTGGCCTGCAACGACTGATTCGTTTTATGGCAAGCATTGTTCCTTTAAAAGGTCCATGCTTTTGGATGGCTTCTGCTGCATATTGAGAACAGGTAGGGGTAAACCTGCATTTAGGCCCCATTAAAGGGGAGATCATATACTGATAGATCCTGATGACAAGAATAAGCGGAAAACTAAGTAGTTGAAATACCCATTTCATGTTGTAATTGTTTCAGGAGTTTTGACATGGCTAATGGCATTTTTGCCTGTAATACTTCATAGGCAGGCATTTCCTTATCAACGTACAAAAAGAATACGGTAAGATGATACGCTTTACCCTCCAATAAGGAATATAAAATCTGCTTTTCCTTTCTATAACACTCCCGTAATAATCTTTTTATCCGGTTACGTTGAACTGCTTTTTTGAAATGACGGGCGCTAACACCTACACCTGCTTTAATGGTTGCAGTTGCTGCGCCCTGATGAAGCTGGTAGAAAAGTTTGATAGGGAATGCACCAATGCTTTTCCCTTGCCCAAAAATGGCATCCAGCTCCTTTCTGCTCTTCAGTTTTTCTGATTTGTTATAGCCAAAAGCTTTCATCAGGTACTAAACTAAAAAAGTCCCGCCGAATAGCGGGACTTTATATGAATGAGTTTGATCTATCAATGTAGATTGATCTGTTTATTTCAGTCCTTTCTCGCTGGAAACTGTCAGTTTCTTGCGGCCTTTCATTCTGCGGCTAGCCAATACTTTACGGCCGTTAGCAGATTGCATACGCTTACGGAACCCGTGAACAGATTTACGGCGGCGTTTATGCGGTTGAAATGTACGTTTCATAATTACGATTTTTAACTAACCCTTTAATCTTGTTTCATTTCATTACGGCAGTCACCATACTGCTGTTTGTGAAAGGACGGCAAAAGTAAGGAAAAGGGGTGAAAAATGTTCAAAAAAAAGCGTCAACTTTTTTAACTAATTGATTATCAATATAAAAAATGTCTATTAAGAAAGCTCTATTTGGGTTGAATGCAATTCTTCCCCAAAAAACAAGCTCGCATGTGCATCAAAATCAATTGCTGAATCGGTGGTACAAAACCTGCGGCTCCCTCCTTTACTACATTTTGCTTCCATAACAGGATGCCTTTGCAGGTAGCTTTGTAAGCTATGAGCAACAATTTCTCCCTGAGATACGATACGGGTACCAGGGGGAGCAAAAGCGGCAATTTTATCCATTAACAAGGGATAATGGGTGCATGCCAGCAGCAGGGTATCAATAGCACAGGATTGGGCAAATAGATGGCGGATATGCTGTTCCACAAAATAATCAGCCCCCGGCTTGTCATGTTCATGATTTTCAATGAGTGGTACCCACATGGGGCAGGCTTCCTGGAACACATGGAGATCGGGGAAAAATTTGGCGATCTCTATGGGATAGCTATTACTGGCCACCGTACCTGCGGTGCCTAAAACACCTATTGCCTGGTTTTCACTATAGGTGCCTATTACTTCTGTGGTAGGCCTGATCACACCCAGCACCCTGCGATCCGGTGCTATCCTGGGCAGGTCATTTTGCTGAATGGTTCTTAATGCTTTGGCAGAAGCTGTGTTACAGGCGAGTATTACGAGTTCACAACCCTGTTCAAAAAACCATTGAACACTTTGAAGTGTGTAGTGATACACTGTTTCATAGGATCGGGGACCATAAGGAGCACGCGCATTATCTCCCATATAGAGGTAATCATATTGCGGTAATACTTTTACAATTTCCCGCATAATGGTTAGTCCGCCATAACCACTATCAAATATGCCAATGGGTTGCTGTTGCATGTGTTAAAGTTAGGTAGCTATCCACTTAGCTTCTCAATTTCTACCTTGAGTTTTTTTGCCTGGTCATAGGTAGGTGATAAAGCGATGGCTTTCTCCACATCGGCCATGGCTGCCGCCTTATCTTTATTCTGATAATGACAGAGTGCCCGGTTATAATAAGCTACTGCCACATTCGATTCGCTTTTATACAGCTTAATGAGTTTGGCAAACTCTGTCGCAGCCTTGGTGTATTCCTTTAACTGGTATTGCACAACACCCAAATCGGATATGGTAAGCGTATCATTCGGAACAGCAGTTAGTGCCAATGCCAGGTAACCTAATGCCCCCGCATAACTCGGTGGCGTATTTTGGTATTCGGCCTTGGACATCATTCTATAAATAATGGCTACCGTATCTTTTTTCTTATTGTACAATTTAACAGCTTGCTCTAATTGTTTGTACGCATCACTTCTATTATTGAGCATAATCAATGCTGAACCATGAAATAATTTTTCCAGTGCATTTGAACTATCAATTGCACTGGCTAACTTAAAATGATCAACCGCAGACTGGTATTGTGTTCTTGCAAAGTAATCTGCATATTTGAGCCCCTTCTTATAGCTTTCGAATGCTAGAAAGCGGTGCAGGTCATATTGATTGAAACGCTTATTCTTATACGATACCGAAGGTATTCTAATACGCTCCCAATAAAAGGCAGTTGTACTTGAATCCTTTCTTTCGAAAGCCATCCTACCCAATAAATAATTAGCATTATAGGCATAGTTATAAGGTTTGCCAGCCGATGGCATAGCTATTACCTCTTTACAAATTTTCGAAGCCAATACGGTATCTTTTAATTTATAAGCGATCTCTGCCTCCAGTAATTTAAGTTCACTAATATCTGCTGATTGAATATTTGCTATTCGCTTTTTCAAGGTATCTGAAGCAGCTTTTACTTTGTTATCATCGATTAAATAACCAATATAATCAACAAGTGGCCCCTTGTCTTTAGGTAATAAGGCCATTGCCGATTGATATTGTTGTAAGGCCTTGGCAGGTTGCTTCAACTTATGATAAGCATAACCCAATTTCGATTGCCAGGCGGCTGCTTCTGCAACCATATTTCGGTTAAGCAATACTTTGATATAGGCAGGCAATACCATCTCCAATGTTTTCAAGTTGCCTCCTATCCAAACAAGGTTCATATAGGTTTGTGTAGCAGATGCAGTAGGATTATAATTGAATAAAAAGGGTAAACTCTTTTGAAGTGCTGTTACGGTATCATTATTAACCAGCCGCATTTTAACCATCGCATCATAAATACGCAGTACCCTTGCACTATCCACTTTTCTTTTGCCAGCTAAGCCCAGTTCAACCGATGCTGCCCTTTTGTAATAATGATCGGCAGAATCGTATTGTTTCAATAATTGATAGCAGTCTCCAACTGCCGAGAATGCATTGGCCTCAAAAGGATCATAATCATACACTCTTCGGTAGTGAGGAATAGCTTCTGTATACTTTTTCTGATTATAGAATGATTTAGCCAGCTGATAATGATTTGTGCGCAATGAGGCTGTATCTGGCGATATGGCCAGTGCCTGGGTATAAGACTTTTCAGCAGCGGCGTAATCTTTTTTCTCAAATTCTGCGCTCGCTCTTAGTTGAAAACTTGGATGATCAGCAGGTTCAAGTGTTAGTGCCTGGTTGGCCCACTTAATGGCATCATCGTATTTGGTACTCATGTAAAATGCCTGACCAGTCCAATAGGCCACCCGTAGCTTTTCGGGTTTAGTTGTTAAATTGTTGAATGTTTGGACATAATAGAAGGCCGATGAATCGTAGGTTCTGAGCTTATAATAGGCATATGCAAGACTCCAGGAAGCATCCGTAGTGTATTTTTCTTTCATAGACAACCAGAACCATTTGCGAGCATCGGAAGGATTATTTTCGCCCGTACTTAGGGCAACCCCGATTCTATAATAAAGAGCACTCTTGTTGAAAGTTAGATTAGCCGCAATGGCTTTCTGATAATTTTCCCGGGCACAGGTATACTCTTTCTTATTATAGCATTCATCCCCTAGTTTCAGGTAATCCTGCGCATAGGTATTCAGTAGGCATAATGCCATTAAAAAAGTAAGAGCAGTTTTCATGGGTAGTCCTCTTTTGTGCCAAGCTAATTAATTCCCAGTAACCAAAAAAATTATATGTGTAGGGATCAGCAAAAAGGGCCCGACAAAGTCGGACCCTTTTCAATATTGCTAACAAACGCTGATATTAGTTACCGCCTGTTTTTGCAGGTGTATTTGTTTTGGGTGCTGTAGTGGTTGCTTTAGGAGCAGCTGGAACTGTACCGCCTGCTTTCTTCCATGCTTCAGTAAGTTCTGGTCCTATTTCAAGACCCAGTTTTAATGCAACACGGATTGTTAAATCATCCAATAATGGTGGTTGAACATAGGGGCTCAATACATCTTTATTCAAGACCATAGTGTACTTGCCTTCCGCCACAATTTGTTGTAAGGTAGTGACCATTCTCACCCTGTAAGGATATAAGATACGATCCATTTTCTCCTTCTGCTTATCAGAAGAATACTGTTGCCAGTTGGTCAGTTTGATCGCCAGCCTGTTCAACTCGGTCAGCGCCAGTTCTCTTGCTTTAGCAGGCATACCAGCTGAATCTATTTTAAAAAGGCTATCGCGGCGCTTATAGTCCTGAAAAGTGTAGGCATATTCTACATTCAGAGAATCTTTAACGTAAGATTCCATCAATACTTCAAGGGTATCGCCCAAACCTGGGAAAAGGCTCAGAAGCTCCTGCTCATCAAAGTAACCGATCTTGGTTGGCTGTTGTTGAGCCTGGGTGTTGCTCGACATCAGTAAACTGGCAGCAACCGTCACACACACAAGTAATAATTTCTTCATTTTTAAGAAAGGGGTTTGTTTTTGGTTTTTAGGTTATCCTATTTAATGCCCAGCTCCTTGAGGATATCATCGCTTTTATCCAGCTTGGGGTCAGCAAATATAACGGTAATTCCTTCACTTTTATCGAGTACAAAGTCATAAGAACGGGCTAAAGCCAGCTTTTGAACGGCATTATAGACCCTGTCTTGAACAGGCTTAATCAGGCGCTGGCGCTCTTTAAACAGGTCGCCTTCGTATCCAAATCGCTTCTTTTGGAGATCTCTGATCTCTTTTTCCTTCATGAACAGCTCATCTTCCCTTTTTTTCTTGAGTTCATCGGTCAGCATAAACTGTTCAGCCTCATAATTCTTGTACATTTTATCCAGCTGAACCTGTTTCTCATCGATCTCTTTCTGCCACTGTTCTCCTATTTGTTGCAATTTCCTGTCGGCATCTTTGTATTCCGGGATCTTTTCAAGAATGTACTTGGTGTCGATAATGGCATAACGTTGCTGTGCCTGTGTGGCAAATACCGTAAGCACAAGAGTCAGAGCGAGGAGTAACTGTTTTTTCATAAACATTTTTTTAGGGTTCAGGTCTATTCCGGTTCAAAGCCCAGCATAAAGGTAAACCTTGCTGCATCCTTCAGAGAACCGTTCGGCGTAAACCTATCCAATCCTATGCCATAATCAAATCCAAGCAATCCAAACATGGGCAGGAAGAAGCGCATACCCAATCCAACAGAGCGGCGAAGCTTAAATGGATTGTAATCTTTCATATCATACCAGCCATTCGCAGCCTCATAGAATGCAAGTCCATAAATGGTACTGCTCGGATTGAGGCTCAGCGGATAGCGGAGCTCCATGGTGTATTTGTTAAATATTGTAAAATATTGTCGGGCCTGCTGCTGATCGGGGTTAATCTTAGGGTTTGAGTTATCATAAACCGGGTAACCGCGGTGTGCGATAATATCATATCCTAACAGGGCAAACTGGTTACTCAAGCCCGCATCACCCACCTGGAAACGCTCAAACGGTGAAATCTGAAGGTTTTTATTGAATTTACCCAGGAATCCGAATTTGGCAGATGCACGTAGTACAAATTGCTTATTCCTATCCTCTCCATGTGGTTTACCCAATGGTACGAACCATTCTCCATTGAATCGCCATTTGTGGTATTCGATCCATCTGTAGGGGTTGGCAGCGTTCACTATATTCTTGTTGATGAGAGAATATGGCGGAGTAACGGCCAGGCTTAGCATAAAGTTGGAACCAGAACGGGGGAACATTGGCTGATCTACAGAAGATCGCTGCAATGCGATCCTGAAGTTCAGGTTGTGCACATTACCATTATCGAATCCTGGCAGGTTAATCGGATCGATTGCGTAGTTACGCAATTTATACCTCGTAAAGTTCAAACCCATCGACAGGGAGAAAAAGTCATCAGGCCATTTCAATTGTTTGGCCAGGCTTAGGGTTGCACCAGTAGTAGAGATATAACTCTTGCTCGAATAATCGGGATCAAATAAACCAGTGGTAGGATCAAATGTTTGTCCAAATCTTGTATTATAAATACTAAAGGTCAGGGCATTCCTTTTCTTACCGCCAAACCAGGGTTCAGTAAATGAGAAGTTATAGGAGCGGAAGGCCTTACCATTACTTTGGAAACGCAAACTCAGCTTTTGTCCATCACCCATTGGAAGTGGATCCCACGCTGATTTTTTAAGGATATTCTTGATCGAGAAGTTATTGAATGAAATACCCAATGTACCCGTCAAACCAATCATACCACCCCAACCGGCACTCAGTTCCAACTGATCGCTCGATTTTTCTTCTACACTATAGTTAATGTCTACCGTTCCATCTTCGGGGTTAGGAATGGGGTTGATGCCAATCTTTTCCTGGTTAAAATAGTTCAACTGTGCAATCTCACGTTGAGAACGGATCAGATCCATTCTTCTGAATTTTTCACCGGGAATGGTTCTTAACTCCCTTCTGATTACGTGCTCCTTGGTACGATCGTTTCCTGTGATACGTACATTCTTAATAGTAGCCTGCGGACCTTCAATAATACGAATCTCATAATCGATCGTATCATTATATACAGCGGTTTCAACCGGCTCTGTGCGGAAGAACAAATAACCATCATCCTGATACAGACCACTGATATCTCCACCATCTGGAGAAGCGGCCTTACCTAATTTACGGTTCAGGAGTTCCAGGTTATAGATATCGCCTTTACGAATCCCTAAAATGCCAGAAAGCAATGAATCTGCATATTTGGTATTACCTCTCCAGGCAATATTACCGAAGTAATATTTGCGGCCTTCGTTCATGAGGATATCAATATTGAGATTACCGCTCTTATTGAAATAAACTGTATCCTTTTCAATAATTGCATCCCTATATCCTAGTGAGTTATAATATTCAAGGAGAGAGTCTTTATCAGAATCAAACTTATTGCGATTGTATTTGGCTGAAGTCAACTTAAAACGCATGTAAGGATCCAATACCTTACGCGTTTTACTAAAGGTTAGAAAGCCCTTGTCTTTGATGTACTGACTCAGGTCATAGCGTTTCACATTCACAATCATACCGCTATCAAATGTGGGATGAAGGGTGAAACGTGATTTCTCTTTGGTATCCTTCAGTTGTTTTTTCAGTTTACCGGCATCTACTGTATTGCCACCAAAGTTGATATTGTTGATCTTTACCTTATTGCCTTTGTCTACCAGGAAATCAAGTACCTGTGTATTTTCAAATGTAGAATCCGACTTCTCAACGATCTTAACCTTGGCATTCTGGAACCCTTTTTCAGCATAGAATTTTTTGATCGCTTCAATGGCAGAGATCTTCATATTCTCTGTAATTACCCTGTTACGAACCAATCCTGTTTTGCCTGTTAGTTCTTCAGCCTCCCCCTTTCTTACCCCTTTAAAATAGAAGTTGGAGAGACGGGGTCTTTCGGTAACAGCGATTTCTATTTCGATATCTTTACCTGTAAGTTTGGTAATATATATTTCTACATCACTAAAATATTTCTGATCCCAGAGTTTGGTAATGGCTTTTGAAAAGGCATCGCCACCTGGAATTTGAATTTCATCGCCAATATTGATGCTGGCAATAGAGATCAGGAGGTTCTCATCGAAGATTTTATTACCGGTTACTTTAATGGCAGTAACCTTATATTTTTTAGGCGTACGCTGATCGAATATGCCGAGCAGGTCAGCATCAACGGATGTGATCACCGTATCCTGGCGGGTCTCTTGTGCCTGCACATAGGTGCCAGCCAGTGATGAAACGAGCACTAACACTAAAAATTTGTACACTTTCTGCATCCGGAATCTGGTTTGTTCGTCTAACTGGCTGAACAGTAATACAGCAGTCTTCGCAATGGTTTTGGGTTATCTAAACGGGGCAAATTAACGGGAATTATTAAAAGTCTTTGTTAAATCAGACCAATGTTTTTTTGATTTGTCTGTTATCATACCGGAACAATAGGGGTTTGTACTTGTTGCCCGGTCTTGCCGAACCTTCTTTCCCGGTGTTGAAAATCGACGATTGCCTCATAGAGGTTCTCTTTTCTAAAATCTGGCCATCGGGTATGGGTAAAATAGAGCTCGGCATACGCCAACTGATATAATAAAAAATTACTGATTCGGTATTCACCACTGGTCCTGATCATGAGTTCCGGATCAGGAAACTGGCTGGTAGTAAGGTATTGCTGCAAGGTATCCTGACTAATATCTGTTGGCTGGATCTTGCCATCCTTAACATCCTGAGCTATGCCCTTAACTGCATTGACCAATTCCCAGCGACTGCTATAGCTTAGTGCTATGATGAGGTTTAAGCCGGTATTAGTGGAAGTTAGCATCAGAGCCTCATCCATAGCTTGCCGTGCAAACTGGGGCAACATTTCCATGTTTCCGATGAAATGCAGCTTGATATTATTTTTATTCAGAATGGGTACTTCTTTTCGAATTGTATCGACCAATAGCGCCATAAGTCCTTCTACTTCTGGCTGTGGCCGATCCCAGTTTTCAGTACTGAAAGCATAGAGGGTGAGGTAACCAATACCCAGTTCTGCACATCCCTCCACAATATTGCGTACGCTTTCTACCCCCTGGAAATGGCCATATAGCCTTTCCTGGCCTTTTTCTTCGGCCCAGCGCCCATTACCATCCATAATGATGGCGATGTGTTGGGGCAGGTGATCCTTATTGATCTGATCGATTAATAATTCCTCCATGGGGTCGGCTGCGGGTATTAAGGCTGCAAAATTAGCGAAAACAGTGGGTTAGGGACGGAAATAATTCCGATAAATAGAGATTTTCAGCCAATTTTCAGCCTTTTATCAGCGGTAAGTTGGGCATTTATAGGATTGCAGATTGAATGACAGCCCCACTTTAAAGGTGGCAAAAGCATCTTTTTGAGGACTATTTCCTCTTTGACGCCCCTTTGTACCGATAGAAGAGCCCGTTTCATAGCTTCTGTCCTGCAATAGGAAAGCAGGCGATGGCGAACCATCTGGCAGCGGAGGGAATGCATCGGGTGCATAAAGACCGCTTACATCATCCAGATAGTCTGTATTGGTAAACCGGTAACTGAATTCTGTGAACACATTGGTGCGGGCATTAAGCGCATATTTGAACCCAATGGTAAGGGGTATGCTGATGGCGATAGGATTATAGGGTTTCAAATCAGGATATAATGCACTACCCTGGCCTTCGGTACCCAACGGACGCAACATGTATTTCTCCCCTCCCAAAAAGGTATATGGGTCATAAGCAAATACACCTACTCCAATACCAACATATGGGGTATAGTGGTACCCTTCAAAGCCAGGCTGAAATCGAAAGAAGTTGAAATCTCCGGCAACGGCCAGTTCCCATACATTACTATTGAAACTCAGGTTACGCCTGCGCTGGGAAATATTATTACTGTATACATCGGAATAGCCCAGCATGGCATAATCGGCAGATACACGCACGCCGATATAATTGGATATTTGTTTACGGAAGAATATCCCTGCGGCTATTTTTGGCCTGTTCACCCTGATATCTGGGTTCAGGTCGCCGAAATAATGACCTGCGCCTACAGAGATACCCACTTCACCCTGCTGCACATAACTATCCATTAGTTGCGCATGGCTTTGCTGTAATGCCAGGAACAGTGCTGCTGTTACGATTGCTTTTTTTATCATAATAGTAGGAGAAGCCATGCTTCTATGTAAAATAGCATCAAAAAATGTTACTATAAAAGTTAATTTCCCATGAATATAATCCACTAATTCCGCTTATCCAGCCCCCAGGTCAACTTCGTACGCAGGGTAGACAGAAAACTATTTTCATTCAATCTCACAAGATTTACGCCAAACTTCTCCCTTCTTACGGCCAACTGCACTGTTTTTCCTACTATTTCACGGCGGGCATCCAATGCACAAATAAACTGGTCGGCCCGGCCCTCCACTTCAAAGGATATCACATTATTATCTGGAACAATAATGGACCTAACATTCAGGTTATGCGGTGCAACGGGGGTAATTACAAAACTAGCCGATTCGGGAAAGAGAATCGGGCCGTTACAACTCATATTATACCCGGTTGACCCGGTAGGCGTAGCCACAATCAATCCATCGGCCCAATAGGTGTTCAGGAACTCTCCATTCAAATAAGTATGGATCTTGATCATGGGTGAAGTATCCCTTTTATGAATCGCAAACTCATTCAGCGCAAATGGGGTTTCCCCAAAAAGGCCCTGGTTCGAGTCCAGGTGAATAAGTGTCCTTTTATCCAGCACATAGGTTCTGTTCACCAGTGCATCTACTGCATTGCCCAATTCTTCGGGACTAATACTTGCCAGAAAACCAAGCCGGCCAAAATTGATCCCTAAAATAGGAATATGATTGTCCCTAACCAGGGTTACAGCATCCAGCATGGTACCATCGCCCCCTAAGCTGATCAAACAGTCTGTTTCAGCATCGAGGTCTGCAGCACCATTAAAAGGGAGTATGCCATGTGACTTATGATCGGGCAGTTGCAATTCCTGAATTAATGGTGCATACAACTGTACCTGTATATCGTAGCGGGCCAGTTCATTCAGCAATACCAATAAAGGATTACCAATGCCTGCATCCAACCCACGACTATAGATAGCGATCTTCATTGCTTTGTTTGTCTGTTGTACACCCCTTGGGGTCATCATTGATTAAAAGTCTCTTCTGCTCTGTAAATATAGTCCATTGCGACCCAGTTGGTTAAAGCTATATTCAATTTTAAATACAAAATCATAAATAGATACCACATCCAGGCCTAAACCCCAGGTGCGCAGTAACTGGTTATTGAGTGTATTGGAAGCAATTGGATGGGTTGCATAGCCATAGCCCAGATCACCATAAGCCTTGAGAAAGAAATTAATGGGGATTTTATCGTGTGTTTTACTGGGAAAGGGATTCCTGAGTATGAAACCAAATACTTTATGGTGTATACCCGTTTTTAAAATCCCTCCAGCAACCCCATCAATCACATTGTACTCTAATCCCCGCATTTGGTTGAATCCATACCCAATTAATCGTTGGTTGTAGTAGGCATTATTGAATGGCAGCTTTACCATGGCCAGTCCTTCCAGATGCAGGAAACTCTTTGCTCCCAGCGGCTGTGCATAGATTGCCCGAAGACTAGTCATCCACAAATTACTTTTCTTATCAAATCCGCGTTTATATAAATTGGCCTCTATATGGAATCCTTTTGAGGGATAGGGAATATAATCCAGGTTATAGTACTTGTATTGATAATTGAAGTCTATATAACTGAAACGTTTTGATGCATTGGGGAAATAGTCCGGATTCAGTTTGAGAATGGTATCCGCCACCTGCTCATTATTATAAGAAACCCTGAAATAATGCCTGTTCCGCACATCTGGCCTATAAGAAAAAGTAACATCTGCCCTTACCTGTTCCCTGGCTGCAGCATCATTGAGCCTGCCAAATAATTGCTTATTATCGCCTGTAGCATAATTGAGTTCCTTTTGGGTAGCATGCAGCAATCCGATATTAAAACCCTTTTTGAGTTTTTTATCGAAGAATGGCATGTCATATCGTAATGATATTTGTCTGTTGTATCCTTGAATGAACCAAATATTGAGGTTATCATTTCGGCCGGTAGCATTATACTGGGTAAACTTCAAGCCATAATTTACCCTGTCCAGGCTCCGCTTTTGATCTACCCACCATTGGTTGAAGTTGCGATCCACCAATCTGAAATAGGGAAGTGGAAAGAAATACCAACGCTCTTTTACATCTACATTCACCACAACCAGATTGCCTTTCCTCGCAGATACATATACCTGCACATCCACAAACAATTGTGTATTCATGAGCTGTTGCCTTGCGAGAAGTAATTGCTCCTCGAGCTCCATAACTGGCATACGATCCCCTTTCTTAAAAGGAATCTCACGTTTAATGATTTGCTCTCTGGTTCTCCGGTTGCCTTTTAATATGATTTCTGCTACCAGTATCTGGGCCTTCTTCATGGCCACAATATCGGCCAGTGAATACTCCTGAATTGTAGTATCCTGTTCCAGTGCAATTTGTGCATTTGCCCATCCGGCCATGGCTAGTAAACCCAATAAAAGAAATACCCTTATACGCATGTACCGGTTCATGTATTAGTAAAAGCGTGTAAAAATAAGGGTTTGGCAATACATGGGCATAGCAATGCCCCATGTCGCTATCTGTTAACGATCCCCAACATGATGGTAAGGAGTTACTTTTTAATCTACAAATGCCTGTGTAATGGATGGTGCGGGCTGCGAGAACCACTTTGGACCTGATTCTGTCATGTACACGCAGTCTTCATGTCTGACCCCGAATTCACCCACAATAGAAATATTCGGCTCTATACTAAAACACATGCCGGGTTGTAGAACCATTGTATTCCCACGCACCATATTCCCCCATTCATGACCATCCATGCCAATTCCATGTCCGGTGCGATGCGGGAGTCCGGGCAATTTATAATCAGGGCCAAATCCTGCATCGGTAATCACCTTACGGGCAGCGGCATCCACCGCCTCACAGGCCATTCCGAGTTGGGCTGCTTTAAATCCTGCGGCCTGTGCCTTCTTTTCGAGGTCCCATATTTCTTGCTGGCGGGCAGTTGGTGTGGCTCCAAATACAATGGTTCGACTAATATCTGAAGCATAGCCTTCTACCTTACAACCACAATCCATGAGTACGATATCGCCTTTCTTCAATTGTTGCGGTTGCGTACTACCATGCGGAAAGGCCGATGCTTCAGCAAAGTTTACCATGGCAAACTCACTTACAGCACCGAATTTATTATGTGCTGCGGTAACAACCGATGAAAACTCTTTCGGACTCATCCCTTCCTTCAAAGCACTTATACCCAACTTGATTGCAGCAATCGTAATATCGGTTGCCTTTTGCATGAGGGCAATTTCTGCAGGCGACTTTACTATGCGGCAGGGTATGGTAACAGGATCGCCACTGCTAACAGTAAAATTAGTGGCAACCTTACGGAATCCATCTACGATAAAAAACCGAACCGATTCTTCTATAGCAATATTGCCGCCAGTGATACCGGCATTCTGTAATGCATTAACCATTTGTATATAAGGGCTCTCATCTTCTTCCCAGGCAAGCACCTCTTTACCAATTTTGATCAATTCACGTAAGCGTTCCTCTTCAAAACCAGGACATACATAGGTTACAGGTCCTTTAGCCGTAATGATGGCAACCATTGGGCGTTCACTTCTGCCCCAGCTGATCCCAGTAAAATAGCGCATGGCTGTGCCGCCATCCAATATTAAAGCCTGGAAACCTTGTTGCTGCATCAAGGTTTGTGCCTTGCTGATACGCGCTTCGCGTTCCTGCACAGTAATAGGTTGTACATCAGCCGTCATAGGTTGAAGGGTATCTAATACACTATCAATATCGTTGGTTGATTTACCTGTTGAACAGGCGGGCAATGTGGTGATAGCCGCAGCACCGGTAACGGCAGCTGAGAGGCCAATGAAGTCCCTTCTTTTCATGGAGTAAATATTAGCTTGATGACCTGAAATTATTACAGGGCACTCCAGAATAGCGCGCAGAAATTCACCTATCTTTCTTGCATTTTAGCCAAAAGCAGCGGCAAAAGAAGGCTACATGTTTAAATAGGCGAGTAAATGCTGGTAATTTTCCTTTAATTCATTCGCATATTCTTCCTGGCCAAAATAATAGCGCACGGCATATTCATATCGCTGGAAAGTAGCAACGATATCCGATACTTCAATCTTATTGATCTTGATGGTTACCAGTATCATTCCCGTATCGCCATCGGGGTGGGTGTTTAATTGGGTGATATAGGCATCATTGGTTTCTACCAATCTACTAATTTCACCGAAGGAAAAATGCCGCTTATCGGTTTCCAGTACAATGATCCCGCCTCGTTCACCATTACCAACAAAAAGAGAAAGATGATTAAACAAGGCTTTTGCCTGCACTACACCGGCCAGTTCATGCTGTTCATTGACTACGGGTATGAGGGAGAGTTCCTGTTCGGCACATAATCTTACGGCAACCAGAAAATGTTCTTCTGCCTTAACAGACACCTTCTTTAAAGTATGTTGGAGCACAGCTACGGTATCATCCTCATCCACATCCAATAACTCATCTTTTTCTATGATGCCGGCGTATTTGTCTTCTATCTGCACCGGCAGGTGCAATACATCATAGTCCTCCATAAGCTGAAGGGCTAACGATACTTTATCGAACAGATGAATAGCCGGAAAACCGGTATTTGCGAGTTGTGATGCCAGCATAATACTTCTTCCTCCTAATAAATAGACAATCAGTTAGTGCTTATTGTTGCGCCTTGGCAGAACTTAATTCGTTCAGGAAGCCATCCAGTATACGGTTGAATTCCAGGGGCACTTCCATCATGGGAGCATGACCACATTTATCTACGAAATGCAACTGGCTATTGGGTATTAATTTATTGAATTCCTTACCAACAAATGGGGGCGTAATGGTATCATCATTACCCCAAATGAGCAGGGTAGGTTGTTTGATCTGGCTCAACTCTTCACCCAGGTTATTACGGATGGCACTTTTGGCAAGTGCAATGATTTTGATCACTTTCAATCGGTTGTTGGTGATCTCGAACACTTCATCTACCAATTCCTTGGTGGCCATAGCCGGATCATAGAAAGTCAGTTCCGTCTTTTTCCTGATATACTCGTAATCGCCTCTTTTGGGATAGCTATCGCCCATTCCATTTTCAAATAATCCGCTACTACCCGTAAGGATCAGCGACTTGATACGCTCTGGATGCTTGAGTATGTGCACCAATGCAACATGTCCGCCCAATGAGTTACCGAGCAAATGAATGCCTTCATATCCTCTGGCTTCTATGAATTTATGGACATGTTTTTCTAGCCCTCCAACCGATGTATGAAATATATCCAGCTCAAAAAGGGGCAGCATGGGTACAATCACTTTGTACCTTGTTCTGAAATGCTCAATGAGATCCCTGAAATTACTCAGTGCCCCAAATAAACCATGCAGTAGCAGCAAGGGTTCTCCCTCTCCTTCTTCTATAAATTTGAACTTATCCTGTTGTTTGATCTCGTAATTCATGGGGTCTTTTTCTTAATGCAAGCCTGAACCGTTACAAATAAAAGAAAATCCGTTCACAATTCCCCGCCTGCTACTATTACCATTTTTTGCTTCTGCTCTTTGCTAAAATACTGATTTAAGGGCAAAAACAGTTGTTTAAATACTTATAGATGTTAATGTGTGGGTGTTGGCGTGGGTTTTACTGCTTCAAAGAAGCCCGAAAGCTGTTCAAAGAGGTCTTTAAAAAAGGGAATAACCATTCCAATCCCATCAATCACTTTGGGGCCCCAGGGCTGCAAAAAGCCATGTATTCTTGATGCATTTACTACTTCAGGGGTGAGGAATTGCAGTTTTTCGGCATAAAACATCACCACACTCAGTACCAGTAAATACAGTACTGCATATAGTGCAATACCAGCCAGTTTATTGGCCCATCCTAAAAAAGCTACTTCCAATAATTGCTGGATCATTGATGCCCCTATTCTTACCAGTATCACTACAGTGATCATCACGATTGCGAACGACAAAAAAGGTAACCATGCTTTGGAAACAGAAGTATGCGTTCCCAACTGGTTCGCAACATAGGCCGACAACTTTACCGCAGCTGTAAGGCCGATGATGATGGCCAGTAGTGAGAACACGGCAACGATGAATCCATTGCGGTATCCTTTGAAAATGGCGATCACCATACAGATCAGGAAAATAATGTCTATGATCATGTAATGGCTGGTTCCTTTATAGGATGCTTACGCTCCTGATAGTAATTCCTTTACCAATGCTGAAATGGCTTTACCATCGGCTTGTCCGGCCAGTTGTTTGGTAGCCTGACCCATTACCTTACCCATATCCTGTGGACCTGAAGCGCCAACTGCAGTAATGATAGCTGATACCGCCTCTTTTAATGCAGCGGCATCCAGTTGCCTGGGGAGAAATTGTTCAATCACACTGATCTCTTCCTGCTCCTTCTGTGCCAGGTCGGTACGATTCTGTTGCTGGAATATTTCCAGTGAATCGCGACGTTGCTTCACCAGTTTCTGCAAGAGTTTCAATTCACCTTCTTCTGTTACCACACCATTAGCCCCAGGCTCTGTCTTTGCCTTAATGATTTCGGCCTTGATGGCTCTCAATCCTCGCAACAAAGCTTCATCCTTGGCTTTCATGGCTTCTTTCATACCAGCCATTATTTTTTCTTCTAAACTCATATCGGTATGTTTTATTGGTTCTCCTTCATTTGTGTTTCACGAAACTTATGATAGAATTCCTTAGCGAACTTTTTCATATCGGCCGATAGTTCCTGCTGCTGTGTGGCCCGCAGATAGGTATCTGCCATTCCCATGATCGTTTGATAGAAAAAATCGGCCATTTCATCTACCATCATATCCTTGGTCCAAAGGTCTATACGTAAAGCCGCTTTATCTGCCGCATCCCAAAAAGCGACCATCATAGCTCTTGCCGCCTGCTTTTCATCGGCCGTACTATCGGTGGCCTGCCATTCAATGGCCTGAGGTACTTTTTGTTCATCGAGGTGAACATCAATCTGTATGGTAGACGTATGCATAGTTCTTATATTGTATTTTATCAATGTAGGGGGCAAAAATACGGCTTATGGGTGAATGCGCTTTTATGCTTCTGTTACCAACGCCTGCCATAGGGCATCTGCCGTTTTATCCCAGTTGAAAGGACGCGCCCTTTCCAATCCCTTTTCTACCAGCGATGCCCTTACTGTTTCATTGCGATATAGTGCCAGCATATGTTTTCCAATGGCTTCCGGATCGCCGGGTGGGGCATAAAGAATGGCATCGCCACCCACTTCAGGCATACTGCTGGTATCTGAAGCAAGCACAGGCACCCCACTTTGCATGGCTTCAACAATGGGCAGTCCAAAACCTTCAAACCAGGATGGATACACCAGTGCATAAGCCCCGGCCACCAATTTGCGCAGCTGTGGCTCTGGTACATAGTCGAGCATCACCACATCTTCCCGATATTTATAGGTCTTCAACTTTTCCAGAATATCATCGTACTGCCAGGCAAGCCTACCCACCACCAGCAATTTCATATTACTGTGCTGCCACTTTTTAAACATGGAAAAAGCCTTGAGCAAGTTCATCAGGTTCTTACGTGGATGAATACCTCCTACAAACAGGAAATACTCTCTTCCATCAGCATATCCATCCTTCACCGCCATTTTTTCTTCCCAGTCAATAGGAGCAAATCCCTCCCGTGCTGCTCCGGATGCCACAATGATATCCGATGCAGCAATCCGATAATTGGCAGCAATTTCTTTGGCCGAATACTCCGATACGGTGGCCAGTTTTGCAGCCTTTCGAATGAATGATGGCGTATACCATTTATAATACCAGCGCTGGTACCAGCTAATATATTCCGGATGATGCAGGAATGCCAGATCATGGATCATAAGTAATTGTCGGCATCGACTCGTTAAACTACAGAAGCCGAATGGCTGAAACCATACATCTGCCTTCCATTTTTTTACAGCCCTGGCTGCTTTAATATCGTACCAGTATTTGAATGATAAAGGATGCCGGGCAGCAGGCGGCACCACCCATTGTGTAACATGGGGTGCCTCGGGAAATACCAGATCCGATGGCCTGTCTGTAATGAGCAGGAAGGAATGTTCCGGATGGTTTACAATCCATCGCCTCACTACTTCTGTTGCATAATGACCATATCCCTCCAGGGGATTATTCTGTAAAAAAATAGCATTAACAGCAATTCTCATCTACTGCAAAGTTACTGGCATTGCGTACAATTATTGTTAAAGTGCAGCTTTTGATAAATGAATACGCAAGGTTTCTACTAAATTGTATTATTATTTCTTTTATGCGTAAACTATTTACACTAATTCTGCTGAGTTTTTCCTTCCATTCCTTATTGGCAGCAAATGATTCGTTGGTGGTACAAATGAACAAAACCCGGTTTCAGCGGGGTGATACGATTGATCTGCAAGCCATCATTCCCAACTTTGAACAATCAGCGCTCAAAGCAGCCACTTTACATATCTGGGCAGATCATATTGAGAGTGGAACGAGATGGAAATTCCGGTATCCATTCATTAATGGTGTGGCACAGGGTAATATTATTATTGGACAACAAATTCCGGATGGTAATTATGCCTTCAACTTTCTGGTTCAAAAAGGGTATTTCCGGCTGGGTGGTCAGCTTACGAATTATAATGGTCAGCAAAAGATCAATATGATGATGATCCTGAAGAATAAAGCACCATTTTCAGATGAGGTTGAATTAAATAATGAGGGACGATTTCGTTTGAAGAGCACTTTATTTGAGGATGCCGCCTATTTTGTATTTACCCCAACCGATCGTAAGCAAAAGAATGATCTCAATATTCAGCTTGAAGCACAGATCGACTCCTCTTTTGTTCCTGCGGTTGAAGATAGGGTATGGGTGAAAGTGGGGAAGGCTGCCAATAGTATGACTAGTAGTGACTCTATCGGATACAGTTTCAATATGGACAAGGAAGATGGCTTATTATTACCCGGCGTTACTGTTACAAGTAAATTCAAGAAGAAGGTAGAACAATACGAGGCCCAGTATTCAAGTCAGGCTTTCAAACGTGATGATGCCATGGTATTTGATGGATTGGAAGATGAAACAATTGCCAAGTCCATGAGTGTGCTTCGTTTTCTTGAAAGCAAGGTACCGGGACTAGTAGTAGAAAAAGATCAGGAAACAAATATAGAAGTAGCTCGTTGGCGGGGTGAGCCGGTGATGATTTTTATAGATGAATTTCAGGTGAATACAACAGATGTATGGGTTATTCCCCCATCTGATATTGCTATGATTAAAGTATATCGCCCGCCCGCTAACCTGTCTATTTTAGCCGGATCGGCCGGTGCAATTGCCATTTATAGCAAGCGCGGTGAATTCGCCAATAACAGAAAGGCCAAACACAGCTTTACAGTAAAAGGCTATACACCTGCTGAAAGCACCTGGCAGTAAGGAATGAATAGAAAAGATAGAGATCAGTATTGATAAAAGCCAGAACCTGTTTTACGACCCAGCTGGCCTGCATCAACTTTAGCCTTTTGAACAGGAGAAGGGGTGAGCCGTTCGGGTTTGCCTAAGGCCTCCCATACAATCTCACTCACGCCATAATTAATGTCCATACCAATCAGATCCATTAAACGAAAAGGGCCCATTTTGAAACCAGTTGCTTCCAGCAGCTGATCAATTTCTTCGAATGCTGCTGCTTCCTTTTCTACCAGATACATGGCTTCGAGATAATAATGACGTGCTACCCGATTCACAATAAAGCCTGGGGCATCCTTGCACAATACCGGTGTTTTACCCATTGTGCGGCTTAACTGCATTACTGCTTCTACTACCTCCATGCTACTATACTCTCCTTTAATCACCTCCACCAGTTTCATTAAGGGTGCGGGATTAAAGAAATGCATGCCTACTACCCGTTCCGGAAAGGGAAGGGCTGATGCAATATTTGATATTGGAATAGAAGAGGTGTTGGTTGCCAGAATGCAATCCTGCCCGTTAAGCGCTGCCAGCGATTGGAAAAGACTGATTTTGGCATCCGCTTTTTCTATAATCGCTTCAATCACCAGATCGGCCTTACAGTCTTGCATATCCTGCGTAAAATGCAGGTTTTGGAGGGTAGAAGCATGAGCTTCTTCACTAATCCTTTGTTTTTCTAGCAGTTTATTCAGTTGTGTAGTAATACTTTGACGACTTTTCTCCAGCATGGCAGGATTCAGGTCGAATTGAATGGTTCTAAAACCTGCCTGCGCTGCCACCTGGGCTATTCCACTGCCCATCGTACCTGCGCCACATACGCAAATGGTTTCAATCCTTTTCATATGGCCAATCTTTTAATGGATGCAAGATACTTACATCTTTTCCACTTTAACTAACCTGCATAAGTTCTTGCTACTCAGATACCGTAATTTTAGCCCATGCAAAAAACAATGCAGCAGTTGGATCTTTTTGGAATGCCGGTAGAACCCGTTGCGACTCCGGCTAAAAAAAGTAAGCCTGCACCTCAGGCGGTAGAAGCGATCCCTGTTCAGGAAATTCCCAAGCCAGTTGAAGTGCCTGTTCAGGAGAACCCTGTGGAATTACCAGAAGAAGCGCCTGTTACTTTTATGTCTCAACCAACTGAGAACGCAGTAATTGCACCTTCGCCAGAAAGCATTTCGGCTCCCATTGAGGAAATCATAGAACTAAGTGCCTCGGATGCTGATATTGCTGAAACCATTGAACATCCCACTGTACTTAGCGAGTCTGTACCTGCTCCGGTTGCTGATGCAAGCAATACCACAACAGAACCTGTTGTGTTTGCCGATGCCCGCATTGTGGTCAAGATCAAACAACGCAATCCTAATCCGGCTCCGGAAACAGCATCCATACCCGAGCCTTCAATACCTGCAAGAACTACGCTAAAAAAACCTACCATTATTACGGTTGAACAGGAAGCAGATGCACTTGCCAAACAGCCGGGTAAAAGAGGTCGTAAATCCTTCAAGGAAATTGATAATGAAGTAGACCTGATTGAAGTTCCGGATGAAGAGACCTTACAACAAAAACTATATTACTCTATCAGTGAAGTAGCCGGTTGGTTCAAAGTAAATACTTCCTTGTTGCGTTATTGGGAAAATGAGTTCGATGTATTGAAGCCACGAAAAACCCGTAAGGGAGATCGCTTATTCAGGGTAGAAGATATTCGCAATTTACAGCTCATCTATTTTTTACTGCGCCAGCGTAAACTGTCCATAGAAGGAGCCCGTAATTACCTCAAGCAAAATCGCCAGCAGGCAGATGTGCAGGTACAGTTAGTACAATCGCTTACACGATTCAAATCTTTCTTACTGGAATTAAAGGCCGGTCTTTAGCAGAAGCTATTATTATTACGCTTGTTTTACAACAATATCCGTACTGGCTCCTGCCAGTTCAATACCATTGCTTTCGAGCCAGGTAATCAATTCGAGATTCACCTGTTCCCGTAACAAATTGAAAGCTGTAATTTCCTGGTGAACAGATGTAAAAAACTCGACAGTAATTACATGTGCCGTTTTACCGGTTTCACTTAAAAAGACCACTTTATTTTCAATCTCTGGTTTATCCAGCATCTGCTTGATCGCGGCTACTGTTTCTTTTAATTGTTGTGCATTGGCCGACAGTCCAATCTCCACCCTAATCTCAGCCTTACGCTGGGTTCGCAGGCTTATGTTATCTACAATCGTATCCACCATTTGCTTATTGGGTACCGATATATAGGTTTTTTCTGTTGTTCTGATCCTTGTACTCCGCAGGCCAATCTTTTCGATATTGCCGGTAAAACCATTCACTTTAACAAGATCACCTACGGCAAAGGGTTTATCGAAAAAGATAATAAAAGATGCGATCAGGTTTTCCATGCTCTCCCGGGTGGCCAATGCAATGGCTGCACCTACGATACTGAGTCCTGTTAGCAGGCTTCCTATATTCTTATTAAAAGAAAAACGCATCACCAACAGTATGCCTATCAGTATCAGGATCACTTTAAAAAAATCCTTGAAGAAGATAATCAGTTGGTTATCGGTTTGATCTTTAGTAAGGTTTGCCCGCTCTTCCAATATCAGTGCAATAAAATCAATGATGCGCAAACAAAGGCGAATGAACAGGAATACCAGTACCCCATTAGCCAGCGACTCAATAATTTGGCGGGATGTGGCTTTGTATATTTTAAAATCCAGTACACCTGGAAAATATAATTTATCGATCGCAATCACCGAGATTGTAAACAGTAGAAATACACCCAATGGCTGTACCACCAG
>VFQP010001412.1_pt1 | contig 32337 bp, 30 predicted proteins | sample 3512351 | NCBI WGS metagenome assembly VFQP01 (sample SAMN10412372, study PRJNA504923) | tailings metagenome | isolation source: Relicate 1 Philex TSF1 revegetated site | place: Philippines: Tuba, Benguet | collected 2017-08-29
GTTATAAAAAAACGTGTTTTTACTCCTATCATTTAATTATTATTTGGCATAATATAAATTTTTATTTTTATCAATTAAACAAACTTTAAATGGTAGTTTATAAGATATTTTGTTTAATAATTTAATAGCCAATAAGAAAGAAATATTTTTTAATTCAAACAAGCAATCAAAAATATTAATAAACTCCACATATTTATCAATTGCTCCTTTACCTTTACCCATTCTTACTCCAAGAGCTTTACTTGTGATTGGTATTAAAAAATTACATCTGATCAATAAAAAACCTTTTTTTCTTAATTCTCTTCTAATAATAACTCTACAACATTCAATTTGTTCTTTAGTTAGAATACTATTTTCTAAAGCAAAAAAACCATAGTCCCCAGATAATAATAACTCACTTGAGGAATTAATTTTATGTCTATAGATACATTTTTTATGTAAACGTAATTGTGATTTTTTTTTCATTATATTACACTAATTAATTTATATTTTGAATCATATGTTTTACTATAAAAAAAAATCCAAACTTTAATACCGATAGAACCTTGTTTTGTCCTTGCGAAAGACTGATAATAATCAATATCAGCTAAAACACTTTTATTAGGCATTTTACCAAATAATTTATAATTTTTTACAATTTGATGATATGCAACTAAACGAGCTTGTCTACCTCTTTTTGGTGGACCATTACATTCAATTCTAATTCCGATTAACGGATATTTTTTAATTAATACTTCATTATAATACAGTTCCTCAAATAATTTTTTAATTTCAATAAATTTTGAAAAAAAAGATTTTTTATTAATTCTAGCTAATAAGTAGTTCAGTTTTATATGTTTTTTTTTTAATTTTCTAAACATTAAAAACTTTTCTTTTAATTCTAGTTTATACTTATTAAAAAATAAATAAAATAATTCTTTATTAAAATCTACCATCAGTTCTTGTTTTAATTTATATTTTTCTTTTAATTGATAACTTTGTAATGATTTAAAAATACGGAACATGTTATTACCTTTTTCTAATTCTAGTAAAACATAGTCATTAATTAATTTAGCTGATAGAAAAGAAGGAAACTTTTTATAATAATAAAATACCGGATAAAATATACATTTATTACCTGTAAATAAATATATAGTTTTTTCTACATTAAGTGTAAATGAATACAAAAAAAAATAAAAAAAAAAATCATAATATGTACGTTCATCAAAAACATCTCTACCTAATTCTCGTCTACAATTTTCCTTTAAATAATAAAAAGAAACTAATTCTTTTTTACTTGTATTTACATTAAAAAAATATAATAAACTAGACTTTAATAATTTCAATTTTTCTACATAATGTAAAAAAGAGCGTAAAAAAAAGTAATTATTTTTTATATTAAATAAAAAGCAAATAATGTTTTTTAATACAAAGATGAAAGAATAATGTTTTAATAAGTTTTTATTATTTGTTCTTGCGATAAAAAAAGAACCAAACATTACTAAATTTTTTTTTAATCGTAATTTAATAGGATGTCCATTAAATTTTTTTTTTAATACTTGAATTGAATTGTTTAATCTATTAAAAAATGCAAATGAATTATTTGATTTTAAATTATACAAATCAAAAGTAAATAAAGAATTCAAATAAAAACTAAAAAAACTAAAAAATGAAGTGTTTGAATTCAAATATAAAATACTACTGATATAAAAAACGCCACTAAAATTAGAACTAATCACATGCTTAAATTTTCTTTTTTTCAAAAAAAAATTATACAGTAAATACTGATCACTAAAAAAAGATAGAAAATATTTTTTTATTTGAAATTTGTATAAATACACATTTACTTTAATATAAAAACAATTATTAGTTAAATTATCAAAATAAAAATCATCAGTTAACATTTTTAATCTATAAAACAATCCTTTTAAATATTGAAATAATTGAAAATCTCTATAGAATAAAGAGGAATAATTTTTATCTTTTTCGTACCAAATTGTTTTCCACGAATTAAAATGCGGAATTCTTAAATTACTTAAATTACTAATGCGACTCATTTATTTTTTTAATTTAAAATTTTTTTTCTCTTTTTTTACCTTAACGCATTTTTTTTTTGAAAATGCAAATTCTCCTACTTTATGGTTAACTACTCCTTCTTTATTGAATCTGATAGGAATAAATTGTTTTCCATTATATATATTAAATAATTTATTAAAATGAATAGGTAATACTAAATTACTTCTATTTTGCATTTTAAATTTACTTTTTTTAAATAAAAAAGATTCGTTTGTAAAAAATACACCTTTCCAGCTAGAACGAGACATTAATTTTTTTTTCTTTTTAATTTTCGACTATGCTTTATAACACTAGCCCATTTATTTGTAGGTGATGCTTTTTTTGATTTCTTACCTTCTCCTCCTCCATGGGGATGGTCTACTGGATTCATTGCTACCCCTCTAACTGTTGGTCTAATTCCTAACCAACGAGAGCGTCCAGCTTTACCTAAATTTACATTACGATGCATTAAATTTGATGTTTTACCTAAAGTACCAAATCCGAATAATGAACAATATAAAAACACATCGTTATTATTTTTATTTGAAGGTAATTTAACTAAAGCCATATTATTTTCTTTTTTTAATAATAAACCAAATGTTCCTGCTGCACGTAAATACTTAGCTTTATCATTGAAATTTGTAGATACGTTGTGTACTATAGAACCTATTGGTAAATTAAAAAACAAAGATCTATTTCCTGTTTTTAAAAAATCAAAAAATTTCATATTACACATATACACATTACCAATGAAAGTATTATGAGTTGCAAGTATAAAACTGTATATACCATTTTTATAGTATATTAAATTAATGAAACCTGATCTATTAGGATCATATTCAATACTTTCTACTACATATGGAATATCTTTTAAATAATAAAAATCAACTAATCTATATAACTTTTTATGTCCTCTTTCTTTATGGTACACTGTAATATGCCCTTGATTATCTCTACCTATGCTTGAATTTTTTTTCACAAAAAGATTATCTAAAAAAAGAGTTCTTTCTAAATGTTTTTTATTAACTAAACATAAATGACGTTGTGATGGTGTTACTGGTTTATAAGATAACATTAGAAATATATATATATTAAAATTTAATAACTAAATAGTATAAAGCCGTTACTTTTTAAAGAATGCACTAGTTTTTTATAATCTCTTACCATTACAGATGCATTACTTAAGTAAGTATTCGAATAATATAAAAGAACCTCGTATACAATATAAGGAGTTACGTAAAATAATTTATCCATTGGAAAAACAAAATAACCAGGCTTCTTAAATGAAACAAAGTTAACGAAACAACGTTTAATAAAAAAACTGAAATCTGGAAATTTGATTATAAAATCATATTTTTGACTTCCATATGAATAAATAACAACATTTAACGGACTGTCATTAAAGTATTTTTGAGTTAGACCATTAAATTTGTTACAAAAATCCATTATAGGTATACCAAATTGACCTAAAGTTGGCCCTACTGGTTCTTTAGAAGAAGCTTGACTTGCCAATATTTTTAATCTAATTAGTGCTTGTATTTTCATTTATTAATAAGTTAAGGAATCTGTTTTTTCTTCTAATTTAAAATTATTTATAAAAAATTTAAAGCTATTTAATAAAAACATATTATTTGCAAATGAGAATAAAGATAATTCATTTAGCACAATATAGGAATGTTTTAATTCAAACTGCTCTCTTGATTTTTTATCAATATGTGGCGAACGTAAAATAGTATATTTATTTTTTTTTATTGGTAATGAAAAATATGATAAATTAGCACTTTTAAACATAAAAAAAAATAATTTAGAGAATAACATTAAATAATAAATAGAAAATAAACTATTGAAATCTAAGCTTACATTCTTTTTATTTTTCAACAAGTAAAAAGAATCGGAAAAAAAACTTTCTTTTGTAAAAAAACTAGAATAATTAACTACACTACAATGTTCTTTTTTTAAAGTCAAAAAAGAATAAAAAGATTTCAATTGCATAAATAAATTTGAAAATAAACGTTTTAAAAAAAAAAATAAAAAAAACTTCTTATACATAAATATTTTTTTTAAAAAATAAAAAAAATATTTTATTCTATTAACATGAAAATAAGAAGATAATTTCCATTGCACTTTTTTATAACCAAGTTTTTTTTTTTTAAAGATAAAAAAAAATAAAAAAACTATTCTATAAAAACTGTTTTTATTAAAAAAAAACATAATTTAATCTTATTATTTTTTTTTTTTATCTAATCCGTCTTTTACCATTAAATAATCAAACAAATATAAATTAAAAAAAATAAAAGTTTTATTTTTAAAAAAACTTACTACTTTAAACATATTAACTAATTTGAACAATGAAAATAAAAAATTTTTTCTGTAAAAAATTAACATATTAAAATTATTATTAAACCAATTTAAATTAGAAACAATCAATTTATGTTTTAATTTGAAAAAAAAACTAATTAAAGGTAAAATATATTTTACAAAAAAAAAATAACCTATAAAAAAAAATAAAAAGAAATTTAATTGTGATTGAATAATTAATCCGTCTAATTGAGGCATATATATATATTATAAGTATATTATTATTATTTAAATTGGAGCACAAATAAACCATTTATGCTAAAAAATAACTAATTCATTTTATAAACACCGTAAGCTTTAGCACTTCCTTTTTTATAAAACTGTAAAAATAAAATAAAATAAAAAAAGTAAATAAAAATAGATTGAGAATTACCAAATAGTGGATAAGTTATATAAGAAAAATAAGTAAAATCAATATCTAAATTACCAACCACTGGTATTTTTAAATTTTTTGCTTCAATCGCTGGAATTGGAAAATTTACTGGACTAAAAAACAAAAAAAGATCAGGGAATTTATTTAAATGTCTATAAAATTTAAAAAATAAAAAAAATCTCCAATATTTCTCTATTCTTTTTATATGTGTTTCCCATTCCATCCCAGGAACACGCTTATGAAAAGTATAAAATAATAAACTAAAAAAAAAATTATAAAAAGAAATCCTTGAATATAGAGAGTAATTCTTTGTATTTTTTATATTTTCTTTGAAGTTAAATATATCAGTAAATAAAATATAACATGAAGTATATAAATTAGACAACTGACCATAACTCCATTTTTCATCAAATAAAAAATTACGAGTTTCGTTAATTTGTTTAAAAAAAAATAACTTTAAGATATTACTAAACGAAGAAAAAGAATGAAAATAAAATAAAAATTTTGCCTTTTCAACTCCCATATAATAAAACAAATGAAAAACACGCTTTAAGTAAAAAATAATTTTTTGCATATTATAAATACAATAATTATTTTTATAACCTAATAAAAAAGGCTTATAATAACTTTGTAATACAAACTTAGTATTACCTATATGTACTCCTAAACTATATAAAAAAGAATAAAGCATTAATAAACAATAGTATTAATTATGTAATGATTACGAGACAACTGTTGGTACTGATGTCTCATTGAATAACCTTGCTTTTCATTAGTTAAATATATAGCACCTAACATTGCAGCAAATAATGTTAATGCTGCAAAAATTAAAAAAAAAAAATATTCGTAATATAATAAAAAACCCATTTTCTTAATTAACATGAATCGCATAGACTCATCTAAAAAATGAAAATTAGAAAAAAAAAAAGAATTCAAGTCTATATTAAAAACACGAGGTAAATAAACTAAACTATCATAAAAAAAAATAAAAAAGAATTGTAAAAAATAAAATAATAAAATAAAGCTACCTACTGTTAAATAGAAACTATTGTCTTTTTCTATTTTTTTGATATTTAACATCATAACAATAAATAGAAATAGTACAGCAATAGCTCCTACGTAAATCATTAGAAATAATAAACCCATAAAGTCTACATTTAATAATATAAAAATCATAGAAGTATTAAAAAAAACCGAAATTAAAAATAGAACCGCATTTATTGGGTTTATTACAATTACCATACAAATGGCAGAAATTATTGCTAAAAAATAAAAGAAAAATATTAAAAATGACATGGTTTATTGTATTTATTTTTTATATTGTATTAGTATATGTTTACGTGCTTATTATAATACTAAAAAAGCAAATGGATTATTTTTATATTTACTATTTTTTTTATATTTTTCTAATACAGTTAATCTATTAATTACTGCATTTACATTTAAATTATAAAAGTGAGAAACTAATAAATTAAAAATAGAAGAAAACCAATAGATAATATATTTTTTTAATAATAATAAAAATTTATAAAAACTACTTAACTTTAAATAAATATAACGATAAAAAAAACGATACCAATTTTTCACTTTTAAGAAAAAATTAATAACAATATTCCAGTCTAATTCTTCTAAAAATGTAATTTCTTCTTCTTCTACAAAAAATAAAGAATCAATTTTTTTATGAAATAAAATATAAAAAAAAATAAAAAAAAAACTAAAAAATAAAACAACTGATTCAGATTGAAGAGATAAAAAAAAATTAAAATTAATTAAAAAAAAAGAAAATAAAACTAATAAATTTAACATAAAAAATTAAAGAAATATAAATTATTATTTAATTTAAATCTAACGATATCATCATTAGATAATTATCCTACAAAGTTTACACATGAAACAATTTCAATTAACTCATTAGTAATTGTTTCTTGTCTAGCTTTATTATGAAATAAACGTAGACGATCAATTAATTCAGATACATTTTTTGTAGCATTATTCATTGCTGTTGCACGAGCTCCAAGTGCACTATATTCATTTTCTTCTAAAGCATCTAATGCAATTAGAGAAATAGAATAAGTATAAAAGTCTTCTAATAATGGAGCAAAGTTACTATCTCCTGACAATGAATTTAATAAAGAAGCATAAATATGTGAAATTTTATCACCATCTTTAGCTCTATTAATAATATTACTTGTATAAAATGAAAAAGAACATACATCATAATAGGATACTTTTTGTGTAAATGCTGAATAAAATCTATTAAAAATAACATAAAAACGATCAAATGAATAAGCCATTAATTTTTCCATTAATACCTGTGCTGTAAATAAAGATAGAGGTTCTTTATCTAAATTAAAAATATTTAAAACTTGAAATGCTCTATAATATTTTTTGAAAAAAAATTTTGCTTTTCTACCTATTGAAGCTAATTTAATACTTTTATTTTTTTCTTTTAAATCTTCTATTAAAGATTTACTTGCTTTTAAAATATTACCATTATGAGGTCCACAACAACTTTTATCTACTGTAATAGATAAAACTAAATAATTTAAATCTTTATCTGAATACGAATTTGTATCAAAATAAGGTAAAATTGAACTTAATGCATATTGTCTTGAAGCTATTTTTGTCTTCAATCCACTTAATTGTGACAGTGCAACCATTTGAATTGCTTTTGTTAATAATTTAAAACGTTCATACGATTTTAATTGTTTTAATAATTTTTTTGGATCTACCATAATAAAAATAAATGTTACCAATATTCTTTACAATATGAAATACAAATAATACTATTTGTATTAGAAAATTTATTATAACTTAATAATAAGAACAAATATAAAAATAGCTAATGTATATAAAACAAATTTAGTGATTATAAAATGCCATAAGCAGCTAAAAAAATTTGAAATAAAACTATACTCATTTGCTATTAAAGTTGTATATTTTTCAATTTCAGCATCACGTAAACCTAATTCTACATGTACTGGTTCTAAAATATATAAACTATCGACTAAAGAAGTTACTACTCCGTTTACTCCACTATTAACTCCTAAATAATAAGAAATAAATAATGTAGAAAATACAAATCCTGCTCCTACTAACCAATAAATAAATGAAAAATTACCTCTTGTTTCATTAGATGAAAAAAAATAATTAAAAAAAGAAGATTCAAAAAAAACAGATAATGGAATTAATAGAAAAAAATATAATAAATGAAAATGAGAACAAATTACCCCAAATTCAATATAAGGATATACAGGAGCTTGGCTTCCTAAATAACCTAAAAATAAAAAATTAAAACTAAAAAACCAAAATAAAGTACGGTTAAATGGTTTGAAAGTTTTATTTTTTATTAAACTTTTATCTACAAAAGGTAAAATAAATAAAACTAATAAACTTACGAACATAATAATAATACCATATGTTTTATTTAAAATAGATCTTAAAATTCCATATAAAGGTAAGAAATACCATTCTGGTACGATATGTGCTGGTGTTACAAGTGGGTTAGCTTTTATATAATTATCTGAGTGATTAAAAGCTTCTGGAAAAAAAAATACAAAAATACTAAATACAAATAAAATAATAAATAAACCAAAAAAATCTTTAACTAAAAAATAAGGATAAAATGAAATTTTATTTAAATAATGAGAACGAATTCCTAACTCATTTGAACTACCAGATTTATGTAATTGATAAATATGATATGCTGATAATAAAGCAATTACAAATGGTAATAAATAATGTAAACTAAAAAAACGATTTAATGTTGCATTGTTAATGGAATAACCTCCCCAAACCCAATATACAATATCTTTACCTACAACAGGTATAACAGTTACAAAATTTGTAATTACTGTAGCTGCCCAATAACTCATTTGACCCCAAGGTAATACATAACCTAAAAAAGCTGTACCCATCATTAAAATATAAATAATAACTCCTGTAAACCAAACTAATGTTCTTGGGAAATAATATGAACCATAATAAATACCTTTTAAAATATGAATATAAACTAAAAAAAAAAAAAATGATGCTCCATTTGCATGAACATATCTAATTAACCAACCATAATTAACATCACGCATAATATGTTCTACACTAAAAAAAGCTAAATCAACATGCGGAGTGAAAAAAAATGTTAAAAACAAACCACTTACTATTTGAATAACTAAAAAAATAGCAGACATAAAACCAAAATTCCATAAATAATTAATATTCATTGGTGTTGGATATTTAATTAAATAAGAATATAACGCTTTACTTACAAAATTAACAAATAAAATATTATTTAAATATTTCATATATATAAAATATAATTAATATTATTATTTAAATTAGAATATAAATAGACTATTCATATTAATACAAATCAAACAAACGAAATTAAACAAAATAAATAAAATGAATACTAAAAAAAAGTCCTAAAAGAATAAAACCAAGATAATGATAAACTAAACCTTTTAATAATAAAGAATAAGATTTTCCAGAATTTTGAACGACTTGGCTAATTCCAAACGGACCAACTTTTTCTAAAATACCTTTTTCTAAAAAAGAATAAACAAAAAAACTAAAAGAGAATAAAGAATCAATTAAAACATAAAAAATTAATTTATTAAAAGCAATCCATTTTTGTGTAAAAAAAGTGTATAAATTAAATAACCAAGAAGCTGAATACTTCAAGTCAAATAAATATAATCTTGATGATGTAAAAGAATATACAAAACTAAAAACTATTAAAAAATATAAAACCCAAACTAACGGAACTTGTCTTAAATATTTATGGTATTCATAATTAAATAAAACATAAAAATCAATATTAAAAAAATCAACTACATTTGAAATAAAATAATATTCGAAATCTACTAAAGAAACAAAAAGAGAACTTTGCCAAAAATCAGTACCAATACCAACAAACATGTCTTGTGTAAAAAAACCACTTAAAATACTAAAATAAATTAATATAAATAATGGCATTAACATGTAAAAAGAACCGTACTGAATATTATGAAGATTATATTTAAAACCATTATATTTTACAAAAAATACAAAAGTTAATAATTTAACACTATACAATGTAGTACATATAATTGATACAAAAGCAAAAAAATAAAAAAAAAAAAATAAATTTAATAATCCATAAGAATCAAACTGTAAATAAAATAAATTAAAAAATAATTGTACTATTTTTTCTTTTGAATAAAAACCAGATAAAAATGGAAAACCAATTAAAGACAAAGAACCTATTAATATTGAAATATAAGCAAATGGAAAAAAAAAAATTAAACTTCCCATTTTTCTATAATCTTGTTCATGTGAAAAACAATAAATAATTAGACCAGCAGACAAGAACAATAATGCTTTAAAAAAAGCATGATTAATTAAATGAAAAATACTATTTGTATAACCAAGTAAACCACATGATAAAAACATATATCCCAGTTGGCTACAAGTAGAATAAGCAATAATTTTTTTAATATCATGCTGAAATAACCCAATGCTTGAACCTAAAAATGTTGTTAATGAACCAAAAAATAAAATAATTAAGTATATAGAAGGTACTAAATCAAATAAAAAAGAACAACGAATTAATAAGAAAATACCAGCTGTTACCATTGTTGCTGCATGAATTAATGATGATACTGGTGTTGGTCCTTCCATAGCTTCTGGCAACCATACATGTAACCCTAGTTGAGCTGATTTACCTACTGCTCCTAATATAAATAGAAAGCAAATAACAAATACTAAATCAGCATCTAAAGTATAATAAAATGCATTAACCATATGATAAGAAAAAATAACACTAAAATCAAACGACTTATATATATAAAAAACAACAGCAAATGCAACTAATAAACAGATATCCCCTACTTTATTTGTTACCATTGCCATAATACTTGATTTATTAGCGTCTACTCTACTATACCAAAAATTAATTAATAAGTAACTACAAATACCAACTCCTTCCCAACCAATAAATAACTGTACTAAGTTACCTGCTGTAACTAAAATAACCATAAAAAAAGTAAAAATTGAAATATAAGAAAAAAAACGTATTTGGTGTGGATCTTCTCTCATATATTCGATCGAATATATATGTACTAAAAAAGAAATAAATGTAACAACAACAAGCATACTAACTGTTAAACTATCAAAAAGAAAATTAAAATTTAAATCTAATAGATCTAAATGAATCCAAGAAAATAAATTAATAATACAAGTAGAACCATTTAAACCTACTTCGTAAAATGTAAAAAGACTTACAAGTAAAGAACAAAAAACACATAGACTAGTAAAAAAACCAATATGTTTTCTGCTAAAAAAACGCCCTAAAAAAAAAGCTACAAAAAAGGAAGAAAATAAAAAATATAAAATTAATAAATACATGGAATGTTTATCTATATAAAATTTCTTTTTTTAAATTTAAATAAATTTCAATTTCAAACTTATCTCCATTGGCTAATAATTTTTTTTTATCATATAATAATTCATCATGTGTAAATGTTGAATATTCAAAATTAAAACTTTCAACTATTGCATCTACCGGGCAAGCTTCTTGGCATAAACCACAATATATACATTTTGTCATGTCAATATCATAACGAGTAGTTTGTCTACTACCATTTAATTGTTGGGCTGAATCAATTGTGATTGCTAATGCTGGGCATACTACTTCACATAATTTACAAGCAATACAACGTTCTTCTCCATTAGAATATCTACGTAAAGCATGCTCTCCTCTAAAACGAGGTGAGATTGCTCCTTTTTCAAAAGGATAATTAATTGTTACTTTTTTAGAAAACAAGTTCTTCAAAGCAACAAATAAACCTCTCATTAATTCAGATAAATATAAGTACTGAAAAGAAGATAACATTAAGACTATAGTAATTAACTAAAACACAAGAAACTCAGTAAGATGAGACTTGAACTCATAACCTTCCGGTCCCAAACCGGATGCTCTACCGCTTAAGCTACTTACTGAACACTTTTCTTGCAAATATTTTTTATTTATAGAAACAGGAAAGAAAGGAATCGAACCTCTATCGATGGTTTTGGAGACCATTGTTTTACCACTAAACTACTCTCCTATTTCATTTTATAAACTATCTCCAATAATTATTAATTAAGTTAGTATCAAAATACATAACACTACCATTAATTACATATAAAAAAAGATATACAAATAACCAAATCCAATCTACAAAATGCCGATATGTTAATGCTAAAGCATATACTAAAATACGATCTCTATCAATTGTATAACTATCTAATTGTACTGTAGCAATAGCTAAGAAAATTAAACCAATACAAACATGTAATCCATGAAATCCTGTAATTAAATAATAACAAGAACCAACTACACTATCAGAAATTGATAATGTATTTGTTGCTACATATTCTGATAATTGAATAAAAAATACGAATACTACTCCTAATGCGATACCATATACACTCCATAAATAAAACATAGTACTTGATCCTCCACGTGCTGCATAATATGCTTGATTACAAGCCCAACCTGATGCTAATAATACAAAACATCCCCATAAAGGATATGCATTCCAAGAAACTAATTCAATCCCTAAAGGAGCTAGTGTACCTCCTAATACAGCTGGTGTATGGAAATATCTATCAAAGTATGCCCAAATAAATGTAGCAAATACTGCTGCTTCTGAAACTAAAAATAATAAGAATCCACCTACCATTGCTCTTCTAACTTTGAAGTTGAATTTACCTAAGTATACACTATCATAGTGTAATTCTAAAATCCAAAAATAAACTGGAGCTAACATTAATACTAATGCTACTAATGCTGCTTTACCAGCCCATACAAAATGTTGTAAATATAATACGCTAAAAAATAAAAATAAAAATACTGTCCAGCTAATGTGGAAAGGCCATGGTGTATAAGTAATATCATTAAAGTAATGTACGTAACGTCTTGAAGATGTATATTTAACGTCGAATTTTAAATACTCATCCCAATAGTTAATCATTTGTTCGTTTTTATATTTTTTTAAAAATAAATTTTGTTTTTTCATAATGAACAATAAAAAAAAAACACCCTATTGTTAATTAACAAAAAGAACTTAATTTTTTACTTTCTCTAATTTTATAAAAACTTCTAAGTGTAGAAGAATAACTAGCAAAAAAAGAATCACGAACGGATAAATTGCTTATAAAATGTTTTAAATAATAAGTACTAGAACCTAAATATAAATTGAAACTATTTTTATTATAATTTTTTAAATATGGAAAAATATCAAAAAAAACAAAAAAATAATTTAAATAATAAAAGACTAACTCATTAAAAATAAAATCAATTGAATAAAAAGAAGAATTTTCATTTTTATTTAAATAATAAAAAAATGAAAATAGAATATTTTTAAATATATAAAAATCTGATTTGATACTTTCTTTCTCTGAAAAATCCTGTGATTGACTTACTGATTGTAAATCACCAAAGATATTGATGTAGCTATCCTCTACCTCAAATAAATTAGAACTTGGTAAAAAAACATAATTGTTATTTTTTTCTGCAACTGTCTCAACTAATGGTAAATAATTACCATGATAAACAAAAAAAGAATTGTTACTATCCACCTTACTTGTTTTATAGTAATATGAAAATAAATCTTCTTGTTTTAATAGATCATGAGTATTAATTAAATCACTATTAATTCCTAAATCAAAATAACCAGAAACATTAGAATAAAAATTAAAATTATTAATATCAAAGCTATCAAAAATACCCAATGAAGATAAATATGAATCTAGATTAATATCACTACTATATAAGTTTAAACTAATGTTTTTTTTTACTAAAGCATTAAAATAATTTAAATTTAAATTTTTACCTCTTAAAAAGGAAAATAGAGATACTGCAGAATTACCAACATGGTGTACAGCATAGCTATGTTTAATATTAGAGCCTATATAAAAAATATATTTTTTATAAAAAGAATTATTAAGATAACTTTGTACACGAGCATTAAAAACGGCATAATTTTCTTTTAAATTTAAATTATAAAATAAAAAATAGTTAGATTTCATAAAATTATTAAATGTGTTTATAAAATAAGAAGATCTACTATCTATATTGAAGGACGGTAAAGATTCTATAAAAAAGTTACTATTTTTTATAAACTTAGTTATAAAATAATAAAAACTACTATTGAATAAACCAATACCAGAAGAAATAAAGAAATTAAACAAATTAAAATTTTTCATATTAATAAAAATATTAAAAAATTCAATACATTGCTCCCATCCTAAACGTAAAAATAAATCAGAATCAAGAAAACTAAAAAAAGATTTATTTAAAGATAAATAAGGATATTTAATTCTAAAACCTTGAACACTTTCATAACTAAAACGAGTATAATCAGAAATCCAATTTTCATTTAGTTGCTCATTTATTTTAGGTAAAATTCTTAATATTCTGCTACCCTTAATATCAATTCTAATATTACTGTGTAAAGAATCTAAAACATCAATAGACTCAATGCTTTTTAAATCCCAAGGACGAGCTGTAAAAGCATATGGCTTTGATGTTAATGCTCCTACTGGACAAACATCAACTATATTACCAGATAACTCATGATCTAAAAAAAAAACATTATTCATTTTTATTTCTGAACTTGATCCTCTACCTACTACGCCTAGATCTTTAATACCAAGTATTTCATCAGAGAAACGAATACATCTTGTACAATGAATACATCTTGTCATTATTGTTTTTACGACTGGGCCTAATTCCTTATCTTCAACTGAACGTTTCATTTCTTTAAAACGCCCTCTATCACTACCATAAACAATTGTTTGATCTTGTAAATCACATTCACCTCCTTGGTCACAGATTGGACAATCCAGTGGATGATTAATCAATAAAAATTCAAGTACATTTTCTCTTGCCTTTTTTACAAGTAAAGAATCAAGAGCAATTTCAATATTTGCACTAATATTTGTTGCACATGCAATTACTGGTTTTATACCGTTATTCATTTCAACTAAACACATTCTACAATTTCCTGCAATTGATAATTTTTCATGATAACAGAATCTTGGTATTACCATATTTATTAAATCACAAAATTGTATAATTGTTAGTGTTTTATATTCTTTATAAAAAAAAATGGGTGTGTTGTTTATATAAAAAAACATTATTTTTGTTATTATTATTATTATTATTATTATAGGTGTTTATATCAAATTATATACTAATCAAATAAAAGTTAAGCATCTAACAAACTATGAATTTAAATTAATTAATAGTTTAATATTATTAATTGCCTCTGCCGGATTTAAACCTTTAGGACAACATGAGACACAATTTAGTATAGAATGACATCTACCTACTTTATAAACATCATCTAATTGTCCTAAACGACTAAAAAAAAAATCATCTCTAGAATCAATCAACCATCTATAAGACTGCAATAAGATTGCTGGACCTAAATATCTATCTTTATTCCACCAGTAACTTGGACAGCTAGTAGAACAACAAGCACACAAAATACATTCATATAAACCATTTAATAAGTATCTATCGAATTGTATATTTTCTTTTTTTGGAGGTGTTAATAACATACTGCTATTAAAACCTAGCTCTATTAATTTTTTATTAAGCACTTCGCTAACATAGGAAATACTATTTTTCAATAAAAAAGGATTAATTGACTTATATTGCAAGTAAAAATGTTTCATACACACAATTAAATCTTTTACTACTGGCATGTGAGGTAGTGGGAAAATTCGTACCTCGTTATTTAGAACATTTAAATGTTCTTTCATTATATATAAACATGCCAATGCATTTTCTCCATTAATATTCATAGCACAACTACCACAAATACCCTCTCTACAGGAACGTCTATATGAAAGGCTTTCATCTTTTTCATTTTTTAAATAAAATAGGTTATCTAATAACATAGAACTATGCGACTCATTTGCAATAAAATACAATTGAACCCACGGCTCTGAATTTACAAAAGGATCATATCTAAATACTTTATATTGAATTAAAGCATTTGAATCTACTGGAAAATTTGATAATAACATAGAAGGTATATTTAATATTTTTTTTAAAAACACAACTAACGAACAAGAAATAAATATGATAAATACAATTTGTTAGAATAAAAAAAATCTACATAATTAAGTATTTCATTTGAAACAAAGAAAATAACTGGCAAATCTATCGATTCATATGGGTATAATAAAAGTTCTTCAAAACAAAAACACTGGATTTTATTAAAATAAACTAAAAAATCTGTAGGATACAATAAATAAATACTAATACCTGTTATTTCGTAGGAAACTGTATTATACATCCTAAAGAAAATTAAATGTGTTTCATTTGGTATTATATAAATATATTTTTGCAATGTACAAAATTCAACAAAATTATAATTACTTGTACTTGTTTGAAATAGCACTTCTATATAATCACAATTAGATATAAAATTATTTATATACAAATCAAAATAAAAAAAAAATATATAAATTGTATAACTGAACAAAAATATAAAACTATGAGAAATAAAATCTAAAAAAAAAAAATTAAATTGAAGATTATAGGTTCCCAAAAAAAGATCGAAAGTACTACTAAAATAATTTTTGGGAAAGAAAATATTAGATGTATTTTCATCTAATAAAAAATTATAAGTAGGAATATCACAAAAATATTTAAATAATGGAATATTTAAAACACCAAAAAATAACATATTTAATGTAATGAAAAAAAAATAAAATAAGTACAACATTTAATATATACTAAAATACGTGTTAAATAACACGCACTATAAAAATAAAATCTAACAGGACTTGAACCTGTTTTTTCACCTAAATGACGTTTTATCCATGTTAAACTATAGATTCCGAAAAAAAAATTATAAATTAGTTAGTTAAAGAACTATTTCCAAAAATTTTCCAATTTGATACTAGTGGGTTATATGTAATATAAATTGTAGTATAAAAATGATTTTGTGTTTCTTTTTTACCTAAATATAATGGAATAAATTTTCTTTTTTTGTTTAAAATAGCATTCCATCTATATTCAAAATAATGAGAACCTGTTGTAAATACTTTTGGTGGTACTACAAAAGTATGTAAATATGGAGGTGATGTTAAAGTCCATTCTAATGTTGTTGTTTTTATTGATTCAGCTGAAATAATATATCTATTTGTTACATAGTTAAAACTAATCCATTTTTCAATAAAATCAGGGCTAATTGTTCTTGGTTCATCTTTTCCAAATGCTCCGTATTTTTCTACATAGTAAATTACTCCAATCATTCTATCAATTAAATCATTATAATCAATAAAAATCCAAGGATTTCTAGGACATTTAACTTGATCTGTGAAAGAACAATAAATTACATAGAAAAAAAATAAAATACTAAAGAAAGAAATAAATGCTCCAAAAGAAGCTAATGTATTATGATATTGGTACATATCTGGATAATCTGGTATTCTTCTTGGCATACCTCCTGATCCTAAAAAATGCATTGGGAAGAAAGTAAAATTTACTCCAATGAATGTCATCCAAAAATGAGCTTGTCCTAATGATTCAGAATAGCTTAATCCTGTCATTTTTCCCCACCAATAATAAAAACCACCATAGATAGCAAATACAGCTCCCATTGATAGTACATAGTGGAAATGTCCTACTACATAATATGTATCATGAATAGATGTATCGATACCTGCATTAGATAAAATAATACCTGTAATACCTCCAATTGTAAATAAAACTACGAAACCTGCTGCAAAGTACATAGGTGTATACATCCAAATAGAACCACCCCACATTGTAGCAATCCAGTTAAATACTTTAATACCTGTTGGAATAGCAATTACCATTGTAGCTGCTGTAAAGTATGCTTTTGTACTTGTATCAATACCTGAAGTATACATATGATGAGCCCAAACAATAAAACCAATTAAACCAATCATTAACATAGCTGCGATCATTGGTACATGTCCAAATACTCTTTTTTTAGAAAAAGTAGCAATAATATGACTTACTAAACCAAAACCAGGTAAAATTGAAATGTAAACTTCTGGGTGTCCGAAAAACCAAAATAAATGTTGATATAATACTACATCTCCTCCTCCAACTGGGTCATAAAATGAAGTATTAAAATTACGATCAAATAATAATAAAGTAATAGCTGCTGCTAATACTGGAATAGCTACAATTACTAAAAAAGAAGTAACTGCTACAGACCGAACAAATAATGGTAAATCTTTATTAAACATTGCTTCATTTTTGTAATAAAAAATTGTACAAATGAAGTTAATAGCTGCGACAATTGATCCAATACCTACTAAGTGAAAACTAAAAATCATTAAATCTACACTTGCTCCTGAATGAGATTGTAAAGAAGATAATGGTGGATATACTGTCCAACCTGTACCTGGTCCTCCTTCTGAATAAGTAGATAAAACAGCTAAAAAAATTGCACCTGGCAATAACCAAAAACTAAAATTATTTAATCTTGGAAAAGACATATCTGGTGCTCCTATTAGAATTGGTACAAAATAGTTACCAAATCCACCAAATAAAATTGGCATTACTACTACAAAAAGCATTAATACTCCATGTACAGTAGTAATCATGTTATAAAAATGATATTCTCCAAATAAAATTTGGTCACCTGGAAATGCTAATTCTAATCTCATTAACATTGATAATAAAACAGCTAAAAAACCGTTAAATACCCCAAATAATAAATATAAAATACCAATTCTTTTATGATTTGTTGTGAAAATCCAACTTTTGCAAAAATTCAACATAAATCAATTATATATAGTATTTATGACTTTTAAAAAATAATAATATAAAAATAATACTACTTTAAAAAAAATCGTAATTCTCTACTAAATGTAATAGAAAATAGCTATTAACAATATCTCTTAGATATTGATTAAACATAAAAAATTATAAATCTATTAAGTAAAAAAAAAGAAATTAATAATATATATAAAAAATAGAAATATTATAAATGAATACCTAATTGAATCAAATGATTAACAATATTATAAAATAATAAGTAACTACTACTCCTTTCCCTGCATTTTTTAAAAAAAACTTAAAAAAACATCTAAAAATATATATAACATGTATATGGGTGATAGGAATCGAACCTATGATGATGGATCCAAAATCCATTGCCTTGCCGCTTGGCTACACCCATTAAAAAAAAAAGCTATTTAGCTTTATCTGGTTTACCTTTAATACCGTACTTGGACTTTCTAGTTTTTCTACCTTTAACAGGAGCAAAATCAAAAAGACCTCTAATTGGTTTATATCTAACTCCAATTAGATCTTGGCATCTACCTCCTCTTACAAGAACAACAGAATGTTGTTGTAAATTATGTCCAATTCCTGGCAAATGACATGTTACTAGTTTACCTGAGCTTAATTTAACTCTTGCTACTTTACGTTTTGCCGAATTTGGTTTTTTAGGTGTTTGTTCAAACACTTTTTGAACTGTTCCTTTTTTTTGAGGACAGGAACCCAATCTAGGTACTTTACTTTTTATTTTTTTATCTTTTCTTTTATATGAAAAAACTAATTGACGTAATGTTGCCATACTTTATATATAGTAAGTAAAATTTGTATTAAAAATATTATTTTTAAAAAACGACAAACATATACCTTTATTGACTTCATTTATTTTTAAAAATTTTAAAAATTCATATAAAACTAAAGTTTGAAAACTTGTAGAAAGTAATGGTTTTTTTTTTTTATCATTATAAAATGATAAAAAATATTTAAATTGGTCAATTTTTAAAAAATAAATTTTATTATTTTGATTAAATAAAAAACCAATTAAAAATAATTTAGAACTATATTGTTTTTGTACTTTATTAATAAGATCAAAAACAATGTTAATATCACTAAAAGATAACTCAACAATAACACATTCACCTAAAAACTTACCTTTAACTTGTTTAAGTTCATTTAAAAATATATTTTTAGATAATAAAAAAATAGAAATACTAGGATCAAAAGAACGAATATTCTTAACAAGATCCTTCCATTCATTTGATTTAAAATAAACTTTTTGGTATAGTAATTGTAATTTCATTAAATTAAATAATTTTCTAAATTATAATAATTATTGCAAAAGCTAAAATCAATAGCTAAAAAATTACACTTACTTGAACCATCTGCGTCAATTAAAATAACTTCATTAATCACGTAAAATTTAAACAATTTCATTTTATAAAAATAAATAAATATAAATATGCCTCGAGATGGAATCGAACCATCGCTCAAGGATTTTCAGTCCAATGCTCTGCCACTGAGCTATCGAGTTATTGGTTTGTTTTATATAGCAGGGGTAGGATTCGAACCTACATCTTCAGATCATGAGTCTGATAACCTCCCAATTAGTCGACCCTACTCCACTAATTAATTACTATAATGAATATAGTTTATAATAAGAAATAATAATTGCAAGGCCAATTGCAGATTCTGAAGCTGCAACACTTAAAATTAATAGAGAAAATACTTGGCCTAATAAATCATCTAAAAAATATGAAAAAAAAATTAAATAATAATTAATAGAAAGTAATAATAATTCAAGTGACATAATTACTAAAATAATATTCTTTCTACTTAAAAAAATACCAAAAATACCAACAATAAATAAAAAAAAAGGAATAATTAAATGAAAAATCATAGTACTATTAATTTGTTTGTATATAACGGGTGGATAGCGGGAATCGAACCCACACTATTGGTGCCACAAACCAATGTTCTACCACTAAACTATATCCACATAAAAATTATTTAATCTTCTTTTTTTACTCTTGGTTCGTACACATCATCTCTGTATATATATATCATATACATAAAAAAAGGTAAAGAATTTAAAATAAAAAAAGTTGGGCTAAAATATGCATAATCTAAAGGAATAATAAAAAAACTAAGTACTCCTACCATTAATAAATCACCAAAAAAAGATGGATCTAAATTAAATTTATTTGTGTCCAAAAATTTACCATAGATAAATGGTGAATTTTGATTTAAACTTAAACATGTTGCAACTACAAATAATGAAAAAGAGATTACGTATGGTAAAACGACAAATGATAATATTACTAATAAAGTGATTACATCAACAGGTTTTAATACTGTTTTCGCATTTAAAACACTTAAAAGTATAATAAAAAAAGTAAAAGAAATATAAAACCCTAAAGAAGAAATATTAAAATAAAAAAGTAAAAAAAAAAAAAATGAATAAACAAAGTAAGAAAATGCAACTAATCTTAAATTTAATTCATCTTTTAAATTTTCATATTTATCAATAATTGAGCAAACAATCATACCCATAACAACAATACTAAACCAAATATTATTATGAGAAAGTAAGGAAAAAAAATAACCAATTGAGTTTAAATTAAAAGCAAAATATGAATAAAAGAAATCTACTACACCAATACGAAATAACGAATAACAAAAATCAATTAAAAAACTACCGAAAATTGATAAATGATACGGACTATAATTGTGTAATAGTTGAAACATACCTTCACTTAATTCTAAATAAAAAAAACTAATAAATAAAAGATAAAAAAAATATTTTATTTGATAATTAACTATGTAATCATCTAGTAAATTTTTAAATTTATCAAAAAAAATTTCAGAAAAAGGTTTATTGTCTGCTAGAGATAAACCAGGTCTTCCTATATAGATATATATAAAATGAACGATAGGACTCATTATGCTATATTACTTTTGTTTTATTGTATATTTTAATTAAAAAGACTTACTTAAAAAATATTGGAAAATAATTTTTTTTTATCTGCTAAGATACGTGGTTGGATGTTTTTTAAAAAGAATTCTTTATAACTTGATACCCAAGCTCTTAAATCTTTTCTAAAGAAATCAATTTCATAACTTACAAAGAAACATTCCATTTCGTTTAAATATGATACAAATGGATAATATTTAGAATCTAAATATTTACCAGCTAATTGAGTATTAAATAATAAACCAAAGAAGTTAGAAACACAATTTAATTCAATTTCATCTACAAAACCTTCTGCTAAAGCAAATAAACAAACTACTTGTTGGTATAGACGTAATGTTTCATATAAAGATTGTTGGAAATATACATTAATTCTTTTTCCTCTTACAATATATGATAATACAATTGGATCGATTTCTCCTCCTAATTTTTCTACACTTTCATATGTTTTAAACATACTATAATCAGCTTTAATTTTTTTAGAAATACCATTTACACTTGTATATTGTGCAGATGATCCTACTCTACTTACTGATAGACCAACGTTAACTGCTGGACGTACCCCTTGATTAGCTAATTGAGAAGATAAGAAAATTTGTCCATCTGTAATACTAATTACATTAGTTGGAATATAAGCTGAAATATCACCTCCTTTTGTTTCAATAACAGGTAATGCTGTTAATGATCCTGCTCCTTTGTTTCTGTGTAATTGTGCTGCTCTTTCTAATAATCTGGAATGAACATAGAATACATCTCCTGGATAAGCTTCTCTTCCTGGTGGTCTTTTTAATAGTAGTGACATTTGACGATAAGCTACTGCATGTTGTGACAAGTCATCGTAAACAACTATAGCACGGTATCCTTTATTTCTAAACCATTCTCCAATTGCACAACCAGCATAAGGTGCCATAAATTGTAAAGCAGCTGCTTGATCTGCATGAGAAAATACCATTGATGTATAATTTAAAGCTCCCATTTTATCTAAAATTTTTTTTAAACGAGCTCCTTCAGATCTTCTTGTTCCTACTGTAACATAAATACAAGTAATAAAATTACTATGTCTATCAATTTTAATTTCGCTTTCTAAAGCTCTCCATTTTTTATGGATTACATTATTTACTAAACGTTGATTTAAAACTGCTGAAATAGCTAAAGATGTTTTACCTGTATTTTGGTCTCCGATAATTAATTCTCTTTGTCCACATCCTACTGGGATTAAACAGTCTACTACATTAATACCTGTTAAAAAAGGTACTCTTACAGGTTCTCTTTCAATAATACCTGGTGCTGGGATTTCTACTGAAACATCTTCAATTAATGAAATATCATCAAATAAATATGCTAATTCATCAAAATCTTCTTCATTATAGCATTCTCCTAATGGGGAAACTACTCTTCCTAATACTCCGTAACCTGCTTTAGTTTTTACATCTTTATATGTTCTATATACTAAATCGTTACTTTTTAAATGTGATTGTAATCCATTAATCATTACAATACGTACTTGGCTTTTTTCTAAGTTAAGTACTTGTCCTAATAAGTTAGATTCTTGGGATTTAAATTTTACAACTTCCCCAACGAATACATTTTCTAATCCTGTTGCGATAATAACGTTATCTTGGATTGATTTAATTTTTCCAATTGAAAATTGTTCTAATGTTTTTAGATAGCTCATTTTTTTTATAATTGTGAAATAATACTAAAGTGAATTGAATTATATATCTGGATAAAACTAGACATTAATAATGTGTCTCGAGATGGAATCGAACCATCGCTCAAGGATTTTCAGTCCAATGCTCTGCCACTGAGCTATCGAGTTACATTACCATTTGTTTTTGTAATTTTTTTTTTATTTTCTTTAAAGTAGAAAACTTTTTTCTTTTTTTTCTTTTTGGTACTGCCATTATTTACTATTTATTTTTTTACTTGTCCATATTTAGAAACTCTAAAAAATATTTTTCTGTGACGCAAACGAACATCATGTTTACTATGGATACGAGTACCAATAGATAATTCTTTTCTTTTTTTATTACGTAATTTAAAGTTTAAAAATGAATTTTTAGATTTAGAAGCTTTTTTTAAATCGCTTAAATCTTTAAAGAAAAAACGAGTTAGGAAATGTTGTTTATATTTACTACGAAGTAAAGCTTTGTTACGTAATAACATTCTTTTTTTATATTTTCTTTTTCTAAATAAATCAATTCTATTTAATAAATGTCTATTTTTTAAACGTTTAAAAGAAAAAAAAAAATTTTTTAATTTATTTCTATATTTTTTTAATTTTTCAACAAATATACTATTGAAAATAGCTAAACGATACTTAATACAAGTTAAATAAAAATATAAATTTTTATTAAATGATAATAAAGATAAAATAAAAGGTAAATCCATAGAAGTAATACTCGATAAATTACTTCTTAAATATTTTTTAAATCTATAAAAAAAGATAAATACTTTATTCATTAAAAAGACAGAACCTTTTAATGATACATAAATGCGCAAGAATTTATTACGTACTTGTTTAAAAAAACGTAATAATGAAAAAGTACGTAGTACTTTTGATACATTTATATTAAAATTAGCAGAATCATAAGAAAAAGGTACTGTATTTTTTTTTTTATTTTTTAAAATAGAAAAGTTCAATAAAACTAAAAAAATACTCTGCCATAACTTAATTTTTTTTTTATTTTTTAAAAAAAAAATTAATTCCATTATTTTTTTTATAGTGTTGCTTATTTGTTTTTCAAAATCTAATAAACGTAAACTATAAAATGTTTTTTGTTTAACTTTCTTTTTTGTTACTTTATGTAAAACATTACGTTTCAACACAATATATTTAATTAATAAAATCGGATTGATTCCAAATTTTGTTTTTAGGTTCAATAGTGCTTTAAAAAATAATTTAATTGCACGATTTTTATGTCCACTTTTTACAAGAAAATTTATAAATTTAGAAATCACAAAATCACCATAAATATATTTCCAATAAAAGTAATCAAAAGAACTATATTTTTTTACATTTGGTTTATGGCTACTAATGCGTAATTTTAATTTATATTTTTTTTTTAAAGGTAAATTAAACAAATTAGTTCTTTTTACTTTTTTTGTTTTTGATTTATTTAATAAATAATTAAACATTGGATATTAATTATAAAATAATATATAAATTTAATAAAATAAAACTAATTAAATACACAAATAACACACTTATAGGCATTAGTACTTTCCACCCTAATTTCATTAATTGATCATAACGATATCTAGGAAATGCTGCACGAATCCAAACAAAAGTAAATACATGTACTGTTACCTTTAATGCAAAAGTAACAAAATCAGGTAATAAATTAAAAAAAGGTAAAGGGATTGCTAACCAACCACCCCAAAAAAAAATACTTAACAAAGAACTCATTAAAACTATATTACCATACTCAGCCAAGAAAAATAAAGCAAATGCAATAGAAGAATATTCTACATTATAACCTGCAACTAACTCTGCTTCTGCTTCTGGTAAGTCAAAAGGTGCTCTGTTTGTTTCTGCTAAAGCAGAAATAAAAAAAAGCAACCAAAGTGGAAATAAAGGTAATATAAACCAAACATATTCCTGATTTATTACAACATCAATTAAATTAAAGCTATCTGTCATCATGATCATAACAATAAAAACGAAACCTATACATACTTCATATGAAATCATTTGTGCTGCTGATCTTAATCCTCCTAAAAATGCATATTTAGAATTACTAGACCAACCAGAAAATATAATACCATATACACTTAAAGATGAAATTGTTAATAAATATAATAATGAAAAAGGAAAATCTATTAAAACTTTATTCTCACCGAATGGTATAACTACCCATAATAAAATACTACAAAAAAAAGTAAACACTGGAGCTAATAAAAAAATAAACAGATTGGAGTTACTAGGCAATACTATTTCTTTAATAAAAGCCTTTAATCCATCTGCAATTGGTTGTAAAAAACCAAAAAAACCTACTACATTAGGTCCTCTTCTACGTTGTATAGAAGCCATTGCTTTACGTTCTACAAGAGTAGTAAGAGCAATAGTTAATAATAAAAAAACTAAAAATAATAAAAAAAAAATGATATTTTTATAAAAAAAAAAAAGCATATTATATTAATTTATAAGTGTTATTATAAAGCGGCTGCAGAAGGATTTGAACCTTCGACCAATTGATTAACAGTCAACTGCTCTACCACTGAGCTATGCAGCAATTTAATTGTTACATAAAGGCAAAAAAAAATATTTTTGATTATTAGTATTAGTAAGCTAAACACGTCGCCATGCTTACACTCCTAACCTATACAGCGATGTTCTATCGCTTATCTCATAGAAAACAAAAGAGATAGACTTCTTACTTATATGTTTTCAGTAATTATTCCAACATGCGTAGCTACCCAACGATGCATATATCCTAATATACAATTGGTACACCATAGGCATGCTTTTTTCAGTCCTTTCGTACTAAAAAAAAGTTCCTCTCTATTTTCTTAATCTAGCAGCAGATAGGGACCGAACTGGTTCTCACCGTTCTGAACCCAGCTCACGTACCACTTTAATTAGCGAACAGCTAAACCCTTGGAACCACCTGCAGCTCCAGGATGTGATGAGCCGACATCGAGGTACCAAACGACTTCGTAGATATGGACTCTGGGAAGTCATTAGTCTGTTATCCCTAGCGTACCTTTTATCCGTTGAGCGATAATCTTTCCACTCAGAATTACCGGATCACTATGACCAACTTACGTTCCTGTTAAATTTGATTATTAAACAGTCAAGCAAACTTATACCATTATATTTTAAAACCAAGATAGTTGAAGTTTACTTTATGCACATCACCGTTACTATTTAGGTGACAACCGCCCCAGTCAAACTACCAATCATTCATATTATCTTATAATTAATAAGTAGTAACTAACCGTTAAAAAAATACTATTACAAGAATGAATAAATATAAATTTAATTCACATATATATCCTATATAATTAACAAATTAATTACAATAAATGATTATAGTAAAGGTGCATAGGGTCTTTCCGTCTAACTGCTAAGACTCTGCATTTTCACAGAAAATTCAATTTCACTGAGTTAATATTGGAGACAGTGGGAAAATCGTTATGCCATTCATGCGGGTCATCAATTAAATGACAAGGAATTTCGCTACCTTTGGATCCTCAAGATAGGACCGTCGTTTACTGGTTATTATAAAAAAAGCCTTTTAAACTTTTCTCTTTTTAATTACAGCACCGGACAGGCATCAGACTTAATACTTCATTTATTCAATTTAGCAAAGTCCTGTGTTTTTGATAAACAGTCGTTCTCCCCTGTTCTGTTTTTTCCAAATAGAGAAAAATCTATTTGAAAAACTCTTTCTTCCGAAGTTACAGAGTTATTTTGCCGAGTTCCTTCAATATTATTACCTCAATCACCTTAGTATACTCTACTTGCCTACTTGTGTCAGTTTCGGGTACGATCTCTAATAAAAACAAATAAATTTAGTAATTTTTCCAGAAACAACTAATTAATAACCTTTTAAGAGGTTTATAAGAAATCATTTGTCATTACTAAAAAGGTAGAGTAAATTTAAACTCATCTTCATTGAAAATAACGTTGGTTTTTTTCTTAGATATCGACTAACTCTAGTTGGATAATCCTTTTACTAGAAACCCTTAGGCTTTCGGTGATAATGTTTCTCACATTATTTAAGTTACTCATGTCAATATGATTGCCTTTGATATAATAATAAATTTCTTGAATTTATCTTTAACATATACAAAGCATTTTGCTACTAATGATTATTTTATAATTTCAGTAATTCTCTTGAGGCTCTGTACATCTACAAAAACAAATAAAAAAAATCAGTGAGCATTTACGCTTTCTTTAAATGATGGCTGCTTCCAAGCCTACATCCTGAATCTTTAACTTATTTGCCTTCTCATTTCACTAAGAGAATATTTAGAGACTTTAATTGATAATTAGGGCTGTCTCCCTCTCGAATAAAGACCTTATCACCTTTATTCCGATTACTATTATAAATTTTTTTTACCTTCAAAGTTTTCATAACATCAGTAAGATAAATTCCCCATCAGTTATAAAGTGCTTTACAATAAAAAAATCAACAATAATACTTTACCTCCATAAATTTCGCAAAAAACCAGCTATTCCAAGTTTGATTAGCCTTTCACCCCTATTCACAATTCATCCCAGTATATTGCAACATACACGGGTTCGGTCCTCCAACGCACGGGTCTCGCACGCCTTTAACCTGATCATGAATAGATCACTTGGCTTCGGGTCATATTTATATAACTATTAGTAATTCGCATTAACTACATATACATCTAATGATTTATATTTGCTATATAAATATACTCATTGACCCATTATGCAAAAGGTATATTGTCACAATTTTATAAATTGCTCCAAATGCTTTTAAGTATTTATTTTCAAGGTCTTTTTACTCTTTTTAAAAAGATCTTTTCACCTTTCCTTCACAGTACTTCTACACTATCGGTTATATAATATATAATTAGGGTTAAAAAGTGGTATTATTTTATTCAAATATCGTTGCCTGGCAACATTTTACTTTTGTCTATAATGGCATTTAATTATACAGGACTTTCACCTCTATCGTTTAGTTTTCCAATCTAATTTTAATTAAATAACGCCAGCTACACCCTACATCCAAATTCGCTCACCACTACTATTGGATTCTCTGTTGATTTCTTTTGTTCAAATTACTAAGATGTTTCAATTCATTTGAATTTAGGAAATTAATAAGTACCATACACATGATACTTATTGATAAATAGCTACAAACGAAAAATTTTTTATTCTCACTATTTATTATCGATTATAACGTTCCATATTATATACCAAGGTATCCAATAAATACTTACTTATATTTTTTTTTTACCTTTATCTATTGTTATTTATTTCATTCTTTTACTACTAGAATAAAAGACACTTATCAAATTACACAATTTATATAAACTGTGCACACAACTATATACATACTATTACATAAAACAACAAAATTATTTTAATTTACCTTATTCCAGCCACAGGTTCCCCTACGACTACCATGTTACGACTTCACCTCAGTTATTAGCAGTCCCTTGAACATTATATTTATATTTTCAAATAAAGATGATTCTTTATTTTATAAATAATCTAATAATATCATACAAAACTGCGAACTTCCATGGCGTGACGGGCGGTATGTACAAGATCTGGATACACATTCACCGTAACGTTATCATTTACGATTACTAGCAATTCCTACTTCATGTTCTCGGGTTTCAGAGAACAATCCGAACTATGATAATTTTTAAAGATTTGCTCCAACTCACGTTATTGCTTCTTTTTGTAATTACCTTTGTAACACATGGGATAGCCCAATCTATCAAGGCCATAATGACTTGACGTCGTCCCCGAAATTTATAGTTGATTTGTACATTGTACTTAAATATAAATGAGGGTCTCGTTCGTTTATGGGAATTAACCTAACGCCTCACAACACGAACTTACGACAGCCATGCAGCACCTGTATCAGATACTATATATCAAATATCATATAAACAAATATTTGTATAACTAATTTAAAAAAAGATAGAATATTAATTTACATATAACCAAGGCTATATATATCTACTATCTATATCCGATATGACAAAGATTGGTAAGATTTCTCGCGGTGTATCGAATTAAATCACATGTTCCACTGCTTGTAGCAGATCTCCGTCAATTTCTTTAGGTTTTAATCTTGCGATCGTAGTTCCCAGGCGGAGTGTTTCACGCGTTAGCTGTAACATTAGAAATTCTAACGTTTAACACTCATCGTTGACAGCATAGACTACGAGGGTACCTAATCCTCTTCGATTCCTATGCCTTCGTGCCTCAGTGTCAGTCTATTATAGATAACCGCTTTCGCCTCTGGAGTTCCCTCTATCTTTAACGCATTTCAACTCTGAATATAGAAGTTCCGTTATCTTTTAATAAACTCTAGCGTAATAGTATTGAAAATCTTATTATCATCAATATAAAATTTGACTTAAAACTTATTACACAACCTACGCACCCTTTACGCCCAGTCAAGGAGAGTAACACTCGCGCTACTCGTATTACCGCGGCGGCTGGCACGAGTATTGGCCAGCGCTTGCTCCTAAATACAGTCATTATCTTCTATAGGGCAAGAGTTTTACGACTAAATGCGCCGTCCTCACTCACATGACATTCCTGGTTCAAGCTTTCGCTCATTGACCAAGATTCCCCACTGCTGATTTCAAATGAAATTAGGACCGTTTCTCAGTTCCCATGTGGCTGAACAACCTCCCAGAACAGCTAAGCATTATTGGCTTGGTAAGCTTTTAATCCCACCAACTACCTAAAACTATATATGAAAATCTTTAAGCGATATCTTTATCTTTATTGGAATTCATATTCTTAAAAAATATACATTCCAAACTTAAAGGTATTCTCAATATATATTATACACCCGTTCGCTACATTTACATCTCTATTACTAAAAGTAATTATTTGTTGTTAGAATATAAACGTTCAACTTGCATGTGTTAAGCCTGTCACAAGCATTCACTCCGAGCCAGAATAAAACCCAATGTTTATGAAAAAATGTTTAAAAAACAATTTTTCTTTTAATATAACCATTTTTTGTATAAAAAAACATAAAAAAACATTCTTATTTTAATATAATTAAACGAGTGACCTTTACGGGATTTGAACCCGTGTCTGCTCCGTGAAAAGGAGTTGTCTTAGACCCCTGGACGAAAAGGCCAAATCAATAAGACATAGCTAGTTTAGTGCCCAAACTGTTTTTGTTTCATATTTTCTAAAAGACTGGCTCAAATTTACTTTTTTTTGAACAACAGAAAAATAAAAAATACTATAAACTAATTCAACAAATCCTGTTAAAGGAAAATCTTTTCTTAAAGGATGACCTACAAAACCATAATCTAATAAAATTCTACGTAAATTTACATTATTTAAAAAAAAAACTCCAAAAAAATCCCAAACTTCACGTTCATACCAAGAAATATTAGGATAAATATAACATAAAGAATACATAGATTCTAATTCTTGAATAAAGAATTTTAAAAACACTCTAAAATGATAATATATAGAAATTACATGATAAATTAAATTAAATCTTTTTTTATTTAAAGAATAATCAACACAAGTAAAGTCTATTAAAGACTTAAATTGGCAATTCATATCTTTATATAAAAAATAAGTAATCATTATTGCATATAATTTATGACTTCTAATAAATAAAAAATTATTATTTTTTCTAATTGAAAAAATTAATTTCGGTATATTTAAAAATAAATATGAGACTAAATTTAAATTTGACATAAGGTATAATTATGATAAAGTACTATATTGTTTTATGTGGATTCTATAGGAGTCGAACCTATGACCAAATGCTTAGAAGGCATCTGCTCTACCAACTGAGCTAAGAATTACACTATTATTTGTTTTGTTTATATATTATATAAAAAAATATTTTTAAATAAATATAAATGAACCTGGTAGGAATCGAACCCACGACCAATCCCTTATGAGGGGACTGCTCTGCCATTGAGCTACAAGTCTATTGCGCACAGTAGGGATCGAACCTACGACCTGTTGATTAAAAGTCAAATGCTCTACCGACTGAGCTATGTGCGCAATTCATGCACACAGTAGGAGTTGAACCTACGTTAATTTCATTTGATAAAATAAAAGCTCCTATAGCTATGTGTGCGATTAAAAGCATAAATTAAATTATGCCATTAATAAAAATACGATCATGATTGTAAATAAAGCAATAGCTTCTGTTAATGCGAAACCTAAAATAGCATAGTTAAATAATAATTTAGCGATGCTTGGATTTCTTGATACTGAGTCTAATAAATTTCCAAAAATAATTCCAATTCCTACTCCTACTCCTGATAGTGCGATTGTAGCTAAACCTGCTCCGATTTGTTTGAATTCTGTTACCATTTAATTTATAAAAATAAAAAAATCGAATTAAACCCCCCTTTTCCACCTTTATTTAATACGAAAGTTAATGCTGAGAGGGGGACTCGAACCCCCAAATACGGAGCATGAATCCATGGTTTTGCCAATTAGACTATCTCAGCATTTTCATTATAAATTTAAAAATTAAATCAATTTAGTTAGATTGATATGATATAGGATTGAAAAATAATAAAATAGTTTTTTTTGTTCTTTTAAAAGAGAAGACACAATCATCGGTGATACTACAATTTTATTACTATAAGAATAATAGTATAACATTTTATACTTAGCTAAAAAAAAATATAAATATATAAAATTATTTAAATATGAAAAATTAAAAATATTACTTTTTTTTAAATTAGAAGTTAAATTTAATTTAAAAGAAACGTTATTTAGATAATTCACATTACTATTAAAAAATAAATCTTTTTTTTTTTTATTTAAAAAAAAAGGAAATTTAAATTCAACATTAAAATTCTCTTTATATCTATTTAATAAATCAAAATTATATTTATCATTTAATTTTTTATCTTTAAAAAAAAAATAAAATAAATTTTCCATTAATGTTAAATAATCATCAAACATAATATTTTTATTAGTATACTTCAGTTGAGAAATGTAACTATATTCCTGTGTTGATATACTAGATGCTACTTTATATAGCTCTAAGTAATATTTATGTTTAACACTACTCATGCATTTATAACTATACTTATTAACAAAATCAAAATAAAATTTAATACAAAAAACATATAATTTTCTATACG
>VFQP010001413.1_pt1 | contig 32321 bp, 31 predicted proteins | sample 3512351 | NCBI WGS metagenome assembly VFQP01 (sample SAMN10412372, study PRJNA504923) | tailings metagenome | isolation source: Relicate 1 Philex TSF1 revegetated site | place: Philippines: Tuba, Benguet | collected 2017-08-29
TCACCATGCACCAGGTGCTGCACTATCTCGAAGACCCGGCGCGCGCCGTTCGGGAGGCGGCGCGCCTGCTGCGCTCCTCAGGGCGGCTCGTCATCGTCGATTTCGCGCCGCACGAACTCGAATTCCTGCGCGAGCAGCACGCTCATTTGAGGCTCGGCATCGCGGATACGCAGATGCGCGACTGGCTCGACGATGCCGATCTGGAACTCACCTCGGAGCGCGACATCGAAGGCGCGGGAGACCAGCGCCTGACCGTGAAGATCTGGATCGCGCGAGACAAGCGCCTCCTCATTGCCGATACCGACATGACGAAGGATTTCGCCTGATGGCCCGCAACCCGATCTCCCGCCGCCCCGATACGGCCGGACGGCTCCAGGTGTCGTTCGAGTTCTTCCCGCCGAAATCGGCCGAGATGGAAGGCAAGCTCTGGGAAACCGTACAGCGGCTGGAGCCGCTTGGGCCGCATTTCGTATCCGTCACCTATGGCGCAGGCGGGTCGACGCGCGAGCGCACGCTGCGCACCGTAGGCCGCATCGCAGGGGAAACCGCGCTGGTGCCGGCTGCGCACCTGACCTGCGTGGACGCGACCCGCGCCGAGGTGGATCAGGTCATCGCCGATTTCGCTGCGCTTGGTGTCCGGCGCTTCGTGGCGCTGCGGGGCGATCCGGTGGAAGGCGTGGGCGCCTCCTATCGCCCGCATCCGGACGGCTACGCGAATGCGGCCGAACTGGTCGCCGGCATCCGCAGGCAGGGCGACTTCGACGTCTCGGTCTCGGCCTACCCGGAAAAGCATCCGGAGAGCCCGGATTTCGCGACCGACATCGACATGCTGAAGCGCAAGGTCGATGCGGGCGCGACGCGCGCGATCACGCAGTTCTTCTTCGAGAACGATTTATACGAGCGCTATGTCGAGCGCGCGCGGGCGGCCGGCATCTACATCCCGATCGTGCCGGGCATCCTGCCGATCCACAATTTCAGGCAGGTCGCGGGCTTTTCGGGCCGCTGCGGCACGCATGTGCCGGCCTGGCTGGCAGAGCGCTTTGCCGGGCTTGAGAACGATCCGCAGACGCACGCGCTGGTGGCGTCGGCCGTTGCCGCCGAACAGGTCGTCGACCTCATCGAGCGCGGCGTCTCCGACTTCCACTTCTATACAATGAACCGCGCCGATCTCGCCTTTGCGATCTGCCATCTCATCGGCGTGCGGCCTTCGGAGCAGGCCGGTGCGGCAGCTGCTGCCTGATACGGAAAGAGGCCGGGCGTTGCCACCCGGCCTCCTCTAGTCTGGTCTCTGAGGTCTTGTCAGGGTCCTGTCCCCGTCAGGCGATGAAGCCCATGACGACGGCGCCGATGAAGCCGAATGCGGCGCACAGGAACAGTGCATTGAGTGGCCTGGTAAGTCCCATTGGCAAAGCCTCCTCTTCAGACTGCACCGCTGAATCTAGGGGACCTGCCGCGGTCCGCCAAGCGGAAATCTTGCTGCAATGCGACATCGCTGTCGCGATTCCGACGCGCCGGCAATCGTTTGCCGTTGAAATTCAATCGTTTATATTCATTGCGACTTTGGCTGGCGGACAGACAAAAGGTGTGAGTTAGGCTTAGGTTTGCCGGGTGCGTGAGACGTTCTTAACCGACGGATCAATTGGACCGTACCTCGTCCGCCGGCTTGGAAGCTGAAGGCAAATCTACAGCAGGCGCAGCCGCTTCTGGAACAGTGAGCTGCGCGTCAGCGACACCATTGAACAAGTTGAAGGCATCATAAACCCAATACATGCCGAGACCAAAGGCGAGCAAAGACGCAAGACCTGTCACCATCGCCGCGATGTTAAGTGCAAAACCCCAGCGAACGGTCTTCTCAGTCGCGTATAGCCATTGCGACAGGTAGGTCACTCCAGCCAAACCTGCTGCTAGAAAGACACCGATTGCAAATGGCAGAAGTGTTGGCGCAAAGGGTCCGACATGCTTCGGCGATTCTGTCGCGAGATGTCCGATGAAAGCCAACATGGCGATCGCAGCGCCACCATTTAGCGTAAACAGTGCGCGGATAGCCGACTGGCCGGCTGCTATTACCGATCGAAACATTTCCAAGGAGTTCTCATGCGTGAGCCGAGCATGGTCAGCATGCAGTGCCAAGCTTGCCTTATAATGTTCTAGCTCGGCAGCCGTCATTTCGTCGGCGATTGGAAAATCGTCAAGGAAGTGCAGTAAATTCTCGATAAGTACGCTCTCGTTGCCCTGCTGTTTGGCCTGGTCTAGCGCTTGCTTGATGTGATCGACAAGTTCAGAGGCCTTCATAGTTGATCAGTCCTTCTCGCTTGTTGATGAGCTATCCGTCCCGCTCCAGCCACGCGGCGATGGAGAGGAGACGGATGTCGCGGGCGAATCCGCCGACCAGCTGGATGCCGAGCGGCATGTTTTCGGCGTTGCGCGCGCCGGGGATCGCAATGGCGGGGGTGCCGAGGAGCGTCCACAGACGGTTGAAGGCGGGGGAGCCTGTCGATTCCAGCCCTTTGGGTGCTGCCCCTGCCGCAGCCGGCAGCAAAAGCACATCGACCTCCTCGGCAAAAAGCCGGTTGGCGAAGCCCCGGGCATGGCGGGCAGCGCGGCGCGCACGATCGTAACTCTGCGGCTCGATGCTGCGTGCCGCGATGATGGCATCACGTAGACGCTCGCTCATGACCTCCGCGCTGCGGTCGAACTCTCCGCCGAGCGCGAGTGCTGCCTCATAATCCTGGATGAGCGGCTGCGCTTCGCGGGCGGCTGCGAATTCCGCGCTTTCCCCGATCTCGACGATTTGTGCACCGGCGCTGGCCGCGCGACCTGCGAGCGCTTCGACGGCTGCTCGCATGTCCGCGTCCGCCTCGTGCCACAGTGGATCGCGGTAGAGGCCGATGCGCAAGGTTGCCGGGTCGACCGGCTCGACATCGAGCGGCCGCGAAGTGGCAGCGGCGGCGAACGCCGCGACGTCGGCGACGGAGGCAGCGAAGAAGCCCACCGTATCGAGCGACCACGAAAACGTCTTCGCACCGACCGTCGGTACGAGACGGAAGCTCGGCTTGTAGCCGGCGATGCCGCAGAAGGCCGCCGGGCGGATGATCGAGCCGGCGGTTTGCGTGCCGATCGCAGCAGGGACCATGCCGGCCGCGACCGCAGCCGCCGAGCCGGACGACGAGCCGCCCGGCGTATGGTCGGGATCGTGCGGGTTGCGAGTCGGGCCCGGCGTGAAATGGGCGAACTCGGTCGTCACTGTCTTGCCGACGATCGCGGCGCCGGCGCGCCGCAGCGTGGCCACGAGTGCCGCGTCGGCGCGGGGCTGGTGGCCGGCGTAGATCGGCGAGCCATAGCTCGTCGGCAGGTCCGCGGTGTCGAAGATGTCCTTCACGGCGACGGCGATGCCGGCGAGGGGACCTTTCGCCTCCCGGGCAAGCAGCGCCTGCCGATCGCCACGCGTGACAAAGGCTCGGATCTCGCCATCCTTCGCATCGATCGCGTCGAGGCTTTGCGCAATGGCATCGCGCGGGTCGAGTGCGCCGGCCCCAATGGCCTGCCGCAGGGCGATGAATGACTGCATGACGATCCTCCCGACCGTCCTATCGCCGCCGTATCAGCCGGCCGTCAATGGTGACGAGGCCGAGCGCGATCAGCGCCATGCCGGCCAGTTCGAAGAGTTCCAGCCGTTCGCCGAGGAAGATCGCGCCGAGCGCGATCGCGGCGGCAGGTACGATCAGCGTGACGAGCGACGCGTTGGTCGCGCCTGCCTTCGCGATGATGCCGAAGAAGACGATGTAGGCGAAGGCGGTGCAGACGACGGCGAGCGTGATGACCGCGGCCCAGACGGGCATCGAGATCGCGCCGAGGCCGGAAAGGCCGCCCGTCGCCAGCATCACCGGCAGCATGACAATCGTGGACGCCGTCATCTGTCCTGTGGCGATCAGCCAGGGCGAGAGCGCGCGGAACCGGCGGGCATAAATCGCGGCGAAGGCATAGGAGAGTGCCGTACCGAGAAGCGCCAGCTTTGCCCATGCTGCCCCGCCGATGCCGGCCACGAGACCAGGGCCGACCATGATCGCGGTGCCGAGAATGCCAAGCAGGATGCCGGTCATCTTCGGCCAGCTCATCTTCTCGTCGCTCGTCAGCATGTTGGCGAGGATGACCGTCCAGAAGGGCGTCGTCGCATTCAGGACCGAGGCGAGGCCGGAGCCGATCTCGGTCTGTCCGGCAAACATCAGCGAATGGGGGATGATGTTGTTGACCAGCGCGAGGCCGAAGAACGGCAGTGCATAGGGAAGTGCGGGGCGCAAGGAAATGCCGCGCAGCGCGACGATGGCGAGAAGCGTGACCGCTGCGAGAAACACGCGGAAGAAGACCAGCGTCAGCGGCGCCATTTCCTTCACCGCGACCGCGCCGAGGAAGAACGAGCCGCCCCATAGAAGGCCGAGCAGGAGCAACGCCGCCCAGACCTTGGCATTCATGGCACTGGGCGGAGTGGTCATCGCAGGAGTTGCAGCGTTCGACATGACACGGGATTAGGTCGCGCCGATGCCGCTTGCCACCCGAAAACATGTCTGGCTCAGCGGATCGGGCAGGTTGGCTTTGTGCCGTCATCCTCGGCTGCTACGGTCGCGACCGAAAGTGAGGACCGCCGATGCAGAGATTCGAGACAGCCCGGGATGCCGCGCTCGCCATGCGACCGGACGTTCCGGTCTATGGTTTCCGTCCCGAGGTGCTGAAGGCCGATACACGCGTCTTCATGGCCATGTTCCCCGGCCAGACCGCCTATGCCGTGAAGACCAATGGCGAACCGATGGTGCTGAAAGCGCTCGCCGAGTGCGGGGTGGACGCCTTCGACGTGGCGTCGCCGGCAGAGTTCGAGGCGGTTCGCGCCGTCGCGCCGAAGGCCGAGATGCTCTACATGCACCCGGTCAAGGCCCAGTCCGACATCCGCCTCGCGCTCGAGACCTATGGCATCCGCGACATCGCGATCGACCATGAGGACGAGATCACCAAGGTGACGCGCGTGGTTCGCGCGCTCGACATCGATCCCGGCACCATGACGGTGTTCGTGCGCATTCAGACAAAAGGCAACGCGACCTACGAACTGTCGAAGAAATTCGGCGCCGGCCCTGCGGCAGCCGTCGAGCTCGCGCAGAGGCTGCACAGGACAGGCTTCAAGGTCGGCATCTGCTTCCATGTCGGCAGCCAGATCCAGGACCCCGACACCTATGAGCGGGCGCTTGCGTCTGCCGACTGGGTGCGCAACCGCGCTGGCGTGCCGATCGCCGCGCTCGACGTCGGGGGCGGCTTTCCGGCGGAATACGGGCACGATCCGAACCGCAGGAAGCCCGACATGCCTTCGCTCGAAGAACTCATGCGGCGGCTGCGCGACGACATCACCGAATGGGGATTTGCCGACACGCCACTCGTCGCCGAGCCCGGCCGCGTCATCGTCGCACGCGCGTTCTCGCTGATCGTGCGGGTGCTCCTGCGCAAGGGGCGCAGGCTCTACATCAATGACGGGATCTGGGCGTCGCTGTCCGACAGCTGGACGGGCAAGATCACGCTGCCGGCCCGCTTCATCCCCGACCCTGCCATCAAGAGCCGCAATGGCGATCCCGACACGCTCGTGCCCTACCGCGTCTGTGGTGCCACCTGCGACAGCGTCGACATCCTGTCGCGGCCGTTCTGGCTGCCCGAGACGGTCGACACCGGCGACTGGATCGAGATCGGCCATATCGGCGCCTATTCGCTGGCGCTGCGGTCGCGGTTCAACGGGTTCTACCCGGACACTTTTGTGGAGATCGCCACGCCGTTTGACGAAGGCGAGGGCAAGGAAGGATTTGCGAGCCTGGAGACGATGGCGGACTGAAGGCGTCGGGTCTACCGCAAGGCGAGCCAGATCAGGAAGATCAGGCTCGTCAGGGCACCGTTGAGGCCCATGGCGATGCCGGCGAACGTGCCGGCGAGTTCGCTCACCTGGAACGCGCGGGCAGTGCCAATGCCGTGGGAGGCGACGCCGGCGGCGAAGCCTCGGGCGGCGAAATTGGTGATCTTGAGCGCATTCATCAGCGGCGTGACCGTCACGGCGCCGATGATGCCCGTCACCACGACGAGCACGGCCGTCAGCGATGGAATACCGCCGAGCGTCTTCGACAATTCCATGGCGATCGGCGCCGTGACGGATTTCGGCGCGAGCGAGGCGATGACGTCGGAGGGTGCACCGAGCACCCAGGCGATCGCGACTGCGCTGGCGGCCGCAGTTGCCGAGCCCGCGACGAGGGCGGCCAGCATTGGCACCAGCGAGCGGCGCACGGTCGGCAGGTTGCGCCAGAGCGGCACCGCGAGCGCGACGGTTGCCGGTCCGAGCATGAAGTGCACGAACTGCGCGCCTTCGAAATAGTCGACATAGGGCGTCTCGGTCACGACCAGCAGGACGACGAGGACTGCGGCTGCGATCACCACTGGGTTGGCCAAGGGATGGCGGCCGACGAGACCCGATAGTCGGTCGGCTGCGACATAGGCTGCCAGCGTCGCCGTCAGCCAGAGCAGCGGCGAGGTAGTGAGGTAGACCCAGATATCGACGATCTCAGGCGCCATCGGCAGGCTCCGTCTTGCGCGAAAGGAGCAGGAAGACGCCGACGGTGACGAGCAGCGTCAGGATCGTCGACAGGACGAGCGCCGCAACCAGCACGATGCCGAATTCGGCGAGCAGGCTGCCATATTGCACGATGCCGACGGCGGCCGGAACGAAGAGCAGCGACAGGTTGCGCAGGATGGCTCCGGCCGTGGCATCGAGCGCCGGGCCTGGCCCGCCGCGCCAGATCAGGAAGACGAGCAGCAGCGCCATGCCAATGACGGGGCCGGGAAAGGCGAAGCCGGGGAAGGGCACCTTCACCGCCTGGACGAGCGTTTCTCCAGCCAACTGGCAAGCGAGCAGGCCAAGCAGGGCGGCGATGAAGTCGAGCGGCTTGTCGATCTGCGTCATGGGCGTCTCGCGGTGCCGCGTGTCCTCAGGGCGTCAGTTCGAGGCCATCATGGTCGAGCCTAGCCAGCGGCGCCATTGCTCGGGCGAGCCGTTGAAGACGTTGATGTCGGCATCTCCGGTGATGCCGGGCACCTTGCCGGTGCCGGTATACTGCCAGAACAGGAAGTCCTCGCCGTCATAGCGATCATGCGGATGCGCGCTGACGGAGCGCAGCCACCAGTCGTAGCCCTTGAAGCTCGACAGCTTGTTGTCCTCGTAGAAGTCGATCGATGTGTAGATGATCGGCCGCTTTCCGTAGTGCTTCTCGATCGCGTCGAGGAAGATGCGCATCTCGCGCTGCACGGTCGCGGCCGGCGGGCGCAGCTTGCAGGAGGGCGACAGATGGTTCCACTCCATATCGAGCACATGGGGCAGGGCGTCAGCGTCGCGCGGCACATTGCGTATGAACCAGGCCGCCTGCTCGATTGCCGGGCGGCAGAAATAGTAGAAGTGATAGGCCGAGCGGGGAATCCCGGCCGCCTTTGCGCCGCGCCAGTGGCGGGCGAACATGTCGTCGACCCTGTCGCCGCCTTCCGTCGCCTTGATGAAGACGAAGGAGATGCCGCTCTCGCGCGCGGCGACCCAGTCCACGTCGCTCTGATATTTGGATACGTCGGTGCCGTGCACCGGGTAGGTCCAGGGTGCGCGTGCATCCCAGGCGTGCGGCTTGCGGTCGCCGAAGCGCGGATGGTGGACGGCGACCGAATAGCCGGAGACCGTCGAAGCCGTGGACGACGTCACCGATGCCGTGCGCACGGAGGCAGGCGCGATCTCGGCAAGGTCGAGCCGGCCGCTCGTGCAGGCCGACAGGGCCAGGGCAAGTATCGAAATCATCAGCCCGCGCATCGCGTTTTCCTTGCCATGGGCGCGACCGGCGCCTGAATCGTCATGATGCCATGACGATTGGTAGACGATGGTTAAGATTGCGTCACGTGCGAACCGATCTCGTGGATAGGGCGTGGTCGCCAGCCTAGTCGCGTTGATCTTGCCTGTCCGGTGCCGCAAGAGTGCTTGCAAGAAAAAATGAGGGGCGGGGAATGCGGCTGGTGGGCAGGATCGTGAAGTGGCTCGGCATCGCGCTCGTCGCGCTGGTTGTGGCGATCGCAGGCTGGCTCTGGATCGCACCGCCGGACCTCATCCGCGTCGGCGCCGGCTACAGCGCCAAGATCGTCTGCTCCAATGTGTTTCTGGCAGGCCGGACCGGTGGCGAGGTGCTGGCGGTGGACGTCCAGGCGCCCGGCCATCCGCTCCTGCGCCTGATGGATGTCGACGTCGATCGTGCCGGCGGCACGGTAACGGCATCGCTCCTCGGACTTTTTGCGCCGATGACGGCCGTCGTGCGCCCCGGTACGGGCTGCGCCGTTGCGACCGATGGCGATATCGATGACGTGCGGCGGTTCACGGCTGCACCAGGCGCCGTGCTGCGCAACGGTGCCGACGCGTGGCCGGCAGGTGATCGCGTGGCGATCGACACCGCGCCAAGGCTTGCGGCGATCCTCGACGACGATGCGCTTGCCGGTCCGGGCATGCGGGCGATCGTCGTCGTCAAGGACGGCGCCATCGTCGGCGAGCGATACGGCGCGGGTTTTACCGCGGCAACGCCTCTCCTCGGCTGGTCGATGACCAAGACGGTGACGGCGGCGCTGATCGGTACGCTCGTCGCCGAAGGCAGGATCGAGGTCGAGGAGCCGGCGGGCCTGCCGGGCTGGGACGACGAGCGTGCCGCGATCACCATCGCGGACCTCATGGCGATGTCGAGCGGGCTCGTCTTCAACGAGGATTATGGCGACGTCACCGATGTGACGCGCATGCTGTATCTCGAGCCGGACATGGCGCGGTTTGCGGCTGACAAGCCGCTCGAGGGAGGGGTCGGCGAGACGTTCTCCTATTCGAGCGGGACGACAGTGCTCCTGTCGCGCATCTGGCAGGATCGGTTCGCGAGCGTGCCGGAGGCGATGGCGTGGCCGAGGCAAGCGCTCTTCGGTCCGCTCGGCATGGAGAGCGCCGTGCTCGAGGCTGATGCAGTGGGCACCTATGTCGGCTCCAGCTATCTCTATGCGACGCCAAGAGACTGGATGCGGTTTGCGCTGTTCCTGCTCGAAGACGGCGTCTGGCAAGGCGAGCGCGTCCTGCCCGAAGGCTTTGTCGACTGGATGCGCGAGCCGGCGCCGGCCTCGGACGGCGTCTATGGCCGCGGCCAGCTCTGGCTGCAGGGGCCGCGAGCGCGCGGGCAGGCAGAGGCGACCGATGACTTGCCGGCCGACACCTACTGGCTGCGTGGCCATGACGGCCAGGCGATCGCGATCGTCCCGTCGGAGAACCTCATCGTGCTGCGCATGGGTCTGACGCCGTCATCGCGCGGATACACGCCGCAGCCGCTTGTACGGGAGGTGATGCGAGCGCTCGGCGACTGACGCCGGTTACACATGGTTACGCATCGTGACGAAACGGATTATGCGGCGAAGCATTCTTATTCCGAACGCCCGATCACTGATTGGGCCTTTTGAAGAAGGAGAAACATCATGAAGAAGCTCATCGCAGTTTCCGCCGCCGGTTTTGCCATGCTTGGCCTCGCTGCCTGCAGCGATGTCGACGAGACCACGACGCAAACCGTCCCGGCCGAGCAGACCACGCCGATGGCTCCGTCCACGACGGCCCCGGCTCCTGAGGCTGCTCCGGCTGACGACCTGAACGACGACACCATGGGCAACGACTCGCTCGAGTCGGCTCCGTCGACCACGCCGGTCGCTCCGGTTCAGTAATTTCGGGTTCAAGAGCTGTGAGAGCGGGCGCTGCCAAGAAGCCCCCAAATAGCTCGAACGCAGCTTAGCCCGCTCGATCAGGGAAAGGCCGGTCCCCATCCGGCCTTTTCTCTGTTTTTGCGTCGGTGTTTGACGAACGCCTTCGATCGGCCATAAGGGTTTTGATAATCAAGCTCGCAGTCGAGAGGCGGATGGGGCGCCATGTCTATCTGGACGAGGTTCAACGATCTGATCACGCGCGTCGCATCGGGCGGCGCAACCGTGCTCGAGGCGTTGCGGACGATCGTGTCCGGTGATCCCGAGCTTCGCCGAAAAGTTGCGTTTTCGGTCGCCATGATCGCACTGTCAGCGAAGATGGCGCGGGCCGATGGCCTCGTGAAGGACGTCGAGGTTCAGGCCTTCCACCAGATTTTCGAAGTACCGCATGACGAAGCGCGCAACGTCGCGCGGCTCTACTCGATCGCCCAGCAGGACATCGCCGGCTTCGAGAGCTACGCACAGACGATGGCCTCGCTCTGCGGCTCGGGCAACCGCAACTGCGCGATGCTCGAAGACATTCTCGACGGGCTTTTCCACATCGCCAAGGCCGACGGTTACCTGCATGAGCGCGAAACGGCGTTCCTACACCGCGTGGCTGAAATCTTCGACATCGACGAAGACCATTTCCAGTCGATCGTCGCGCGCCATGTCGATCTCGGCGAGGCCGATCCGTGGCGCGTGCTCGGCGTGACGCGCGAGACACCCTTTACCGAAATCCGGAAGCGCTACCGCAAGCTTGTCGCTGATAGCCATCCCGACAAGCTCATTGCGCGCGGCGTGCCGGAAGAGTTCCTGGCTATCGCCAATGATCGCGTCGCGGCGCTCAACTCAGCCTATGAGCGGATCGAAAAGCTCGGTGCGCAGGCGCGCCGCGAGGCGGCTATCGCAGCCGGATGATCGAGGGGCAGGCTGACCAGCCGGGCGCGCTCTGGCGGCCGTCGCCGAATTTCGGAGCGCGACGGGACGGCGTCCGGCCGTGGGTGCTCGTCCTGCATTACACAGGCATGGAGACCGGCGAGGCGGCCGAGAACTGGCTATGCGTCGAGGAGAGCCAAGTCTCCAGCCATTATCTCGTTCATGAGGACGGGCGTATCGTCCAGATGGTGCGCGAGGCCGATCGCGCTTGGCACGCCGGCCAGTCCTCGTGGCAAGGCGTCACCGACATCAACTCCGGCTCGATCGGCATCGAGATCGTCAATGGTGGCCACGCTTTCGGGCTGCCGCCGTTTTCGGAAGCCCAAATCGATGCGGTTTCACGATTGGGGCGCGACATTTGCGCACGTTGGGGGATCGAGCGACGCAACGTGCTGGCGCATTCGGACATCGCGCCGGGCCGCAAGATCGACCCCGGTGAGCGCTTCCCGTGGCCGACGCTCGCCTCGCAGGGGCTCGGTCTGTTTCCGCGCCCAAATACGGACTGTAGAGCTGGCGCTCAGGTAGACACGGACAGGCCGCCTGAGGCGATCGCACTTTTCCAGAAGCAACTGAAATCCTACGGCTATGCGGTTGAGCCGACGGGAGCGATCGATGGGATGACGCGCACTATCGTGGCCGAGTTCCAGCGGCATTTCCGGCCGCAACGCTTCGACGGGATCGTCGACGCTGAGACGCAAGCTGCGCTGGCGGATCTGCTGGAACAAGCCGGTCTATCTGCCGCAATGTGACGCAAGGGGACCCTGCGCGTATTGTAACGTTCTGACACAGAACGTGATTATCCCTGCCGCCTTGTGCCCGTTTTTGGCCCGCAAACGCCCCGCCGTCGCGTTGCCGGACAAACGGGGGAGCTTAGTCCGGCTGACAGGTGCAACTCCCAAGCGGTCGCTCGGACCGCCAGCAGACGGAAAAGATGAAGAAACTGACTCTCCTTGCGGCATGCCTTGCCGCCGGCCTTTCGGGCCATGCCATTTCGCCGGCCGTTGCCGAAACCGCCGCCAATGCAGCAGCCGAGACCGGCGCTACCACGCTGAAGAAGGTGATCTCCGGACGGTTCGACGGCAAGAAGGGTGCGGAGCAGGGCGTTGACGAAATGACTACCGCCTCCATCGCCAAGCCATCGCAGCCCTTCGCCGAGATCGTGCGGCGTCATGCAGCCGCCAATGGCGTACCCGAGGCGCTCGCCCACGCGGTGATCCAGGTCGAAAGCAGCTACCGGCCGGATGTGCGCGGTCGTGCGGGCGAAGTCGGGCTGATGCAGATCAAGCCCGCCACGGCGCGCATGGTCGGCTATCGCGGCTCGGCGCAGGGCCTGTTCGACCCCGAGACCAACATCCGCTACGGCATGAAGTATCTCGGCCAGGCGCGGGCGCTGTCCGACGGCTCCACCTGCGGGACGATCCTGAAGTACAATGCCGGTCATGGCGCCAAGCGCATGAACCCGGTGTCGCGCAATTACTGCAATAAGGTGCAGCGCATCCTCGGCGGCGGCGCTTAAGCCGCTGCCATTTAATTCGCCTCGGCCGGCAAACAGGTGTTGCGTTCGCGACGGCGGATGCCTTTATACGCCTGCCAGCCGGCCGGGCGGCCGCGACAGCAAATGCCGAAAGGCTGCTGGCGAGGAAAGTCCGGGCTCCACGGAAGTACGGTGCCGGCTAACGGCCGGCGGGGGCGACCCCAGGGAAAGTGCCACAGAGAGCAGACCGCCCGTGTTTCACGGGTAAGGGTGAAAGGGTGGTGCAAGAGACCACCGCGCGTCCGGCAACGGAGGCGGCAAGGCAAACCCCACCGGGAGCAAAACCGAATAGGGATGGCACGAGGCGCAAGCCTCAGGGCGGTTTCCGGCCCCGCCATCCGGGTAGGTTGCTTGAGGCGGATGGCAACATCCGTCCCAGATGAATGGCCGCCACGTTCCGCCGTCCGCAAGGGTTGCGGGGCCATACAGAACCCGGCTTACAGGCCGGCTGGCACTTTTCCGCTCAACAACTTGCGGGCCGAAGTGGAGAAACCGATTCAGGCCGCGGCAGCTTCGTCGAGCGACGCCTTCAGCGCCTTCCACAACTCCTCCGCCGGCTCGCAGCCGACCGACAGGCGCACGAAGCCCGGCGCAACCGCATCACCCCAGCGAGCGCGCCGCTCGGCAGACGAGTGCAGCCCGCCGAACGATGTTGCCGGCTGGAGCAGGCTGCAGCCATCGATGAAGCGCTCGGCGGTCGTCTCGTTCTCCAGCGTCAGTCCGATCAGCGTGCCGAAGCGCAGCATCTGCGTGCGCGCAAGATTATGGGCAGGGTCGCCGGGGAGGCCGGGATATCGAAGCTGGCGGATTGCATGGTGGCCGGCGAGGCGCGGCGCAAGCAGTTCGGCGGTATTGCACATGCGATCGAAGCGCAGCTCCAGCGTCTCCAGCCCGCGATGGACGAGCCAGGCCTCGAACGGGCCGGGAATGCCGCCCGAAAGCTTCCGCCAGGCGGCGACGGCTTCCATGATTTCCGGATCACGGCTCGCGACGTGGCCAAAGAGCACGTCGGAATGGCCGTTCGGCGCTTTTGTGTCGGCGGCAACGACGATGTCGGCCCCGAGGTCGAGCGGGCGCTGGCCGAACGGAGTCATTGTTGTGTTGTCGGCAACGACGACGGCGCCGGCAGCATGGGCCGCTTCACTGATCGCCGCGATGTCGCAGAGATCGAGCCCGGGATTGGCCGGCGTCTCGACGAAGACGAGGCGGAAGCCCTCGAAGCCGCCATCGAGGAAACTCGATGTCGGCCGCGTCTCGATCTCGACGCCGAACCCCTTGAGAAAGCGATCCGAGAAAACGCGCGTCGTATAGTATCCGTCCGACGGCAGGAGCACGCGGTCGCCGGCCTTGAGTTGCGACATCAGCGCTGCCGAGATCGCGCCCATGCCCGACGGGAAGGCGAGGCAGGGCGCATCTTCCAGAAGCGACAGCGATTCCTCGACGGCAACCCATGTCGCATTGTCAAAGCGGCCATATTGCCGGAAGCCGGCCGGATCGCCCGGCAAATGGAACATCGAGGCCAGTTCGATCGATGGGGCAACGGCATCGCCCTTGGCGAGATGCGCCCGGCGGGCATGCAGCAGGCGGGCGGCGCGGTGGGCGGAATCGTCGGACATGGAGGGCTCCGGCTTCGGTTTCCGATGACTAGGCGCAGGCAGGTCAGGCGGCAAGGGCGAGGGCTGATCCAGCTGCGTCTCGACGGTGCGCCAGCCCTGATCCTAACGATCCGTTAGCCTTAATCGTCGATAACCGGGGACAGGCGGAATGCTGCCCGATCGTGGCCGCAGATCGCCCTAGAGTGCGATGCAGTCCCGTTGACGCCCATATAGGCCCATGGTATCCCATGAAGCATATTCAGTTCCCGGTCAGCTTTGGTTCAAGCGTTCGTCCCACCCGGCAGTCGCAAGGCTGGCGCGGTGCGGTTGAGGCTTGTGTCCAGGCGTCTGCGGGATACCGGCGAGGGATGTGCGACTGCGAGGGCGTCGTGCGATGAGCGAGGGGATAGCCGCGGGCGCGGCGCATCAGCATGGACCGCTTTTTATCCAGCGCAACCAACAGGATCGATGCGAAGGGCCGGGTCTCCGTGCCCGCGCCGTTCCGCACGGTACTGCAGAAGCGCGGACAGACAGACCTCTATGCGCTGAGGGCGCTCGACCAACCGGCGCTGGATGTCGGTGGGCCGGATCTTCTCGATCGCTACGAGCAGCGGATCGCATTGGAGGACCCGTTCCTTCAGACGGCGGACGACATGTCCTTCTTCGTCCATGGCGACGGAGCCTTTCTCAAGCTCGATCAGGACGGGCGCATCACAGTCTCGGATTTCATGCGGGAGCACACGGGTATTTCGACGGAAGCGACGTTCGTGGGGCGCGGGACATTCTTCCAGATCTGGGAGCCGTCCCGGCTGCGCGACCATGCGGCGGCGGTGCGCGAGCGACTGTCGAAACTGAGAGCGTCGGCGGGGGACAACCGGCGGGGCGAGGGCAGGGAATGATGGCGGGCCACGGCGAGGGCGACCTCACCGGTGGCGGACCGGCCCGTCACATTCCCGTCCTGCTCGCCGAGGTTCTCGAAAAGCTCGATCCGAAGAGCGGCGAGATGATCATCGACGGCACGTTCGGGGCGGGCGGCTATTCCCGCGCGATCCTCAATGCCGGCGCAAGCGTCGTCGCCATCGATCGCGATCCCACGGCCATTGCCGCCGGGCGCGCGATGGAAGCGGAATTTGCCGGCAGGCTGAAGCTGGTCGAAGGGCGGTTCTCCGATCTCGGCCAGGCGGCCGATGCTTCGATCGATGGCGTCGTGCTCGACATCGGCGTCTCCTCCATGCAGCTCGACGAGGCCGAGCGCGGATTTTCGCTGCGTTCCGACGGTCCTCTCGACATGCGCATGGAAGGTGACGGTCCGACGGCGGCCGATATCGTCAACAGCTTCAAGGTCTCGGACCTCACGCGCATCCTCGGCATCCTTGGCGAAGAACGCCATGCCGGACGCATCGCGCGGATGATCGAGAAGCGGCGCGAGACGCGGCCATTCACCCGCACGCTGGAACTGGCGGATGCGATCGAGACCACGATCGGGCGCAAGCCGGGCGACCGCATCCATCCCGCTACGCGGTCGTTCCAGGGCCTGCGCATCTTCGTCAATGACGAGCTCGGCCAGCTGGCCAAGGCGCTCTTCGCAGCCGAGCGCGCGCTGAAGCCCGGCGGGCGGCTCGTTGTTGTCACTTTTCACTCGCTCGAAGACCGTATCGTCAAGCGGTTCATCGCCGATCGCGGTGCGCAGTCCGCCGGCTCGCGGCATCTGCCGCCGACGCACGAGACGGCTGCGACCTTCGAGAAGCTCGGCGGCATGGTCGCCTGCAGCGAGGCGGAAGCGGAGGCCAATCCTCGCGCCCGCTCGGCCAAGCTGCGCGCTGCAGTCCGCACCGATGTTCCGGCCCGGGCGGCCGATCTTTCCATCTTCGGGCTGCCGGCACTGCCTGTACCAACCCGCGCGACTGAAAGGTGAACGCATGTTCCGCACGACCGATATCGCGCTGATTGCGGTGATGCTGGCTGCCGCCGGCTTTACCTACATGACGAAGCACGAGGCCGAGAACCAGCGAGCGGAGATCCGGGCGCTCGAGCAGAAGCTCATGATCGAAGAGGACTCGATCGACGTGCTCAAGGCAGACTGGGCGCTGCTGACGCAGCCGTCGCGCCTGCAGCGCCTCGCGGAGCGCTATTCGGAACAGCTCGGTTTGAAGCCGACCGAGCCCTGGCAGATCGCTACGATGCAAGACCTGCCGGTGAAGCCGATCCAGATCGACGACATCCTGCGCGACGCAGGCATGGAGCCGGCCGCTCCTGCCTCGCCACCGCCATCCGGCATCCCGCTGGCCAGCAACCAGGCCGCCATTCCCGTTCCAACCTTCAGGGCTGCGCTGCAATGATCGGACGCATTTTCGGCCGCAAACACAAGGTTGAGGCAGACGACAGGATCGTGGTCGAAGCCGCGCGGCGCCGCACCGGTAGTGCCGGACGCAGCCGCGTGATGCTGACCATGGCGGTCTTCTTCGGCATCTACGCCACCATCGGCGGCCGCCTCGTCTATTACGGCAACATGGAAGTCGAGGCTGGCGGCCCGCCGCCCTCGCGCGTCACGGCGAACCGGCCCGATCTCGTGGACCGCAACGGGCTCGTGCTCGCCACCGACATCAAGACGGCCTCGCTGTTTGCCGAGCCCCGCCGCATCGTCGACGTGGACGAGGCGATCGAGAAGCTCGCGACCGTGCTGCCTGACCTCGACCACCAGCTCGTCTATCGCCGACTGTCCTCGGAGGCCGGCTTCGTCTGGCTGCGTCGTCAGCTTTCGCCGCGCCAGCAGCAGGCGATCCTCGATCTCGGCATTCCCGGTCTCGGCTTCCGCACCGAAAAGCGCCGCTTCTATCCCGGCGGTCCAACGGCCGCGCATATCGTCGGCCTTGTCAACGTCGATAATCGCGGCATCGCCGGCATGGAAAAATATGTCGACGACCACGGACTGTCGGACCTGCAGCTCGCGGGCCTTGCGACGGCCGGCGACCTGGAGCCCGTCCGGCTTTCGATCGACCTGCGCGTCCAGCATATCGTGCATGACGAGCTGACGCAGGCGATGGAGCGCTACAAGGCGCTCGCCGCCGGCGCCGTCGTGCTCGATGCCAAGACCGGCGAGGTGCTCGCCATGGCCTCGCTGCCGGACTACGACCCGAATAATCCGGTCAACGCGCATGAGAAGGATCGGCTGAACCGCATGTCTGCGGGCCTGTTCGAGATGGGCTCGACCTTCAAGGGCTTCACCATGGCCATGGCGCTCGACGCCGGCACGGCGACGCTCAACAGCCGTTTCGACGCGTCGCGCCCGATCCAGATCGCGCGCCACACGATCCGCGACTATCGCGGCAAGGGCCGGGTGCTGACGGTGCCCGAAGTGTTCATCTACTCGTCCAACATCGGCACGGCCAAGATGGCCGAGACGCTGTCGCCGCAGGAGCATCGCGCCTTCTTCCGCCGCATCGGGCTTCTCGACCGCATGTCGACCGAGCTGCCGGAGGTTGCGCGTCCGACCGAGCCATCCGACTGGAAGCGCATCCACCAGATCACGATCTCCTTCGGCCACGGTGTCTCGACGACGCCGCTGCAGACGGCGATGTCGGCTGCAGCCATGCTCAATGGCGGGGTGCTGATGCAGCCGACCTTCCTGCCGCGCACCGAAGCGCAGGCCATGGCCGTCGGCAGCCGCGTGATCCGGCAGGAGACGAGCGAGATGATGCGTTATCTCTTCCGCTTGAACGTGGAGCAGGGCTCCGGCCGGCGCGCCGAGGTTCCCGGCTATTTCGTGGGCGGCAAGACCGGCACGGCCGAAAAGGTCGTCAACGGTCGCTACGTCAGCGGCAAGCGCTTCAACGCCTTCGTGGCGGGCTTCCCTGCACACGACCCGCGGTACGTGGTGCTGGTGATCCTCGACGAGCCGCAGCCGGAGCAGCCGGGAATGGGCGCCACGGCCGGCCTCAATACGACCCCGGTTGTCGGCCATATCATCCGCCGCACGGCTGCCCTGCTTGGCGTGACGCCCGAATTCGGTCATGACAGCAACGCGCTTCTCGTGTCGGCTCAGTGATTCTGCACCGGGGAGCAGGTGCATCCGAAAGCAGCTACCCCTTCATGAAGCTCAGCGACTTTTCCGCCTTCCTGCCCCTCGAGGGGATGTCGTTCGGGGATGTTTCGATCAAGGGCGTGACGTCCCACTCCGGACAGGTCGAGCCCGGCTTCCTGTTTGCGGCGCTGCCCGGCTCCAAGGCTGACGGATCGGCCTATGCCGCCGACGCCGAAAGGCGCGGCGCGGTGGCGATCATCGCCGGCATCGAAGCGCCTGTCACTGATGTGAGCGTGCCGGTTCTGCGGGTCTCCGACCCGCGCTTGGCGCTGTCGCAGGCGGCCGCGCATTTCTACGACGCGCAGCCTGAGATCATGGTCGCCGTCACCGGCACCAGTGGCAAGACCTCGGTCGCGTCGTTCACGCGCCAGATCTGGACGGCGACGGGGCATCAGGCCGCATCGATCGGCACCACCGGCGTCACGGCGCCCGGCCGCGAGGAGTATGGTTCGCTGACGACGCCGGACCCGGTCGCGCTGCATCGCCTGCTGGCCGAACTCGCGCATGATGGCGTGACGCATGCCGCGATGGAGGCGTCGAGCCACGGGCTCGACCAGCGGCGGCTTGACGGTGTGCGGCTGGCAGCCGCCGGCTTCACCAATCTCGGCCGCGACCATCTCGACTACCACCCGACCATGGACGAGTATCATCGCGCAAAGATGCGGCTGTTCGAGGTCCTGCTGAAGCCCGGCTCGCCGGCCGTCATCTTCGCCGACGACGCTTGGAGCGAGAAGACGGCACTGGCTGCAACGGGGTCGGCGCTCGATGTCCGGCTCGTCGGGCGCAAGGGCGATTTCCTGCAGTTGAAGCGCGTCGAGCACGAGCGCTTCCGCCAGCGCGCCGAGATTGTCGGCCCGGATGGCGCGATCCACGAGATCGACCTGCCGCTTGCCGGCGACTTCCAGCTCTCGAACGCGCTGGTTGCGGCCGGTCTCGCGATCTCGACCGGCGTCGAGCCGCATCGCGCGCTGCAGGCGCTGCGCGAACTCAAGGGCGCGTCCGGCCGGCTCGACCTCGTCGGAACGCATCCGAACGGCGCGCCGGCCTATGTCGACTATGCGCACAAGCCCGAGGCGCTCGAAAACGTCCTCGCCTCCGTACGTCCGTTCACGACGGGGCGCGTCGTCGTCGTCTTCGGCTGCGGAGGTGACCGCGATCGCGGCAAGCGGCCGATCATGGGCGAGATCGCCAGCCGCCTTGCAGACACCGTTATCGTCACCGACGACAATCCGCGTTCGGAAGACCCGAGCGAAATCCGCAAGGCGATCCTAGCGGCTGCGCCCGACGCGACCGAGATCGGCGACCGCCGTCTCGCGATCCGCGAAGCGGTCTCCCTATTGAAGGCGGGCGACACGCTGATCGTCGCCGGCAAGGGGCATGAGGAAGGCCAGACGATCGGCTCCGTCACGCATCCCTTCTCCGACCATGCCGAACTGCGCGCGGCCCTGAAGGAGGTCTCGGCATGAGCCTTCTCTGGACGAGCGAGGCGCTGGTTGCGGCCATGTCCGGCCGCCCGGTCGGCGCGATGCCGCAGGGCGTTACCGGCATTTCGATCGACACGCGCACGCTGCAGCCGGGCGAGGCCTTCTTCGCCATCAAGGGCGACCGCTTCGATGGGCATGATTTCGCGACTGCCGCCATCAAGGCAGGCGCCGCTTTGCTGGTCGTTGCCGAAAGCAAATTGCCGGCGCTAGGCCGTCTCGGCACGCCGATGATCGTCGTGCCCGACGTCATGGCTGCGCTTGAAATGGCAGGCGTTGCGGCGCGGGCGCGCTCGAAGGCGCGGGTCATCGCGGTGACGGGCTCGGCCGGCAAGACGACGACGAAGGAGATGCTGCGCACCGCGCTTTCGGCGGTCGGCCGCGTGCATGCCTCCGACAAGTCGTTCAACAATCACTGGGGCGTGCCGCTGACGCTGTCGCGCCTGCCGGCGGATGCCGACTACGCGGTCTTCGAGGTCGGCATGAACCATGCCGGCGAAATTTCGCAACTCATCCGCCAGGTCCGTCCGCATATCGCGATCGTGACCATGATCGCCGCCGCGCATCTCGGCAATTTCAAGAGCCTGGAAGACATCGCTCATGCGAAGGCCGAGATATTCAAGGGCGTCGTCAAGGGCGGCCACGCGCTGATCAACCGGGACGACCAGCGCTGGAAGCTGCTCGACAAGGCAGCCCGGGACGCGGGCATCGTCAATGTCTGGGGCTTCGGCCAGCATGCCCGCGCGACCTTCCGGCTGGTGCGTAGCGAACCGGCGGCCGAATACTCCGACATCGTTGCGCGGCTTGCCGGCGAAGAGATCGAGCTGCGCCTCGGCGCGCCGGGGCGCCACATGGTGCAGAACGCGCTCGCAGTTCTGGGTGCGGCCTATCTAGCCGGCGCCGACATGAAGAAGGCGAGTACTGCACTCTCGGCTGTAAAGGCCGAAAAGGGACGTGGCCAGCGGCATTTGCTGGCGCATCCGGGCGGCACGATCACGCTGATCGACGAAAGCTACAACGCTAATCCGGCCTCAATGCGCGCTGCGCTCGAGATGCTGGCCGGCGTTGCGCCGGAAGGCGAGGGGCGGCGGATCGCCGTCCTCGGCGACATGCTGGAGCTTGGCACTCATGCGCCCAAGCTTCATGCCGGGCTCGGCGAAGCGGTCGAAGCGGCTGGGATTGACCTCGCGCTTCTCGCCGGCCCCGAGATGCTGGCGCTGAAGGCGAAGCTCGAAGGCAAGGTGGCGGTCGAGCATTTCGAAAGCGCCGCAGCGCTTGGCGAGAAGCTGATGAGCAACATACGCGCTGGCGACGTCATCATGCTGAAATCCTCCAACGGGATGGGTTTCTCCAAGGTTGTGGACGGGCTACTGCAGACACATCCGGCGGCGCAGGCTGCAGGACCCGCGAGAGCGGCTGAGTGATCGGAAAGGTTGAGGACCGCAGATGCTGTTGATGCTTTCCGCCTTCGCCGAACAGTTCTCGGTGCTGAACATCTTTCGCTACATAACCTTCCGCACGGGCGCGGCGCTGATCACCTCGGCGCTGATCGTTTTCCTGTTCGGGCCGGTTATCATCAACTCGTTGCGTGTGCGCCAGGGCAAGGGCCAGCCGATCCGCGCCGACGGCCCGCAGACCCATTTCAAGAAGGCCGGCACGCCGACCATGGGCGGGCTGATGCTGCTTTGCGGCATCGTCGGCTCGTCGCTTCTCTGGGCGAACCTATACAGCATCTATGTCTGGGTCGTTCTGCTCGTCACGCTCTCCTTTGGCGCCATCGGGTTCTATGACGACTACCTGAAAGTGACGAAGCAGTCGCATCTCGGCTTTTCCGGCCGGCTGCGTCTGCTGGTCGAGTTCACGATCGCAGGCGTTGCCGCTTTTACGATCATGTGGGCGGGACAGCAGCCGATGGCCTCCTCGCTGACCTTCCCCTTCGTGAAGGATTTCGTCATCAACCTCGGCATCTTCTTCGTGCCGTTCGCCGCCTTCGTGATGGTCGGCGCGGCCAATGCCGTGAACCTGACCGACGGGCTCGACGGGCTCGCCATCGTGCCGGTGATGGTGGCGGCCGCCTCCTTCGGCGTCATCGCCTATCTCGCCGGCAACGCCGTCTTCGCCGACTATCTGCAGGTCCATTTCACGCCGGGCACGGGCGAACTTTCCGTGGTGCTCGGTGCGGTCATTGGCGCGGGGCTCGGCTTCCTCTGGTTCAACGCGCCGCCGGCCGCAATCTTCATGGGCGATACCGGCTCGCTCGCGCTCGGTGGGCTTATCGGCACGATCGCGGTGGCCACCAAGCACGAGATCGTGCTGGCGATCATCGGCGGCCTGTTCGTGGTCGAGGCGCTGTCGGTCATCATCCAGGTCGGCTGGTTCAAGCTCACCGGCAAGCGCGTCTTCCTGATGGCGCCGATCCACCATCATTTCGAGAAGCTCGGCTGGACCGAGAGCCAGGTCGTGATCCGGTTCTGGATCATCGCCGTGATCCTGGCGCTGATCGGCCTGTCGACGCTGAAGCTGCGCTAAGCCCAAACCATTTTGCGGAGTCCCGCACCATGATCGCCGCCCAGTCCTTCTCCGGCCAGTCCGTCGCCCTTTTCGGTCTCGGCGGTTCGGGGCTGGCAACCGCGCGCGCGCTCGCCGACGGCGGGGCGAACGTCACGGCGTGGGACGACAACCCGGCGAGTGTCCAGAAGGCGAACGAGGCCGGCATCCCGACAGCCGACTTGCGAGACGTCGACTGGTCAGGCTTCTCGGCCTTCGTGCTCTCGCCTGGCGTGCCGCTGACGCATCCAAAGCCGCACTGGACGGTCGATCTGGCGCACGCGGCCGGCGTCGAGATCATCGGCGACGTCGAGATCTTCGCGCGCGAACGCCGCAGGATGGCGCCGGACGCACCCTTCATCGCGATCACCGGCACAAACGGCAAGTCGACCACGACGGCGCTGATCGCGCACATCCTGGCAGCATCGGGCCGCGACACGCAGATGGGCGGCAATATCGGCAAGGCCGTGCTGACGCTCGACCCGCCGACGCCGGCGCGCAACTACGTCGTCGAATGCTCATCCTACCAGATCGAGCTCGCGCCTTCGCTTGACCCGACGGCCGGCATCCTTCTCAACCTGACGCCCGATCACCTCGACCGTCATGCCACGATGGAGCGCTACGCCGCGATCAAGGAGAAGCTGGTCGCGGGCAGCCGCACGGCGATCGTCGCCGTCGAGGACGAGTGGTGCCGTGCCATCGCCGACCGGCTGGAAGCCGCCGGCAAGCGTGTCGTCAGGATCGCTGCGCGCCGGAGGCTCGATCGCGGCTATTATGCCGAAGGCACGAAGCTGATCGAGGCGGGTGCCGGCAGCGACAGGCTGATCGCCGATCTCGACGGGATCGGGTCGCTGCGCGGCGCGCACAATGCGCAGAACGCGCTGGCGGCCGTCGCTGCCCTGTCCGAATCGGGACTGTCGGTCGAGGAAATCCGCAAGGGGCTCGCCAGCTTCCCCGGTCTTGCCCATCGCATGGAGCAGGTTGGCCGGCTCGGTCGCGTGCTTTTCGTCAACGATTCGAAGGCAACGAACGCCGATGCGGCGGCACCGGCTCTCTCGACCTTCGAACGGATCTACTGGATTGCCGGTGGCCTGCCCAAGGAAGGCGGCATCGAATCACTGCGCTCGTTCTTCCCGCGAATCGCCAAGGCCTACCTCATAGGCGAGGCGGCACCCGCCTTTTCGGCGACACTCGGCACCGATGCGGCGTTCGAAATCTCCGGGACGCTCGAAAAGGCTGTCGAAAATGCCGCTCGAGACGCTTTTTCCGATGGGAGAGGCGAGGCCGTAGTACTTCTTTCACCAGCGTGCGCGAGTTTCGATCAGTTCCGTAATTTCGAGGTCAGGGGCGATGCGTTCTGCAGGCTCGTCCTGGCGCTCGACGGCATCGAGGCCATTGGAGGGCAGCGCTGATGTTTAGCCGTGTCGATCGCAGCCCGGTCGCGACCTGGTGGTGGACCATCGACCGCTGGTTCCTTGCTGCGTTCCTTTCGCTGATGGGGCTCGGCATCCTGCTCTCGTTCGCCGCGAGCCCGGCGGTGGCCGAGCGCATCGGGCTGGACTCCTTCCATTTCGTCACCCGCCAGCTCTTCTTCATGGTGCCGGCGCTCGGCGCCATGCTGCTGGTCTCGTTCCTGAGTCCGCGCAACATACGGCGGCTGGCGCTCGCCATGCTGCTGGTCGCGCTCGCCATGATGGTCGCGGTGCTGTTCATCGGCGTCGAGATCAAGGGCGCGCGGCGCTGGCTGCACATTGCCGGCATCTCGTTCCAGCCGTCCGAGTATATGAAGCCTGCGTTCGTCGTGATCTGCGCCTGGCTCTTCGCCGAAAAGACGCGCCGGCCGGAAATTCCGGGTAACCTCTTCGGCATCATCCTGCTCGGCCTGGTGCTCGCGCTTCTCGTTGCACAGCCCGATCTCGGGCAGACGGTGCTGGTGCTCGGCACCTGGGGCGCCATGTTCTTCATGGCCGGCATGCCCTGGCTCTGGGTCATCGTGATCGGCGGCGCTGCTGCCGCCGGCGGGTTCACCGCCTACACCATGTTCCCGCATGTCGCCGGCCGCATCGACCGCTTCCTGACGGGCGAAGGCGACACCTACCAGGTCGACATGGGCCGCGAGGCGCTGGTGCGCGGCGGCTGGTTCGGCCAAGGGCCCGGCGAGGGCTCGGTCAAGCGCATCCTTCCCGACAGCCACACCGATTTCGTCTTCGCGGTCGCCGGGGAGGAGTTCGGCCTCGTTGCTTGCCTGCTCATCCTGTCGATCTTCGCGTTCGTGGTGCTGCGTGGGCTGTCGCATGCCATGCGCGAGCGCGACGAGTTCTCCCGCTTCGCGGTTGCCGGCCTGGTGACGCTGTTCGGCTTCCAGTCGATCATCAACATGGGCGTGAACGTGCAGATCATGCCGGCCAAGGGCATGACGCTGCCCTTCATCTCCTATGGCGGCTCGTCGCTCGTCGCGATTGCCATCTCCATGGGCATGGTGCTGGCCCTAACGCGGCGAAAGCCGGAGGCGCGGACGTCGACCGGGTTCGACGGGCTGATGCGCGTCGCTACGTCGGCGCGCTGACCGTGGCCGGCAAGACGGTTCTCCTGGCAGCCGGCGGTACGGGCGGGCATCTCTTCCCGGCCGAGGCGCTGGCACAAGAACTGCGCGCCCGCGGCCATGACGTTCATCTCGCCACCGACAAGCGCGCCGAGCGCTTCGCGGGAGCCTTCGGCGCAGATCATGTCCACACCGTCGATGCGGCGACGATCGGCTCGCGCAATCCGGTTGCCGTGGCAAAAGCCTTCTGGTCGCTCTGGCGCGGCTTCAAGCAGGCGACGATCCTCATCAACCGGCTGAAGCCTGCCGCCGTCGTTGGCTTCGGCGGATATCCGACGTTGCCGCCGCTTTACGCCGCCACAAGGCGCGGCGTGCCGAGCGCGATCCACGAACAGAACGCCGTGATGGGGCGTGCCAACAAGGCGCTCGCCGCGCGCGTGACGAAGATCGCCGGCGGGTTCCTGAAGGCGGGAGGCCCGCTTGCTTCGCGCATCGTCGAGACCGGCAATCCGGTCCGGCAGGCTGTGCTTGATGCCGCGCAGGTTCCTTATGTCGTCCCGACGGGCGAGCAGCCCGTCAGGCTGCTTGTGTTCGGCGGCAGCCAGGGCGCGCAGTTCTTCGGCGAGGCGATGCCGCAAGCGCTGGCAGGCCTCGACGAGACGCTGCGCCGCCGGCTGCACGTAACACTGCAGGCACGCCCCGAGGACGAATCGCGCGCGCGCGAAATTCTTGCCGCAGCCGGCATTTCGGCCGACGTCGCGCCTTTCTTTACCGATCTCGCGCGCCGCATGGGCGAGGCGCATCTGGTCGTTTCGCGCTCTGGCGCCTCGACCGTGTCGGAGATCGCCGTGACGGGCCGCCCGGCGATCCTCGTCCCCTATCCCCATGCGCTCGACCACGACCAGGCGGCCAATGCCGCAGCGCTTGCGGCTGCGGGCGGGGCAGAGGTCCATCCGCAATCGACGTTGTCGCCGGAGCGGCTTACGTCGCTGCTGTCCGAGTTGCTCGGCGACCCGGCGCGTCTTGCAGGGATGGCGGCAGCGGCGAAGGCAACAGCACGGCCCGATGCTGCGCGGTTGCTCGCAGACCTCGTCGAGGATATTGCGGGGGCAGGACGGGTATAATTCCAGATTCTTCAGGAGCGGCCGCATGAAAATGCCGCAGACGATCGGAACGGTTCACTTCATCGGCATTGGCGGCATCGGCATGAGCGGCATCGCCGAGGTGCTGCACAATCTCGGCTATCGCGTGCAGGGATCCGACCAGTCCGAGAGCGCCAACGTGCAGCGCCTGCGCGACAAGGGCATCGAGTGCTTCGTCGGCCATCGTGCCGAGAACATCGGTGAGGCCGAAGTTGTCGTCGTCTCGACCGCGATCAAGAAGTCCAATCCGGAACTGATCGCTGCGCGCGAGAAGCTGCTGCCGATCGTGCGGCGCGCCGAGATGCTCGCCGAGCTGATGCGCTTCCGCCAGGCGGTCGCCATCGGCGGCACGCATGGCAAGACGACGACTACCTCCATGGTCGCGACGCTGCTCGAGGCCGGCGGGCTCGACCCGACGGTCATCAATGGCGGCATCATCAACGCCTACGGGACCAACGCCCGCATGGGCGAGGGCGAGTGGATGGTGGTGGAGGCTGACGAAAGCGACGGCACGTTCCTGAAGCTGCCGGCCGAGATCGCCGTCGTTACAAACATCGATCCCGAGCATCTCGACCATTACGGTTCGTTCGAGAAAGTGCGCGAGGCGTTCCGCCAGTTCGTGGAGAACGTGCCGTTCTACGGCTTCGGCGTGATGTGCATCGACCATCCGGAAGTGCAGGCGCTGGTCTCGCGCATCGAGGACCGGCGCGTCGTCACCTATGGCGAGAACCCGCAGGCCGATGTGCGCTTCCAGAATCTGCGCATGGACGGAGCGACAAGCCTGTTCGACGTGACGATCCGCAACCGCAAGACGGGCGCCGAGATTTCCATGGACGCGCTGCGGCTGCCCATGCCCGGACGCCACAACGTCTCCAATGCGACGGCTGCGATTGCGGTCGCGCATGAACTCGGCATGTCGGAAGAGGGCATCCGGCGCGGGCTGTCCTCGTTCGGCGGCGTCAAAAGGCGCTTCACCAACACCGGCAGCTGGAACGGCGCGCAGATCTTCGACGATTACGGTCATCATCCGGTGGAGATCAAGGCCGTGCTGCGGGCGGCGCGCGACGCCTGCCAGGGCCGCATCTTCGCGATTGCACAGCCGCATCGCTTCACGCGCCTGCGCGACCTGTTCGACGATTTTGCCTCCTGCTTCAACGATGCCGATACGGTCATGATCGCGCCGGTCTATGCGGCGGGCGAGGACCCGATCGAAGGCATTTCCTCGGAGACGCTGGTCTCGAAGATGCGCGCCGGCGGCCACCGTGATGCGCGGCTGATCGACGGGCCGCAGCCGATCCCGGCACTGATCCGCGAGATGGCGCAGCCCGGCGATTTCATCGTCTTCCTCGGCGCCGGCAACATCACACAATGGGCCTATGCGCTGCCGCAGGACCTCGCTCGGGCCGACGAGGCGGCGTGATGGACGGCAAGGCGATCATCGAGCGCCTCGGGCCGGGCGCCGGGGACATTCGCGGCCGCATGACGCCGATGGCGTCGATGGAGGCCGTCACCTGGCTGCGCGCCGGCGGGCCGGCGGAACTCATGTTTCAGCCGGCCGACGAAGCCGATCTCGTCCGCTTCCTCGAGCTTCTGCCCGCCGACATTCCCGTGATGACCGTCGGCATCGGCTCGAACCTGCTGGTGCGCGAAGGCGGCATTCCGGGCGTCGTGATCCGGCTTTCGGCCAAGGGCTTCGGACAGGCGACCGTCGAGGGCGAGACGCGCATCCGCGCAGGCGCAGCACTGCCCGACAAGCGTCTGGCTGCCGTGGCGCTCGACGCCGGCATTGGCGGGTTTCATTTCTACCACGGCATTCCAGGCGGCGTCGGCGGTGCGCTGCGGATGAATGCAGGCGCCAACGGCGTCGAGACGATGGAGCGGGTCGTCGAGGTCCGGGCCGTCGATCGCTCCGGCAAGGTCCATGTGCTCAGCAATGCCGAGATGGGCTACGCCTATCGCCATTCGGCCGCTCCGGCCGGGCTGATCTTCGTCGAAGGTCTGTTCGAGGGTTACCCAGAGGATCGCGAGGTCATCCGCTCGAAGATGGACGAGGTGCAGACGCATCGCGAGACGGTACAGCCGGTGCGCGAGAAGACGGGTGGTTCGACCTTCAAGAACCCGCCCGGAACGTCTGCCTGGAAAGAGATCGACAAGGCCGGCGGCCGCGGGCTGATGATCGGCGGCGCGCAGATGTCGCCCATGCACTGCAATTTCATGATCAATACCGGCAGCGCATCGGCCCATGATCTTGAGCTGCTCGGCGAGACGATCCGCGCCCGCGTGCTGGAGACATCCGGCATCCGGCTCGAGTGGGAAATCAAGCGCCTCGGCCTGTTCCGCCCCGGCCACGAGGTCGAGGAGTTCCTCGGGCAGCTGCTGTAGTCATGCCGTCGTACGAGCTGCGTCTCACCGAAGACGAAGCGCTCGTCGTGCTGGGCGTTATCCATCGCGAGGTCGAATTGCGCAGCGGGCGCAATCTTGCGGCTGCGCTCGTTGGCCCGGGCGAACTGGCCGCACTTCACTTCCTGGGTGAACGTCTTGCGGGGGCGAATCACGAAGACCTGCCAAGTGCCTCATTCGAGGCTCGTTTTCGCGCGGCGCGAGCGCGGCTGACGCCGACGCTGGACGAGACCTATCTGGTGTTGGACCTCAAAGGCCAGGACGACGGTTCCGCGGACGCGGATGCCTCGCTGCACGTCTCCGAGCGATCCATGTCGGTGGACCTCGATCCTGATCTCGCTGTCGCGCTCTACGAGTGGTTCCTGCGCGAGGTCGATGAGCGCACAGGAGCCAATCTGCTCGATGCGCTCGTCACCATGGGCGAGTACTGGGCTTTGAACGATATCGCCAACAGTCTGGAAGCTGCGACGCCCTACGCGTTCGACCGGCCGTTTCGCGACCAGGTCTTGGAAGGGCGGCTGAAACTTTCGCAGCGTCACGCCACGCCGCAAGGTCTGCGCATGGCTGGTGTGGAATCTTCCTCCATGGGCGCTTCGGACTGATTTGCCTGACGGGCTTGTCACCGAATCGGCGTTCTGATTCTTTGGGGTTGCGGCGTCATCTGATTTGAGTCGGTCACGCGTTCCTCCGCGTAAATCCTGCGAGCCTCGTGCTCCGGGAGGCGGATAGATTCTGCGGTGTAAACAGTGGCTGCGAGAGGGGTTTTTCTGGCATGGGTTCCAAGCACGTTGCCGTGTTGATGGGCGGTTTTTCGTCCGAGCGACCTGTGTCGCTGGCCACCGGCAACCCTTGCGCCGATGCTCTCGAGGCTGCGGGTTATCGCGTCACGCGGGTCGATGTCGATCGCGACATTGCGCGAGTGCTTGCCGAGCTTCAGCCTGACGTCGCCTTCAATGCGCTGCATGGTCCTTACGGCGAGGACGGCACCATCCAGGGCATCCTCGAATATCTCGAAATTCCCTACACGCATTCCGGCGTGCTGGCCTCCGCTCTCGCCATGCACAAGGAGCGCGCGAAGACGGTTGCGAAGGCCGCCGGCGTGCCTGTCGCCGAGGCGCGGGTGATGGACCGCCACAAGATCGGCAACGCGCATCCGATGAGGCCGCCCTACGTGGTGAAGCCGGTCGCGGAGGGGTCGTCCTTCGGCGTCGTCATCGTGCGTGAGGATCAGACCCATCCTCCGCAGGTGATCGGCTCGGCCGACTGGAAGTATGGCGACGAGGTGATGGTCGAGCGCTACGTGCATGGCCGCGAGCTTACCTGCGCCGTGATGGGCGACGTCGCACTGGGCGTCTGCGAGATCGTTCCGGTCGGTCACGCCTTCTACGATTACGACTCGAAGTATGCGGCGGGCGGCTCAAATCACATCGTGCCGGCTAAACTTTCATTAAATATTTACCAAAAAATTCAGACACTGGCGCTCAAGGCACACAAGGCGATCGGCTGCCGCGGCGTCACGCGTTCCGACTTCAGGTACGACGACCGGCATTCCGAAAACGGCGAGGTCGTCTGGCTTGAGATCAACACCCAGCCCGGCATGACTCCGACGTCCCTGGTGCCCGACATAGCGGCTGCCGCCGGACATTCGTTCGGCGAGCTCGTCAGTTGGATGGTGGAGGACGCATCGTGTCGGCGTTGATGTCTCGGCAGTTCGAAGATGGCGGGCCCGAAAGGGCTGCGTCGCGTTTCGTGCTGCCACGCATGCTGCGGCGTCCGGCGCGCATCGCCGGGCGAATCACCTCGGGCGAGATCGAGGCGCCGCGTCATCTTCTCAAGGTGATGACGGTCGCGCTGTTCGCCGGCATGGGGCTCGCCGGCATGGTGCATGGCGGCCACAGCTACCAGGTCGTGCAGACGATTACGGCCCATTCCGGCTTCGCGATCGACAATGTGCGAATCACCGGCAACGCGGTTCTCTCCGAGCTCGACCTGTTCCAGGAGGTTGGCCTCGACGGCTGGACCTCGCTGATCGGCTACGATGCGGACGCCGCGCGCGAGCGCATCGAGGCGCAGGCCTGGGTCGAGAGCGCCACGGTGCGCAAGATCTATCCGACGACGCTCGAGATCGAGATCGTGGAGCACAAGCCGGCAGCACTCTGGCAGCACGGCTCGCAGCTTTCCGTGGTCGATGCCGAGGGCAAGGTGATTGCGCCCTTCACCGGCTCGCGCTTCGCCGACCTGCCGCTCGTCGTCGGAATGGGTGCGGCCGAAAGCGGTGCAGCACTGATGGCGCTCGTCACGTCATATCCGTCGCTCGCAACCCGCGTGAAGGGATACATCCGCGTCGCCGACCGGCGCTGGGACCTTCGTCTCGACAATGGCCTGACGATCAAGCTGCCGGAGGGCCGCGAGGCTTCGGCGCTCGAGCAGCTCGTCGCCTTCGAGCGCGACAATGCTCTCTTTTCCCGGGACATCGAGGTGGTGGACATGCGCTTTGCCGACCGGCTGGTCGTCCGGCTGTCCGAAGAAGGCTTCAAGGTTCGCGACGCCGCGCTGAAGCAGCTTCTCGGCAAGCGCTACAAGCCCGCGGAGAACCGCACATGAAGTGGTCTTCCACTCCCGACAAGCAGGCGCATCGCGCAGGCATCGTCACCGTCCTCGACGTCGGCTCCAGCAAGATCTGCTGCGTGATCGCCAAGCTGCAGCCGCGGCCTGAAAGCGAGCGGCTGCCGGGGCGCACGCACCAGCCGCGCGTGATCGGCATCGGCCACCAGAAGTCGCGCGGCGTGAAGTCGGGCGTCATCGTCGATCTCGACAAGGCGGAGCAGGCGATCCGGCTCGCGGTCGATGCGGCGGAGCGGATGGCTGGGCTGACGGTCGATTCGCTGATCGTCAATTTCAGCGCCGGTCGCATGAAGAGCGAAATCTTCCAGGCGTCGATCAATCTCGGCGGCCATGAGGCCGGCGAAGGCGACATCCAGCGCGTGCTCGCTGCCGGCGCGCGCCAGGCGCTCAAGGCAGAGCGCGAAGTCGTCCACGCCCTGCCGACTGCGTTTTCGCTCGATGGTGAACGTGGCGTTCGCGATCCGCGCGGCATGGTCGGCGACGAGATCGGCGTCGACATGCACGTGCTCACCGCCGAAGCCGCGCCGATGCGCAATCTCGAGCTCTGCATCAACCGCTCGCACCTTTCGGTCGAGCGCGTCGTCGCCACACCTTATGCGAGCGGCCTGGCCGCCCTCGTCGACGATGAAGCCGAGATGGGCGCCGCCTGCATCGATCTCGGTGGCGGCTGCACGACGATGTCGATCTTTGCCGAGGGCAAGTTCGTCCACGCCGAGTCGCTGCCGATCGGCGGCAACCACGTAACGATGGATCTCGCCAAGGGCCTCTCGACGCGGCTGGAGCATGCCGAGCGCCTGAAGGTCATGCACGGCTCGGCCCTGCCGGTCGCCGGCGATGATCGCGATATCATCTCGATCCAGCCGATCGGCGCCGACGATGGTGAGGGCACACTGCAGGTGCCACGTGCCGTCATGAACAAGATCATCCGCGCGCGAATCGACGAGACGCTGGAACTCATCCGCGACCGTCTCGCGCGCTCGGGCTACGCCAACCTGGTCGGCCGCCGTGTGGTTCTGACGGGTGGTGCCAGCCAGTTGACGGGTCTTTCGGAGGCCGCGCGCCGCATCCTGGCGCGCAATGTACGCCTCGGCCGGCCGATGGGTGTCTCGGGTCTGCCCGAGGCGGCCAAGGGCCCAGCGTTTTCGGCTACGGCCGGACTTCTTGTGTACCCGCAGGTTGCGGAGTTCGAAGGCCGCGTCAAAAGCGGCGGAGTGTTCAGGCTGCGTTCCACAGGTACCGGCGGCAGGCTTCAGCGCGTCGGTCAGTGGCTGCGGGACAGTTTTTAACGGGACGGGCAAAGCCCATCGCAGCCGCGCGGCGATGCGGCTCAAACGGCAAAGGACGAGGACAATGACGATCAATCTGCAGAAGCCGGACATCACCGAGCTGAAGCCGCGCATCACCGTTTTCGGTGTCGGCGGCGGCGGCGGCAACGCCGTCAACAACATGATCACCGCGGGCCTTCGCGGCGTGGAGTTCGTCGTGGCGAACACCGATGCGCAGGCGCTGACCATGTCGAAGGCCGAGCGCCTCATCCAGCTCGGCGCGCACGTGACCGAGGGTCTCGGCGCCGGCTCGCAGCCCGAGGTCGGCCGTGCGGCCGCCGAGGAATGCATCGATGAGATCGTCGACCACCTGTC
>VFQP010001414.1_pt1 | contig 32318 bp, 19 predicted proteins | sample 3512351 | NCBI WGS metagenome assembly VFQP01 (sample SAMN10412372, study PRJNA504923) | tailings metagenome | isolation source: Relicate 1 Philex TSF1 revegetated site | place: Philippines: Tuba, Benguet | collected 2017-08-29
CATCGACCATCGACCATCGACCATCGACCATCGACCATCGACCATCGACCATCGAACATCCTTCCTCCCGCCTCGTCAAAATGGTTTATTTTCGCTCTTTCTTAACCATGACGGATCAATCCAAATACGAAATCGTGATCGGGCTGGAAGTGCATGCGCAACTTCTCACCCTGAGTAAGTTATTTTGCGGAGACAGTATCGCCTATGGCGCACCCCCCAATACCCAGGTAAGCCCCATCACCCTCGGACACCCCGGAGCGCTTCCCAAAATGAACAAAAAGGCGATCGAACATGCTATTCGCATGGGGCTGGCCTGCCATTGTGAGATAGAACGGGAAAACTACTTCGCAAGGAAAAACTATTTCTACCCCGATCTGCCCAAAGGATACCAGATCTCCCAGCATACCACGCCCATCTGTAAAGGTGGATATGTGGAGATCAAATCAGGCACAGAAAGAAAACAAATACGGCTTAACCGTATTCACCTGGAAGAAGATGCCGGTAAAAGTCTGCATGATGTGGATGAGCTGAACACCTGCCTCGACTATAACCGCGCAGGCACGCCATTGATCGAGATCGTCAGTGAACCTGATATCCGCAGCGCGGAAGAAACCGTTGCCTATCTTACTGAACTCCGTAAGCTTGTCCGGTATCTGGATGTATGCGATGGAAACATGGAAGAAGGAAGCCTTCGTTGTGATGTGAACATTTCCGTACGAAAAAAAGGAGATACACAACTGGGCACCAAAGTCGAAGTAAAAAATCTCAATTCAATCCGCAATGCAAAACGTGCGGTGGAAGCTGAAGCAACACGTCTTATCGAACTGATCGAAAACGGGGGGACCGTACAGCAGCAAACACGCAGCTTTGATGCGGATAAAGGGACAACGTTTGCTATCCGGGATAAAGAAGATGCGGATGACTATCGCTACTTCGCAGACCCAGACCTTACCCCTTTTCAACTTGAAGACTCTTTTATCGAATCCATCAGAGCCGCATTGCCCGTACTGCAGGAAGACCGCATAAAAAAGTATACAACAGAATGGAGCCTTCCGGAATATGATGCGCGGGTGATTACTGATGAAAAAGAACTCGCAGAATATTACGAAGCCACCATCACACATACCTCACTTTATAAAGCCACCGCTAACTGGATGCTCGGTCCGGTAAAATCGTGGATAAACGAACATAATAGCTCCATCCCGGAATTTCCGCTGAAACCTGCGCAACTGGCCAGTCTTGTAAAGCTGACAGACGAAGGAAAGCTGAGCTTTTCTGTTGCTTCCACCAGACTGTTTTCTTACCTGCTTGCAAATCCAACGGTTGATCCGTTGAAAGCTGCGGAACAGCAGAATCTGCTACAGCAGTCTGATGCAGGCTCACTTGAGCCGATCATTGATGAAGTATTGCTGAAGTTCAAAGACAAAGTAGCTGAATATAAAAAAGGGAAAAAAGGAGTACTGTCACTTTTTGTTGGCGAAGTGATGAAGCGCTCAAAAGGAAAGGCAGACCCCAAGGTCACCAATGAAATTATTTTGGAGAAACTAAAAAACTAAAAAGACGCAGACCTGTGATATACAGGAGCACTATAAAAAACATGTTCAAACTATGCAAAAACTGATTGTTGCTATTATTGCCGGTGTATTACTGGTTGGCTGCGAAAACAAAACAGGGGAGAAGTATTTTGAGGTATCCGGAATTATTGCAAATACGAATGCAAAATATATTTACCTGGAGAAAGCTCCTGCTAACACGGGTGTTCCATCTGTTGAGGATTCTGCTAAACTCGAGGCCGGTGGAAAATTTACACTCATGGCCAAACCAGGCGAGGCCGCTGTTTTTAACCTGAGGCTCGATCAGAATCAATATCCGATCGCTTCTGTGATCAACGATACGGATAAAGTGAAACTGACTATTTACATGAGTAAAGAGAACCAGCAGTTCACCGAAAAGTATGATGTGGAGGGCTCCCCGGCAAGCCTGAAGATGAAGGATTTCATACACACATTCGGAAACCGTCTGCAAAGCGTTTTCCGTTATGCTTACCAGGCAGACAGTCTTCAGAAAAGCGGGGCACCTGATAGCATTTTGTTTCCCGTTCTTACAAAGAATCGTGAACTGGCTGAAGAAGTAAAACAACTTACACTCAGTTCTATCAACAGTGCTGCCAATCCTGCGTTGGCAATGTTTGAATTAGGATATTATCAAACCACGGCCAATAGCCGGCCACAATTCGGGCTTCAGCCCCTGGTAAATGATACGCTGATAGCATTGATTGATGCCACAGCAAAAAAGTTCCCATCCCATTCAGCTACTGCTGACATTAAAAGGTCGCTGGAAGAACAGGTAAAGCAGGCTGCTGAAGCGAACTGGGTAGGCAAGGAAGCCCCTGATTTTGAATTGCCGGATGCGAATGGAACGCCCGTCAAACTCAGTTCATTCCGCGGGAAATATGTACTGGTTGATTTCTGGGCAAGCTGGTGCGGACCATGCCGCGCTGAGAATCCGGCAGTGGTAAAAGCGTTTGAGAAATTCAAGGGAAAGAATTTTACTATCCTTGGTGTTTCACTTGACCGGCCGGGACAGAAAGACGAGTGGTTGAAAGCGATCAAAGACGATAAATTAAGCTGGACGCAGGTGAGTGATCTTCAATTCTGGCAAAGCCCGGTTGTTGGTCTATATCATATTGATGGAATTCCATTCAATGTGCTGGTTGATCCGCAGGGGAAAGTGATAGCTCAAGCGTTAAGAGGAGCGCAATTAGAGCAAAAGCTGGAGGAAGTAATGCACTAATATTAATCAGTGTTGAAGAAGTAATCAGATAATGGGGCTGCGTTATGGCTCCGGGGCTTCAGGATTTCTTGCATTAGCTTCGCATCTTAAACATATTTCCTGACATAGAACGAATAAAAAAAGGCTGCAACTGCAGCCTTTTTTTATTATCGAATGTGTGGATTGTAATTAACGCTCCATTACTACAGTGTAGAACGGAGATCCGAAATATCCAAGTCCCACTACACCCACCTGGAATTTCAGTGTAATTCCCTCTTCGCACCAGGAGAACGTTCCTGTTGTTCCGGCAGGAATAGGTCTTACTGTTACATCTTCACCGGCATAATCGGGGTTGATGGTTCCTGCGTCTGCGATGCCGAATTGCTGTACCAGTGTTACTTTACGATTGTTGATATCGGTCCAGTCAAGTGTGAATGTAACCGGATTCCATCCTGAATCGTAGATATTCGTAACAGTGATATCAGCCGTGGTCGGACCTGTTGAAGTAACAGAAGAAACGGTGGTTCTATATGGACCATAAGGTGCACCTGAACCAAATGTTTCAACTGTATTTGGATATGCGCCAAGGAAGTCGTTTACCACGATATCTCCTTCGAAGCATGGTCCGGAAATATTCAGTGTAAATGTATTGCTCATCGACGGAGAAAAATCAGCAGCATCAGCAAAAGTGAAGCGTACTACATCTTTACGTCCTGCGAGATACTGAGCCTGGAGACCAGTTACAACGATCGTATCGGTGATCTTGCCGGGAGCAAAGGTCAGCGTTTTGGTATAAGTATAGTGCGTACCTTCTACAGCACCTGTTGTAGATGTTGAAGTGATATTTACTGTTCTGCTTTTACCATCCGTTACGGGAGCCGTGAGACCCACCGGAATTTTGTAAACAGTCGTTGGTGTTACGATGCTATAGCTCGCTGTTGCTGGGGTTTGCAGGAAAAGAGCAAACTGTCCCGGCTCAAGGATTTTGTCGTCGTCTTTTGTACAGCTGATGATCGTTGAACTCATCAACAGGGCGAAAGCGCCTATGACAGAAAGTTTTTTTATTGAGGTTATCATTTGATCCCTTTTTAAAGTAATTAATTAGTTCGTTACTCTACCGGGATTAGTAGCCCGGGTTCTGCTGAATGTTCTCATTCACCGTTCTCTCATCGAAAGGAATTGGGAGTGCCCATTCTCTTGCGGTAGACGCAAGTGTACAAACTGCAGGAGAAATACTTGGGTTTCCGCAACCGCCGGCACGGGCAATTGTTCTTGTTGTTCTTTTCAGATCAAAGAAACGATGTCCTTCTCCGAAAAGTTCCCTTCTTCTTTCGTCAGCGATAGCTGTAAGCAGCGCAGCGCCTGTGAGGGTTTCAGGAGTGTAGCCTGCAATTCTTGCAGCACGCAATGTGTTCAGATCATTCATTGCAGCAGTTTCCTGTGCCGGGCTGATCCTTGCACGGGCTTCGGCACGAATCAGATACATTTCACCAGTACGGTATACAGGGAAGTTTGAGTTACCATCAGTCAATCCGGCTTTACCACGATATTTTCCTAAAACAAGACGTGGGCCGGCAGGGATAGAAACTGTGGCGAAATAAGCAGTATAACGAACATCATTATTCTGTATCAGCCCGCTGGTACCAGCCATTGTTGCAATTTCAGCTGCAGGAGCATAAGCGTTTCTATTATTCTGAGACCAGTAAACTCCTGTACCAGGTCCACCCTGTCCTGCATCATACTGTACATTCCAGATGATCTCTCCTGCATTCTGCTCAGTGAATATACCAGCAAAGGTAGATGCAGAAGATAAAGGACGTGCAGTGATCACATCAGATGCAGCAGCGATAGCCTCAGTGTACATACCTGCATAAAGGTACACACGTGCTTGGATTGCTTTTGCACCAGCCAGATCGATATTTGGACGTTTGACCGCAGAAGGATTGATCGTCGCATCAACATTGCCAAGTAAACCAACTGCTGCAGTGAGGTCAGCGATCACACGATCATAGAAATCTTTGTTATTTAAACGCGCAGGTCTAATTGTTGGTGAAACCTGGAACTCCGTTACATAAGGTACAGCCAGCATGGTTGTACTGTTGCGGTCATACGTAGTAGCGAAGTAACGGAACAGATCAAAATGAGCATGAGCTCTGATAGCAAGAGCTTGTCCTTTTAAGCGGTTTGCTCTTGTTTGGTTATCCGCAGTAGTGAATTTATCAATATCACGTAACACGATATTGGCATTGGCAATAACGGCATAAGGTGCAGCCCAAATAGCTTCAACTGTTGCATCATCCTCCGCATAGATCCAATCGGTCATCGATTTGCTGCCTGCAAGTGATTCGTTTGTCTCCAGCAAATTATCACTCATCATATCCGGCAATACAGAGAATCCTTCGCCGTAATAGCTGCCGCTTCTGAAGCGTGAGTAAGCTGCGGAAAGGACTTCTTCCACCTGATCAATACTTGAAGGATTATCCAGTGCACCCAGTGAAAATTCCGGGTTCAAATCTATCAGATCGCTTTTCGAACAACCAGTTGCAAATGTTGCAGCCAGAACCGTCGCAGCGAAAATATTTTTGAATATTTTTTTCATATACATTCAGTAATAATAATATTAGTAATTAGAAACCAAGAGACACGCCTACAGTTGTTTGAACAAGTGCAGGATATTGCGCACCTACTAACACAGCTGAGCTGCTTTCGGGATCAAAGCTCTTGAATTTGGTATGCGTCCACCAGTTCTGGCCCTGAACAAATATTCTTGCAGATCTGATCTTCAATCTGTTCAACATCTGAGTAGGAACAGTATAACCCAATGTTACGTTCCGTAAACGCCAGAAGCTGCCGTCCTCAAGGAAACGCGTCGTGTTCGCCTGGAATGCATTACCTCCTGCAGAAGTTGGTCTGGGAATGTTTGTCACATCTCCAGGCTTTTGCCACTCGTTCAACAGTTCAACAGACATGTTGTCAAACAGGTAAGATGGGTTTGCCAGATTGATCATGTCGTTATTATATACATCTCTGTTCAGGAAGAAGTTTACCTGAGCACTCAGGTCAAATCCTTTATACATGACCGTAGTAGATATGCCGCCAAACCAGGGAGCATCACTTGTTCCGAATGTTCTCAGGTCAGCAGTTGAATATGTCTGCGTCAAATTACCAGCCTGTGTTAAATACAACGCGTTTCCGTTGGCCGCATTCACACCAGCGTAAGGAACGAGGTAGAATGTGTTGATCGGCTTACCAACTGCAAGGATGGTCGTTCCATTGATGACAGAATCATCCGGAACTGATACAACCCTGTTTCTATTGTAGGTAAGGTTACCTTCGATGGTCCAGCGGAAATCAGCAGTTCTGATGATATCGCCTCTCAGTGTCAGCTCAATACCCTTATTGCTAAGCGTACCGGCGTTACCCGGAACGGTTGCAAAACCAGTTGTTTGTGATACCGGCTGGAGGTAATACAGGTTATTTGTCCTTCTGTCATATCCTTCGATAGTACCAGACAAACGACGTTTGAAGAAAGCGAAATCAACACCAATGTTGATGGTACGGTTAACTTCCCAACGGTAGTTTAGGTTACCCGGTTGTGCAATGCTCCAGCCGTTTGAACCATTGTATACGATACGGCCAAACTGTGGAAGATGTCCGTAGTCACCAGCTGCACTGATGTAGTTACCGGTTGTGCCATAAGAAGCTCTCAGACGCAGATCATCCAGTTTACCTGCATTAGCGAGGAAATTTTCGTCGCTGACAACCCAGGTAGCACCCACTGATCCGAAGTTCTGGAACCTGTTGTCAACACCCAGTCTTGAAGAACCGTCACGACGGCCAACAAGTGTCAGATAGTATTTGCTTTTGAATCCGTAGTTCCATATAGTGAAGAAGGACTGCAAGCCATTCTGTGTACCGCTACCAGATACCTGCGGGATATAACCATTGGTTGCATTACCCGCTGTGATACCGGTCTCGTTGGTGAAACCATTTGTCAGACCATAGCCGGTGAAGCCCATTGCACGGAAATCAGTTTTAACTGCTTCCATGAATACACCTCCATCGATCTCATGATCGCCGAATGTTTGCTTATAATTAAGTGAAGTAGTTCCTGTATAACGGAACTGACGGTTTGCAGAACGTGCAAGGCTTCCATTACCACCAGAAGCCTGAGCGCCGGTATAGGTAGTTTTGTCATAATAGACAGATCCTTCATTCTGGGCAAAATCGCCACCCCAGTTAGTCCGTGCATATAAACCTTTGAGGAAAGGGAAATGGAATTCAAGGTATGCAGATCCCACACCTTTGAACTGCAGGCTCTGACGCTGGTTAACAAAGAGCTCCATCGCAGCATTTGGCTGGCCAGAGGTAAGAACGCCCACGCCTCCAAGTTGCTGATATTCTCCTGTCACCGGGTCTTTCGCACGCTCATAAGGGTTTGACCAACGGATCGCATTCAGCGGAGAGCCGATGTATGCAGTTGCCTCGTCTGTACCTCTGATCTTTGAATAACCCACCTGCATGCTCACGCCAAAACGCCAGTTTTTAATCGTATTGTCAACGTTCACACGGGCAGTGTAGCGCTTCAAACCCGTATTTTGAACGATACCTTCCTGGTCAAAATAAGAAAGTGATGCATAGAAGCGGCTGTTTGCAGAACCACCACTTGCACTGAGCTGGTGCTGTTGTGTAACACCTGTCTGGAACAACGCATCTTTCCAGCTGAAGTTCACATTGCGAAGACTGTCTGCTTCTGCAGCTGACCATCCATAAGGGTTACCCCGGCGCAACTCATAATCGATCTTTTGGGCACTGTTCATCACGATCAACCTGTCTTCCGGCAGTTGGCTGTAACCAAGCTGCATATCGTAATTCAGGTTAAGCTGACCTGCACGGCCACGGCGTGTAGTGATAACGATAACGCCGTTCGCTCCACGCGAACCATACATCGCAGAACCTACCGCATCTTTCAGGATCTCGATCCGCTCAAAGTCGCCCTGGTTCATACTCGCAAAATCCGCAGCAGAGATCTCGATACCGTCCATAATATACAAAGGAACGTTACCTCCACTGATAGAACCATTACCACGAACACGTACCACCGCATTCGCTCCCGGCTGACCGCTATTCGCCACTACCGAAACACCCGAAGCCTTACCCTGCAAAGCCTGATCAAAAGAACCAAATGGTGCTCTGCGGACATCTTCCGGGGTAACAGAAACCGTTGCTCCGGAGAACTTCTTACGTTGAGTGGTAGTGTAACCGGTAACGATCACATTTTCCAGATCAGTCGAAGCCGCTTTTAGTGATGTACTGATTTCGGTCTTTGTACCAATTTCCACTGAAGTTGGCTCAAATCCCACACTTGAGAATAATAAAGCAGTTGCAGATGCAGGAACGCTTAACGAGTAAGACCCGTCTGTACCAGTCGTTGCACCAACACTTGTTCCTCTGACAACAACTGATACGTTAGGCAGAGGGTTGCCCTTGTCGTCCGTCACAGTTCCTCTGATTGTTTTTTGAGCTAACAGGGCCCCGGAGAAAAAAAGGAGCACTGTTAATGAGAGTAAGAATTTCCTCATGAACGTTTAGTTTTTAAATCATAGAATCGCAATCCCCTGCGGCTGAATTTAGGGGATAACGGTAAAAATAGAATACGCAAAAACTTACTTCCGCGGCTGAATCAGCCTTCGTCCGCAGTTTTTCTCATGTGTTGATGGAGATGATCCTGTAATAGGACAAAACATTTGTTAAATGTGCTGCGCTGCATTCCGGGCAGTTTTAAACAACGCTGTTTTCATCTGTCTTATTACGGACACCTGTTAAAAGTCGACTAAAATAGTACATTAATCGACTCAGATCGAATTATTTGTGGTCCAGGCATGAAACTGGGAGGACAAAACCGGTACGGAGCACGACAAGAAAGCCAGGTTTTCAGAAGCCTGGCTTCCGGGCATTAAAGAGTTCCGTAATACTTAAAGACTTCTATCAGATCGTTTTCGCTTCTACATCTGAGTTTTTTCTTATCGATAAAACTTTTTACGGCAGCAGTTTTGTTTCCAAACAACGCTGATACTGCTTTCGGGTCTTTTTCTACCTTCACAAGGTCTTTTCCGGAAGAAGGTACCACAGCAAAGTAGCTGGTGGATCTGCGAAAACTCCTGGTGATCGTCGCTTCTCCGTAAGCTTTACTGTCAGTATAAGTAACGGCCACACGTTTCAATAATGTGGATGCGCTGTCTTCATACATCACTTCATAGATCTCTCCCCCGGGTTCATTCAATGCTTTTCCATGCCCCTTGAACGTCCTTTCCGGAAAGGCTGTGCCCTGGGTGATGATGCTGTAAAATTTGATCTTTGAAATCGGAGAAGTAAGTATCATATCCATTCCGTTGTCAAGCGGATAGATAAGTAATTTTTCCTGCAGATTGATCTTTGCGCGGACATTGTCATAAACCTTTCCGGATAGCAGGGTCACTTCCGCCAGGCAGTATTCGTCATACAGGTATGGGCTTCCATCAGCCGTGTATTCCGTTTTGAGATACATTGGCCGGCCATTGATATCATTGGCAAAAGCATTGCCACCTGACAGATTCCCGTCGAAATTACTTTGTCCAAACATTGCTGTTTGAAGTAAAATGAAAGCCAGGAGAGTAAAAAACTTCGCCATGGTAGATGGTTTTACAAACACAGATAAGTTAACAATTTAAGCAAAAAAAAGAGCCCCGGAAAATCCGCGGCTCTTTTTATCAGTCGAAAAAATTAGTCGATCAGAGAGTTGAACCTTGATTCATCCGATGGCGTTGGCCAGATGTATAAAGGGTTGCTTGGAGGAACTGCAGTAACATTAAAACCAGGGATGGATTTTGCAGGGAAGTCCTGACCAAGTCTCAGGATATCGATACTGCGGATACCTTCACCCAGGAATTCGATGTTTCTTTCTTTCAGGATCGCTGTGATCAGCGCGTCCATATTGGCAAAATCTGCTGTAGTGTAGCTCACACTCGCATCGGAGCGGTTGCGGACTGCGCTCAGCAGGGCAACTGCTCTTGCGTCAACTGAGTTGGTTGTTCTTGCAAGAGCTTCTGCAAGAGAAAGCATAACCTCCGGATAGCGGATAACCGGTGCCCAGTCGAGGAAAGGACCAGGATTTTTGTATTTGGTCAGCCACTGGTTGCCGCCGTTCAGTGTTGTAAGGGACGTTCTGCGTTTATCGGCAGCGCCCCAGGTAGGATCGCCCCAGATACCGGCGGGGTTCAGATAAAAAATACCACCCGCACCATTTGCGTTTGCACCGGTTACGATAGGCAGATAATAAAAACCAAGTTGGTTCTGTGTACCTGGTACGTCTACCGTAGTGAATGGCATAGACAGGATCGATTCAGTGGTGGTTGAAGCAGTCGCAAATACGTTGGCGATATCTGCCTGTAATGAGTGTGTTACGCCAGAAGATGCAGCGAACGGTGCATTGGCAGAAACAATTTTATTTGCTTCTGTTACAACTGCGGGATAATTCCGCATGCTCAGGTGAACACGTGTTTTAAAAGCGATCGCAGCATTTTTGTGCGCACGGCTCACATTCAATACGGCAGATCCGTTGGTTGCTGTCAGATTTTGTTCAGCAAAATCAAGGTCGGCAAGGATCTGTGTATATACTTCACCAACAGTGCTCCGTTTGAGCGCGTTAAAGCCGCCGCCTTTAATACCTACAAGACGTAAAGGCACACCCGGCTTGCTGCCATTGCCATCCCAGTAAGGACGCGCATAGAACTGGAGTAAGGAATAGTAGGTCGCTGCTCGTAGAAATCTTGCCTCAGCATTAAGTCTTGGAGCGTCAGCACCTGCAATCGCATCGCCTTTTTCAGCCATGCCATCAAGGAAAAGATTTGCCCTGTTGATAGTGGTATAAGCAGCAGACCAAAGGTTATTCACTTCATTGTCTCCGGATGTTTCAGAAAACTCCCAGGCGGCACGTGCAGTAACACGGTTACCATCATTTGACAGGAAATTTTCTCCGCGAACATCATTATAAATCAGGTACCGGCCACCCTGAAGCTGCCCCGATTTAAAGGCAGAGTAGATACCCGCCACCTGGTTCAGGATACGGTCTTTTGTATCGAATGCGTTCACATCAGAAAGTGATGTTTGCGATACCGGGTTAAGATACTCGTCTTTCGTGCACGAGCTCAGGCTGTATGCAACAAGTGCCACCGCAGCGAGCTTGCTTATATATGATCTGGTTTTTTTCATGTTCAACATTTTTAGAATTGAGAGATTTTAGAAACCGATGTTCAAGCCAAGGGTGATCTGACGGCCATTTGCCACCGTGTTACGGTCAACACCCTGGTTGAGGTTACCATTACCATTGGAAGAAACTTCCGGATCAGGTCCCTCATACTTTGTGATGATCGCCAGGTTCTGTCCGCTCACATAAACACGAGCACTTGAAATGCCAGCTTTGCTAAGCAAACTTGCAGGAAGCTGATAGCCAATTGCGATACTGCGCAATTTGATAAAATCTCCTTTTTGTACGTTATCTGAAATAGGGTTAGCGGAACCGTTTGACGTATTGTCTGTATAGATCAATTTCGGAATATCTGTGATATCACCAGGTTTTTGCCAGCGATTCAGCACAATAGCAGCGCTGTTCCAGAAACGCTGGTCAAGCGCACTTGCACGTGTTCCATTATATACATAAAAACCATACTGATAGGTCATCAGCACATTCAGGTCGAAATTCTTGTAGCGGAAAGTGTTATCAAAACCGCCTACGTATTTAGGATTTGTTTGCTTCCAGACTTTCTGGTCAAGGCCAGGGTTGATCGCAGGAGCTACCTGACCATTGTCACGATATGTCCAGCGTGCAGCAACTGCAGCACCATGATCATAAAGTAATTCACGACCCGCAGCATTCACAAATACACGACGGCCGGTTGCAGGATCAACGCCTCTTGTTTCAATCACATACAGCATACCAACAGGATATCCTGGTCTAGTGATACTTGGCGTTTCCAGCGAAGTGGCTGTTGCAATGAATGGAACTCCCTCAACAAGGCTGTTTACGTTATTCTTGTTGTAAGTGATGTTGAAAGATGTATTCCATTGAAAGTCTTTACCTCTGATAGGAGAAGCATTAAGCGTCAATTCCAAACCCCTGTTGTACATAGCACCTACGTTCTGCAGGATGGAGTTTGGCATACCGGTAGACGGAGAGTTAGGCACACTCAGCAACAGATCATTGATGTCGTTGTTATAGTACGCAAATTCACCGGTGATCAGGTTGTTCCATAAACCAAACGTAAAACCGATATCAAGCTTGGTACTGGTTTCCCATGTCAGATTCGGGTTACCCGCCTGGCTGAATACCAATGTAGGTCCACCATTATACAAACCGGACCCGTACAGAGAGTTGGATGCAAAGTTGCCGATACCAGAGATATTACCAACTTTACCATAGCTCGCTCTCAGTCTGAAAGAATTCACTACGTTAGAAATATTGCTCCAGAAGTTTTCTTTTGAAACATCCCAACTGCCGGATACGCTATAGAAATTACCATATTTCAGTCCTGGTGCAAATGCCGAATATCCATCACGGCGGAAGCTACCGGTAAGGAAATATTTTTTCTTGAAGTCATAGCTTGCACGACCGAAGAAAGAGGTCAGATAGTTTTCTCCAAGGCTCAGACCAGCTGTGTTCGGTGTGTTGAAACCACCCTGGATAACATCGAAGAAATCGTCACTGAGTGACTGACGGGATAACCCGAAGCCTTCGTTGGTAGTGCGCTGTTGTTCCTGACCGGCGAGTATTCCGATAGTGTGATCTTCAGCCAGTACTTTATCAAACTGAAGTGTATTTGTCCATGTCCAACGCTTGTCTTTACCCAACGTGCTGAACGCTGAACCACCTACAGAGAAACCATCGCCCTGAAGTTTTGTGTAAAAGTTCTTGTTATCAGAGTTCAGGTAGTCGATACCATAGGAAGTTCTGAAAGTGACTTCTTTTACTGGTTTGATCTGCGCATACACGTTACCGATGATCCGGTTATTTTCCGTATTGGAATAGTTGAGATCCAGGATCGGTTGCGGGTTCCAGAAAGTAATGTTTTCGATATTGTTCATCTTCCCGAGGGCATTACCATTCAGGTTATAGGTGCCGTCATTGTTATACGGAGATACGTTTGGAGGAAGAGAAAGAGCCAGACGTCCAACACCGCCAGAAGCAAATGCCGCTCCGGGAAGCGAACCTGAGTTCAAAGCTGCCTTGTTTTCTTCATTGGTATAAGACGCATTAACGCCCATGTTGAACCAGTTGTTCACCTTGTGATCAACATTGAAACGTACCGTTTTCCTGTTGAAATCATTCTTGCGGATGATACCTTCCTGGTTGGTGAAACCAAAAGAGAAATAATATGAAGTAGATTCATTGGCACCGCTCACACTCATATTGTGACTGTGAGATGTACCTGACCTGTAGATCACGTCAGACCAGTCGGTATCGATTGGTCTGCCATCCGGGCCATTTGTAGGAAGATAGCGGGCAGGGTTTCCCACGTTGGAGAGACCCTCATTCTTGATCATCATATATTGCTCGGCATTGAGCATCTTCCACATGCGGGTAGGTGTAGTACGTCCAACCCAGCCATCATACGTAACTTTAGCTTTACCTCTTTTACCTTTTTTTGTGGTGATTACCACAACTCCGTTGGCAGCACGGCTACCATAGATCGCAGTGGCAGCGGCATCTTTCAGGATGTCCATGCTCTCAATATCTGCCGGGTTGATATTCGACAAAACGTTTGATGCCGCAAGCGTCTGGCTCACGTCACCACTGTAGGTAACAATCCCGTCGATTACGATCAATGGATAAGAACTCAGATTGATAGAGTTTGTACCACGGATCCGGAATACAGGCGGATTATTCAACACGCCATTCGGAACAGTGATCTGTACACCCGCAGCTCTGCCCGCAAGTGCTGCGTCAAAGCTCGGTACCGGCTTGTCTGCAATCGCAGAGCCTTTTACAGTAGCGATATTACCAGTGATGTCAGATTTACGCTGTGTACCATAACCGACTACAACAACTTCCTGCAGAGACTTGTCTGACTGCTTTAACGTAACAGCAATTGTGGTTTGTGAACCGATAGAAACTTCTTCAGTTCCCAGATCGACTGCTGAGATTACCAGCGTTCTTGCAGTGGAAGGAACGGTCAGTGAGAATGTACCGTCTTGTTTACTTACTGTTCCTGTATTGGAACCTTTTACAACTACTGAAGCATTGGGGATGGGATCTCCTTTCTCATCCATGACCTTGCCGGTCACAGTTTTCTGAGCCAACAACTGTCCTGTAAATAGGAGGACAGCTGTTAGGGCTACTAACAGTTTTCTCATGTGCAGTTTAATGTTTAGGTGTATGAAAAGTAACATACTCTTCTTCCAGAAAGAGTACATACGAGGTAAAACAACTTTAAGTGACCGAAAAAATAATTCCTCGACCGCTCATGTATTTCTCAGAGTAGAATAATTGACAGTATTAAATTAACGGATGCTGCGTTATTGTCAAAAAAAATGTCAGATATAGTTTTTTTTGACCGGTTCCGGGTATCCATGACCTGAATTTATGCCACAGACCTAATGTCTTCCATCTATCCCGGTTCATCCGGTATCCCACCTCTCTGCCACCTCATTGCCTTTTCCGGCCACGGCCCCAAAACCCTTAGGAAATGCGCTTTAATGGTGGACTCATTCCGGACCCATCCCGGAGGCAATAGCGATAAGTTAACGTGTACGTCAAGTCTTATAAAACACATGGACAGTGAATTGCCCTTTTCTGAATATGATCTCTAAGCCTATCCGCATGACACGGCAGGAATTTTGCTGCATTCCCCAGATATCACGCATGGCAATCTACACTGGTTCATTACCGATCAATGGTCGTTTAGACGAACTGTCTTTCTACAATGTACAAGGACAGATACGCGTGCGTGTGTGTAAACCTCTCTCCCGTAATCGCGTGATCAAAAGCCCGGCATTCCGTAATACAATGATGCACGCCGATTGGCTGGCACGTGCTTCAAAGATCGGTTCCGCAGTATACCAGGCACTACCCAAAGACTTTCGTCAGTTCTGGATGTACAAAGCATTTGTCGGAGAAGCCATCACCTTACTTAAACAAGGAATGCCTGATGAAGAGGCCCGCCTGACATTGTGGAAGATATATGCGGAAGTATGGCAGATCAAACAAGCGGAGGAAAATAATGCAGGCAAAAAAAAGTTGTCTCAGAAAAGCAAACTGCGGATAAGTCATAAAGCCGCCATCGCTGGCATACCTGCCGTTATACAACTGAAGACTCGGGAAAAAACAGCATCTGCGACATGACCCTATCCGAAAATCGCTGACAGGCTCTCATTTTCGCAAAGAGCAACTGCCAGCGATCCGGTAATTTTTTTACTTTTTACTTTTGAATTTTTACTTTCTTCTCCATCCCGATCAGCAACGCCGGTAACAACACCAGATTCGTCAGCGTTGCAGTTATCAGTGTAAGCGATGTCAGCCAGCCCAATGCCTTTGTTCCGCCGAATCCGCTAAAACTGAAAATGATAAAACCGGCAATCAATACCAGCGAAGTATAGATAATGCTTATACCTGTACTGTGTATAGTTTCGATAACGGTTTTCTTACGGTCAAAATTCTGATGCGGTAATTCCTGTTTGTAGTTGATCAGAAACCTGATCGTGATATCGATGGCGATACCCAACGCCACACTGAACACCAGTACAGTGGAAGGTTTCAGCGGTACACCCACCCAACCCATCACGCCTGCAGTGATCACCAGCGGAATGACGTTCGGGATCAGCGAACACAGCAATATGCGGAATGACTTGAACAGGTAAAGCATACAAAGTGCGATCAGCAGGAAGGCCCAGAAAATACTTTCTTTCAGACCATTGATGATAAATGCACTTCCCTCCAGAAACGTGATACTCGTACCGGTTAAGCGTACATCGTATCTGTTTTTTGGGAATAGCGTATCTACTTTCTTCTGTATGCTGTCAAGCAGCAACGGAAGCCGTGCACTTCCTATATCAGCCATGTTGATGCTGATGCGTGCTTCCTGGCCATTGCTGTCAATAAACGTTGAGACCAGCTTTGTAAATGAATTGGTGGCAACCGCTCCGCTGTCATTACTCCGTTTGAAATTCAGGTACTGCGCCAGTGCCGGCAGTTCAAAATCTGAAGGCATCGCATAGTTGGCACTATCTCCCTCATAAAATGCCTGCTTGGCAAATTTCAACCCTTCTGTAATGCTTAATGGACGTGCCATCGATGGCATGGATGTAATGTAAGCAGACAGCGAATCCATCTTCAGCAGGTTATTCAGATTACGCGTAATACCGTATTTCTTTTTCGTGGTGTCCGATACAAGGATCTCCAAAGGCATTACGCCTTTGAAGTTGTTTTCGAAGAACTTCAGATCTGTATAAAGCTTATCTGATTTTGGAATATCGTCAACAATATATCCAACACTTTTCAGTTTGAAAATACCGATTGTTGCTACGGCCATCACCGCGATCGTCACCGTATAGATCAGCTTACGGTGATTCAACGCCCAAACTTCCAGGCGATCAAGCCAGCGGTTCAACCTTGCATTTTCGAGATAGCGCATATGACGAGCTTTCGGCGCCGGCAAAAGACTTAATACCGATGGTATCAATATCAGCGAAATAATAAACAATGCCATGATATTGATACCGGCTACGACCCCAAATTCCTGGAGGATCTCACTCTTCGTTAATGCAAATACAGCAAACCCGATACCTGCAGCAAGATTACAGAACAATGTAACGATACCCATACGGCCAACCATTGTCACCAGTGCCTGATGACGATCACCTGTATCATTATAAGCCGTATGATATTTATTAAGGAAATAAATACAGTTGGGAATACCGATCACCACCAGCAATGGCGGGATCAATGCGGTAAGCAAGGTGATCTTATAGCCGAACAAATGCATCGTTCCAAGGCTGAACAATACACCAATGATCACGACCGAGAGAGACAGGATCATTGAACTGAGCGAACGGAAGAATAACAGCAGGATCAGTGCCGACAATACCACTGACGCGAGCAGGAACAATTGCATCTCATTCGCGATACGGGTACTCATTTCAGCCCTGACCAGTGGTAGTCCGCTGAGATAAACAGGCTGACCGGTTTTCTTTTCAAATTCCGCAACAAGGGTAGTGATGCCAGACACCACATCATTCCTTTTTTTGGAATTGATCAGGGTCTTGTCCACGCTTACACCCATCAGGTATGCATTTGTTTCAGGGTTGTAAAGCAGACCCTGATAAAATGGCAAGCTGCGGAATAAACTAGCGCAGCTGTCAAGCTCCGCCTGCGAAAGTACCCTGTCGGGAAAGATCGGGAGCGCATTCAGTTTTTCTGTTGCCGAATCCTTGATCAGTGTGATAGAAGATGGAATGGATATCACATCAGTAACACCCGTAGATTTCTTCAACTGCTTTTGCAGCTGTGCATATTCATTGAAAAGTTTTTCTTGAAAAAGTTTGTCGGTTTGAATGCCAACTACCATCAGGTTCCCATCCTGCCCATATTTGTTTTTGAATTGCTGGTAGGTAACATTAGCCGGATGATCTGCGGGAATAGCCCTTGTAAAATCATAACTCAGCTGCACTTTTGAACCCCAGTAACCCATCAGCGCTGTACTTGCCGCCAGGATGATAAGGAGGGGCCAACGGTATTTAAGAATGAACTGTCCTAGTTTTCTCCACATAAAAGAATGAACGCAAATGAGCGCGAAATTTACGCGAATGTACAAGAATACGGCTGACCATCCGCTTCAGGCTATCCTGTACCTACAATTTTGAAGGGCGCAAGGTTCCCGCTGATCACGCAGATTTTATCAGTCCTATAGATGAAAAGTGCCTCATTTGATGATGCCGATTGTTATCTGAAAGCGCAGATTACGCAGATTAGCTTCTGATAACAGGATCTGTTCTGCGTAATCTGCGCTTGCTGATTAAGAAATTCTCGACTTCTATAGCATATTTCAGCAGGAGCGATTGTAAAATCTGCGTGATCAGCGGGCTCTGTCCGCCGGAGTGAAGCGAAGGAGGGTTCCTTACGCCAGCCTGAGGGGAAGATTTAGAGGGACCCGGCTTTCGCACCGGTTGTAAATTAAACCGTTTTATTTCCAGTTTACGATAATTTTGACCCGTGCGAACCCTCCTATTATTCATCGCCTTCTCAATAAATCTGTGCACGTATGCCCAGCAGAGAGATGTTCCCATCGGGGTCTGGAAGGAATACCTGCCCTACAATAGTGCTGTTGACGTAGCCGCTGGCGCAGGAATGATCTATGCCGCAACACCTTATAGTTTGTTTACCGTCAGCGTGGCGGATAACAATATTGAGCGTTTGAGCCGGGTGACCGGGCTGAATGAAACCGGTATCAGCACCATCCTGTATGACAATACACAGGAAAAACTGGTGATCGCATATTCCAATAGTAATATCGATATCCTTTACCGCAACGATATAATCAATGTTCCGGATATAAAGCGCTCTACAGTCATCGGAGACAAGGCAATCTACCAGGTGCATCCGCTGGATAAAAATTATTACCTGTCAACCGGGCTTGGAGTAGTTGTACTGGACGGCGAAAAATATGAGGTAAAAGATTCCTGGTTTATCGGTGCGGGTGGGCAGCAGGTGAAAGTGAACGGCTTCACCAATGATGCTACAGGATATTTTGCCGCCACGGCGCAAGGGTTGAAACGTGCGAACCGCAATGCCCCCAACCTGGCAGATCACACACAGTGGTCGCTGCTGAGCGGCACCAATGGATTGCCTGCAGGAGAATGTCAGAACGTAGTGATATTTCAGAACAGGGTAACGGCACTGGCAGATAACAGGCTATGGCAATTGAATGGAAGCACCTGGCAGCAATGGTATGGGGACGACTGGCCTGTGATCAGCATCACGCCTTCAGGAGACCGTATGCTGATCTGCCAAAGAAAGACGGGCGGTGAGAGCCGCGTGATCATACTGGATGGCAATGCTACGGTTCAGCGGACTATTGCCCAACCCGGCATAGTTTCTTTCCCAAGAAAAGCTATCCTCGCTGGTAATGACCCATGGCTGGCTGATCAGTTCGGGGGACTCACTCACTTTACCACAGGAGCTTATGAACAATACAAACTCAACTCGCCCGAAGCAACCGCCAGTGGCGAAATAATTTCGTTCAATAACACTTTCTATGCAACGGCCGGGGAGGTGAATGAAGCCTGGAACTATCAATTTAACGGTAATGGGATTTATGTGTTGAAAGCGGGTGAGTGGACCAATATCAACCGGTTTGGATTCACACAGCTTGATACCTTGCTCGATTTTGTAACGGTTGCTGTCGATCCAGCCGATGAATCCATCTGGGCCGGTTCGTACGGTGGCGGACTGCTGCATGTTAAAGGAGCTGAACTTTCTATCATAAAACAACAGGCACTTTCTCCTGCTGCCGGTGATCCGGGAAGCTACCGGGTTGCCGGCCTGGCATTTGACCGGGATCATATATTGTGGGTATCTAACTATGGAGCGGCTCAGCCTTTGCTCGCCAGAAAGACTGATGGCAGCTGGACGAAATTTTCAATTCCCTACTTCCTGCCGGAGAATAGTCTTACTCAGATCATTACCGATGATAATAATTTCAAGTGGATCGTTGCCGCCAAGGGTGGCGGACTTATTTGTTACGATCCAGGCACTGCTCTGGAAAACACCGGTGATGACCGCTGGAGACGTTTTACAACTGGTGCTGGTAATGGCAACCTCCCTTCAGCCGATGTGTTGTGTGTAACAAAAGATAAGAATGATTTTATCTGGGTGGGTACAACAAACGGGATTGCCGTGATACAATGCAGTTCGCAGCTGTTTTCCGGACAAAACTGTGAAGCGGTATGGCCCGTAGTGAAACAGGGAAATTTTGCCGGTTATCTCTTCGGAGGTCAGGCGGTGAGAAGCATTGCGGTTGACGGTGCCAACCGTAAATGGGTGGCAACTGATAATGGCGTATGGCTGATCAGCGCAACCGGCGAAGACGTGTTGTATCAGTTCACAGAAACCAACAGTCCTTTGTTGAGTAATATCGTAAAACGGGTAACGGTGAACGGAACAACGGGTGAAGTATTTTTTGCAACGTCGAAAGGTATTTGCTCATTCCGCGGTACAGCAACGGAAGGCGGTTCCCGCAATGAAAATGTATTGGTATTTCCCAATCCTGTTCCGCCAGGGTATAATGGTACCATTGGCATAAAAGGTTTGGTAAATGATGCGATCATTAAGATCACGGAAATGGATGGCCGGCTCGTTTATCAGACAAGAGCATTAGGAGGTCAGGCCGTTTGGAATGGAAAGGATTATCGCGGCCGTCGTATATCCACCGGGGTTTACCTGGTGGTAGTAAGTGATGAAAGCCGCAAAGAGAAAACAGTAAGTAAAATAGTTTTTATCAGTAAGTAGAATGCCGGATAAACTTTATCATACAAAAGGGATCGTATTGCGTACAGTGAAGTATGGAGAAACGAGTGTGATCGTTTCCATTTTCACCGAACTGTTCGGCCTTCAATCTTACCTGGTAAACGGCGTCCGCGCCTCTTCAAAAAAAGGAAGCGGCAAAGCAAATCTTTTTCAGCCTTCAGCCATATTGGATATGGTTGTATATCATAGTGAACTGAAACAATTGCAAAGGATCAGGGAATTTAAATGGGGACATATTTATCAGCATGTGCTCACCGATGTAAAAAGAAACGCGATTGCCATGTTCATGATCGAGTTGCTGACAAAATGCGTGAAGCAACCGGAAAATAACCCTGATCTGTACTTCTTTGCGGAGGATGCGCTGTTGCATCTTGATAAAGGATCGGAAACAGTTTGCGCAAACTTCCCCTTATTTTTTGCATTACACCTGCCAGTATTTTTTGGGTTGCGGATCCAGGATAATTACTCAACGGAAACACATTATCTCGATCTGCAGGAAGGGCAGTTTGTGGATCACCTGCCTATGCACAGTATGATACTCGAAGGGAAGGGAGCGTATGTTACTTCGCAATTACTGAAAGTGCAGCAACCGGAAGAGCTGGAGGAACTTAAATTGAATCATGAATTCCGCCGGTCATTATTGATGGCCTATGAAAAGTACTATCTGCTGCATGTGCACGATTTCGGAAGCCTGCGGACGCTGCCGGTATTGCGGGAAGTACTGGGGTGATCAGGGTGGAGAAGCCTCCTCTGAACTTCCCACTTAAGGTTACCGTGTACCCAAAAGTTTGACTGGCGTAGGGTTCCCGCAGATTTACGCAGATCAAGGCGCAGATACGCAGATTATTCCGTTAAGTAAGAAGCCATCTGCGTATCTGCGCCTTGATCTGCGTAAATCTGCGGGAACCCTACGCCAGTCGAAATTGAGGATACAGGGGAGCCTGAAGGGGAGATTTAGAGGGGCTCTACGCCAGTCGTTGACAACTGGACAGATCTTCCGTACAAATGACCACTCCCGGTTTTTTGCCTTTGACAAAACTTCCAAACCTGTCTTCTATCTTCAATGCCTTCGCTCCATTCAGTGTGCCCCACTTAAATAAAGATTGCAACGCGATCTCCGGGAAACGCCCGTGAACACTTTTCATCTCCTCAAGTATGCTTAACTGGTGATTCGATGCCAGACTATCTGTACCGAATACAAGTGAGCATTCTTCTTCCATCATCATCGGTATATCAGGCAGCTGATCCGTGATATACAGATTTGCATTCGGGCAAAGGCACCAGTACAGGGTGGGATTACCTGTTGTTTTCGTAAACCGGATGTCTTCTTTTGAAGTATATACATTATGCACAAGGATCACCTGCTGCTGAGCTGAAAATTTCGGCAAGAATGTTTGCACGCTGGTTTTACCCGAAGCAATGAACCAGGCGATATCTATCTTCATTTTTTCATAGAATGATAGAAAGTCTCCTTTGCGCTCGAGGAACAATTCATTTTCCGGGATTGTCTCCTGGTTGTGTATGGTAAGAAGATCATTCCCTTCAACATGCACGATCTTTTCCCAAAGAGTTTCAGCAACTGAATACGGCGCATGCGGAACGATAGAAGCTTGTAGCGAGTTGCGGGTAAATGCCAGCTGTATCTGCAGTGCGCGCTGAAATCTTTCTTCAGCCACTATATCAGTAAAGCCGCTGGCTTCAACAAAATTCTGATAGTGCAGCAGACTGGACGTTTTTTGCTGAAGGGTCAGTGCATTGTTACAGATATCTCCTACGGCGACGATCCCATTCCGGGTCATTTCCTCGTCCCCGTGTCTGATCGCCTCCAGGATCTCTTTCTCGCTGAAATGTCTCAGCCGGATAATATCATACACAAAATTGATCAACCCCGTTTTTTCAGCGATCGCGCCTCTCATATGGCTGAGTTCAAGATGGCAGTGGCAGTTGACAAAACCGGGGCTGAGGATTCCCTGGAAATGCTGAATATCGCTACCTGCCTCCACGGCGGGCACAATACCTTCTACGGTCCCGTGTTCATCCGTGATCAGAACCTGCTCCTTTTCAAGCATCCGTTCGCCGTCAAATAGCTGATCTGCACTGAATTTTCTGTAAGCCATCCGGCAAAATTCCCGTTTTGAAAATCCAAATCCCAAAAAATTATTCTTGTTACCTTTGCCCACATTTTTGAGGGAGGATGATCGATGTTCGATGGTGGATGGTCGATCACACTCTCCAGGTAAAGGGCTGTTTTCGATCATCGATCATCGCGCATCGACCATCGTCCTCAACCAGGCCAATTTTAACAATAGAAGCTATGCTAGACAGACTTGAAGCGATAAAAGCCAGATTTGACCAGTTAGGGATTGCCCTGACAAACCCGGAGATCGTGGGAAACAATAAGCGGTTTGCGGAGACCAGCAAGGAATACCGCGGGCTGGAAAAGGTGGTGAATGCCTATGCCAACTATCGAAAGATCCTGGACGATATAGAATTCTATAAGGAGGCGCTGAATGGCGATGATGAGGAAATGCGTGATCTGGCAAAACTGGAAGCACCGGAGCTGGAGGAGAAAAAGCAACAGGCTGAATCTCACATCAGGCAGTTGCTGATCCCTAAAGATCCACAGGATGATAAGAACGCTATCCTGGAGATCAGGGCCGGAACGGGTGGAGATGAAGCCAGTCTTTTCGCCGGGGATCTGCTTCGCATGTATGTACGCTATTGTGAGCGTAAGGGCTGGAAAACGGCGATACTTAGCGAAAACGAAGGAACAGTTGGCGGGTATAAAGAAGTGCAGCTGGAAGTGTCCGGAGACGATGTATACGGCACACTGAAATTTGAAAGCGGTGTTCACCGTGTTCAGCGGGTACCTAATACTGAAGCTTCAGGTCGTGTACATACTTCTGCGGCAACGGTGGCAGTGATGCCGGAAGCCGAAGAAGTGGACTTTGAACTGAATCCGGCGGATGTCAAAATGGAAACAGCGCGAAGCGGTGGTGCCGGTGGTCAGAACGTAAACAAAGTGGAAACGAAAGTAATGCTGACGCATATTCCTACCGGAACCGTTGTCGTATGTCAGACAGAAAGATCCCAGCTGGGCAACCGCGAGAAAGCAATGCAGATGCTGCGTACAAAATTATACGAAGAACAGGTGAGAAAGCAGGAGGATGAAATTGCCCGTCACCGGAAGAGCCTGGTGAGCACGGGTGACAGAAGTGCAAAGATCCGGACATATAACTTTCCGCAGGGCCGTTGTACAGACCACAGGATCGGTCTTACGCTGTACAACCTCCAGGAAGTACTGAATGGTGGAATTGAGGAGCTGATTGACGCATTGCAGTTTGCAGAGAATGCAGAGAAGCTGACTAAACAAAGCTAAGCGGGAGGTCGGAGGTGAAGGCGTAACAAAGTACCCGTAAGATGTGACAGGTTTATATTTTCAGAACCCGCGTTATTTGAATAATGCGGGTTTTCTTTTGGTGTTATTTAACGCTTCCTTAATAAAAAGCAGTGGAATTTGGCAACAAAATGATGTGTTGCCCTTTGCGGAATATAATACCCGCTTGTGGGTATTGACATTCCTGTTATTCATTCGTTTATTGTTGTTCGGTAGCCGAGGCCTAATATTATTCTAATTTATAAGGGCGCGCAGGTTTTAACAATTGCCTGTCGTCTCATATTTAAGTTTGGTCTGGTTTATGCAAAATAGACTATGAGCGAATCTTATAGATAGCGCAGTTCTTTACATAGTGTACATGCAGCGAGAAGATGAAATCATCATTGGGAAAAAAAATCTACAAGTTGATGGTTTTACGTGAGAGGTTGAGGTGAAAATACGACAAAAGTTCTTTTAGACATTCGTTAACAACACTGAGTACACTAATGGCAGTAAATTTGCGTTATAGATAACAACAACACGATAGTTAAAAACTCATTATAAAGACAGTCAATTTTCTCATAAGCAGTTAGTTTTGGTTGCGACCCCTGTTTCTACAGGGGTCTATTTTTTTATATACCTATAGTAAGCGAAACCTGCTCCTAAAAAACTTCCTACTGCATCCGCCATGATATCTCCGTTATCAAATGACCTGTTTGGGATATAATTTTTTTGTACAAACTCCATGATGATACCGTATGTTAAACAGATCACTGCAGCTGCAATAAACCAGGTGGTATTTTTTGTTTTATGCTTTTGGTTGTTTTTATAGATAGTCCAGCAAAGAGAGAGTGCCATTACTCCAAATAAAAAGATGTGTATCCATTTATCGAGTTGAATATTTCCCATCCAGTTTCTGCTGGGGAAAGTTGATCCGGGTAAAGTCATTAAGATGGTGCAGATGATCATCCAGGCGATAAAAGCAAGAGCTGAATAGTGGATACGCACGGTAAATTTTTTTGCAATATTAGGGTCTTCTTTTTCAGTCTGCAACAAAAAGAAGGAGCCCCAAAAGAGGCCCCTTGTTTAACCAACTATAGAACCGAAAATTGCTTTCGCAATCGTCAATTCTCATTATGTACGATAGTGAATGTGTTTTGGATTTCGTGGGGGCGTGTCTGTCGTGGTGTCGCGGTCTTGTGGTCTCGGGTGTTCTCGCCGTTCGCCGTTGTTGGTGTTCGAACATCGTTCACTGCCTGCTTTCATCGCCCCACACCAACAACAAAGCCGCGACCATGATAGACTGCCCGCCACTCGTACATCTCGCTGAGAGCGGGAGGTGGGTAGTCTCATCAAGGTAGTGGAGCTGGTGTGCGTCGCTGAGAGCGGGCGGCGTGGGTAGCTTCGTGAAGGTCGGGTTGTTGGCGTGGGCCGATGAGAGAGCGAACTAAGTTCGAACACCAACAACGGCGAGTGGGCTGGTGGCTGGTGTAGTACATCTCGCTGAGAGCGGGAGGTGTGTAGTCTCATCAAGGTAGTGGAGCTGGTGTGCGTCGCTGAGAGCGGGAGGCGTGGGTAGCCTCGTGAAGGTCGGGTTGTTGGTGTGGGGCGATGAGAGCGGGTAGTGAACTATGTTCGAACACCAACAACGGCGAGAACGGCGAGACCACGAGACGGGAAGGCTATGCGGGAACCGCCTGCTGCTTCCTACCTCTGCCCCAGCGTATACATCGTACCCTGCGGTTGCGGGTTACCGCCGGCTTTTTCCAGTGTGATCGCAAATGCCTGTGCACCGGCTGTATTATTCATTCGAAGCAGTAACGGCCGCTGGCCTATCAGGTATTCGTTTTTGATCATACCAAGATCAACGGGTTTGCCATCAAGGATCGCCCAGAGCTGGTACTGTTTATCACTTGCCGGCTTCGGCAGGTTGTTTATCAGCAGGAATACACTTTTGGTAGTGGTATCCCAGTATACGGTTGTATAAGAGGCTGGCGAAGCGTCCAGACCTTTCATGGCTGTCATCTGAACATTGGGGTTCATCAGTGTTGACATATCTTTTTCAAGATCTGCCAGTCTGCCCGATGCAGCTGTATAGTCAGCCTTCAGCTTGTTATTTTCATTGAAAAGAGAAATATTCCAGAACAGGCTTCCTGCGAGCAGTACTACAGCAGCAGCGGCTGCGTATTTGATCCAGCCGGTCCGCATAACAGGGGCTGCCTGATCAATGGAAACGACCTTTGCTGTCTGCGATTTGCTTTCCTGGAATACAGCAGCGGTTACCTGCTCTTTAAAAGCGGGTGGAGGAATAACGGCATTGTTCATCGCCTGTTGCTCCAGGGATGTTTCGAAAGCGATGCGGGCTTCCAGTATTTCAGGGTACTGCGCACAGTTCTGTTCGAACTCGCGCTGCTCCTCCTGAGATGCCAGGCCTAACACATAGCTCTCAACAATGCCACTTGATATGTATTCCTGTACGTTCACTACTGTTTTATCAATGTTCTTAATTGAATCAATGCGCTTCTTATCCGTGTTTTGACGGTTCCCAAAGGAATATTCAACGACTTTGAGATCTCGTCATGAGTATACCCCTGGAAATAAGAAAGGTCAACCAGTACCCGGTGTTCTTCTTTAAGTTGGTGTAATACTTTCCTGAGCCCGACATCATCGACCTGTGGTCCTGTTGCGGGAAAACTAGCGTCTGCATTTTCAGGAATGGAATGGTTCTTAAGAGAGTCCTGGTAGCTTCTCGATCTTATTTTGTCAATGGATGCGTTCCGGGCAATATTCATCATCCAGGTAAAAAGACGGCCTTTGGCAGGATCATACAATTCGATCTTTTTCCAGATGTTCACAAACACTTCCTGCAAAACGTCCCTGGCTGTTTCCTGGTCAGCAATAATCCCTCCGATCACACCCAATAACGCTCCGGCATAATTATCATACAGGTAACCAAACGAGCTTTCCTGCCGCTGTTGCAGCAAGCTGACAAGCTCCTGTTCGCTGTATTTTTGGGTTATGCTCAAGCTAAAAGGTTAAGAGGGAAAGAGAAAGAAGAAAATCTTTTCTTTCTCTCATTAACAATAACACGGTTGGTTTGCGTGTTACTGTTTAAAGATACGGAAACCGGCAAAGATTGGATTTAGCGGGTAGGGATTATCCTACAACTGCCTCATATCCAGCTGCATCCAGCAGTGCATCAACATCTGCAGGATTATCAACTTTCATTTTAACCATCCAGCCTTCTCCGTAAGGATCCGAATTTACGAGTTCCGGTTGATTCGCCAGCTCAGGATTTAGTTCCTGAATAGTTCCGGCAACCGGTAGAAAAAGGTCAGAGACCGTTTTTACCGCTTCAACTGTCCCAAAAACGGCACCTGAAGCCAGTGGTTTACCAATTGTTTCCACTTCAACATACACAATATCACCCAGTTCGCGCTGAGCAAAATCGGTAATGCCAATAGTTGCAATATCACCTTCGAGACTGATCCATTCATGGTCTTTTGTATAGCGGAGATTCGCTGGGTAACTCATACTGAACAATTTAACGCAAATATACACGAAACGCGAATATCACGCGAATGGCCGCAAATGTTCACAAATAGCTGTTTCCGTGTCCGAAAAGACGGCCAAATGAACTTATTGTCTATAAGTAAAGTACACTGGCATAACATTCTGTGTTCGATGCAGATTTCGTTTACGCAAAGTGCATTCGCGGTTATTCGTGGCCATTCGCGAATTATTCGCGTTTCGCCGGGAATAAAGAGCCGTTCATGCCAGTTTTTGCACCACTTGTCGGCAAGTAATTTACCATTCTATGACACAGAATTACCTTTGTGCACCTTATCTAAAAGAGGGATTGTATGAGAAAATTACTGACACTACTAACTGCTGCGGTTTTGACGACAACAGCATCTTTTGCACAAAAAATTTCCGGGGTCGTAAAAGACCAGCAGGGAAAAGGACTTGAAAAAACAACGATATCCCTGCTGAAAGCTAAAGACTCCTCTGTAATTAAACTGACTGTATCAGATAACCAGGGCGCTTTCTCCTTTCCCGCAGATCAGGGTAAATATCTTGTAAGCGTTACTTATGTTGGCTACCTGCCAGCCTATTCAAAAGTATTTGATGTTGCTTCGGCGGATGTAACGCTTGATGCATTGACCCTGCTGAAAACAGAAGGAACCATGCAGGGCGTTACCGTGACTTCCAAAAAACCACTGGTTGAAGTAAGAGCGGATAAAACGATCATGAACGTGGAAGGAACGATCAATGCGGTTGGGCAGGATGCATTGGAACTGCTTCGCAAATCACCCGGGGTAATGGTTGATAAAGATGATAATCTTTCTCTCGCGGGTAAAAACGGCGTACAGGTATTTATCGATGGTAAGCCAAGCCCTCTTTCCGGTGCAGATCTTGCCGCTTATCTGAAAACACTGCAGTCTTCCCAGATCGAAGCCGTGGAACTGATCACCAACCCATCTGCAAAATATGAAGCAGCTGGTAACGCAGGTATCATCAACATCAAACTGAAAAAAAATAAAACCTTCGGAACAAACGGTTCTGTGAACGCGGGTTATGCGATCGGCACCTATGGCAAATACAATGGCGGCATCGCGCTCAACCATCGTAATGCAAAAGTGAACCTGTTTGGTAACTATAACTATAACCGCAGTCTCAACGTAAGCAATTTCAAACTGTACCGCGCACAGGGAGATTCGATCTTCGATCAGACAAACCGAATGAAGAACTATAATGACAATGGTCACAACTTCAAAGCGGGTATGGATTACTTCCTGAATGCGAAAAGCACTATCGGTGCTATCGTGAATGGTAACCTGTCTGATGGCAAAAACGAAACGGATGGCCCGATGAATATCCTTTACCGCCCAACCAACCAGGTAGTTCGCCTCCTGGAAGCTGGTAATGATAATGACGTAAGAAGAGATAACCTCAATTTCAACGTTAACTACCGCTATGCAGTTACCGGTGGCGCTGAGCTGAACGTGGATGCAGATTACGGTTTCTACAAGAACAGAAGCACTCAGTTCCAGCCCAACCATTATTTTGACATCGTAAATGGCCAGAAAGTTCCGACATACAGCAATGTATACCGGATGATCGCCCCAACCGATATCGATATCTATTCAGTGAAAGTTGACTACGAGCAGAACTTCAAAAAAGGAAGACTGGGTCTCGGCGGTAAGATCGGTTATGTTAATACCGATAATGACTTTCAGCGTTATGATGTATTTGGTAATACGGATGTGCTGGACAGAGACCGCAGTAATAAATTCACCTATAAAGAGAACGTAAATGCTGTATACGCAAACTACAACAGAGCCTTCAAAGGGTTTATGATCCAGGCTGGTCTGCGTGTGGAGAATACCGACTCAAAAGGTCGTTCAACGGGTCTGCAGCGTCAGAACGGAGGCTATGTACCGTATGACTCATCGGTTAACAGGAACTATACAGACTTCTTCCCGAGTGCTGCTATTACGTTTACTAAAAACCCGATGAGCCAGTTTGGCCTGACTTACAGCCGTCGTATCGATCGCCCGGTTTACCAGGATCTGAACCCATTCGAGTTCAAACTGAATGATTACACTTATATGAAAGGTAATACACAGTTGAGACCTCAATACACAAACAGCTTTGGTATTACGCATACATACAAATACAGACTGAACACTGCGCTGAACTATAGCCATGTGAAAGATATCTTCACCCAATTGCCTGATACCATCAACAAATCAGAAGCATTTCTGATCAAAAGAAACCTGGCAACGCAGGATATCATCAGTCTTAATATCAGCTATCCGTTCCAGTATAAATGGTATAGCTTCTTTGCAAACCTTAATTCATATTATTCCCACTACAAAGCAAACTTTGGTGGTGGCGACAGAAACGTAAACCTGGATGTATTTGCGTTCAGCTTCTATATGCAGAATGGTTTCAAACTGAGCAAAACATTGTCTGCAGAGCTGACTGGTTTTTATAATTCACCCACGATCTGGCAGGGCACGTTTGAAAGCAAAGCGATCTATGGAATCGATGGAGGCTTTACAAAAACCATCATGAAAGGAAATGGAACATTGCGTGCGGTGGTTACGGATATGTTCAAGATCATGAAATTCTCAGGCGAAAGCAACTTTACCGGTGTAACAAACATTGCAAGTGGTAACTGGGAAAGCCGTCAGTTCAAACTGAACTTCACTTATCGCTTTGGTAGCAACCAGGTTAAAGCAGCGCGTCAGCGTAAGACAGGTCTGGATGAGGAGAATAAGCGTGCGGCGGGACAGAGTACGACTCCGGTGGGACAATAGTACAGTTTAAATGCTTAAGCGTTTAAAAGTTAAAGGGTTGATCGGAAGATCAACCCTTTGCTTTTTGCCTATGATCCGGGTTCTTTCACTCCAATGTTTTTGTGATGCTTTTCATCAAGGAGGTTTTCCATCGCATCGTAGCATTTAAGCTAAAACGGCCTGATTAAATAGCTGGGTTTGTTATCCCCTCCGAAAGCGTCTCCGACGGTAAACGATCAGCAGCGCGAGTGTAACGGCCTGAAATATGATGAATGAATCTGGCATGATGCAAAGGTTTAGACAATGACTTGATTTAAAGTTAGCCTTTTTCCCGGCAAATGACAATAGCCCTGGTGTCAATAGCCGTCACGTTGTACCGGCAATTTTAACTGGCCTGAAGCTTCTTCCTGACATGGCAAGTAACAAGTTCATTGCGATAAGCAGAACATTACTTTTTTTGTATTCCTTACCGTTCTTCCCGCCTTCCCCGTTTATTTTTTTACCGGAAAGGCGGGAAGAACGATAAAGGGAGCTTTCGGGAAAGATCATTCGTTAGATTTCCGGATCAATCTTTTACTCAGTAACAACACCAGCTACTAAATATCTTTTTTCCTGAGGTGATAAAAGCGCATCTTACATCTTACTATGAAGAAAATTCTTTTCTACCTGGTCTTTTTTCTGTTTGCTGGTACATCCATCGCACAAACAAAAGAGGACAGCCTGGCGATCACGCGTGCAGCGCTTGACTACATTGAATCGCAGCATGTGCCTGATGCGGCACAGATGGAACGCGCCCTGCATCCGCGGATGGTCAAGCGGACTGTTTGGAAGGACAAGGGAACTGGGAAAGATCATGTAGGCGAAACAAGCACCGAGTATATGATACTGCTGGCGGAGAGTTACAATAAGAAAGGGGATAAGTTCCCCTCATCACCCCGTAAAGACGTAAAGCTGCTGGATGTATCAACCCGTACGGCTTCTGTGAAATTAATCGCAGACGAATGGATCGACTATATGCATCTCGTAAAAGTAAATGATATCTGGAAAGTGATCAATGTTCTCTGGCAATATAAAGATGGAAAAAGACACGAATAGAAGATCGGTATTATAAGATAGTAAGTATAAAAAAAGACCAGGCGCTTACCTGGTCTTTTTCCTTTTTATAAGTTTTGCTTTAATGATGATCACGTCTTTTAACGGACGATCTCTATCAACAGGCTGTTTACTGGTTTCTACAGCAGCGATCTTATCCACCACGTCGAGTCCTTTAACGACCTTCCCGTATACCGTGTAATTCTGATCAAGATGCGGCGTACCTCCCACCGTTTTATATACGGCCCTGTGTTCGGCGGGCAGTTTCCGTTTCAGGCGGTTGGTCTCTACAGAATCGAGTCCTGCATCTGTAAATACCTTACCCTGCACAATATAGAACTGGCTGCCACTGCTTTCTTTGTTGGGATTTACATCATCTCCCATTCTGGCGGCAGCGAGTACTCCTTTTTCATGAAAAAGCCCTGGCCGGAATTCAGCAGGAATAGTATAACCGATATTGCCACTGCCCAAACCTTTACCTGGAGCAGCACCTTTGCTCTCTCCATCTCCAGCCTGTATCATGAAGCGGTTGATCACGCGGTGAAATAATACACTGTCGTAAAAATGGGTTTTTACAAGCCGGATAAAATTATCCCGGTGAAGCGGCGTTGAATCAGATAAACGCACCGTGATATCACCGTAATTGGTTTGAAGTAAGATATCCTTTTTACGGTCTTTTTTCTTTACACTTACGTCCTTCTGGGCTAAGAGGGGAAAGAGGGAAAAGAGGAAGAAGGAAAAAAGAAGCAGTCTTTTCATGCAGTTGATAAGGTTTATAAGGTTTCAAAGTTTTAAGGTTTATAGTTTAATGTTTAATTACTGAAAAAGGATCGACCTTAAACTGTTGAAGTTTTAAACATTAAAACCAGCTTCCTCAAAATCCGTGTTCCTCAAAGTAAAGCAAAACATGGTCTTTCAGGAAGTTCTCCTGCTCGAAAGGGTTCATATCCGGCATGGCTTTGAGCTGGCGGAAGTGCGGCCAGCCGTCATCATCCGTGCGCTCCTGCTCATAATACCCGCTTGGTGTGAGTAAACGGCAGATGGCAATGTGCATCAGGTCCTGCTTTTGTTCTTTACTGAACTTTTTCTTTATGTCGCCAAATTCCTGGATACCGATCAGGAAAAGGATCGATTCCATATCAGGTTTTTTACCAAACCGTTCTACTAATCTGGCCTCAAGATTCCACCACCGTTGTTGAAGATCATCTGTTGCAAACAT
>VFQP010001415.1_pt1 | contig 32304 bp, 24 predicted proteins | sample 3512351 | NCBI WGS metagenome assembly VFQP01 (sample SAMN10412372, study PRJNA504923) | tailings metagenome | isolation source: Relicate 1 Philex TSF1 revegetated site | place: Philippines: Tuba, Benguet | collected 2017-08-29
ATCGGCATTGGATTGATTTCTTGCAACCCGCGCCATCCGCATTGGCCCGCTCAGGGCGACTGCGCTCCTATGAAAACGCGGCGAACAGAGGGTTGTTCAGGGCCGACCCCTTAGGCCAAAGCACGATCTCGTGGTCTTTCGTCTAGCTCAACTCATGAGGGATGGCAGCTATGGTCTGCTCGTCTGCCCTATTACTGATTTTTCAATATTTGGCCGCACCAGCATGCCTCAAAAATACTACTGCTGTTTAATTTTTGCGGATTTCTCGTTTAAGGGTGATCGGAAAACCTGAGTTGAAAAGCTAGGTCGGCTTGGTCGATCTGCTTTCTAGTCCACTCACGGGCTCACTGGTTCAGGTGCTGCATAGAATTTCGACAAGCTGCTGCATTCGCCTGTGCATTGAGTGCTGTGTTTCTACTAACTGAGTGCCGGCTTCTGCAATTTTCTGGTAGTTGAATATATTTCTCTGCAGATCTTTAAAAAACTCTGTGAGGCGCTTCTCATCGATCACCACGCAATTTACACCATCGATGAATCCGGCCCTCTCTAGAAAGCGATTCTTCTCGCAAACGAGTAGGGCGCCCGCTGCAGGAATCTCGAAGTATTTCGCAACGAGGTAATCGACTCGATGTCCATTTGACTCTGCCGCCGAAGTGGCGATCGCGCTTTTCACTCCAGCCAATAGTTTGTAGTAGTCAAGACCAAGTACGGCGTCAGCTCGCTGTGCGTCTCCGTAGCCGGGGTGCTCAAGTATTCTGAGATAATCAGGTCCCAACTGATCACGAAGTTTTTGCCGCAGCGGATAGGTTTCCGATATCCGGCCACTGAGCAGGATGTCGTTCGATCTATCCTTCCATGTGCTTGATGCTATCTGGTTGCTTGGAAAGGCCGAAAACCAGCGAAATGGACGAATTTTTTCTACCCATTCGTTGTATTGGATGTACTCTGTAAAATGCTCTGGATAGGTTAGTAATAAAATATCGACGAAGCTGAAGAACTTTTTTCTACGAGTCAGGCTGGCTTCGTCAAAATAGTGTATGTCATCCCAGAGGGAGATGATTTTGCAGTGAGACTTGACTTGTCTTGTAAAGCCATTTGTTCCAATGGTAAGAAAATGCGAGCCTTTGATTGGGTGGTCATTTTCTCTAAGAATTTTTAGCTGAATATCTTCGATGGCAAGCTCGTCGGATTTTTCGCAAAGATATTTCAGAAAGTTGCGCCAGGCTGGAACGATGTACTTCGATCCGAATGCCGCTTCGGCAATATATAGAATCATATTCTGACAATTATTGGGCGCCGACACGCGGACTTCCTGCGCCTGCTTTGGAGGGAATCTTTCGCAGCGGCCTGTTCGTTGGCTTGAATGGATCCAACAGTGCCGTTCTGCAGTTGGCGGCGCTTGCGTCGTGCCAGCTGCATATTGTGGGGCGAGGTGACGTAGCGCTCTCGCGTGCTTCAGATCCAGTGCTCGTGACGCGCTGACCGCCAAAGTCAACGCACAATCCGGCGCCTTTGTGCCTCGGCCCTTCGACGGGTAACCGAGTCCAGCCACCCCTCTCGCTTGTCTGTGCGTCTCCTTCTTGAACTTCGCCCCGCCTTCGACGGCCACGCCGGCATCCCGCAGGAAACCCGTTTGCTGTTCCGCGGCCTGCGCCAGCTGCCCGGGCTGGAAGTGGAGGGCATGCTGCAGGCCAGTGCCCGCTACCTGGCGCGCGGGTTGCCAGCCGGCGCCGAGTCCTGGCCGGTGCACAAGCGCCTGAACCGTCTGTCGCGCGTTGTGGTGTCGGCCGAGCCGGGCCGCAGCACGCGACGCCTGGAGTGGCTGCGCGCCGGTCTGCAGTTCGGCCGCGGGTTGATCGGGCAGGTGCCCCTGAGCCGTTTCGATGCCGAGCCGTTCAAGGACTTCGTCTGGCGAAGTCTGTTCGCCAAGACCCTGCCGGCCAGTGACTTCGAGTCCATCACCAGCGCGCCCTATCGCGTGCTGCAACTGCCCTGGAACGGCATGCACCATGGGGCGTTGACGCTGCGCCGCCTGTTTGGGCGGCCGGCCTATCCGCGGATCGACACCCGCGGCATCGACGTGTTGATCGCCGAGACGCCGTTTCCCGGCCGGGTCAGTCCGGGCACGCAGTTGATCGTCCGCTACCACGATGCGATTCCACTGCTGATGCCGCACTCCATCGTGGACCGCGAGCATCACCAGGCTTCGCATTACCACGCGCTGCGCCGCAATGTCGACGACGGCGCCTGGTTCTCCTGTGTGTCCGAGGCAACGCGGCGTGACCTGCTGCGCGTGTTCCCCGAAGCGGAGGCGCGCGCCGTCGTCGTGCCCAACATGGTGTCGCACCACTACTACCCCGAGTCCAGCGGGCCGGGGCGCGTGCCCGATATCCTGATGACGCGGCGCAACCGCAAGCTGCACGCCAAGGTACTGGCGCCGGCCGAAGGCGCTCGGCCCTACCTGCTGATGGTGTCGACGCTGGAGCCGCGCAAGAACCACCTTGGCCTGTTGGCCGCTTGGGAGACGCTGCGCGCCCAGGGGCACGAGACCCTTGACTTGGTCTTTGTTGGTCAGCTGGGCTGGGATCACGAGCCCATCGTGCGCAAGCTGGAGCCCTGGATCGCCCAGGGCCGCGTACTGGTACTGGAGGACGTGCCGGCGCCTGAGTTGCGCCTGCTCTACCGCCATGCCTTACTCACTGTCTGCCCGAGCTTCGGGGAGGGCTTCGATTTCTCCGGTGTCGAGGCGATGCGTTGCGGCGGGGTGGTGGCGGGCTCCGACATCCCGGTGCACCGCGATGTCTTCGGCGACGGTGCCGAGCATTTCGACCCCTACGATGTCGAGGCCATGGCGGCCTGCTTGGCTCAGTTGATCGAGCAACCCACACGCCGCGAGATGCTTCGCACGCAGGGCGCGCAGATTGCCACTCGCTACTTGCCCGAGCAGCTATTGCCGCAGTGGCAACAGTTCTTCAACACCCTACAGCTCGGCAGCGCCCGCGGTCGCACCCCGACACCCTGAGCATGTCTTCGTCCCTCGACCTCATCGTCATCGCGCCGCATGCGGCCGACCTGCCGGCGCTGGCCGCCGCCTTTGACGCCGACCCTGCGCCCGCGCTGCGCGACTGGCTGCGTCCGTTGCGCAGCGCCAGCCAGGCCGAGGCGGCATGGGCCGGCCTGCCGGAGCGGCTGCCAGCGCGCTGTGTGCTGACTGCCGTCGAGCTGTTGCCGGCGTTGGACCTGTTCTCCAGCCGCTGGCCGGCCTTGCGCTGGGTCTTCGTGCACGAAAGCGCGGCCAGCAGCCTGGCCCGCGAACTTGAGCTCGGCCCGGTCGACCTCGGCGCGTGGTCCGCGGCCTGGGCCGCTCGGCACCGCGAGTTGCTGCGCCAGCTGCAGCGACAGCGCGTCCGCAGCCAGGCCCTGCTCTTGGATGAGCTGCGCTCCGGCGCTTCGGCGCTGGGTGCGGCCTGCGAAGCGCTCGGACTGCCTGCGGCAGGGGGGGCGCCGGTCGCGTGGCCGTCGTGCTCCAGCTTGTCGCAGCTGCTGGCTGCTGAACTGCTCGCTACCGACGTCGCGGTGAAGCCCGTGGCCGAAGAGTGGGTGGCTGCCTGCCTGCCGCTACCCCGTGCAGCCGGTGCCATGCGGGCGCTAGACGAGTGGCGGGCGCTCTGCGCAGCGGCCCGAGCGCTTTCTGAGCAGCAGCAGGCGTTGGCGCTGGTACAGGCTGACCGCGCCGTGGAGACCGCGGCCGCAGCCCAGGCCTTGCAGAAGGAGCGTGATGATCGCGCAGCCGAGTTGCGCGATCTGCGTGATGACCTCGCGCAGCAACAGCTTATGCAGCAGGCCATAGACGCGGAGCTGTCGGACTTGCGTGATGCCTTGGCGGCGCGTGGCGAGGCGCTGGCCGCCGCAGAGGCCGAGTTGGCCGTGCGGGCCGTGGCAGTCGAGGCGGCGACCCGCGATGCCGCCAGCGCACTCACCGCCTCGCAGGCGGCCCAGCAAAAGTTGGAGTCCGCCCAGCGGGAGATGGGCCTGCTGAGCGCCCAGCTGCAGGATCTGCAGCGCCAACTCGGCGCGCAACTGACCCGCGAGCGCGACGCCTCTCGCCAGCAGCAGCAGCAACAGGCCGCGGCCCAGCAGCGTCTGGAGTCCGAGCTGGATGCCCAGCGCGCCCGGGGCCAGCAGATGCTGGTCGACATCCAGCGTCTGCAGGACGCGCTGTGCGACGAGCACGAGCTGGCCTTGGGTCTGGCTGCACGGGCCGAGCTCGGTGCCGAGCCGCTGCTGGCCCGTTTGCGCCGCCTGCACCGGGCTGGCGAATCGACCACGCCGCCCCACCTCGGACTCGACCTCTGGCTGGAAGCGCTGCAGCTCGGTGATCGCCAGGTTGAGCGCCAGACCCTGCGCCTGGTGCAGCACCACGGCCGCGCCGGACTGGCCTTGTTCCGCGCCGACGGCGACGCTGCGTTGCTGTCGAGCTGGCAGCCGCAAGGTCGCGAGGAGGCCGGCGACTTCATGCTGCTGGTCCCCGAGGACGAACCCGGCCAGCAGTGTCTGGCCCAGTTGCCGACCAGCGACTGGCTACGCCTGCAGGCCCTGCTCGCGCTGCTGCGCGCCGAACTGGTGCTGGAGCCGGGCCTGCGCGACACCCGCTGGCCCGGCGTCGTGCTGCAGCTGCAGCGCTTGCTGGCCGAGTCGGCGCCGCGTCTGCGCTACGACGGTCTGCAGGTCAGCGCCGAAGCCGACACGCTCAGCATCCAGCTCGACAAAGTGCTGTTCGGTCAGCGCCGCCACGAACGCCTGCAACTGCGCTGGTCGACCGGTGGTGATGCGCCGCTTCAGCTGCTGTATGCGGGCGCCAATGGCGATCCGGCTCCGCTGGCCCGCTGGCCTCGCCAGGACGACGGTACGGCCGCCGCTCAGCAGGCGCTTCCGCTGGGCCAGCCGGCCGCCGCCGCGATCGCAGCTTGGCAGACCTTGCCGATGCTGGACCGCGGCCTGGTGCTCGGTCTGCTTGATCTGCTGCCCGCCGCGCTGGCGGCCAGTCCGGCCGGCGCACCGACATCGGCGCTGCAGGCCGCGCTGCCGTCCTTGCAGGCGCAGGCTGCTCATCTGCAGGCTGGCTCACCCGGACGCTGGCGAAGGCTCGCGCGCCGCCTGGCCAGGAGGTTCGGCTGATGGCTGCGTACTTGGAGAAACTGCTGGCCGGCTGGAGCAAGCCGGCGCAGCTCGTTGTCATCGGCGCGGGCGACCCGACGTTGTGGCCGTTGTTGCGTGGCAGCGGCGCGCAGCAACTGCTGCTGGTCGAGGGCGATCCACAGGCCGCCGAGCGCCTGCAGGCCGCGCTGGCCGGCTGGCCATCGGCGAGCCTGCAGGCACTGCCGCTGAGCGCCGATGGCGCACTGCTACGCTGGTGCCAGTACGACCAGCCGCGTTTCAACGGCCCGTTGTTGCCCAGCGCACTGCGCCAGCACTATCCGCGGCTGCGCGAGATCGCCCAGCGCGAGCTGCCGAGTCGGACCCTGGCTGACTGCTTGCGCGAGCTGCCTGCGGTGGCCGGCAGCCGCTTGCTGCTGATCAATCTGCCAGGCCAGGAGGACGGCCTGCTGGCCAGTTGTCCTGCCGAGCTGCTGCAGCGTTTCGACGGCATCGCACTGCGCGGCTGTGCCGAGGCGCTTTGGGAAGGTGCGACGGTCGTCGACCAGGCGGCGGCTCGGCTCGCCAAGCTGGGCTTCAAGGCCCATCTGGTGGACAGACAGAGCGAGCCCCTGTGGCCGCTGGTCGAGCTCCGGCTGGACCGCGTGAAGCTGGAGCTGGGTCAGTTGCGCGCCCAGCTGCAGGCTCAGCAGGCCGAGCTCGTCGCCTTGCGCGCCGGCCATCAGGCCGAGCGCGAGCAGGCCGCTGCCACCCTGGCGGCCTGCCGTGACGAATTGGCCCAGCAAACCGCGTTGGCGCAAAGCCAGCGCGAGCTGGCTCAGGCCCAGTTGCACGCCCGCGATGCCGCCGAGCAGGCGGCCGCCCAGGCTCGTAGCGAGCTGCAGGGGCTGCGCGAGGCCCGCGCGGTGACCGAGCAGCTGGCCCAGGAGCACTGGCATTCGGTGGAGCTGCTGACGTTGGAACGTGACGCGCTGCTGCGCCGGCAACCGCAGTTGGACGAGCAGATTCAGCAGGGGGTGGCGGCGCAGCAGCAGCTAGGGCAGTCGCTGGATGCGCTGCGTGCCGAGCTGCAGGCGGCGTTGGCCGAGCGTGATGCCCAGGCGACACTGGCCGCCGAGCGCGCCACCGAGCTTGCCACTCAGGCCGAGCAGGTCGAGCAGCTGCAGCGGCGCGCCGATGAGGCCTGGCAGCGCCTAGAACAGATGAACCAGGAGTTGGCTCTGGCCGAAGGGCAGCTGGAAATGCTCAAGGACCTGCTGCTCGACGAGCCGACGCTATGAAGCGCCAACGACGCCGTGCCACCCGGCCGGCCGCCGCGCCGGTGCCGGCGACGCCGTCACGCCAACTTGGCCTCTTGCGCCAGGGCAGCGTTGACGACGCGCTGCTGGTGCGTTGTCGGGCGCTGTGGCTGGAGGGGGACTGGGTTGCGCTGACTGCGTTCACGCTGGCCGATTTCGAGCGCCACGCGCAGCGCGAGCGCCTGGCTCTGATGCTGGCGGCCGCGCAGTTTGCGCTCGGTGCCTTCCAGCCTGCGCGCCGTGCGGCCGAACAGGCCGGGCTCTGGGGGGCGGACCGCCGCCTCGTCGCGCGCACCTTGCTGGCCGGGGTGCACAACACCCTGGGCCGGGCCGCCGCGCTCGGTGGTCAGGCAGAGCGCGCCTGGCAGCATTTCGCGCAGGCCAGCGCGCCGGTGGCCGGCGCGCGCCAGCGCCTGCAGGGCTTGCAAGGTCGCGGTCGACGGCAACTGCAGGCTTTGGGCTTGTCGCTGGCCCCGCTACCTGCCCCCGCCGCGCCGCCAGCCCTGGCGCAGGCGCCCCTGCGTGCGCTGCAGCAGGATCTGCAGGCCAGTGCCGGCGCGCTGCAGCAGGGCCTGGAACGCCAGACTGAGGCCTTGGCCTCGGCCCAGCAGGCGATCGAGCGCGGCGTCGAGCGCCGTCTCACGCAGGCGGTGCGCCAGCTTGAGGCCTATGCGAACCTTCAGCAGTACGTGCAGGGCGGCGAGCTGCTACCTGATTTGCATGGTTGGCCGATCAGCCCCGATTTCGCGCTGCTGCTTATCGCCACGCTGGAAGGCCAGGCCTATGACGCGGTGATCGAGTTCGGCTCGGGTTCGTCAACCTTGTTGATCGCCCGCGTGCTGCGCCGGCTGGCTGGCGGCGCCGCCACGGTGCCGCACCTGGCTTTCGAGCACATGCGCAAATACCTGCACGAGACGCGAAGCCTGCTGGAGCGCGCCGGCTTTGCCGAGCAGGTTGACTTGGTGCATGCACCGCTGCAGCCCTTCGTGGCGGATGACGGTGCGGTCTACAACTACTACGACGGTCTGGCGGCGCTGCGCGCGCTCGACGAGCGCCTGCGCGCGACGCCGTCGCCGCGCATCCTCGCTGTCGTCGACGGGCCGCCAGCCAATTCCGGCCCGCTGGCCCGCTACCCGGCGCTGGAGCTGATCCTGCGCGTGCTGCAGCCGTCGCTGGGCGACCTGCTGCTCGACGACTACGCGCGCGATGACGAGAAGGAGATCGTGCGTCGCTGGCAAGCCTGGTTGGCGGGTCACGGCTACGCGACGCGCATCACCGAGCACGCGCTGGAAAAAGGCGGTTGTACGCTGCGCTTCTGGCGCGCCTGAGCAGGCAGGGCATGCGGCGGCTTGCGATCCTGTTGCTTGCCGCGGCTTGGCTCGGATCTGGGGCCGCCTGGGCGAAGGACTGTCCGCCACCGCCACCCCCCCTGCCGGCCATCGTCAGCACGAGCATCTACGGCGACGGTGGCCCCAGGTCGACGCCGGATGCGCAGGCCAGCGCCGAGCGCGGCCGCCTGACGGCCGCACTGAATGGTTTCGCCGGCTTGCTGGCCGATGCCGCGGCCCAAGGCCAGGCCGCTGCTGCCGATTGCGCGCTGGCCGCGCTGTCGCTCTGGGCCGACGCGGATGCCTTGGGCGGCCCGCTGGCCAACGAGGCGGCGCGCAAGGAGTTGATTTGGAACAGCGCCGGACTGCCTTTGGCGTACTGGCAGCTTCGGCAACTTCGCCCCGAGCTGGATCCGGCAAGACAGGCCCGCATTGAGGCCTGGCTGGACAGGTTGAGGCTGCGCATGCGCGACGGCCAGGCGTCGACCGGTAACGCGAACAATGTGCATGCCTGGGCGGCGCTGGGCTTGGCCGCCGGGGCCTTGCTGGCCAGCGGCGATGAAGCTGCGGCGCGCTGGGTCGAGGCGCAAAGCTGGTGGCGCCGGGTGCTGGCCGGTGTGGACGCCGACGGCTGGCTGAGCCCGGAGTTGCGCCGTGGCCGCCGCGCCTTGGTCTATCACCAGTTCGCCTTGCTGCCCTTGTTGGCGCAGGAGGCACTGGCCCGGCGTGCCGGCCTGCCGCGTGACGCGAAGGCGCTGTCGGCATTGCGGCGTCTTGTCGAGCGCACCGCGGCTGCCGAACAGGATGTGGCCGCTCTGGTGCTCGCTGCCGGCGCCGAGCAGGACCCCGGCAGTGCTCGTAGCGTTCGCAGCTGGCGTTGGTTGGCGCAATGCCTGGAGCTGTTGCCGCAAGAGGCCACTGTGGCCTGGCAACCGGTGCCGCGTGAGCGCTGGCTCGGCGGTGGCTTGGGTGGGCTTTGCCGCCCGGGCGGCTGACCCCCGCCTCTATACTTGCTGCCCTTGCGCGCGGCCTCGCCCGGCCCGCGCCATCCGGCCCAGGGTGTCCGCCCGGCTTTCTTCCGTCCGCTGCCGCTCTCGCCTTGAAAGTCGTCGTCGATCACAAGTCCCGCCGGCTGGATTTCCAGCTGATTCCCGACGAACTCGACGCGCGACCGCCCTTGGATCGCGTGTGGTTTCGCTTTGATCGCTGGGTGCGCACCGACCCGACGCGGATGGCCCTGCTCGCCTTCAGCTTGGTCGAGGACCTGATCGCCAATAGCTTCGAACTCGAGGGCCTGCAGATGCCGGCCCATGTCGGCGCGGCGCTGCAGCGCGGTTTCCCCGGGCACGAGCTGTTCATCCAGGGCCTGAGCAACGAGTCCAGGGCTCTGCAGATCAAGCCGCGCTACGCACGGCTGCTCGGCCCCTTCGATGGGCCTGCCGGTGGCGACGCGCAGGCGCTGCGCGTGACCCGCACCGAGATGGGTTTCGAGTTCCACGACGTCGCTGGCGAGTTACTAGGCCGCTGGACCAGCAACCTGGCCTTGCACCTGAGCCTCTGCGCCGCCGACCCACCGGTCGCGCTGCAGACGGCGCTCTACCTGTTGGCGCGCGACGCCTTCCTGGTGCAGGCCATGCCCCGGCCGGCTGGTCGCACCCTGAGCCTGGATGTCATCAAGGAGGTCGGTGGTGAGCTCCACTGACAGTCCGCTGCTGGCGGTCATCATCTGTTTCCGTGATTGGGGGCTGGACCGCCTGACTGCGGCGGTGCGCGCCCACCTGGCGCAGCCGCTGCCCATCGAGGTCATCGTGTCGGACTACGGTTCCCGCGATGCCCAGGCGGTGCGTGAGGCGGTTGAGCCGCTGGGGGCCCGGGTGGCGCGCACCGACACCGTCGCGCCCTGGAACCGCTCGGCCTCGCTGAACGCCGGCATCCACGCGGCGCGCGCGCCCTACTTGATCACCACCGACGCCGACATCGTCTTCAGCCCCGCCGCCTACGTCGAGGCGTTGCGTCTGCTGCAGCAGTCGTCGAATGCGCTCTACCTGGTGCAGTGCCGCGATCTGTCGGAGCGCTTTGGTGCCGAGCAGATGCACAAGCTGCTCGATCAAGGGGGCAATGACTGGTGGCAGCAGTTGGACCGCGATGCGGTGCTGCGCCCGCGCTGGGGCATGGGCGGCTTCGCCGCTTTCTCGCGCGAGGCCTTCGACGAGATGCATGGCTACGAGGAGCGCATGCAGGTCTGGGGCGGCGAGGACAACGACTGGGCGACGCGTATGCGCCGGCTCGGCTACCCGACGCGCTGGCTGTCGCACCCCGAGGTGCGCATCTTCCACATTTGGCATGCGCCCAGCGCCTCGAGGGCGATGGAGACCGAGGAAGGCAAGGCGGCGGTTTTTCTGAACAAACACATCCTGGCGCAGGACAAGACGGCGGTGCGCAACCTGGGCCTGAGCCTGCCGCGCAAGGCGCCGCCGGTCAGCGTCATCATCCCGACCTACAAGCGCGCCGGCCTGCTGCACGATTGCCTGCGCTCGGTGTTGGCGCAGACCTTCAGCGATTTCGAGTGTCTGATCGTCGAGAACGGTGACTCCGATGAGGCGTGCGAGGTCGTCGACGGTTTGGGCGACGCCCGGCTGCGCTACCTGAAGACGCCCAAGCAGGGCGCCGCCGCCGCGCGCAATCACGGCCTGGACGCAGCGCGCGGTCGTTACGTGGTCATCCACGACGACGACGACCTGATGGTGTCGACGCGTATCGAGGACCATCTGCGCGCGGCCACCGAAGGCTACATCGGCAGCTATGGGGGCTGGATCGATTTCGAGCACGACAGTCAGGAGATTCTTGGCTGTCACAGCGGCAAGGCCTTCAATCTGGCATCGGTGCTGTTCAACGGCAAGGTGCTGACCCATGGCGGCCTGATGCTGGATCGCCGCGTGTTCCGCCTGTTCCGCTACGAGGAAGGCTTGGCGGCCGGCATCGACTACGGCTTCGTGCTGCTGCTTGCCCGTCATGGGCTGCGCCTGCACCACACCGGGCGCTACACCATCCTGCGCCGCATGCACACGCGCAACATGACGCGCACCAATGCGGCGGTGCAGAAGTCGGCTGCGCAACGCATGGCCGGCCTGGTGCGCGCCGAGATGGATGCCGAGACTCAGGCGCGCTTGCGCGAACAAGGCTTGGCGGCTTCGGTGCTGGAATGCACGAACGAGGCCGAGGCCTGCGCCGAACTCGGTCAGTGGGTGAGCGCCGACCTGGAGCCGCAGTTGGATTCGCTGCCGGCAATCGATCGCTGGCTCGACCGGCTGGGTGAGGGCCAGGTCGAGGCGCGGATCGACCAGCTCAGCCCGGCCCTGCAGACCCTCGTGCGCTCGCGGCTCAGCCTGCGCGCGCTGCTGAGCGCCTGATGACCTCGTCGCGTCCCTTTGACGCGGTGCGTACCGCCAACCAGGCCTTTCGTGAAGGTCGTGCCGCCGAGGCACTGGATCAGTTCCGCCGCCTGGTGCTGGCCCAGCCGGCGCAGCGCGAGGCCTTGCGCGCGCCGATCGCCGCCTGCCTGCAACGCCTGGGCAATGCCAGCGCCCAGCAACTGCTGCTGCAGCTACCGGATCCGGCCTTCGACACCGACGCGACGCGCTACCAGGGCCGCGAGCTGCTCGGCACGCGGGTCAGCCTGCCACCGGTGCTGCTGGAGTTGCGCCAGGTCGAGCTGCGCGGGCTGAGGTTGCAGGGTGTCGGCGCGCTGCAGATGCAGCTGCTCGGCACGCCCGATTGGGTCAAGCTTGGTGACATCGCCGCCGATGCCGAGCAGGCCGTGTTCAACCTGCCCGAGGGCCAGGAGGTGTTGGCGCTGCGCCTGCTCGACGCGGCGCTGCCACCCAACGACGCGCCAGCGCTGGCGGCCGTCCAGCTGCATTACGGCGCCGCGCCCCCGGTGGCCCGGCGCAGCGAGCCCAGCGGCGTGGCTGCCGGTGTGGCATCCTGCCGCGGTCGCGAAGCTGGCCTCAAGGCGGCGGTCGAGTCGCTGGCGCACCAGGTGGACGAGCTGCATGTCTTCCTCAACGACTATGCCGAGGTGCCCGCCTGGCTGAAGGCCTTGCCGCACGCCACGATCTACCGCTCGCAGGACCACGACGAGCTGGGTGATGCCGGCAAGTTCTTTGGCTTTTCGCGCAGCCGGCTGCCTTATTACCTGAGCTTCGACGACGACATCCTGTACCCACCGGGTTATGTCGGCAAGCTGAAGTACGCCTGCGACAAGCACGACGCGCCCTGCGGCTTGCACGCGCGCCTGATCCGCCAGCCCAACCAGGGCTATTACCGCCGCTTCGACGGCACGGTGCTGCACTTCCGCAACGCGCTGGCCAGCGACCGGCGCGTGCACATCCTGGGCACCGGCACGCTGATGATCCCCCGTGCCCGCCTGCCGCGTTTGCCGGTTTTCGACTTCCGCAACATGGCGGACATCTGGTTCGCACACCACTGCGCGGAGCTCGGCGTGCCCCTGTTCACGGTGGCGCGCCGCGCCGCCTGGCTGCGCGACGCGCCGCACGAAGGCCCATCGATCTTCGACCGCCACCGGCACGGCGAGTCCGATCAGCGGCTGATCGTCGACGCGCTGGTACAGCAGACTGGCCGGCTGCTGCAGCCGATGAAGAGCCGGAGGCCCAAGCTGCTCGTCGGCCTGCGCAGCTACCAGCGCGTGCGCCAGCTCAGCCAATGCCTGTACCAGCTGCAGCAGACCGCCTGCGATGAGCGCTTCGACATCGTGCTGGCCATTGCCGACGACGGCTCCAACGCCAACGCCCAGCAATGGCTTGAGGAGTTGCAGCCGCCCTACGAGCTGCACCTGCTGCGCCACCAGCAGCGCTTTGGCAGCGGCCAGACCAATGCCTTGCTGCAGCTCGGCCTGGACATCGCAGCTGACTTCATTGTCATTGCAGACGATAACCTTCAGTTCCGCCGCAAGGGCTGGATGTCGGCCTACTTCGATGCGGCGATGACGAGCGGCTACCACCACCTCTGCGCCGGCAGCGGCGAGGCCCAGCGGCACGCCGACTGGCCCTTGCAGGCTTACGGCGCGGTGACGCAGCGCCCGGCGCTGTTCACCGCCACGCCGGCGCTGCTGCGCGCGGTGGGTTTTGTCGAAGAGAACCTGCGTGCGCGTCCCGAGGCCTTGCTCGACTTCACGCTACGCAGTTGCCGTGCCGGTTTCAACGAGGCGCAGCGCTTGTTCGACATCGCTGAAGCCGAGCGCTTCATCATGCTGCCTGCGCCGGTTCAGCAAGCCCATGACCCGGGTGGCGCGCCCGACGCCAAGCCGCAGCCCTTCGAGCCCTCGCTGCTCGGCTCGCGCGAGCGTCTGCGTGTCGACTTGCCGAAGCGCGCAAGCGAGGCACTGGCGCCGCCCTTGGTGGGCTTCGACGCGGTCTGGGTAGTGCACACAGCGAGGGCCGGCGAGCGTGGTGCGGCGGCGCTGGCCTTGCGCAAGGCCGGCGTAGCTCATGAGTTCATCGTCGAACTGACGGCGGACGACGCGGTACTACGCGACGAGCATGAAACCTATCTGCGTGACTGGTCGGCACCGCAGGGGCCACCACCAACCGGCCAGCCGGCGGCCGATCTACCGGGCGAGCAGTGGCGGCTGGCCCAGGCCGCCCCTGCCGGCCCGCCGCTCGCCGAGCCGGCCGCCTGGGCTGCGCTGCGCAACTGGCAGCGCCTGCTGCGCGTGGCCTGGCGTCAGGGTGCCGAGCGCCTGCTGCTGATCCACGAGGACGCCGACGGCCTGGCCGACCTGTTGTCCAGACTGCCTGCGGCGATGGATGAACTGCCTCGCAACTGGCGGCTGCTGCAGTTGCAGGCACCCTGCGAGACCGGGCCCGGCTATGGTCAGCGCTGGCAGCTGGCGCGCGTGGTGGGTGGACTGCGCTTGGTTGGCCTGCACCGCGAGGCTATCCCGCTGTTGCTCGACAGTCTGGCGCGCGAAAGTCTTCCTTTCGAACGTGGGGCCTGGCCGCGAGCCTTGCAGCGCTTCGCCGAGCTGAGCTTCAGCCTGCGTCGCGATGGCTGAGTCGCGCCTGAGCGAGGCGCTGAACCTGCTGCGCGAAGGCCATGCCGACGAGGCCTTGGAACGACTCCGCCATCTGGCGCTCGATGGCCGGCTGCTGCTGGCGTGGCGCGAAGGCCTGGCGGCCGCCTTGGCCGCGGCGGTCGGGCCCGCGCAGCGCCTGGCCCTGCACCCGCTGGCGCCGGAGCTGCGCGAGCTGGGCTCGCCGGCGGAGCTGCCGCTGGCCCAGCAGCCGCCGGCGTTCCAGCGGGCGCTGTTGGCGCTTGTGCCGCCGCACCTGGACCCGCTGGTCGAGTTGCAACTGGACGGTCTGCCGGAAACCGCCGAGCTCGCGCTCTGGGGCCGCGAACCTGAAGGCGTCTGGCAGCCACTGGCCCGCTTGAGCCGACCGCAGATCGCCGCGCTGCTGCCGCTGCCGGTCGGCGCCTGGCGCGAGCTGCTGCTCGTCGAACAAGTGCCGGGCAGTCTGCAGCCGGAGCGCCTGCACTGCTTCTTGCACTGGCGCGCGGCGCTTCCGCCCGCGGCTGTGGCCGCTGGCGTCGCGGCGATCCCGCGCCGCGAGCCCGGTCTGCGCGCCTGCCTGTTGTCGCTGCTGCCCCAAGTGCAGGAACTGCATGTCTACCTGAACGATTTCGACGCGGTTCCCGATTGGCTGCAGGCGCTGCCGCGCACGCAGGTCTACCGTTCCCAGGACCATGGCGAGCTGGGCGATGCCGGCAAGTTCTTCGGCCATGCGCACAGTCGCCTGCCCTGGTACGCGAGCTGCGACGACGACCTCATCTACCCGCCGGACTACATCGCTCGCCTGCTTGCCGCCGCACAGCGCTGGCAGGCCCCGGTGGGGGTGCACGCGTCGCTGCTGCGCTACCCGGTGGAGCAGGGCTATTACGCGCCGCAGGCCCGCCAGGTACTGCACTACCGCATCGCCAATGCGGTCGACCGCCGTGTCCATCTGCTGGGCACCGGCACCCTGCTGATCGCCCGCGAGCAGTTCCCGCGATTGCCGCGCTTTGCCTACCGCAACATGGCCGACCTCTGGTTCGCCCGCCATTGCGCGCAGCAGGGCCTGCCCTTGATGGCGGTGGCGCGCGGCGACAACTGGGTGCACGACAGCGTAGCGCTGCGCGACTCGATCTACCTGCAGAACCACGAGGCCGACAGCGACCAGCGCCTGCTGGTCGACGCCGAACTGCAGCGCCTGGCGCCGCAGCTGCAGGGCATCAAGGGCCAGCGCCCCAAGCTGCTGGTCGGTATCAAGACCTACAACCGCCTGGACTACCTGCGCGACTGCATGGACAGCCTACTGGCCACGCTGGACGCCGAGCGCTTCGAGGTCGTCATCGCGGTGGCCGACGACGGCTCCGACGACGGCACGCTGGATTACTTGGCTCAGCTCGCGATGCCGCATGAGCTGCACCTGCTGCGCCACCAGCGCCGCTACGTCGCCGCGCAGTTCAATGCCATCGCCTTGCTGGCCCAGCGCGTGCGCGCCGACTTCGTCTTCGTCATCGACGACGACGTGCACTTCAAACAGCCGGGCTGGATGGGTGCGTACTACGACGCGGCGCTGCAGTCGGGCTTTCATCACCTCTGTCACTACAACCTGCCGCACGGCGCGCAACTGGCGCAGCGCCGTGGCGACGCGTTCCCGCCGCCGCGGCAGCAGCATCGCGAGTTCCCGCTGGAGGCGCATGGCGGCGTCGAGCAGGCGATGGGGGCCCTGTTCACGCTGACGCCTGCGCTGATCGACGCGGTCGGCTTTGCCGACGAGGTCAATTTCTTCGTGCGCGGCGGCTGGCATGCCGATTACTCGGCGCGCTGCTGCCGCGCTGGCTTCAACGAGTTGCAGCGCTTCTGGGACTTGGTCGATGCCAACGTCTACATCGGCCTGCAGAACACCAAGGTCAGCGACTACCGCAGCGCGATCGCCTGGGGGTCGCCGGAGTTCAAGCGCGCCTCGACGGCGCCTGAGCGCGAGCGCCGCGCTGCGCTGCGCGCCAACGGCGACCGCCTGCATGTGGACCTCAACACCGCCCGCCGCGGCCCGTTGATCTCGCTGGTCGAGGCGCGCACCCAGCGTCGCCTGCAGCTGACCGATGTCTTTGAACGCATCTTCGTGCTCAACCTCGACCGCCGCCCCGACCGGCTCGCCGCGCTGGAGCTGCGACTGCGCCGGCTCGGCATCGCCTGGCAGCGCTGGCCGGCGGTCGATGGTCAGTCGCCCGAGGTGCGCGCTGCCTATGAGGCCTACTGCCGCAGCCGCCCGGCCCCCGATCCGGCCCGCATCCTTAAGAACGGCGCCGATTTCTACCGCGGCCTGCCCGACAACGCCCGCGTCGCCCACCTGGAGGCCAGGCTGCAAGGGCCGGCGATCCGCAGCGCCGGCGCCTGGGCTTATGCGCTGGGTTACCAGGCGCTGCTGCGGCACTGCGTGCGCGAGGGCCTGGACCGGGTGCTGGTGCTCGACGACGACTGCCTGTTCCATCGCGACTTCGAACGCTTGTTCGACGCCTGCGCGCGCGAGCTGCCGCGGCACTGGAAGCTGTTCCAACTGGGCACCATGCAGTACGACTGGGTGCTGACGCGGCCTTATTCGAAGCACCTTTACCTCCCCGAAGGCGTGCTGGTCGCCTCGCACGCCGTCGGCCTGCAGCGCGATGCCTTCCCGGTGCTGCTCGATGCGATCGGCCGCTGGAGCCTGCCCTTCGACATCGGCCCGCTGCAGGACTGCAGCCGCCTGTTCGGCGAGGCCAGCTTCGTCGCCCAGCCCAACCTGATCATCCAGGACCAGAGCGAGTCCGACATCAACAGCTCCGAGGTGGCGGCGGCCGAGGTGCGCAAGAAGGCCAACGTCTACCGCTGGCAACTCGACGATTACGCTTGATGCCAATGAATGCCGAATCCACCCCGCCGCGCCTGATTGGCGAACTCCTGCGCGAACGCGGCCTGATCACCGCCGCCGACCTGGAGCGGGCGCTGTCGGCGCCGCGCCGCCCTGGCGAACGACTTGGCGCCGTGCTGGTGCGCCTGGGCGCCTTGTCCGAGGAGCAGTTGCTGCAGCAGCTTGCCGAGCAGACCGGCATGCCGCTGGCCGAGCTGGCTGAGTTGGAGCGGCGCAGCCTGGACGAAGCCCTGCAACGCCTGGGCTGGAACGCTGCGCGCTGCCGCGCGCTGCGCTGCCTGCCCTGGCAGGCGGCCGACGGTCGCTGGCTGGCGGCCGCCGAGGACCCGCTGCAGCCCGAGCTGCGCGAGGCACTGGAAACGGCGCTGCTGACGCTCAACGACCCGCCACCGCAGTGGCTGCTGGCGCGCAGCCGCGACCTTGATCGCTTGCTCGCCAGCCTGAACGCCGGCGATGAGGCCGTCTGGGACGCCGCGCGCTGGCGCGAGTTGGCCGAGGATGGGCCGGTCATCGCCTACGTCAACAACCTGCTCGGCCAGGCCATCGACGAGCGCGCCTCCGACGTGCACCTGGAGCCGGGCGAGTTCGGCGTCGAGGTGCGCTTCCGCATCGATGGGGTGCTGCATGCACGCGCCGAGATCGGCTTGGACCGCTACCCGGCCGTGGCCTCGCGCATCAAGCTGATCGCCGGCCTGGACATCGCCGAGCGCAGGCTGCCGCAGGACGGTCGGATCACGCTGCGCGCCGCGGGCAGCGAGATGGACCTGCGCGTCTCCGTGGTGCCGGCCGGCCATGGCGAGTCCATCGTTATGCGCCTGCTGCCCAAGCAGCGCCAGGATCTTGCGCTTGACCGCCTGGGTCTGGACGAGGCGCAGATGCGCGAGCTGCGTCGCTGGCTGGGTCTGGGCAGCGGCCTGGTGTTGGTCACCGGCCCGACCGGCTCGGGCAAGAGCACCACGCTTTATGCGGCGCTGGCGGCGGTCAACGACCGTCAGCGCAAAATCCTCACGGTCGAGGACCCGATCGAGCACCGTATGCCCGGTGTCGTGCAGGTGCAGGTGCAACCCGACATCGGCTACAGCTTCGCCCGCGCACTGCGCGCCTTCCTGCGCCACGATCCCGACATCATCATGGTCGGTGAGATCCGCGACCGCGAGACCGCCGAGATTGCCGTGCAGTCGGCCCTCACCGGGCATCTGGTGCTGGCCACTCTGCACACCAACGACGCGCTGTCCAGCTTCACGCGCCTGATCGACATGGGGGTGGAGCCCTATCTAGTCGCCGCGTCGGTGAAGGCCGTGATGGCGCAGCGCTTGGTGCGGCGGCTTTGCGACGCCTGTGCGCAGCCCGCGGATGCGCCCGCCGACGGAGGCGAAGGGTTGTGGCGCCAACCGGTGGGCTGCGTCGCCTGTCAGCGCACCGGCTACCGTGGTCGTATCGGCATTTACGAGCTGGTCGCGGTGGACGCAGCCTTGCAGCACGCGATTGCCCAGGAGGCGCCAGCCGGCGAGGTAGAGGCGATCGCGAATGCCGCCGGGCGCCGCAGCTTGCGCCAGGATGGTTTGCGCAAGGCCGCTCTTGGCCAGACCAGTGCCGAGGAGGTCGTGAGGGTGGTCGGAGAGGCGCCGTGACAGGCTGGCGCTATGTCGCCTATGGGAGCGACGGGCGTCGCTTGACGGGTCGAATTGAGGCCGCGACGGAGTTTGACGCTCTGCAACTTCTCCAGGCGCAGCAACTGCAGGTGGTCGAGTTGCAACCCGAGGCGCTGTCGGCGCCGGTAGCGCCGGGTCGTATCGGCGACACCGAGCGCGTGCTGCTGCTGCAGGAGTTCGCGACCTTGCTGGGAGCCGGTGTCACCTTGGGCGAGGCGGCACCGTCCTTGGCGCAGGCGCATGCGCAGGGGCCGCTGGGCCTGCCGCTGCAACGCCTGCTGCGTGCGGTGCGCGGTGGCCAGAGCCTGGCTGAGGGCTTGCAAGTTGCGGCCATCGGATTGCCCCGGCATGTCCACAGCCTGGTCACAGCGGGTGAGGCCTCCGGCCATTTGGCCGAGGCGCTGGCGCGGGCGGCCGAACAACTGGAGCGAGAGCGTCAGTTGCGCCAGCAGTTCCGGAGCGCGCTGGTTTACCCGGCCTTTCTGGTCGTCGCCGGCCTGGCGGCGGTGCTGTTCCTGTTCACTGCGGTCGTGCCACGCTTTGCGCCATTGATTCAAAGTGGTCGCGCCGAGGTGCCAGCCCTGTCGCGCTGGGTCATCGAAACCGGGCTGAGCCTCAAGGCCGAATGGCCCTGGGTGCTAGGCCTGCTGGTCGCCCTGGGGCTGGCGATTACGGCGCTGCTGCGCCAGCCTGCGATGCGTCAGCAGGCGGTCGATGCGCTGGCGCGCTTGCCCGTCATCGGCCCCTGGCTGTGGGCGGCGGAAATCGGTCGCTGGGGCTTGTTGCTTGGCACTCTATTGCAACAGCGAGTGCCCTTGCTGCAGGCCCTTCAACTGGGTGCTGAAGCGGCCGGCCTGTCCAGTCTGCGTGCGCATTTGCAGCAGGCGCAAGTGGAGATTCGGCGAGGGCGGTCACTGTCCGAGGTGCTTGGCGAGCAAGGTTGGATCGCGCCCACGCGCGTGAACCTGTTGAGGGTCGGCGAGCGCAGTGGCGATTTGCCGCGTCTGCTGCTCGAACTCGGCCGACTGCATGCCGAGCAGGCCCGCGTGGCACAGCAGCGCGTGCTGCAATTGATCGAACCCAGCGCCATTGTCGTCATCGGTCTGGTGGTGGGTGTGCTGATGGTTGCGGTGGTGATGGCGGTCACCAGCGTGAATACTTCTGTAGTTTGACCGTGCGTCGTATGTCGACTACGTGCTACTCCCTACAAGAGGCACCGTGGCCGTTGTGCGACACTGCGAACCGTCGCGAGGAGATGCGCGCTTGTTTCCTTGGCGATCACGGCATTACCATCGCGCCGCTGTAGTTCAAGCACACGACCGATGGCTGTCGTGCCTTTTGGATCCAAACCTGTTTAGGGGTACTAATGAAGAGTTTCAAGAAAGTTGCTCTGGCAGCCGCCGTCGCCGCAGTGGCGGCCGGTAATGCTTTCGCCGCCGCCAACCTGGACAACCCGGGGGTCACCACCGGTGGTATTTACGCCGCTGAGCGCAACCTGACGACCGCGACCAACCTGGCCAGCGGCGCGGCCGCCGACCAAACGGCGAGCGCGGCCTTCGGTGCTTCGTTCGCGACCGATGCCGTTGCCTACGTGCGTTTCGACCTGCCCGCTGGCGTGACCTTCACGGCCGCTCCGGGCTATGCGGTTAATGATTCGGCTGCTGCGCCTGCGCTGGTCAGCGTTGCTCAAGGCGGTGCGGGCCAATCGTTCGTCGTCTTTGCGGTCGCTCCGTCCGCTGTGGGTGAGAACCTTGTTGGCGCCAATATCGGTACCCTGACGGCTGCCGGCATCACCACGGCCAACAAGAGTGCGATCTCGCTGACCTACAAGCTGTTCGAGACGCTGACCAACGCGGCCAACAACACGCTGTCGCTGAAGAGCGCGTCGCATTCGTCGTTTATCAGCTTCCAGAACGCGATCGCGATCGCTCCTTCGACGAAGCAAGAGGCTACGGCTGATGTGTCGGCGACCCCTGGCGGCGCTTACACGAAGTTCACGGGCCCGGCAACTGTCAAGCCGGTGGCTGCGTTCACCGTGGCCCATACCGCTCGCGCTCTGCTGGATGGCACGGCTTCGACGGTTGGTGCGATCCTGGCGGACACCAATAGCGTGGTCGTCAATGGCGACTTCTCGGCTGCCGCTACCGGTGGTGTGGAACTGCACAGCGCCGCTGCCTGTAACGCGCAAGTCGGTACCGATGCAGTGCTGTCGGGCGGCAATCAGATTGCGACCTTCTCGGGTCTGACCGCTGCAGCCATCACCAGCGGTGAACTGTTTGCTTGCTACACGGTGAATACCACGACGGCGATCGTCGCTTCGACCTACAGCGGCAGCATCGATCTGGTTGGTCAAGCCAACTACACCCCGAATGACGGTTCTACCGGCACGGGCGAGATCGACCGTAACGGTACGGTGCTGAAGGGTGCTATCGGCAACGCTGGCGAGTCGCTGTCGGGCTCGGTTCACCTGAGCAACACCAGCGCCAACGGTGCTACGTTCTCGACCAGCTGCCTGACCTATAGCGGTCGCGTCGCAGGTTTGACCGAGCGCAGCCTGCCGGCGAACTCGGCACGTCGCTTCAACATCTTTGGTGCCAGCGGTGATGCACTGGGTTGCCCGAGCCACACCGTGGCTGTTGAGCTGACCCTGGCCGTGCCGTCGGGTCAAGTGATCGGCTCCGTGGTTCGCTGGAACCCGACCACCGGTCTGTACACCTTCGAGTCGATGACCGGCAACCAGTAATCACTGGACGTTTGGTTGAAAGGGGCGGGGTAACCCGCCCCTTTTTCTTTGCTCGTCGCACAATTGAATGTGTGTCGCAGAATCTATTCCATGAATCCTTTTGACTTGGGTCGGCGGGCAGCATGGGCCCGCCGTGGCTTTACCCTGTTGGAACTGCTGGTCGTGCTGGTCATCATCGGCCTGTTGGCCGGTCTGGTTGGGCCGCGTTTGTTCGCGCGCCTGGATGCTTCTAAGGTGCAGACAGCCCAAGCGCAGGTCAGGATGCTGCGCGGCGCGGTACTGACGCTGCAGTTGGATCTGGGGCGCTTCCCAAATGTCCAGGAAGGCTTGTCCTTGCTTCATGCGCCGCCCGCGAACCCGCGCGAAGCCGCTCTTTGGCGGGGACCCTATCTTGAGGACAAGCTGCCGCTGGACCCTTGGGGCAACGCGTACCAGTACGCGATCCCTGGCGCCGACGGACAGCCTTTCGCGCTCTATTCCCTGGGTAGCGATGGTCGCCCCGGAGGCAGTGGCGACGCTGCCGATCTGGGCCTGTTGCCTGCCAGCGGTATGGCACCCTGAGGTCAGCATGCCTGTCGTGGGTCGGGCGCGGGGCTTCACCTTGCTCGAGTTGTTGATCGTGCTCAGCGTGGTGGGCTTGTTGAGCGCGCTGGTGGCGCCTCGGATCTCGACCTGGGCCGATGCGGCGCAGCAGCGTGCCCGACTTCAGGCTCTGCGGCAGCAATTGCAGGCCTTGCCCGAACAAGCTTTTCTGAGTGGTCAGGGCCTGCACTGGCGTGGGGCACCAGATCAAGCGCCGCCGCTGCAGGCATTGCAGGCAACACCAGTCTGGCAGTTGCGCGCAAAGCCGGGCTTGTTCATCGACAGCAATGGCATGACGGAGGCTGCGTCGATCGAGGTGCTGGGTGCGGATGGCCAGGTTCTTGCACGGTGGCGTTGGATCTCGCCAGCAGGGCGTTTGGAATCGATGACGGATGCGCAAGCGGGATGGGGACGAGGCCTTGATGCTGACGCGGTGTCTTTATCGTCAACTTCAGATGTCGCGCCTTGACCGTTCGCGTCGGGCTCAGCGCGGTTTTGGCCTTCTGGAGGCGGTCGTCGCGCTGACCTTGCTCGCCAGTGCCGGGGTCGCGCTATTCGGTTGGATCAATGGCAGCCTGGCCACGGCTTCGCGCTTGCGTATGCATGAGCAAATGCAGGTCCAACGCCAGATCGCGAGCGCTTGGTTGCAGACTGTTGACCCGTGGCGAGAGCCGCAGGGCGTGATCGAGCCATCGCCCGGCTGGATGCTGCGCTGGGAAGCTCGTCCCTTGAGCGACACCATCGTGTTGCCTCGTTGGGGGGGGGGCGCGCAAAGCGCTTGGGAGTCCCGCCTGTTCGAAGTGCAGGCCGAGCTCAGCGCAGAAGGTGCTACGCAGCATTTTGTGTTGAGCCGCCTGGCGGTGCGCAGAACGGTGCCGTTCAGCATTCCGTCGCCGACCGGTGCGCCAGAGCAGTCGGTGTTCGTGTCTCGATGAGGCCTTCGGCATGACGCGGCGCAGATATCGCGGGTTCACGCTGATCGAAACGCTGGTTACGCTGGTATTGGTCAGCACCGTCGCGATGTTGCTGTGGCAGTCCCTCGGACTGGTTGCCCGCTGGGAGCGCGGCGTGTTGCAGCAGCGCCTCGACGGCGGCGAACAGCGCTTGCGCCGAGCCTGGGTCGAGCAAGCGCTATGGGGGAGCGTCGCCGGTGCGAGCGGAGACGCGTTCCGCTTCGTCGGTGACGAGCGTCATCTTCGAACCTACACCACTGCACCGCCCTGGCCCGCAACGCTGGGCCCTGACGCGATGGAATTGCGCTTGCAAGACCTGCCGGGTGGTCAGACTCACATTCAGGCAGTCCGTCTTGCAGACGGTCGTCGCTTCGAGCTCTGGCAATGGGAGCATGACGGGCAGTCGCAGCCTTCCGGGTTCAGCTACCTCGATGAACAGGGGCGGTGGCATGCCAGTTGGCCCCCCCCAGGCGAGGCGGCCAATACGCCGGTGGCCCAGCAGTTGCGGCTACCCAGGGCAATTCGCTTGAGTGGACCTCGGCCAGTGGTTCTGGTGGCATTGCAGGCCACACGCAACCCGATGCTGCAGCGCAGAGCTTTGGAAGCTACGGGGCAGACCCCATGAGGCGCCGGCCGGCTACTCGTGGGCACGAGGGCTATGCGTTGGTCATTGTGCTGGCCGGTCTGCTGCTGATCAGCGTGCTTGCATTGGCCTTGGACGAGCGGATCGAGCGTTGGCGGAATGGCGTTCAGAGCTGGGGAGACTGGGTTGCCGCAGGGGCTGAGTTGGAGTCGGCTCGCGATGAGGTCTTTGCCAGGCTTTCGGCGGCGCAACTGAGTCAGCTGGGCTTTGCCGGTCTGCGGGTTGACGGGCGCCCCTATCAATTGCCATCGGGTCTGCGCTTCTCGCTGCAAGATACGCGTGGACTGCTACCGGTTGCTGAAGTACAGAACGAGGCTCTACTGCGCAACTGGCTCCGACGCCAAGGCTTGGACGAGCCGAGTGCGGCGGCCCTGATTGACGGTCTTGCGGACTACGCTGATCTCGACAATTTGCGCCGCCTCCAGGGTGCGGAGGCGGCTGACTACGAGCGCGAAGGCTTGCCCCCTCCGCGCAATGATTGGCTGATGTCGCCCTATGAACTGCGCCGTGTGCTGGCTTGGCAACGTTGGCCCGAGCTATGGCAGCGGGCCAGCGACTGGGCGTCTGCCACCCGCGAGCCCTACCTGAACCCCAATACCGCGCCCCAACAGTTGTTGTTGGCGATACCGGGTGCCAGCGACTTGGGCGTCGAACGTTTGCTGCAGGAGCGCGAGGTTCGTGCGATTGACAGCGAAGAGACGCTACAGGCGGTGACCGGCGAGCGCTGGCAGTCGCAGTCGTGGAACTTCCACGCCGGACTGGTCTACCGCCTGCGCCTCTGGAAACCCGGAGCGCCGAGGACCCTCGAATACACTGTGATGCTGACTCCGGAGGCGCCGGCGCAGCCTTGGGCCGTGCTGGAGGTGCGCCATCTTTCCCGCGAACCCGATGATCCCCGCCAGCCTCTCCCAGCTCCCGAGCTTCCCGGCGCCCGCTGACGCGCCGCCGACGGTAGGCTCGCCTTGGATCAGGCCTACATGGCATGGTCGCCAGCAGAGCTGGGCTGGCGTTCCTTGGCTGGGGCGTCATGTCGTTGCGCGTGGTCTGTGCCGTTGGCGCAGCCTAAGTTTGGAAGGCTTGCCCGCAAAGGATCGGGCGGGACGCGTTCGTGTCGAGGCCTTGACCTGGCAGCCATTCGTGCGCAGCGCTCAAGCTTTGTTGCTGCAGGGTGATCGAGCCCAATTATTTGCCTGGGACGCCGATGCGTTGGACCAGCGTCGAGACGCACAAACGGCGCGTTGGCCGCTGCGTCAGGTGGTGCCGGAAAGCCTGCTTGTCGAGCCGCTGGCAGAGGGTTTGCGCCTGCTCTCACTTCACGAGGGATTTGAGGCTCAGTACTGGCAGGCGATGCAATTGCTAGCGTGTCGCTGGTGGCCTAGCCCCCCTTCCGGGGCCGAATGGCGGGATTTTGTCCGTGGCGCCGGTCTACCTGCGGATACGGGGATGCCCGCTGCGCAGTCGCCGGTGCTGGCCTGGTCGCAGGTTCGTGCCTGGGGTGGCTGGGTGCGACAGGACAGCCGGCGCGCCGAGGCGCGCAATCTATTGCATCTGTCCGCCGCTGGGCTGGTGTTGTTCGCAGGCCTGGGTGCGGTTGATATCGGGCGTCAGGCTTGGCACGAGCACGAGCGTGGTGCCCGCTTGCAGGCTGAGCAGTCGATCTTGCGTCAGCGGCTACAGCCCTTGGCCGACGCCCGCCGCCAAGCCTTGGAAATCGATGCCGGTTTGCAGGACGCTGCGGCCTGGCTGGACCGTGCCGATCCCTTGCAACTGCTTGCGCATCTGGCGCAGCGTTTGCCGGACGACGGAAGCCGCCTGCGGGAGTTCGACTGGCGTGACGGGCAGTTGAGCCTGAGCCTGCAAACTGGCCCCCAGACCCCGCGCGCGCTTTACGTGCAGCGGCTGGAGGAGGGTGGTTGGTTCGAGCAAGTGCGTGAGCTGTCGCGTGACGGCGAGCGCAACAGCGGAGGCTTGACGCTGGTGACCCGCCTGCGTGGCAGTCAGCCGCCGCCTCCACCGGCACCTCCCCAGGCGCCGACCCCGTCGGGAGTCCGCCCATGATCGATTGGCGTGACGAATGGGCGCGCAACCCCCGCCTGCGATGGGCAGCGCTTGCCGTCGCCGCCTTGCTGGCGCTATGGCTGTGGTTGGCCGGGAGCGATGCCGTGCAGGCTCGGCGGGCTGACAACGATAGGCTGGAGCTGGATCGTGATCGGCTGCAGAGACTGCAGCAGGAGGGGTTCTGGACCGAGCACCGCAAGGTCATGCGCGTGCTGGACGACGCCTGGCAGGCGCGGTTGTGGAAGGCGCCCAGCGATGGACGCATGCAGGCCCAGTTGCAGGACTGGCTGCAGGGTGAGCTGGCAGCGGCTGGATTCCGGGCTCGTGAACTTGAAGTGCAGGTCTTGCCGCATCAGGGGGCTTTGCGGCTGGTGCGAGCTCGCCTGTTCGTCGACATTGATCCGGCGCGGGCCCACGAACTTCTTTTGCGCCTGGGCGAGGCGCCAGGACTGATCCGGGTGACTCGCTTGCAGTTGCGTGCCACAGTGCTTCCATCCCAGGTGCAAGTAGCCGCCGGCACGGCCTTGGGCCATGCTGAGCTTGAGCTCGAAGCCGCTTACCAGATCCAAGGCAGCGGCGCTGCCAGCGGAGCGCCGGCATGACCCCGAGGCAGATCTGGGCCGCCACAGGCCTGCTCGGTGGGCTTTTGACGTTGCTCCTATGGACTCAGGCGCCGGATGCCGGACCGACACCGGCCGAAGTCAGGTCTGTCCAGGCTCCAAGGGTGCCGCAACTGGCAGGTCTCGATCCTCATGCCCTTGATCAGGAGGCGGCGACCCTGTTGGCCACCAGCAGCTTGTGGGGCCCGCGTGTCCAAGCTGCCGCGGTCGCCGCAAGTGCTGCTCCCGCGCCCCCTCCGCGTTGGTTCATCAGTGGCGTGTACCAAGTCGGCAGCGAAGTGCGGGCCGTGCTGCACTATGAGGACAACCGGGCTCCGGCGCAGCAACTGCGCCAAGGCGACAGCCTGCCAGACGGCCGGCGCCTCGTGGCACTGGATCGGGGCGGCGTGACCCTGCGGCACACACCCGCGAGTTTGCGAGCGGCCCGCAAACTCGCGCGTGAGCAGGCTGCAGGCCGGACTCCCGCGCCCGTCGCCCTCGAAGAGTACGTGCCCGTGCCGCGGCGCCGCTGAGCGCCCCCAGGGCCCCAGGATTTCAGGAGATCGAATGACACGACCGCGTTTTCTGCTGAGCGCCTTGGCTCTGGCCCTGGCGGGCTGCGCTGCGCCTGGATTGCAACTGCCACCACCGCTGCAAAGCGCGGAGCGTCTTGCCCAGGCGAACAGGCAGTCGGCAGATGGCGTCGAAGCCGCGAACGCGGGACGCGTCGAAACCATGCCGATCCCGCCCGACGCGGTGCCCCCCAAGCGCGCACCGGCGCCGGTCCCCAGCAAACCGGCGCCCAAGGCGGGGACCGCCGCGATCAATTTCGAGCAGGTTCCGCTGACCACGGTGATTCAGGTGGTCTACGCGGATGTACTCGGCCGCACGCTGCAGATCGATCCAGTGGTGATGAGCCGCCGTGATCTGGTGACTTTTCGTACGCCTCCGGAGGAGAGTACGGCCCAGATTGAGGCGGCGATGGAACTGCTGCTGCGCTCCTTCGGCCTGAGCGTGGTGGATGTCGGCGGGCTGGTGCGGGTGGTGCCTGACGGTGCTGCCGGGGGTGGATTGCCGGAGATTCGGCGCGGCCAGGCCTTGCCTGAAACTCCTCTTGCGATGCGCCCGGTGTTTCAGTTGGTGCCGCTCAGCGCGCTGCGCGTCAACGAGGTTATGGGTCTGATGAAGACCCTCGTTGGGAATCGAGTCACGCTGCAGGAAGAGCCGACGCGCAATGCCATCGTGATCAGCGGAAATGGTGCTGCAGTGGCTTCCGCGATCGAAACCTTGCGGGCCGTCGATCAGCCGGTGATGAGCGGCCGCGCGGCTTTGCGCGTCACGCCGACCTATTGGTCGGTGAACGAACTGGCGACCACGCTGCACCAGGTGCTGACCGCCGAGGGCTATTCACTGGCGCCGCCCAACCAGGCCGCCGCAACCGGAGGCATGAAGTACCCGATCGTGCTGTTGCCTGTACCTTCGATCAACGCCCTGCTGGTCTTCGCCCAGGACGATGCGATTGCCGGTCATGTGCAGCGCTGGATCAACCAGCTTGACCAGCCCGGTCGGCAGACGGCCGGGCGCAATTTGTTCACTTACACGGCACGCAATCTGAGTGCTGAGGCCCTGGCCCGGACCCTGGCCCAGCTGTTCGAAGGCCAATCGACCACCCAGACGGCCCGCCCTGCGCAGGCGGTGAGCCAGTCGCAAGCTCAGCAGCCTGCTGGTTTCGGTACCGTGACCGCGGGTGCCGCAGCACAAACCTCGTTTGCCGGGGGGCGGATCGTCGTTGATGCCAATAGCAACACCCTGGTCATCAACACGACGCCGGAGAACTACTCGCAGCTGGTCAGCCTGCTCAACCAGTTCGACCGGCCGCCGAAGTCGGCGCTGATCGAGGTCACGGTGGCTGAGGTCGAACTGAGCGATACGCTGAAGCTGGGGGTGGACTGGCTGTTCGAGCAGGCGGGGCTGAGCGGGACCGATCTGAACATTCCGCTGGGTAGCACCGGGGCGCGCATCGTCGATGGCGGCCTGGTGCTGCGTCGGCTCAACAGCATCGGCGATCTGCGCGTGACGCTGAACGCGTTGGCGACCTCTAACCAGGCCAACATCCTGTCCAGCCCACGCATTGTCGCGCGCAACGGCGAGACGGCGACCATCCAGGTCGGCTCCGAGGTGCCGATCGTCACCAGCCAGTCGACCGGCGTGGTCGGCGGTAACAACGGCCTGCTGACCACGGTGCAGTACAAGCCGACCGGCGTGCAACTGAAGGTCAAGCCCTCGATCTATGCTGGCGATCGCGTCGACCTGGAGATCGCCCAGGAGGTGAGCTCGGCGGCGACGACGAATACCGGCGTCAACATCAGTCCGACCTTCTCGACGCGCAAGGTCGAGACGCGGCTGACGCTGGAGCATGGCAACACGGTGATGCTGGGCGGCCTGATCTCCAGCGACCGCAGCGATGGCGATGCTGGCGTGCCGCTGCTGAAGGACATTCCGCTGCTCGGCAATCTCTTCAAGACGCGCACCGACAGGACGACTCGGCGCGAACTGCTGGTGCTCATCACGCCCTACATCATCAACGACGGGCAGGACGCCATGCAGTTGACGGAGTCCTTCAAGGCCTTGCTGCCGCAGGTGCTGCCGCCGTCCTCCAAGCCGGCCGTTCCAGCGCGCACCGTCGGCCCGCAGGATCCGTGACGCCTCTGGGCAGCGATTTGATCTTGGGGGGCGACGACGACCGCGCTGCCGCGTTGGGCGGTTTGCTCCGGCCGGTGGCGGATCGCGCCCGCGGCGCAGAAGACGGACTGTTCTGGCAGTGGCCCGGGCGCACTGAGGGCGCGGCCTGGGACCTGCATCGCGATCTGCGGCTGCGGCCAGAGGCCGACGATTGGCATCTGTACCTCGGCCTGCCTTGGGCGACATGGCTGGACCGTCGACGTATCGATGCCGAGCAGAGCGAGATGGCGTTGGAGTTCTCATTGCAGCGCAGCCGCTTGCGTGCTTGGCGGCAACGGGCGCGCGCGCAAGGCAGAGCACTTCACGCGCACACCGTCTGTCAGCACATCGAATGGCGTAGCCTGCTGCCGCTTTGGCGAGAGATCGGTTTGACTGACATTTGGCTTTCCCATGCGCCTGGAGCCTCCGCCGAACCGGCAGCCTGGGGCTTGCGACTGCATCCGTGGCGCTTGCTGGCGGTGAACGTCGAGGATCCACAGCGCCGACAGGGCTTGGATATCGGTCGGCCTTGCTCACAACGGCAGACGCTCGCCTCCTTCGTCGGGGCGCATGCCGAGCACTACCTCAGCGATGTACGCCTTCGTCTACGTGCGCTAGAGCTCGAGCCCGGCTTCGTGATCGATGTGGGACGGGGCTGGCATTTCGAAGGCGTGGTCTACGGCCACCAGATTGCTGGGCAGGCGCTTGCTGACAGCTACATGATCGATGACAGCGTTGCGGCCTACAACCGCCTGCTCAGCGAGTCGGTGTTTGCGCTTTGCCCCAGTGGCGCCGGCCCCAACACCCTGCGGCTCTGGGAGGCGCTCGCGGTGGGTGCGATTCCGGTTCTGCTCGGTGTCATGCCGGAGTTGCCGCAAGGCGGAAGCTTGGCACCGCTCAACTGGGACGAGATCCTGCTGCAGATACCGGATCCCTTCGATGTAACAGAGCTGCCTGCGATGCTGCGTGCGATGCCGGTGCACGAGCGCATGGCGCGCCAGCGCAAGGGCTTGGCGGCCTTCGCCGCAGTGCGTGCCCAGCGCTGTTTTGCAGGAGAGCATGGATGAGTGGTCCGCAACTGAGTGTGGTCATGCCGCTGCTGAACCAGGCAGCCTTTCTGGAGGCATCAGTGCGTAGCGTGATGGCCCAGCCACTGGACCTGGAACTGGTGGTGATGGATGGAGGTTCCAGCGACGGCAGCTTGCAAATGCTGGCGCGCCTGGCGGCCGAGTTTGTCGGTCGCCTGCGTTGGTTCAGCGCGCCGGACAGCGGGCCAGCCCAGGCCCTGAACCGTGCCGTGGCTCAGGCCAGGGCGCCGTTGCTGGGCTGGCTGCCGGCCGACGACCTCTACACCGCGGGCGCGGCGGCGCGCGCTGTCGAGGCATTGCAATCGCGGCCCGACTGGGACTTGGTGTACGGGGAGGGCGAGCATATCGACGTCACCGGTCGGCCTCTCGGGCGCTATCCGACGCTGTTGCCCGATACACCGTACGAGCGCTTCGCCGAGGGTTGCTTCGTCTGCCAGCCAACGCTGTTCATGCGCCGCTGTTGCTGGCTGGAGGCCGGTGGCGTTGATGAGAGCCTGCGTGCCGCTTTCGACTTCGAGCTCTGGCTGCGCCTATTCCGCCGTCATGCGGGCCGTATCGGCTTCATCGATCAGGTGCAAGCGCAGTCGCGCTTGCATGCTGGGGGCATCACGCTGCGGGAGCGCGAGCGCGTGGCTCTAGAGGGGATGCAGGTGCTGCACCGCCACCTGGGCAGCGCGCCGCCAGAGTGGTTGCTGACGCATTTCGAGGAGCGCTTGGCCCAGCATCCGTTTGCAATTCAGGAAGAGGATTTGATGCGAGTGTTCTCGCGACTCGCTCAGCTGGCGGAGGGTTGGACGGATGAAGCCGGTCGGTTGCGCCTGCGGGACTGGCTGGGCCAGCATGCCGCGCTACGGTTCTGCAGCCCACTCGTGGGCATCGACTGTCAGCCGGATGGCTGGCTTGGGCCGCAAACCGCGCTGCGTTTGCGCGGAAATTCAGGGGGTGGGAGCCTGCTCGAGTTGGAACTGGAGCATGCTCACCCCCACAACCTGCCGCTGACACTGAACGTGCTCGGCCCACAAGGCTGGGTCTGCAGCCATCAACAGGCGTCCAATGGCCGTTTCAGCTTGCTGATTCCTCTGCCGAAGTGGCTGGCCGGGGAGCGCGCGAGCTGGACCTTACAGGCTGAGCCGGCTTTCGTGCCCGCGGATCTTGAGCCTGGCTCTGCGGATCGCCGGCGGTTGGCGCTGAGGCTTTGTGAGCTTCGGTTGAGGTGAGTATTTAGATAGGAGATGCGAGCCGCACGCAACGCCCGGCGTTCAGCGTTTGCCGGAGCTGCTCAAGGATGCGTCGGTGACCCTCGGTATTGAGGTGAATCCCGTCGCCAGCCGCTACGGCGGCTGCGATACGGCCGCCACCGTCATTCAACAGCGCCTGCAACTCGACGAAGCAGGGACCGAAGGCTGATCGCGCCGCATCGTCGAGCGCACTCAGCGCACTTTGTTGCCCTGCGCTCAAGCCATCACGAGGCTGGGTGGATAGCACCAAGGTCGTGGCCCCGGCTTGCCGCGCCAGATCGCGCAATCTGCGCAGGTTTGCCGCAGTTCTTTCGGCGGAAACCCCTTGGACGGCATCGTTGCTGGGGAAGGCCAGCACGACCAGTTTGGGACTCAGCGAGAGCGCTCGTTCGATATTGGCTGTCGGCTGCGGCGGAAGCTCGGGCGCCGCTACCACGTCGGCAGCCGGCAGAGCCTGGCTGCTGAGCAGGCCGGGTTGGGCGAGATTGCGTACTTCCACCGCCTGCACCCTAACCAAACCCTCAAGCCGGGCTGCCCACGACTCCCCAGCGGGTGGGCCGATGCCGGCCGCACTGGACGATCCGAGGATCACCCAGGTCGACTGGCTGACCAAAGGCGCGGTATCGTTCGAAGGGTTCGGCGTCGGGGCCGGTGGCGAGGCGGCGGAGCCGCCCCCTCCGCAGGCGCTCAGCAAAAGCGCCATGGAAAGAGCGAAGAGGGCGAGGGGGCATTTCATGGGTCGCGCAGTATCGCGGCTGGCAACGAGGCCCGGTGCCCAGGGCTAAGCTTGATGGACTGAAAAAACACCAGGGAGATTCCGTGATCCAGCGTCGCAGCTTTTGTGCAGGTCTGCCCATCGTCGCCGCCTGTGGAGATGGCGGAGGGTCGGACATCGACGGCAAGCAGGCACTTCCACCGGCAGAGTTCTTCCCATTGCGCTTGGGCAGCCGTTGGGACTACTCATGGTCGACCGATCGTAGCCAAGGATCGCCAGCGGTCAGTGCTGGCCTTCGGCCAGCGATGCGGCCCTGGAGCAGGCGATTGGTCCGTGGGAGATGCTGCGGCGGCAGGCGGCAGTTGGAGAGCGATGGCTTGCCGTGGACAAGACGGTGAACGTCGTGATGGGTGAGCGGAGTAATCGGCCGCCCCGGTCCGCAAATCGGCCTGCAGAAACACTTTGCTTGCTTGCCAGCACCGAGTCCTGCGGCGCAAGCTGGAACGTGGCACCGGGGAAGACCGAAGCAGCATTGGTGCGCATCGCCGCCCGAGGGT
>VFQP010001416.1_pt1 | contig 32292 bp, 27 predicted proteins | sample 3512351 | NCBI WGS metagenome assembly VFQP01 (sample SAMN10412372, study PRJNA504923) | tailings metagenome | isolation source: Relicate 1 Philex TSF1 revegetated site | place: Philippines: Tuba, Benguet | collected 2017-08-29
GAGGGTGATTTTCATCGCACCAGATTAACGCACTCACTGGAAGTGGCTTCTATTGGGAGCAGTATTGTTCGTAGTTTGGTGATTGCTCATGAGAAAGATGAACTGGGCGAGTTGTTGCCATCAGACGATTTGATCCATGTTATTTGTCTATTACATGATATTGGTCATCCCCCTTTTGGTCATGGTGGGGAGGTAGCGTTAAATTATATGATGCGTGAAAATGGTGGTTTTGAAGGTAACGCGCAAACATTACGCCTTTTAACCAAGATAGAAACCAGCTATGGCCATTTTGGGCTAGACTTAACCCGGCGCTCATTGCTTGGTATTCTAAAATATCCTGTTTCGTGGTCTTCGGTTTTGGCTTTGGGGCACCAAGATGAACATCACAAACGTTATCCCACAATTCGAATCAATGATTGGTTGCCACCGAAAGCCTATTTTGATGATGAGCAAGCTGTGGTTGATTGGCTGTTAGAGCCTTTTTCTGCAGCGGATAGAAAATTATTCCAATCATTGTCTGTGCCGGCGTCTGAGCGCCAACATGGCAAATCGGCTTATCGGACACTGGATTGCTCGATTATGGATATGGCAGATGATATTGCTTATGGTGTGCATGATTTGGAAGATGCTATCCATCTACATTTAATTAACCGTGAAGATATTGATTCTGCCGAGTTTCGGGACTTGCTGAGCATGACATCATTGGTATCGGATGTCGACGCATTTATTCATTCTTTATTCTCACCCGATGTCTATGTGCGTAAAGAAGCAATTGGTGAGTTGGTGAATTATTTTATTAGCTCGATTCAATTGGTGGTGACAACAGAAGCGTTTGATAATTCATTATTTCGATACAATGCTGTATTACAACCTGAAGCTAAATCATTACTCAATGCATTTAAAACTTCTATCTATCGTTACGTTATTGATTCTCAAGAAGCGCGAACATTTGAATACGGCGGACAAACCGTGGTTCAGCGTTTATTCGAAGCATTTAGCTCGAATCCAGAAAATTTATTGGATGCAAAAAATAGGATTTTATTTCAGCAAGCATCAAATCAGCATGCCGCCATGCGAGTTGTTTGTGATTATATTGCTAATATGACGGATGAATATGCTCACCGAATGCATGAACGTTTGTTTGGATTTAATACACGAACGATTTTTGAGCGTTTATAGTTCTGAAGATGAGTGGGCTTCGGTCAAGACAAACAATCATATTGAACAAGGGAGATATTGAAAATATTCTCAGCATCTATCAGATGAAAGCCGATAATACAAAACGATTAGATTGTGCTTAATATTTGAAAATGCACCAAGACAGGCTATGATAAGTTTCGACAAGGATGAATGGAGCTAGGTATGGCTTGGATGCATATGAACACATCAGTTGTAAAAATGGGCTTGATGGGCTTCTTCTGTCTGGTGATTTGCCATCAAGCATTGGCTGCTGATCATCTGCGTGGCCAACGATATTGTGAAGTCATTTTCTGGCATGGATTATCGGGATTTGTCTATAACACCTTGAATTTAAATAATTGTCCGCCAAAACTTTGGTCAAAACTAACGCCAAGCTTAGTCAAAAAGGATACAGGGTCGCATTTTGCTTACTTAAATGGACCAAGATACTATGTTGTGGATGCTATCGAAAATGATACATTTTCTACTTCTGAGGTTAAAACCTTTGGCGATATTGCCATGCATCCTACCGTAACGATGCGAATTAAATTAAAAGATATTTTGGTTGGTGCTGCACCTTATCGAGAACACCAAGTCGAGCACTCCCTTGTATGTATTTATCGCGCTGGTAAGCCTGTATATGAGTTGGTAGATCCCAAAGGTCATGTTTTTGTCATGCAATCATATACCAATGCTGTTAAACCGCAAAAAGCGGAAAATTTAGTGAGTTTAGATAAGCATCTCAATTTACCAAAAGGGTGGTCGTTTCGTACAGGGATTCTAACAAGTGATAAGTTTGTTGTTACGCGAGATAATCATGCACTGGTTTTGTTAGATAATTTTAAAAATATTTATCAAAAAGTCTCAGAAGATTTATTAACGTCATCAAATTCATCCACGCTATAAGTGATATATTAAAGATAAGGCAATAATTTTGCAAAAAGATATATTTATATACTAGAATTAGAGTGAGTATGATTGCGACGTTCAACATGAAAACACTTTGTTTGATAAGCATGGTGCTAATGAGCCTTAACAGACCTGCCGTGTTGGCCAATTAATCAGTGACAGTTTACGCGATCGCTCTAAATGATACATACGACAACAAATCAGGTTCTAAAACCAAAACGTCGGCTGATGAGTCATGTCAATGTGAAGAGCCTAGATGTGTGAATTGTGGTGCTTATTGATAGACAATTTTGATGTAACAGTCAATTCGAAGTCATTACTGAAATGGAGAAGACCATGAAAAAGATGTATTTAGCTTTATTATTTCTATCAGGTTTAAGTGTATTTGGTGTGGCTCAAGCTACAGATGGAGTGCCTGAACCAGTGACGAAAAATGGTTCAGAGGTGGTTGCCATGCCCGCTGATGCCACGCCTTCAGCGACAGAGTCTGCAACTAAACATAGACCCAGACCTGCTTCAGTCGAATAGAGATACGAAAAAACTTATCCTCGCGAAAGCGGGGGTGGGTTTAAATTTTCTTACAAATTTAGAAACTTTGGAAATGACAGAATCAAAGTTATGATGTTTGCGCTTGATAGAGTTTCCCCGAAAATGGGAAATAACCAAAGATTCTTTGTATTAAATGATTTGAATCGTTAGTACGACGCTTTAGATGGCGTCCCCAAGGGGATTCGAACCCCTGTTACCGCCGTGAAAGGGCGATGTCCTAGGCCTCTAGACGATGGGGACATAAAGTCACAAACAGTGGAGTTGGTGGAGCTAGGCGGGATCGAACCGCCGACCTCTTGCATGCCATGCAAGCGCTCTCCCAGCTGAGCTATAACCCCAAACTGTTGGGCATAGTATATGGAAGATAAGTTTGCCTGTCAAGCATTTTTATTATCCTCTTGTGTTAGATAAATGAATTAATAATTGGTGTAGATGCTTTGCCTGTTCGCCAAACGAAATTAGGGACTGTTGGGCTTGATGTAAATGATGCTGAATATGCTCGAGTAGCGTTGCTTGATCGCAAAGTGTAGCAAACGTTTGTTTTTGATTTGCGCTGTCTGATGAGCGCCCCTTTCCTAGTAAATCAGATTGTCCAAAACGGTCGAGATAATCATCTTGCATTTGAAATAATAACCCCAAATGCAACCCAAAACTTTGTAGTGATTCGACTTGATTTGGCCATGAAATGTCGTATCTTTCAGTCGGTTGGCTGGCAGCTAATACCATATTGATACATGCCAAAATTAATTTACCTGTTTTCAGTAAATGAATTTGGCGTAATTGTTCTTCCTGTATGGCAAGTTGACTCAGTTCACTCATGTCCAAACTTTGACCGCTTACCATTCCCGATGGCCCGCATGCTGATACGAGCTCTTTGGTGACGGCAACAATTTGTGCCATAGATAGGGATTTAGGCAGCTCGGATAATAAGATATCAATAGATAATGCTTGCATGCCATCACCGACAAGAATTGCTGTGGCTTCATCAAAAGCACGATGACAACTGGGACGACCACGACGATAATCATCGTTATCCATAGCGGGTAAATCATCATGTACCAAAGAAAATGTATGCATCAGTTCGATAGCAACGGCGATGATATCTAAACTGTGTATATGGGTTTGTAGTAGTTCACCACATAAATAAACCAGCATCGGTCTTAGACGTTTACCCGCGGGAAATAACGTGTAAAGCATAGCATCTTTGATACGATGAGCCGGAATATCGGCTTGATTGACCAGATCGCGTAAAATTTTCTCGTGTCTTGTCTGATATTTGTCTATGTGTGAGTTATTCATCGAGATGGTCACTATTGGGGGGTGTATGAAGATTAGAAATGTATTCGATACGTTGTTCAACTTGGTTTAGTTTTTCCTGACAAGCTCGAACTAAGGTGATTCCTTTTTCAAATTGCGCTAAAGATTCTTCTAAGGATAATTCGCCTTTTTCCAATTGCATGACAATCGTTTCTAATTCTTGAATTGATGCTTCAAATGGTATGGGTTTAGTCATAGAATAGTCATGTCCTTGAATGAGGAAGGATGATTATAGGATTAATTTTATGAAAGTCAAAACGCGTTTTGTTTGTCAGCATTGTGCAGCAACTTTTGCACAATGGTCTGGCCAATGTACCCAATGTGGTGCTTGGAATAGCATTGTTGAAGAGGGCGTTCCAAGACAAAATCATACTGCTCGATTGGGGCATTATGCCAACCAACGTTCTGCCGTGACGTCTATGGAAGAGGTCGTGATTGATCATGAGATTCGGATGGATTGTGGACTTTCTGAATTCAATCGTGCTTTGGGTGGTGGCTTGGTAGAGGGTTCGGTGGTGCTCATTGGTGGCGATCCAGGTATTGGTAAATCAACGCTTTTATTGCAAACGGTGGTTAATTTATCTCGCTACGAACGTGTTTTATATGTAACAGGCGAAGAATCTCTGCAGCAAGTTGCGATGCGTGCCAAGAGATTGAGTCTACCGGCTCAAAATTTGCGTCTACTGGCAGAAACCCAGGTTGAGACAATTATTGAGCATGCACAACGAGAAAAGCCACGTATCATGGTGATTGATTCGATTCAAACCATGTATACCGAAAGTATTTCTTCGGCACCAGGTGGCGTTGGGCAAGTGCGTGAGTCAGCTGCTCAGCTGGTCCGTTTTGCTAAAACAACCCAAACCGCTGTTTTTTTTGTGGGGCATGTGACGAAAGAGGGGGCTTTAGCAGGGCCTCGAGTTCTGGAGCATATGGTTGATTGCGTGTTGTATTTCGAAGGGCAAAATGACAGTCGTTTTCGCGTTATTCGAGCGATTAAAAATCGATTTGGTGCTGTGAATGAGCTCGGTGTGTTTGCGATGACTGATAGGGGTTTAAAAGAAGTAACCAACCCTTCGGCTATCTTCTTATCGAGACAACCAGAACCCATGCCAGGTAGTGCTGTGATGGTGACATGGGAAGGCTCTCGTCCCATGCTGGTTGAAGTCCAAGCTTTGGTTGATCAAGCTCATGGCCAGCAGGCACGACGCTTAACTTCTGGATTGGAACATCAACGACTGGCTATTCTATTGGCTGTTTTACACCGTCATGGCGGTATAGCAACCTATGATCAAGATGTCTTTATCAACGTTGTTGGTGGCGTTAAAGTTGCTGAAACGGCAAGTGATCTGGCATTACTTGCGGCGGTGATATCAAGTTTACGTAATCGTATTATCCCAAATGAAACCATTATTTTTGGAGAAGTCGGTTTGGCTGGTGAAATTCGGCCGGTTCAATGTGGCCAGGAGCGATTAAAAGAAGCCCTGAAGCATGGTTTTAAAAGAGCCATCGTGCCATATGCAAATGCGCCTAAAAAAAGTGGAGACATAGAGGTGATTGGCGTTAAACACATTCAAGATATGTTACGACAACTTATTGAGCTAGCCTAAAACAAGAAAAACATGTGATCTCCTCGCGAATGTGTTGCATCATTTTTGCGAGGAAAAACTGCAACACGATCGAAATGCTCGTTTTATAGTCAAATTTGTTCAAATTCACGTCAAATGGATAACCTGGTCATCCCTGTTTATTTTTAGTATGATATCCAGCATGAATATCCTACATGTTTATAAAACCTTTATGAACGACACCGTTGGTGGTGTCGAGCAGGTGATTGCGCATATTGCGAGAATCAGTAACTCAGATGATTTTGAGCACAGCGTTTTGTCTTTATCTCGGCATGATGCTGGCATTGAGACATCTTATGCTGGTATCAAAAACATTCGCTATCGAGAGCAATGTAATATTGCATCAAATGGTATGTCTTTGTCATTGCTGCGGGATTTTCAACAAATCGTCGAACCTTACGACCTGATTCATTACCATTTTCCTTGGCCATTTGCAGATATTATGCATTTGTTGTGGCGAATCAAAAAACCATCGATTGTCACTTACCATTCAGATATTGTTCGTCAGAAAAAATGGCTGGCTTTGTATAAACCAGTGATGCATCGTTTTTTGAGTTCGGTCGATATGTTGGTGGCAACTTCACCAAACTATTTAGAAACAAGTCCTGTCTTACAGCGCTATAAAGATAAAACGAAAGTCATTCCGCTTGGTATCAGCAGACGCTACTACAAGGTACCTTCTGATTCATGTATAGAGCAATGGCGCCAAAAGCTTGGATCGCGGTTTTTTCTGTTTGTTGGGGTCTTACGTTATTACAAAGGATTACATATTTTACTGCAAGCACTACAACACACCAGTTACCCGGTCGTTATTGCTGGTTCTGGTCCCAGTGAAATGGAATTAAAAGCCCAAGCTCAGCGATTAAATTTATCAAATGTGTATTTTTTAGGGCACGTTTCAGCTGAAGATAAGCATGCTTTATTACAACTCTGCACGGCGATGGTATTTCCATCTCATTTACGTTCAGAGGCTTTTGGAGTGAGCTTACTAGAAGGCGCCATGTTTGGAAAACCTTTGGTTTCGACTGAAATCGGTACTGGCACAAGCTTTATCAATCTTCATGAAAAAACGGGTTTGGTAGTCGCACCCAATGATCCGCAATCGCTGCGCCATGCGATGGACTATATTTGGAGTCATCCAGAAGAAGCGGCTCGCATGGGTGAACAGGCAGCGGCACGTTACCAATTTTTATTTACTGGCAGCAAGATGGTATCCGAGTACGAAAAGTTATACCAGAAGGTTGTTATTCGCCATCGAATTTAAATCTAGCGTAAATAACCATGTAATTAAATTATTTCATTTTTCATAAGCAAGGCAAAATCTTTTGCGAAATAGGAAATAATCAAATCCGCGCCGGCTCGTTTAATTGCAATCAGACTTTCCAACATGGCTTGTTTCTCATCCATAAGTCCAGCTGCTGCTGCTGTTTTAATCATGGAATATTCTCCGGAAACTTGATAAGCGCACAACGGAATTTCTGAGAAATTTTGTTTAAGACGGTGAATCACATCCAAATAATTCATGGCAGGCTTGACCATCAGTAAATCAGCACCTTCTTGAATATCTAAGGCTGCTTCACGCAGCGCCTCTTGACCGTTTGCAGGATCCATCTGATACGCTCGTCGATCACCAAAGCGTGGAGTCCCTCCTGCTGCTTCGCGAAATGGGCCATAGAAGCAGGAACTATATTTAACAGCATAACTTAAGATAGCGACATCAGTGTATCCCGCAAGATCCAAGGCTTGTCGAATGGCATGAACCATGCCATCGGTGTTACTGCTCGGCGCGACCCAATCTGCTCCTGCTTGGGCATAGCTTACTGCTTGCTTTGCAAGTTGTGTTAGCGTGGCATCATTGTCGATCTGTTCGCCATTTAATACGCCGCAATGTCCATGGTCTGTATATTCACAAAAACATACATCAGCGATGATTGTAATGTCTGGATTAGTTTCTCGAATACGACGAATGGCTTGTTGAATGATCCCTTGTGAGGATAATGAAGGTGTGCCTGTTGCATCTTTCTCGGCTGGGATGCCAAACAACAGTACCGCCGGGATGTTTAACGCAGATAATTCTTCGATTTCAGCTTTTAAAGCACTAACAGGCAATTGATATTGTCCTGGCATGGCTTGAATTTCGTGCTTTTGCTCAAGGGTTTCACTAACAAAAATAGGCGCAATCAATTGATGTGGGTGCAGACGTGTTTCACGAACCATGTTTCGAACAGTAGCTGTTTTGCGTAATCGCTTTAAGCGTAATGGTAAATCATAATTCATTGTGACAGAGTCCTTAGATAGTGATGAGCCAATGTTAGCACATCTTTGGGCATGCCGGCTAATGCAGCGACTTCAAGGCCATAGCTGCGATCAGTTGGGCCGGGTTCCACGCGATATAAAAACACAATTTGTCCATTAATAAAAGTTGCAGATAAATGCGCGTTACGTATACAAGGTATATTTTCTGGTAACTTGGTTAATTCAAAATAATGTGTCGAAAATAAAGTATAAGCCTGAGTTTTTTGGGCAAGATACGCGCAACAAGCTGATGCCAATGCCATGCCATCAAATGTGCTTGTTCCGCGGCCGATCTCATCAATTAAAACCAGACTGTTTGCAGTTGCGTGTCTTAAAATGTAAGCGGTCTCTGTCATTTCGACCATAAAAGTCGAGCGTCCGGAGGCCAAATCGTCGCTGGCCCCAATGCGGGTAAAAAGTTTATCAATCGGGCCAATCACAGCCTTTTCTGCGGGGACAAAACTTCCTATGTGGGCAAGAAGAACAATTAATGCATTTTGTCTCATATATGTCGATTTTCCACCCATGTTAGGCCCTGTGATCAACAGCACGGATTGGGTGGGCTCCAGATGTAAATCATTGGCCACGAAATGCTCTTGTTGGCATTGCTCGATAACAGGGTGACGGCCTTGTTCTATGTCAATAACCGGTGTCTCACTTAACGTTGGGCAATGCCATTTTAATGATTCAGCCCGTTCGGCTAAAGAGCACAACACATCAAGTTCTGCTAGCGCGTGAGCAAGGTTAGTTAAGGGTTTGATGTGTTGATACATCTCATTTAACAAATTTTCATAAAGCCATTTTTCACGAGATAAAGCTTTACTTTCAGCACTGAGCACGCGCTCTTCAAATGATTTTAGCTCAGGTGTGATGTAGCGCTCTACATTCTTTAAAGTTTGTTTCCGTTGAAAATGTAACGGCGCTTGCTCTGCTTGAGTACGGGATAATTCAATATAATAACCATGCACACGGTTGTAGCCAAATTTTAAGGTAGATAGGCCAGATCGATTTTTTTCGGCTTGTTCAAGTTCAAGTAATTGATCACCGGCATGCTCACTTAAATCACGTAATGCGTCTAATTCTGCATCAAAGCCTGGGGCAATCACGCCGCCATCTCGAATCAGCATGGGAGGATTATCTACCAGGGCCTGTTGCAATAATCGTTGTAACTCGGGCATCGGTTGAATATGAGTGGTGATGTGTTGAACTAAAGCCGAAACATTACCATCAAGACAAGACTTTAATTCAGGCAATAAGCCTAGCGTCAGACGTAATTGAATTAAATCTCTGGGTCTTGCCGAACGCAGCGCAATTCTTGCGACAATGCGCTCTACATCAGCCATTTGACGTAAAATTTGATGTGTGTTGAATGTTTGCTTTTTGGCTAGAAGGCTTGCAATCGCCTCTTGTCTGGATCTCAGTTGTGAGTGATCTCTTAACGGACGTCCGAGCCAGCGTTTTAATAGCCGACTCCCCATCGCACAAGCAGTGGTATCCATACAAGAAAGCAACGTATGCTCTTGTCCTCCTTGGTTATTTAAGAATATTTCCAAATGACGTTGTGTGGCTGCATCTAACTGCAAATAGGCTTGGGGCTCTTCAAGCGTGATGGTTGTTATATGCGGAAGAGCTTGACGTTGCGTCATGTTGAGGTAGGCCAACAATGCGCCTGCCGCAGGAATAGCCATTGGACAGGCATCTAGACCAAAAGCTTTTAAATCAGATACTTGTAGCTGTTGGCAGAGTGATTTTTGTGCTTTTGAGGTATCAAAATCCCAACTAGGCCTTGTTTTAATCACAAATGGTGTGCGAGAGGATAACGCTGCCATTGGTTTTTCTATTAAAACTTCATCTGGCTGTAAACGTGCGAGCTCAGCTGGTAGGAGAGCCTCATCTGTCAATTGGGTGAGATGAAATCTTCCTGTACTTAAATCAGTCCAAGCCAACCCAATTTGTTGACGATGCTGGTGAATAGCTAGCAAGATAACATCACGTTTAGATTCCAATAAAGCTTCATCTGTGACTGTGCCTGGTGTGATAATACGCGTGACTTGGCGTTCTACGGGACCTTTACTCGAAGCTGGATCTCCGATTTGTTCGCAAATAGCAACGGACTCTCCTTTTTTTAATAGTCTGGCCAGATAGTTTTCGATTGCATGATGGGGAACACCAGCCATTGGAATCGGTTTGCCTTGGCTTTGGCCTCGGTGCGTGAGAGTGAGATCAAGTAATGTGGCGGCTCGTTTAGCATCATCAAAAAATAGCTCGTAAAAGTCACCCATACGATACAATAATAACATATCTTGATAGTCTGCTTTGATGCGTAAATATTGCTGCATCATTGGGGTGTGGGATGTGGTCATATTCAAATTTGGCCTGATGAATTTATTCGTTATTGTAACAAATATGAAGTTGATAATCCCACCCAAATTAGACTAAAGTCTGACGACCCATGATCGATTGATTTTTCGCTGACGCGCTATAAGTATTTCAATAACAGCTATTAATTAAATTTTGTCATGGTTTTTTTAACAAAAATTGCGTATAATGTTTAATTATTGGCCTTTATTTTTGGAATCAAAATGTCTACAAAAACCAAATTACTATGTTTTTTATGGATATTTATAGTTCAACCATGCTTTGCTCAATCACCTGAGGATGTTTATTCAGCGACCGAGAAGAATAGAGTTATTGGCTACCTTCCTGGTTGGAAAACTCCACCACCCGCAACCGAACTAGCTAAAGCAGGTTATACGCATATCCTCATCTCTTTTGGTGTTTTTAGCACGAAAAATCCCGGTGAAATTATCCCTGCATTTGACACGGTTAACATTGACTATATTAAATCATTACAAAATTCTGGTATTAAAGTCATGCTTTCATTGGGGGGAGCTTCATCAAGTTTGAGTGATACAACTGTCAATTTTCATCAAGTCTTAGCAGAAGCAAGTGGCTCTGATGTATTTGCTGAAACATTTATAAAGTCATTAGAAAGTCTGATGAGTCAATATGGTTTTGATGGATTTGACTTTGATATTGAAAGTGGTTTAAACGCAGGCGGGACGTTTAGTTTACCCACGGGTGATATTGCCACTTTGGCGAATATCATTAATTCATTACACCTTAAACATCCGAACTTGTTAATCTCATTAGCTCCACAGATTGCAAATATTGCATCCACTTCTGGATTTAGTGAAACCTGGGGCAACTATGCTGCTTTAATCATGCAGACTCATTCCTCTCTAAGCTGGATCGGTATTCAATTATATAATTCAGGTTGTGCTTATGGAGTAAACTCAATTTGTTATGATCCTAATAACACAACCAGTCCTGATGCATCTGTTGCTTTTGCTACAGATTTACTGCTCGATTGGCCGACTATTGATCCCGAGGGGCGGGCCACTGGCTTTCAACCTTATAAAAGTTATTTAAATCCAAATCAAATTGTATTAGGGTATCCAATCCAGAACGCAAATGGTCAGAGTGATGGTTCTCCTGCTGCTTCACTACCTATGATTAAGCGAGCAATACAGTGTTTACGAACAGCACAAGCCGGCACAGATAGTTGTGATACGTATACTCCTCCCCGCCCGTATGCTTATTTAGGTGGCGTATTTGGTTGGGATGTAACGTTTGATCAAAGCAATGGTTATAAATTTGCCCAAGAATTAAAATATAGTTTAACTCATCAAAATAACACACCATGAAAATACATTTGGCCTCTAAAATTCTTTCATGATAAGAACGTCGGTTTTTTATCCGTAAACTTTTTCATAAAAATAAGCAACGATGGTCACTATATCTGATTTGCCTGACTGAATGCCGAAAATTTTATGTTTTCTTGACCAGGCAGTGCTCGAATTCTCATGTACTGATGCGTACACGCCAGTTTTGCTCTACTCAGCGAGTTTGGTGATTAATTTGTTTTAATTTTGGACAAATACGTAGAGATAAGCTATATATATCTTATGGACAGTAAGTTATCGAACGGTGCAGTCGCTGGCCCTTCGGCCATGTTTGGATTGTGGTGCGCGAATCGATGGGAGCCTTCCATCGGTTTTCCGGGAGCATCCTTGCTAACAATAGTCCGTCTTTCGATAACACTGTCTAAATTCTTATGTACGAATCCCCACACCTCTTTTAAACAAATGCATGGCAGTTGCAAATAAAACAAAAATTAGTGCACAAACGAGGACAAGTGTTGCATAAAAATATTCGAAGTGTTGATTGATCATCACATCTCGTAGCGCGTTGATCATGTAAAAAATAGGGTTAAAGCGAGCCAGCTGATGCCAAAAATGCGGTAACATGTCGATGGTGTAAAAAACACCGCCTAAGTACGTGAGGGGAGAAAGAATAAAAGTAGGGACTAAAAAGACATCATCAAAATTTCGTGCCAACATGCCATTGATAAAACCAGCCAAAGAAAATAACATTGAAAATAAAATAATCCAGAGTAATGTAAACGGTATGCGAGCCCAAGATAACTCAATAAAAAAATAAGCGACGAGTATAACAAATACAGCAACCATAACGCCTCGTATGGTACCGCCTAATACATAACCTAGAAGAAAGACACTGGGATGCATTGGGCTGACCAATAACTCTTCAATACTGTGTTGAAATCGAGCACTGAACACAGAAGATGCTGTATTAGCATAAGCATTGGTTATCACAGAAATCATCACCAATCCTGGGGCAATAAAAAGTGTATAGTCAATATGATTAACGGTGCCGATACGTTTACCAATAATCGCGCCAAAAATTAAGAAATATAACAAGGTGGTGATAACAGAGGGTAAGAAAACCTGTAGAGGAATACGTAACATGCGATCAATTTCATGCTTAACATGAGTCCATAAGGCTAAATATTGGATGCTGGAGATACTTTTTGTTTTAGTCATCATGATTAATTAAATTCCAAAATAATTCTTCTAGGCGATTGGTTTTATTACGCATACTGTGAATTTGAATGTCATGTTTATCCAAGACACTAAATAAATCATTGAGGGCATATTCATGATTTAAATTCAATTCAATGGTATTTGAATCAATGAGTGTACTTGAGAATGGGGCTAAATCAGGCAATGCTTCTAACGGTATTTTGGTATTTAAAACCAAGGTTTGATGATGCAATGCCTGCAGCAGTTTTTTAGTCGATGTATGTTCAATGATATAACCTTTATCGAGAATGGCAATATTTTGGCACAATTGTTCCGCTTCTTCTAAATAATGCGTGGTTAATATAATTGTGGTTCCTGCGGCATTAATGTTTTTCAGAAAGCTCCAAAGACTACGTCGAATTTCAATATCTACGCCAGCAGTTGGTTCATCTAAAATTAAGAGTGAGGGTTCGTGCATCAGTGCACGAGCAATCATCAAGCGACGTTTCATCCCACCAGAAAGATGGCGAACCTGCGTGCATTTTTTCTCCCATAAACCAAGTTGTTTGAGTAACTCATGAGCTCTTGGTTTTGCCTTTTTGGGGGCAAGACCGTAGTATCCTGCCTGATTAATCAGAATTTCTTCACATGTTTCAAAAACATTCATGTTAATTTCTTGCGGCACAATGCCTAGAGACAGCTTGGCTTTTTCAGTTTGTTTTTCAAGATCATAGCCATTGATAATAATTTGACCAGAAGTTTTTTGAATCAGTGTGCTGATTAAACCAATCGTGGTTGATTTTCCTGCGCCATTTACACCTAATAGGGCAAAAAAATCTCCGTGTTTCACACGCAGGTCTATGCCCTGTAGCGCTTGTACGCCATTGGTATATGTTTTTTTTAGCTGGTGGATTTCTAATGAAAATTTTGAATTATTGGGGATCATGGGGTAGCCGCCTACGATGTGCTCGAAAATAAGTATAAGGGGAATGGTTTAATAAGTCAGATAATTTTTCCATGTAAACACAGGCATAGCGTTCAACTTGATAAGCAAAGTAACTTTCTTCTGCCCCTGCCCGAAATATACGTCCCCAAGTGGGATTAAAAAAGGCGCTTTCTTCTTTCAGTAATTGTGTCAGTTGGGCATCAATGTCAGCGAGTTCGGTTTGTAGTGCTTGTAACGTTGGATCATCCAATTTTTTGTGATGTTGCGTTAACTCCATCTGTAGTTGCACGTAATGCTCTTCAAGGTCGGTTTTTGCTTCCATTAATTCATTGATCTTTTTGTCAATCGGTAAGGCTTTAATTTGTGCCGAAATCTCTCGCCCCAACTCCTCTACAATCAAGGCAGTACGCCAATTACAATCTTTTTTTAATCTCAAAATATCGCCATATATGTGGTCACCGATATATAAAATTTCATCACCATTTAATTTTAAATCATCAGTGAATTTTTTAGCGTTCCCGCCTTGGTATATGCCTGGTAAAATGGGGCCATTTAAGTTCGTCATGGCACCTGTTTCTGGAGAAACATTTAAAAATTTAAGGTTATCATAGAAAAATCGAGGCTTATTGGAGAGAGTGATGGTAAAAGCAAATAGGTCTTGCCAAGTTTTTCCGTCCGGCATGAAGGGGGTAATCGCGTAATCCAACATGAGTTTTGTATACTTGTAGTCGGAATTGGTGAGAATAAATATTTTTTTGCCGTGTTGTTTAAATTGTAAAAGTCTCTCAACAACGTTGGGCTCACGAATCACATACTCATCTAGATTTAAGCTGATGTGATGCTTTAAATCACCTAATGCATGGACTTTATCGACTGCATAAAGAATATCAAATGCAATGGTTTCGTAACTTGGTAAATCGCGCGGATTTTTGTCTTTGTAGTCGATTAATTGGCCAAAAAGAACGCAAAAAGCAATTGAAAACGCTGTATCGATCGCAATGTAATTTGGATCATTTAAATCCACATAAATACTTCTATAAATTTGTTTTTGTTCGTTAAATTGTATCATTTGAGTGCCGTGATAACTTTGGCGTATGGCCCCATAGCGGCTTAGCTTTAAGATGTTGCCGTTTTTGCTATCGACCACAGAGCCTCTAATCGCATGATCGTAATGAAAGGTGAAGGATTGAATGGCAGCAGGATATCTTTTATTTTTTATTAAATAATCTAATACAAATTGGTATACCAAGCTTTCGAACCGTTCACTTTGATATCGGATCAATGTGTGATCCATATCTAGGCCAATATATTTAATTTTTTTTAGATTTAAGGTTCTATTCACAAAAACTTTAGAATTCATGTGCTTTCCTTCATGAGTGATTCAATGCTTTCTGGGTTAGCTAATGTAGATACATCGCCTAACTGATCCCATTTATGGTTGGCAATTTGTCGCAATAGCCTTCGCATAATTTTTCCTGAACGGGTTTTGGGTAATGAACTGGCCCATTGTATCACACTGGGTGCGGCGAAAGGGCCAATGGTTTGTCGCACATGTTGAATGAGTGTTTGTTTTAAGGCTTCCGTGGGTGATATAGCTGGATGTAGCGTCACAAATGCGTAAATTTTTTCACCTCGAATTTCATCAGGTACGCCAATGACCGCTGCTTCAGCAACTGAGCCTTCGGAAATTAAAGCACTTTCAACTTCTTCTGTGCCGATACGATGGCCCGCTACATTCAACACATCATCCAAACGCCCAGTAACCCAATACAATCCGTGTTGATCGCAAAAGGCACCATCTCCTGTTAGGTAAGCTCCGGGTACTGGTTTAAGATAATTATTTAAAAATTTTTGATGATTTTTGTAGATGGTTTGCATAAGCCCAGGCCAAGGTGTTTTAATGACCAAACGCCCTGAGTTTCCATTTGAGACACTTATCCCTGCTTCATCGATGATATCAATCTCAATGCCGCATAAAGGTTTTCCTGCCGAGCCTGGAGTATTGGGGGTGATACTGGGAAGCGAGGTCAATAGAACGCCGCCAGTCTCCGTTTGCCACCAGGTATTGACGATCGGACATCGATTTTGTCCAACCACCTCATAGAACCATTTCCAAACGTCAGGATTGATGGGCTCGCCGACGGAACCAAGGCGTTTTAAACTTGCTCTTGATGATGCTAAAACCCAATCATTACCCTCTTTACGCAAAGCACGTAAGGCAGTGGGTGATGTATAAAAGTGCGAAACCTGGTGTCTGTCAATGATATCCCAATAACGGGAAAATGTAGGATAATTGGGTATGCCGTCGTACAAAACAGTCGTGATACCAGCGGCCAATGGCGCATAAACTAAATAGGTGTGCCCTGTAATCCATCCAATATCAGCTGTACACCAGTAAATATCGTCCTGTTTCGGTTGAAAAACTTGATGAAATGTTGACGCAGCATAAACCAAGTAACCACCAACATTGTGTACTACGCCTTTGGGTGTGCCTGTTGAGCCTGAGGTATATAAAATAAACAAAGGATCGATTGCGAGTAATGGTTCAACAGGGCAGGTGTCGGAAGCTGTTTCTCGAAGCACGTGATACCATTGATCTCGCTTTGTATGCCATTTGATCGGATGTCTTGTGTGTTGTATGACCAGAACATGTTCTACACTTGGACAATCCTCCAACGCAATATCAACTTGATCTTTAAGATGGACTATTTTATCGCCTCGCACACTGCTATCAGCGGTGACTAGTACACGACAGTCCGCATCAATCAGACGTGTTTTTAAGGCTTCGGCTGAAAATCCCGCAAAAATAACAGAATGAATGGCTCCAATCCGAGCACAAGCTAACATCGCAAATATTGCTTCTGGTATGGAAGGTAAGTAAATACAAACTCGGTCGCCTTTTTTTACGTTTAACTTTTTTAGAATATTGGCAAAACGACAAACTTCATGATACAGCGATTGATAAGTAAATTGGCGAATCTGTCCTGGCTCGTTATTTTCAAAGATGAGCGCGATTTGGTTGGATTTGGTCGCTAAATGACGGTCAACGCAATTAAAACAGGCGTTTAAGGTAGCATTGATAAACCAATACCTTTCATCCGTGCTAAAACTTCCTTGTAGTACTTCTGTCCAAGGCGAAAACCAACTGATATGTCGATGAGCCTCACTGGCCCAAAAGGTCTCAATATCTGTAGCGGTTTGCTCAACAGTTTCTTGCTTCAAAACTTTATCCATGTTGATTGACTCCTTGTTGATGACATTTGACATCAAGAAGCATCATCATAATAGATACAGTGCCAACGCTCAATCTTTAGAGACTGGCGCAAAATAAAAAAATGTGTATTTTCTGCATTTAGCAAATTTGATTTTTCTTGATATTTCTAGCATCAATCGTTACGCTTCATGCCAAAGTTGTTGATTGCAGGAGCGTATCGTGCAACGGATCGAGATTTTTCAAATAGATACTTTTACGGACAAAATGTTCCATGGTAATCCTGCTGCAATTTGTTGGTTGGATGAATGGTTAAATGATGAGCTATTACAAGCCATCGCTTTGGAAAATAATTTATCTGAAACAGCCTTTGTCATGGAGCGACCAGAAGGTTTTCACATTCGCTGGTTCACGCCCAAGGGCGAGGTGCGCTTATGTGGTCATGGGGCACTCGCAGCCGGATTTTTAGTATTTGAATTGGGTAAAAACATTGGAGAAGTTGCACAATTCACCTGTTTGAGTGGTTCATTTTTAGTGCGGAGAAAACAGGGGCGTTTAACGCTGAATTTTCCTCGATTTCAATGGCACCCAATTCTACCACCTGCTTTTCTTTCCTCTGTTATGAACAAACCAAGCGTTGCGGTTTTCGATAGCGAATTAGATTATTTGATACTGATGTCTAATGAAATTGATGTCATCAGTGCACAAGTTGATCTGAAAGTTTTACAAAAACTACCCAGACGTGGACTTATTTTAACATCTATGTGTCAGGAAGCGGATTTTTACTCACGCTGTTTTTATCCGAAATATAATATTCCAGAGGATCCTGTGACTGGCTCGGCTTATTGTTTACTCGCACCATTTTGGGCGGAACGTCTAAACAAACGAGTTTTATGTGCTAAACAAGGATCAACACGCACGGGTGATGTTTTTTGTGAAGTATTTGATGACCAAGTCCTTATTTCAGGGTATTGTAAATGGTACTCGAAAGGATATTTGGTGATTTAAAGATGGATTCTGCAGGTAAACGTTTTCGTAAATTGATTCAAGATAATTCGCCTCTGCAGGTACTGGGGGCGATTAACGCCTATGCTGCGATGCTTGCTGAAGATGCCGGCGCACAAGCGCTCTACCTATCAGGCGCTGGTGTAGCGAACGCATCATTTGGTCTACCTGATTTGGCTATGACCAATTTAACGGATGTGCTGGATGATGCGCGGCGAATAACCGATGCCTCATCTTTGCCACTTTTGGTCGATGTGGATACAGGGTGGGGGCATCAGCTAAATATCGCTCGAACTGTGCGTATGATGGAAAAAGCTGGTGTTGCCGCCATTCATATTGAAGACCAAGTCGCTGCAAAGCGATGTGGCCATCGTCCGAATAAACGCATTGTTTCTAAAGAAGAAATGGGGAGTCGCATTAAGGCAGCTGCAGATGCAAGGACGGATGCTAATTTTGTCATCATGGCCCGAACGGATGCCTATGCGAAAGAAGGGATGAATGCGGCGCTCGATCGTGCTCAATATTGCGTTGAATCCGGTGCTGATATGATTTTTCCGGAAGCGCTCACAACACTGGAAGAGTATCGTACTTTTACCTCGCAATTATCTGTTCCAGTCCTTGCGAATATTACTGAATTTGGTCGAACCCCGCTCTTTACCCGAAATGAATTGCAAGACGCTGGTGTTGCGCTTATCCTTTATCCTTTAAGCGCATTTCGAGCGATGTCCGAAGCTGCAATAAAAGTTTATCGTGCAATTGTACAGCAAGGTACACAGGCCTCTCAAGTACAGGATATGCAAACAAGAGACGAGCTATACCGTGTTTTACATTACAAGGATTTTGAGAAAAAACTAGATACGGAGGATCATGATGACTGAATCGGCAGGCTTAGCGGGTATTGTGGCAGGGAAAACATCCATTTCCACGGTTGGCCAAGCAGGGAAGGGATTGACCTATAGAGGCTACTCGATTGACGATTTAGCATCGCACGCAACATTTGAGGAAGTGGCATATTTGCTACAGTATGGACAATTACCGACACGTGCAGAGTTATCGACTTATACCAATAAACTAATTGGCTTACGTGAATTGCCTACGGCTTTAAAACAGACACTTAAATTGATTCCTAAAAATGCCCATCCGATGGATGTATTACGCACTGGATGTTCTTTTTTAGGCACATTAGAACCTGAAATAGATTTTTCTATGCAGCATGATGTGGCCGATCGTTTGCTGGCCATTTTTCCAGGCATGCTGTGTTATTGGTATAATTATCACCAATTTGGGAAAGAGATAAATGGAGAGTCTGAAGAAAAAACGATAGGAGGGCACTTTCTTGCCATGTTACATGGACGTGCGCCTTCCAAATTACATCGCGACATGATGAATGTGTCATTGATTTTATACGCGGAACATGAGTTTAATGCATCAACGTTTGCGGCGCGTGTGACAGCTGCAACATTGTCAGATTTTTATTCAACCATCACCAGTGCAATTGGTGCTTTGCGTGGCCCACTGCATGGTGGGGCTAATGAAGCGGCGATGGAATTAATTCAGCGCTTTAAATCACCACAGGAAGCTGAACAGCAGTTGATGGTAATGCTGGATAACAAAGCAAAAATCATGGGATTTGGGCATCGTGTCTATAAAATAAGTGATCCGCGTTCAGACATCATCAAGACTTGGGCTGAAAAATTAGCTAAAGCGAATAACGATTTGTTGCTTTACAAAGTTTCTGAACGTATCGAGGAACTTATGTGGCAAGAAAAGAAATTATTTCCAAACCTAGATTTTTACAGTGCTTCGGCTTATCACTATTGTGCCATTCCAACCTGTTTATTCACACCTATTTTCGTCATCTCACGTATCACAGGCTGGTCTGCACATGTGTTTGAGCAGCGTGCTGATAACCGGTTGATTCGACCGACTTCTGACTATATTGGCCCTGATTTAAAACCTTTTGTGATGATCGATGCGAGGTAATTTTATGTCACGATATGTCGAAAATAACATCAAACCTCAATACGATGTTGTTATTCAAGAGATTGCTGATTATGTTTTAAATCACCCTATTGAAAGTGATTTGGCTTATGAAACCGCCCGTTATTGTTTGATGGACACATTGGGTTGTGGCATGTTAGCTTTAAATTTTCCTGAGTGTACAAAGCTATTAGGTCCAGTTGTACCTGGAGCCATCCTACCCAACGGTGCGAGAGTTCCTGGTACGGCCTACGAATTAGATCCCATTCAGGCCGCTTTTAATATTGGGACCATGATCCGTTGGCTAGATTTTAATGATACCTGGTTAGCTGCCGAATGGGGACATCCTTCTGATAATCTGGGTGGTATTCTAGCTGTAGCAGACTATTTGGCCCGAAAGGCACCTAAAGCGAATCCATTGCGCATGCAGACAGTCCTGACTGCTATGATCAAAGCACATGAAATTCAAGGGTGCATGGCTTTAGAGAATAGCTTTAATGCTCGCGGACTCGATCATGTCATTTTGGTGAAGCTTGCGACCAGTGCTGTTGTAGCGGCTCTGCTGGGGGCCAATGCCGATCAAATACAAAAAACAATTTCTCAGGTGTTTGTCGATGGACAAAGTTTACGAACGTACCGTCACGCGCCAAATGCTGGATCCAGAAAGTCTTGGGCAGCGGGAGACGCGACTTCAAGGGCCGTGCGATTGGCTTTTATAACGATGGCTGGTGAAATGGGATACCCCAGTGCTCTAACAGCGCCCAAATGGGGGTTTTATGATGTTTCATTTGGAGGACAACCTTTTCGTTTTCAACGCCCTTACGCCTCATATGTGATGGAACAGGTTTTGTTTAAGTTATCTTATCCTGCTGAGTTTCATGCTCAAACAGCTGTAGAATGTGCCGTTGCATTGCATCCTAAAGTCATAGCAAATCTGGATAATATTGCAAAAATTGAATTGGTGACACATGAGTCTGCAATTCGCATTATCAGCAAGCAAGGCCCGTTGCATAATCCCGCTGATCGCGACCATTGCTTGCAGTATATGGTTGCAATAGGATTGCTATTTGGTGATCTGTGTGCGGAGCATTATGAGGACAAATGCGCATTAAATCCTAAGATTGATGCGTTACGAGAAAAAATGCATGTCACTGAGAACAAACAATTTTCTAAAGACTATCATGATCCAGACAAGCGTTCGATTGCCAACAGCATGAATGTGATCTTTAAAGATGGTTCAGAAACAGGTTGGGTCACCATTGAATATCCGATAGGTCATAAACGTCGACGTCAAGAGGGTATCCCTGTTTTACTTGAAAAATTCAAGCGCAATCTGAAAACACGTTTTGCATCCGAGCAAGTCGAACGTATTTTAGATGTTATGTCAGATGAACAACGTCTGATGGAGATGCCCGTAGATGATTTTATGGCGCTTTGGTCTAACATCTAACATAGATAGGAAAATGAATGAAACGCCCGGTTTTTATGATTTCTGATGGTACAGGTATCACCATTGAGTCTTTAACAAATAGTTTGCTATCTCAATTTGAATCAGTTGATTTTGAAAAATATATTTTTCCTTTCACCGACACCGCTGAAAAAGCCGAACATGTGCTGGCTAAGATTGACGCCTGTATCTCTCAACAAACCATGCGACCATTGGTTTTTATGACATTGGTCAATCCCACCATGTGCGATATCATCAAACGCTCGCAAGGTTGTGTTTTTGATTTGTTTGATACATTTCTAAGTCCCCTCGAAGCCGAATTGGGTACCAAAGCTTCTGATACCGTGGGGCGGGCGCACTCGGTGGCAGATGGTGAGCGTTATGCATTAAGAATTGATGCCGTTAATTTTGCCTTAGCCTACGATGACGGATTAAAAGCCAAAGATTATAATAAAGCAGATATCATTCTCATTGGTGTTTCACGTTGTGGTAAAACGCCTAGTTGTTTATACATGGCGCTACAGTTTGGTATATTTGCAGCAAACTACCCTTTCTTAGATCAAGATTTAAGTGACTATCGTTTGCCTGAAATACTCAGGCCGCATAAAGCTAAATTATTTGGTTTGTCTATTGATCCGCAACGCCTACAACAAATTCGAACGGAGCGCCGTCCAAATTCGATTTATGCTTCGCGTGAACAATGTCGTAAAGAGGTAATGGACGTTGAACAAATGTACCAAAGAGAGGGTATTCCATACCTTAATTCGACCAATTTTTCTATCGAAGAAATTACAACGAAGATCATGTCAATTTCCAAAATTGAGCGAAAGTTGTGATTAAAAAATGAGGGTACGAAAGAATTTTGATATCAATTGACATTTAAACACCATCTGCTATGTTGAAGATAGAGACTGATGAAGGTGTCAAGCAACCATGCAACGAGAACGTCTTAAGAATGCTGAGCTTTACTATATTGTTGGTATTCTGAGTTTGGTGGCGAGTATAGGCCTGTTCGCGCTGAGCTTTTATGTATTACCCAATTTAGCATTTGGCTGGCATTATAGTGTACCAGATTTCATCCCTGTGTGGAGTGGTCTGATTCAAGAAAAATATCATCTCAGTGAAAAAGCTTCAGCATGGTGTATTTTTTTAGCTATGTTTTTACCTGCTATCTGTTTAGCAGTTGTTGCTGATATCTTATCAAACCGAATTGAAAGAAAAGTCTATCGTATTGAAGAACATCACGATAATATCAACAAACATAAACGATACGAGGAAAAAGAATCAAATATTCTGGTGATCAAAATCGTTGTGATTATTGCGTTGGTGTTTGTTGCCGCTCAATTTTTCCAATGGATTATATCCTCTTCTCCTCAAACACTATAGCTGAGTAAAAATTATGTGCTTGTTTAAACAATTTAAAATTAAAAGACTGACTAAGCAGTTGAAAAGCATGCAGTCTGCGCGGCTACAAAATCAAAGCAATCCTGCCGTGCTACAAAAAGAAATAACGGCTTACGCAAAGCTTGCAGATATTTACGAACACTTAAAAGGCAAAAAAAAGTTTCCATTCGCGCGTGAGCAGGCGTTAGCATGCTATCGTGCTGCTGCACTTTTGGGCAACGCCACCGCCCAATATACCTTGGGGCTTAAGTTACTGCAAGAAGCGAAATTGCGTGATCAATTACAACAAAATAGTCTTTTCCAGACAGACAGCAATGTGTTATTCATGACCGAGCTATACAAAGAGGCTCATGCCTTTTTGCTTGAGGCAGAAAAACAACAGCATATCAATGCAAAACGTATGAGAGGGTTGTGTTATATCAATGGATGGGGTGTTGATATTGATAAAGATAAAGGCTTTGATCTAGTGGTTGCAAGTATTGAGCAGGAAAATAGCTGGGATCGAGTCCAGAAAATATTTTCCCAACTCGGCATCAATAAGTCATCTTTTTTTTCGGAGCTATTTCAACACCGCCGGACTTAAATATAGATAAAAAAATAGCCCATGCCTGCTATGCATAAAAAGGGTCCAAACGGAATCGGTGTGTTTTTAGATTTTCCACTCACACCGAGATAAACGAGACCAATCACGCTGCCTAAAATTGAGGCCGATAATAAAATGGGCAGCAAAGACTGCCAGCCAAACCATGCTCCAAGTGCTGCAAACAATTTAAAATCCCCGTTACCCATCCCAACTTTTTTAGTGAAAAGATAATAAAGGTGAATCAGAAGCCATAGACTCAAGTAAGCGCCGGCCGCACTCAGCACGGCGTTTGGTAGACTCACAAATAATGTTTCGGTGTTAACAATTAATCCTAACCATAACAAACCTAAAGTTAAACAATCAGGTAAAATTTGATGTTTGATGTCTATGAATGCTAAACAAATCAACACCCAACAACATATCAAAACAAATATCACAGACACCTGGCATCCACATTTCAGTGCAATGAGGACAGACAATATGAAGCTCAAACCTTCAACCAGAGGATAAAGGCAAGAAATGTGTTGCTGACAAGCATGGCATCGCCCTTTAAGCATGATGTAACTGATAAGTGGAATGTTATACCAAGCGGGAATCATGACCTTACAAATGGGGCAGTGCGATCTGGGAAAACAAAGATTGATTGATTTTATACTCAACGATTCGTGAGCTTGTATCATCAATGGCAGTCGATAAATCACCACATTTAAAAAGCTCCCAACCAAAAGGCCAACAAGCCCTGCGCCTAATAAAAAATAGATATTTGATAACATCACGATATTTCCTAAAAAACCAAACAGATATTCTACTGACTACGATGTATTCTAACCAGATTCTTATGAGAAATCGGCAGTTGTTACCGAAATTTCATCATTTGAACCCTTTGTATATTGCTTTAAAAAATATGGAGGTTACATGAGAACCACGATATTTAATAATCTATAGAAAAATGATTTGTAAATATGAAACTGAATTATCCTTATGCTAAAGACCCTGCCACTGCAGCGAGATCCATCGCTGCGCTCGGGATGACGTGGGGGAGTTACTTTCGAAGTATAGTGAAAAATTTGTGCCCAGATCATAGGGTAGAAGACTACAAAAAAATTTTAGGGCTTACCGATTCAATCAGAATCAACCAGGTTTTGGCGCGAGTGAGAGCAGTTTTTCTTATCATAAAATAGTGCCTAAATTTAAAATTGGTAAATATAAAGCAATCATGAATCCACCAATCGTAATACCCAAAACAGTCATGATCAGGGGTTCGAAAACAGTGCTTAACGTATAAATGCGCTGTTCAATCTCTAATTCATAATGGGTGTTAATTTGCCGAAATGCAGCGGGTAACGTACCCGTTTCTTCACCAAGGCTAAGCATTTGAACAACAAACATAGGAAACAATTGTCCTCGCTGTAGCGTTTGATGTAAAGATTCGCCTTGCCTGAGTAATTGCAACATAAAACACATCTTATCTTGGTAATTGACATACCCTGTAACCTGAGAAGCAGCCTGAAATCCTTCTACCAGAGATAGACCACTGATACAGGTCGTATGTATGGTATTTATGATTCGCGCTAAAGCAGTTAACTTCAATAAGTTTCCTAAAATTGGTAAAGAAAACAGTATGCTCTCCGCATATCGGGTAAATGTAGGTTTTTTTTTGTATAATTTTCGGGTGATATGTGTGAAAATAACAGATGAACCGATGATAACCAACGTACTTCTTTTTAGTCCATCTGATAATAAAATTAGCCACTGCGTTGCCCACGGTAGGTCAGCAGAAAAATATTGATAAAAAGAGGCGAATTGAGGAACCACAATCAACATCAAACTGAGCATAATCAAGCTTGCCATAAAAAAAATTGTCAGCGGATAGGTTAACGCTTTATACAAGCGTTTTTTTATCTGAGCCTGTAGCGCATAGTACTCAGCGACATGCTGTAAAATATCAGGTAGTGTGCCATACTGCTCCCCCATGTTTATCCAATCAGTCGCTATCTTGGGAAAACATTTAGGGTGCTGCTTTAACGCTTCATAAAATGTTCCACCCTGACTTAAATGATGATGAATTTGTTCAAGCGCAAGTTTAAACGGTCCCTGAGATTGATAGCTGGCCATGGATTTAATCAGATGTAAAATGGGAACACCCTGGCTCAGACTGATTGACCATTGACGAAAACATAAACTTAACATCTCTAGTTTGGGGTATGAGACAGAGTAGAACCTGATTTGTTTTCGAATTGATCTTGCCAAAATACCTTGTTGGCGAAGCAATTGTCTTGCATCATGCACGCTTCTGGCAATGATTTCCCCTGATACGGCCTCGCCCAATGGATTGATCCCATCCCATTTATATCGCGACACGACGCACCTCTTCAAAGCTTGTGATACCCAGCGCTGCTTGAGCTAATCCCGCTTGATGTAAGGTCATCATGCCTTCTTCTTGGGCTTTTTTAGACAGTTGTTGTGGTTGAACCTCTGGGTTCATCATCAAGCGACTGATAGCAGATGTCATCTGCATCACTTCAAAAATGGCCATGCGAGAGCGGTATCCTTGTCCACATTGCGTGCACCCTTGTGCCTGATAAAATTGGGTAGACAGGGCGATATCTTTTGAATAACCTATCGCTAAAAGATCATCGACCGTGTAATCCTGGCGCACAACTTTACAATAAGAACATAATTGTCTTAATAACCGCTGGGAAATAATTAAATTTAAACTGCTGATGATTTGAAAACCAGGCACACCAAGGTGGAGTAGACGCAACAATGTCTCTGCCGCACTATTCGTGTGTAAAGTAGATAATACCAAATGGCCTGTTTGAGATGCTTTGATTGCAATTTCTGCCGTTTCGAGATCACGAATTTCACCCACCATGATCACATCAGGATCTTGGCGTAAAAAGGAACGTAATATTTTGGTAAACGTTAATTCCATTTTATGGTTGACTTGTACTTGATTGATCCCATGGCATCTGATTTCAACCGGATCCTCTACCGTTAGAATATTTTTATCACCATTATTTAAATGATTTAAAGCAGCATACAATGTGGTTGATTTTCCGCTACCCGTTGGACCTGTAACCAAAATCAAGCCCTGAGGTTTTGTGATCGCGTCCAGCACACAGGCTTCATCTCGTGCCGGCAAGGCTAAGTTTTTGATCTGAAGCTGTTCGATGCGATTTGTGTGTAACAACCGTATGACCAATTTTTCCCCATGAATGGTTGGACATGAACTGACGCGACAATCTACAGCCAGGGCTTGATGGTCAAAGGTAAATCTTCCATCTTGAGGAAGACGACGTTCAGCAACGTCCATATTTGCCATAATTTTAATCCGAGCAGCAATCCTCGATGCCAGTTTAGCGTTCGGTGTAGAGATGTTGGTTAAAATCCCATCTTGCCGAAATCTTATTCTATAATCCGCTGCATAGGGTTCAAAGTGAATATCAGAGGCTTTTTGTTCTAGTGCTTGATAGAGCAAACGCTGAACCAGACGCACGACAGGCGCATCCTCTTGTATATGACCTGAACTAAAATCATCCAGTATCGGTTGTGCGATATCAAAGGCATATTCCGTTAACGCGTCTTGGTCAATCTGATTAAAATAGTGGTGTAGATGTTTCGCCAAAAGCGGCGTATCGACAACTCGAACTACAACCTGCATACCAGTGTGAAATTGTATGTCATGTTTTGCACAGAGATTGCTCGGGTCATCCATGGCCACATAAAGTTGTTGCTGAAAACAACCAAGCGGTAAAACATGGTGTTTTTGCAATAAGCTTATGTGCAATGATTTGGGAATACTATCAAATTGAAAGCATTCTCGTGCTGTTTGAGCGCTCAGATCAAGATAACTTAGGTTAAAATGCTCAGCTAAAGTCAGCGCGATGCTTCGCGATGATAAAATACCTAAGGTTGAGAGATAGGACAAAAATCGTTGTCCCTGGGTTGCTGCTGATTGTTGAAGTGACAGGGCTTGCTCTCTAGACAGTAGCTGTTTGTGAACCAATAGCATTGCGATACTTGATATTTCTTCTTCCATGATTTTTATGATCAAAGTCTTCCATGAGGGCATAATAGCTGAATCAAAAAGCTTGGTAAAGACTAAGTTATCGAGAAGTTGATGATAATTTTAGTGACATTTTAATGGGGCGAGTTTCTTTAAAACAACGAAGTGATTTCTACGAAACACAGAATGCGTGGCTTGACGAGATTTAAAATTTGCACAAATGTGTGGCTATCTGCATAGGGTGGAGTTAAACATGTTCAGAAAAATTCGAACCATGTTTTTTGTAAAATTTATACAATAATCTCACGTGTAAAAAGCAATAAGTCTACAAAGTAGTGTATAATTAACCTCCACTTGATTATTGATAAAGAGATTTAATATGGGCGGTCAACCATCTAAGCATAGTGAGCATTCAGGTGATTTGACGCAACCGACGAGTTTATTTGTGAGACAACCTTCCATTAGCATTAAGTCAACAGAGGTTAATGAGAAAGATGCTCTATCTAAATTACCGGACTCTGTCATCGTTTATATTAGCGAATACCTTACACCGGAAGACGAAGCCAGGTTAATCGTCGCTAAACCTGTCATGAATGGTTCAAAGCGAGACGCATTGAGAGCACGAGGGATTAGGCCACCCCTTACTTCTTTTTTTTTTACCCCCCCTCAAAGAACGGCTAATTATTTAGTCTTGACAGGAAGGCCGGCATATTTATTGAAAATGTTACAAAAAGACCCCAGTATTTTTTTTAAGACATATCAGCAAATCACTGACGCAGCAGGACAAACGTTTTATAATGCTTCGCCAGCTGATTTAATATCATTTATCTGTGACGATGATATGCAAATGCAGGTGAATGACTTTGCAGAAGCTCTCCCGTCAGAACAACGCAAAAATTTTTTCAAGCAATGGCAAATTCAGCATGCCTCAAGAGGTCTTGGTGGTGCAGACTTGGTGCTTTTGACAGGAGATAATCCACCTGACTATGCACGCATTGGTGGTGTGACACACACATTCAATGTATACATTGCAACCAAGACCATACAATCGATACTCTTAAAAAATCCAGATGGTGTGATTTGTTGGAGGGATCCTAATAACCAATTACATTGGTATTATGCCAATCATGATAAAGAAACGCTGGAGAAGATTGATATTTGCTTGGAGTCTCAAGCCGCACATCAAGTTGCTTATGAAGCGTTTGTGACTCGTATGCAAAACATGCAACCCTATACTGCAAGACGCTCTAGCAATGAAGAGCATGCACTGATTCAAGCCATCATGCGACATCAAGAATCGAAGCAGCCGATTCATCTGGTTCGACAAGGCATCCACTATCGACAAGATGGCATTGACTTTGTTGATACGCATTATGATTTTAATCGAATCGTCAATGCTTATTTAAAATGCATGAGTTTATATAAAAATGGAAACGATGCAGAGGGCGATAGCGTATGGCGCAGAGAATTGGGCCATGTGCAGCGTGAAGTCATGTGGTTGGTCCAGCGTTATTGCGAAAAAAATCGTTCATTTTGGCCCCTCGCTGATAACTATAAACATACACCGTTTGTGCGAAGCTTTGAGATTTATCATTTTTATACCGATAAACAAGAGCGCATTTTCAATACCAGCACTGGGGCGTTTATTTATGGCTTCGGCTTGGATGATGATGATTCTGGATTCGCAATATATAAGACGAAGCGGATGCTAAGTGCAGTAGCGTGCGCATTTGGGGACGAGTTGTGTGCTGGTTTAGTCGCCATGAATCGGTTTAGTGTAGATGCAACCCAACAGATTGAGTCAATGGCACTAAGTTAAGGGATTTTTAATTCTTTAGTACCATCAAAAAATTTGCGAACGTTCTCTAATGAGGTGCTGTTTATCGTTTTAAGAGAAAGACACGCGTTTAAATTTAATTTTTGTGTCGAATGTTTTATTAAGTTTGGTAATTTTTTATAAATTACCACTTTCTACATCATACGACCCACCAGGATTGTAGGCGTCACAAATAAAATGGCTGAATTAGATAGAACTCTGTATCAGCCATTTTAATTCTTTGTCCCAATCCTATTGGAGTTGATTGATGAGTCGTTTATTCATTTCATAAAAAAGGACTTATTTTGCTTGAGGAATAGAGTAGGTTGTCTGTGAAGCAGTCCATGTTTCATGCTTCAAGCGATATATAATGCTCTGGTGAGTGACTCGGTCTTTTTTTCTAAAACTGTCAGATAAGGTAAATTTTATTGACGTTGGCTGAATCACATATTGATTATAATCTTCATCAAGCTCACTTTTGGGGGCATCAGGATTTCCTTTACGTAGAAGGTGAACCTTACCAGAAACCTCTGCTTGAATCACTTCATGACCAACACGCCAAAAAATTAGAAAACTAACGTTAGGGTTTTTGTTGAATTCGAGTGCTTTATTGGTGTGAGCATGCGTGTGAAAAATAATTCCATCGCGTGTAAATGAGTAGATACGCATCAATCGCTGTTGTGGCTGATGTTCGTGATCAAGTGTTGCTAATACGCCAAAATCTTTTTCCCAGGAGCTGCCAAATTGTTGCCTCAATTGAGAGAAGTATTGTATGGGATCTTTGGGAGGATTTTTGCTAGGCCAATCGATTGATTTAGCATTAACATTTAGAGACAAGAAAAAAAACATCACCGAAAAAAATAATTTCATTGGATATCCTTATGAGTTAAATGAAACGTTTATTTTGCCCTAGCTGGCTAAAACACATTTATAGCCCAAACCAGTTCATATTCATATTTTGGTCAAAGGTCGTTGTGCGAATGCTCAATCAGTGGGTACAGCTTTTCTTACTATAGCTCAGTGAGTTGCTGAATGCAAAATACGGACTACGGACACGCACGCAATTGATGGCGATGGTTATAGCCGAGTTTATATTTAGGGTCTGGAGCTTGATGGCGTGTTTATTTGCGATAATGACGCTTGAATTTTTTGGTATAAATCCAAGCTCGTTACACGTCCGTAACCAGTGCCTGTATTCAACGCTAGTGCTTCGATAGTATTGATGAACTGCAAAAATTATAGATAAATGGATTTACTATTATAACAATGAACGCACCAATCAAGGCTAAATGTGTTTTGAACGAACACGAATGCAAGTATTCAATTAATGGCAAACAAATTTGCATGGAAAAATTTATAAACTAAATTTGACCTGACAGACACTTTTTAAAAACTAGCAGCCCTCAGATCAAGTTTGTACTACTACAAGTGGATGTCTACTTTAAAGTTCTTTTTAAATCGTCAATCATCTCTCGTGTTTCCGTTGTTGTATCACCCAACGGATTACTGATTCGACTTCGATTCTGATTAATTAAAGACGCATTCTTGGTTTCCCATTCCTCAATTTTTTTTAAAATCCCATCTGGAGATTGATTTTCTCCTTCAATAGCTGTTTTTAACTGTTCTAAAGCGACGATTTTTTCTTTAGTTAGCTTACGGTTATAAAAGAAACCAACAACCTGTTTCAATCTAACTATTTTCTCATCAAAATGCTGTTTAAGCTTTTCGATCGTCTCTTCAGGTAACTTAACTGAGTCTAGGTCTTGTCCTAAATTATTAGGGACAATCTGCTTTATTTTAATTGCTTCAGGAATGGCTTTTTTCAGGGTGAAATGATAATCTGCACCATGGTAAGTGACCCCCACCTCCGCCTCAAGGCTATCTTCTGAACCCCTATGATTCCTTGACATAGCGGACTTAAGGGCCTCTTGACTTATTCCGTCTTCAATGCTATAACCAGGTCGCTTTTCCGTTAACGTAACATAGTCGTCAAAAAGCCTCTGATTTTCATCTCGTAATTTCAGTAATGGCTTAATCCATGGTTCCAGACGGTATAATGAGCTACTACGCCCCATCGACTGAAATGCTGCTTGACCAAGACAGTATTTTAAAGAATCAAAAAATTCATTGTTTTTTCTTTCATTTTCTATTTGTGTTTCACTTTTTTGAGACTGTATCTTTTTTATATTTTCTTTTTGAGAATTTATATTTTCATGTAGTTCTTTAGATCGCCCATCTGACAAACTATTTGTATAACAAATTTCCCGAGGATAGATGGTAATCTCTCCGTTATTCCATTGACAAACCCTCACTCCACGAATATAAAGATCAAAACTATCCAAATCTCCATTATCTTGATATTCCTTTGAGCGAATGTAACGTTCATGTTGAAGGGTTAGAATATATTGATTACCCTCTTTCGTGATGGCGCCTAACTGCTCAAGAAATATAATTTGAACCGGATTCAGTCTTTGCCCCAATTTAATTTTAAATTCTTTAGAATCGTTAGAGTTTGGCATAGTAAATCTCCTTAGCAACTCATTATATTATAGATCGAAATAAAAACTTAATGCACATAAATTAACAATTATTATTTTTGGTAACTGCAGCTTGATTTAAGCCTTTGATAAGATAGATCGGCATAGCTTGCGTTTGGTTTTATTAATTCTCACTTTACGCACGAAGCGCGTCAACTGGTCATGTTTTTTAGCTCCTGCATTGCAATCTGATTGGCTCGCACAATCAACTTATATTTGATAGCAAAATGATTTAGTCCTGTTTTAAATTTAAGCATTTCAAGCTTGCAGTACGCAATCATATCAGCGTACACGTGGTTGCATTGAGTTTTTACTTTGTTGGTTGGTGATTTTTCTAAACTAGCATTTTGTTTTATTGATTTATGAAACGCTTCTATTCGCCACCGTTTTTGTTAGACTTCATAAAGACGTTCGGCAGAACAGTGCATGTCATTAGAGACCAGATAGAGTGTACCCATGGTTTCGTTTTCGTTTTTGAAAACCTTTTTGAACCCCAGTTATGGGTTTTAAATAATTAAAATCAGGTAGTTATATAATTATTGAATTGAAAGAAGTAGCTGGCTTAGTTTAGTATCGCAAATTTTCCCGTCGAAAGGA
>VFQP010001417.1_pt1 | contig 32273 bp, 27 predicted proteins | sample 3512351 | NCBI WGS metagenome assembly VFQP01 (sample SAMN10412372, study PRJNA504923) | tailings metagenome | isolation source: Relicate 1 Philex TSF1 revegetated site | place: Philippines: Tuba, Benguet | collected 2017-08-29
ATCGCTGAAACGATAGCCTTCCCTCTTAATTTCTATACAAAGATTCAATTTCCTGAACGCTCATTTCCCTCCGGTCAACAGTCAACAGTCAACAGTCAACGGTCAACGGACAACGGACTAGATCGACATCCTCGTCTTCAACTCCAAATATTTATTGATCGTATTCACCGTAAGGTTTTCGGGAGAAGATAAAACGGAAAGGATGCCATTTTTCTGCAGTTCTTTTACCATCAACCGCTTCTCAAAGGCAAATTTCTCGGCAATGGTTTTGATATAGATATCTTCGAGTGAGTGAGCCTTTTCTTCTGTTACAGCTTTAAGCTCGGTGTTTTCAAAAAACACGACAAGCAAAAGATGATACCGGGAAATCTTTTTAAGTGCCGGCATTTCGCGCTGAAGCGATTCCATTGATTCGAAGTTGGTGAACATCACCAGCAGACTACGGTTGGTGATACGCGTCCGGATCACGGAGAACAGTTTTTCGAAATCAGGTTCGAGATACCGTGTTTGTTGTTTGTATAATGTTTCCAGCACAAGATTCATTTGTGTCGGCTTTTTATCTGCCGCAACAAATGCATCAAGATTTTCAGCGAAGGTGATCAGGCCGGCTTTATCCTGACGAACCAAGGCTACATTGGACAATACAAGTGATGAGTTGATCGCATAATCCAGCAGCGTCATTCCTCCAAACGGCATTTTCATCACCCGCCCTTTATTAATGATACAATATACCTGCTGGCTTCGCTCATCCGTATAATTGTTCACCATCAGCGCTTCCTTTCTGGCCGTTGCCTTCCAGTTAATGGTGCGATAATCATCTCCCCTCACATATTCCTTGATCTGCTCAAATTCCATACTATGCCCGAGTTGACGCATACGCCTTACGCCAACCTCCTGTAAGCGGTTTGCCACTGCGAGCAACTGGTAGCGGCGCATCTGGATGTAAGAAGGATAAACCTTTACTATTTGCGTCGATTCAAAAATATAACGGCGTGTTACCAGTTTGAGCGGCCCACCAGCAAATACGTTGATGTTATGAAAAACATATTCACCTCTCGAAACCGGCTTTAAGGAATAAGTCAACTTTTCTTCACCCTGACTTGCGACTTTGAGTTTTCTGAGCCAATTGCGCTCCTGGAACTGATCAGGCAATTCTTCAATGACCGAAAGCTGTACAGGGAACATATAGGAATTGCGGATCGTCAATACCACCTTGTTCTCATCACCGATACTGAACCTGTCAGACAGGAGGCGATCGGCTTCAATGCCTTTTATCTTACTGTACAGCAATAATGCATCCAGCACAACAGCGATTGCCAGCAGCAACAGAATAACCCATGCTGCCCGGAACAAAACGGGAAAAAAATAGCTGATCACGAACACCACCGAAGAGGTGCCCGCAATATAATAGACCAGGTTCTTAAAATAAAATGACTTCAACAATGGATTCTTTTTAACGTCGTTTATCGTGGCACATCCATGCTCTGAATGATCTGCCTGATCACTTCATCTTCTGTTACACCTTCCATCTCCTTGTCAGGAGCAAGAATGATGCGATGGCGTAAAACAGGAACAACCACATCAAGTATATCTTCCGGCGTAACAAAGTCGCGGCCCTGCATAGCTGCGATTGCTTTCGATGCATTCATGATGGCAAGTGATGCGCGGGGTGATGCTCCGAGATAGATCGACTTATGGTTTCTTGTCTGATGAACAAGTTTTGCAATAAAATGCAGCAATTTCTCCTCCATCAGAATATCCTTGATCTGCTTTCTGATCGCATTGATCTGCTCTCCTGTCAGCACCGGCTGCACCAGCTCATCAATACGGGTATTTCCCAAATGATGAAAGCGGGTCAGGATCTCGATTTCTTCCGATTCATTGGGGTAAGGAACAATGATCTTAAAAAGAAAACGATCGAGCTGTGCTTCAGGCAAACGATACGTACCTTCCTGTTCAACCGGGTTTTGTGTGGCGAGCACCATGAACGGGGTAGCCATTGGATAAGTACGGCCATCCACAGAAGCCTGTCTTTCTTCCATTACTTCCAGCAGCGCAGACTGCGTTTTTGCAGGAGCACGGTTGATCTCATCCACGAGAACGATATTGCTGAATACAGGACCTTTTTTAAAATCAAACGTACCCTCTTTAGGATTAAAGACCGGCGTACCCAAAACATCAGAAGGCATCAGATCCGGAGTAAACTGAATACGCGCGAAGCCCGTATTAAGACTGCGCGCAACAAGTTTTGCTGTCATTGTTTTTGCAACACCCGGAACACCCTCAAGAAGGATATGACCTTCGGCCAGCAAGGCTGCGATGATCAGCTTAACCATTTCGTCCTGACCAACGATGATCTTTTTCAGTTCGCCACGGATAGACATAACTGCCTCATTCAGGGCTGAAAGATCCGTACGCTGTTTAAAAATTTCTTCTTCCATGCTTACGCTGTTTTATAAAACGATTCAAGTTGTTTATGAAATGCGATCAGTTGTTCCGGAGATACTTTCTCCATCTCCGGCAAATAATTAATAAATGCAATAATGCCCTTCAATTCATTTTCAGCAATACCGGTTTTATAACTAAGGTTCTTTACAAATTCATCATCAGGATTTGAAGTGGCCAGCTTGTAACGGGTTCTGACATGCTCCAGGAAATATGCTGACATTTTAAGGCAAAGATTACGGTGATCGCCCTTATCATGATACAGTCTTCCGATCGTTTTCACGAAATCCAGTGAATCGTTTTTCGGCGGATGTATTACTGGTATCGGTCTTTGTTTTCTTCGCATCTCCATCAATATATACACTAACAGGGTGAGCATTGCAACGATCATCGCCCAGCGTAATGAAGTATTAGAGAAAAATACATCCAGCCAGTCCGGATTCTTTTTATTTTCATTATTCTCCCGGCTCTCTCCTTTCAATATATAATACTCATCCCATACCACTTTTTTCACATCCGCAGGGATCACAGAAAGTGTTCTTTCGTAATAATCAATATTCTTCTTATGCAGGAGGAAATAATTTGTAAATGTCATCGGAGCCAGTTGAAGATAAAAATTCCCTTTACCGGCTTTTAAGTGAATAAAATTTGGCTGCCCTGCATCATTATATCCCAATACGGTTGTTGTTAGGCTGTCGTAACTGTGAAACCAGAAATCATATCGCTGTCCCGGGTACAAATATGTGAGCGGCTTTCTTTCGGCCTGAATATCGAGTGAAACAGCCAGGCTATCCGCATCATTCATTTGCCATGCGCCATACATGTCTACAGGATAGTAAGCATCACATTTCAGCATCTTCTCCACATAGTAAGAGATCTTCATCGCACTCACAAAAACATCATTTCCCTGTTTCACAAACTCAAGAAGATTATCCATGTCGCTTTGCTCGGCTTCAAAGAAGGGAGATACAACGAGCAATGCCTGGTGCTTTTCGTATGAAGTCAGTGTTTGCCAATCACCCGGCCTGCTTTTATCTGTACTGATATTTGCCTGCGGGAAAAGATGTTGCAGGTTTTCATACGCGATAAACGTGCCGTACGGGATCTTGTCATTCTTTCGGAATGACAGGCGCCTGTCAAGCTCCTTCATGCCTGGTTGCCTGTTGTCTCCGGAATAGATCAGTAGAATTATCCCGGTGAATACAACGGCTATCAGCAGATATGGAACGATCTTCTTCAATTACTCAGTTTATATTTCTTTCAAACGTTTCAAACTCTTTACGGATCAATTCGAATTTTTCTCTATCAACGGGAAACTGTCCGTACCATGCAAATTCGTAATGCCTTGTCAAGCGGAAGAAATCCTGGTAGTACCTGCTCTTGTACAATTGTATCAGGTAATCCATATTGGTACGATCCTGTTTATATTCGATCAGATTTCTTTCTGACATCCTGCGAAGCAGTTGCAGATAAAGCAGGCGTATGCCAAAATTCAGGTTTCCGGCAGCAACTGCTTTTCCGATTTCCAGCTGATAATTGATCGAAAAGATATCGTCAAAATCAACATCGGAGACCGCTTCTTTGATGGCAGTGGAACTGCGGAACAACCTTACATTGTTATTGGTCAGAAAAATAACGAGAAACGTAACAAACCCTGCAATAACAACTATCCACATGATCGTTTCAAAAGCCGGATGAGCGATCAACGGAGCTCTGTGATCTTTCTCCTGAATTGGTTCCGGTTTATTGAACGAATAGTTCGCATACCAGAAATCTTTGTCGGCAAGCTGCGCTTTTATAACATCGGGGCCAACGCGCCGCAATTGAAATGAATCTTTCGTCCAGTCGATGCGAGAGAGAAATTCGCTTCTTCTTTCCTCTTCAGCAGCAGGTTCATCAGACTCTTCCAACTCGCTATCAGTATATGCAGGCGGCGGGAAGCTGTCTGCATATACTACGACAGCAGAATCCTTTTGCGCTGCGGCAAATACAGGAAAAAGGAAAAGAAGAAAAAGGAGATGATAAAATCTTTTCAAGGGGAATATATTCTGTTTGTTTCGGGGTTTTAGTATTAGATTTCTTCTTCCAATGTATCGAATTTCATTTTTCTGCCGAGCCGTATCGGATAGATCACAAAATACCAGATCACGAACAAGACGGATGCACCGGTTATAATTGATGTAAGAATGGACAGATCATTATAAAGACGGGTAAAAAGACCTTCAAAAAATGCAGCGAGAGCGAATACGGGCATTAATCCGATCATGATCTTTACTCCGTCTTTGGCTCCCTGTTTAAAGGATGTCAGCCGTTTTAACGTGCCTGGGAAAAGATAACTTTTCCCAAGAACGAATCCGCCGCCGGCTGCAATGATGATCGCTGTCAGCTCAAGTGTTCCATGTACAAATACAACAAGGAAAAAATCAACACCGAGTCCGCGTCCTGCAAAAAGCTGATCAAATACACCTACCATTCCTGCATTTTGAGCAAGGAGGTAAGCGCTTGGCACCCCGGCAAAGATCCCTGCTGCAAATATGATCATGGATACTTTTATGTTGTTGATCATTATCATCAGCCAGCTGAGTATCGGGTTCCCTGATTCATAAATTCCGAACGGATTCCCCTTTTCAATGTTCCTGATGGTTGTTTCAACATAATTGTCGCCCAGAAAAGCGCGTGCTACATTTTCATCCTGTTGCGAAGCAAAAAAACCTATAGAAAAAAACACCAGGAATAGGACAAGTGAAAACAACATGGTCCGGTAGTGTTTGCGGATCGTCAGCGGCAGATCATATTTCCAGAAAGTAAGAAGCCTGTTACTTTCTTCTTTTCTATTCCGGTAAATATTAAGATAAATACGTGACGCCTGCGCATTGATGTAACGAGTCACTTTACTGGTCGGATAGAAGGTTTTCGCATAAGCCAGGTCATCTACCAGTTGAGTAAATTCAGTTGCCATTTCATCAGCATCATCTGCTACGAAATGCTGATTCTTCAACCATCGGTCCCGGTTCTTTTTTATGAATAAGGCTTCTCTCAAAAATTATCAGGGTTTGGAGTCGTAAAATACCATTTTTTCGGATAACATGAAATCGAAGGTTCGATGTTTGAGGGTCGGAGGGTCGGATGTCAATGGCCGGGCAAACTTCAAGCTCCAATGCAGACTGTCGACCATCTAACGTTCCTCCATTCCACCATCGAACATCACCATCCTTCCTGTTTCCTACATCTACAAAAAATCCCTACCTTACTTCCTAAAACCTGCCGCTGAAGATGGCCCTGATCAAAGTACCTACGAGTTTTAATATAGATGTTGAATTTGAAATCCCGGAGTTTTACCGGCGTTTGCTTTCTTTGTTGATAGATGTGATTATTGAGATCATTTATTATATACTGGCATTTAGGCTTTTTATATCAATTGCCAGCAACTACAATTGGCGGGATGAAAATGCATATTATGACCTTTCGGCGATCCACATGATGTTGCTGGTGCCTATAATGCTTTATCATGTAATACTTGAAATAACGATGAATGGACAAAGCATCGGAAAAAAGATCATGGGAATGCGGGTAGTAAATGAAAATGGCGGAAGACCAAGTGCCAGCCAGTTTATGATCCGCTGGCTGCTGCGTATTTCCGACACGTGGATACTGGCCTTGCTGTTTGTGGTTCTATCTGCCGGTGCAGGCATCCGTGGGTGGCAAACAGGCTTTCTTATCTTATTGGCCCTGGGTTTCCTGATAACAGATATTGTACTCGTTGCCTCTTCCCAGAAAGGACAACGTATAGGAGATATTCTTGCAAAAACGATCCTGATCCGGACCAGTTCTAAAGCAAGTATTGAAGACACCGTTTTCCAGGAAGTGGAAGAAAGTTATACTCCGTCATTTCCCCAGATCATGCGTTTGAGCGACCGGGATATAAATGCGATCAAAAGCATCCTGGAATCTTCCAAAAAGAAAAATGACTACCTGATGGCTACTTCGGCTTCTGATAAAATAAAAAATCACCTGCAGATACAAACTGATCTTGATCCGCAGGTGTTTCTTGAAATATTGTTGAAAGACTACAATTACCTTTCCGTTAAATAACAGCAGCAGGATTACATTGAGCCGAATCTTGCGCCAACTACCATAAAGATCAGCAGAACAAATACAAATACGATGATCAGGATGATCGAGCATGCCATGAAATAAGCTTTCAGATTATTAAAGCTTGAATTCAATTTTAATTGGTCATGTTCATCCAAAGCTGCTTTTGCCTGAGTGGCAAAGCGGAATAAAAAGTAGTTGATCAGTAAACCGATCGCAATCCCGAAGAATACCGAGAAAGCGGAAGAAGTTCCCATTGCGCGGGTAAATCCCCCAAAGCCTTCAACAGTACTGCTACTGTATTCGTTTTTGGGACGAAGCAGATCAAGTATTTCCAGTACATATCCGATAACGGCCACCACTACGATGACCATGGCCCAACTGGCGATCGAGCGGATATACTGCTTCGCCATGCCATCAATACTCATTTCATTAAAAAGGTCAGAAGAGCTGTTTTCCTGTTCCATGATATAATATTATTGAAAGAAGAAGCCTATTAATTTAAATACAAGACCAAGCAGCGAAAGAACGCCTGCCATTGCAAAATAATTCCTGATGTGCGCGAGACCTGTGTTGAACAACACCGGATCTTTCTGAACCATCGCACGACGGATCGCATTCGCCCCTTTGATCAGAAACATCATCAGGATGACGACGATAGCGATAACGAAGATCATAACAATGCCTATTACCACTTTAAGCATTTGCGTATTGCTTTCGTCATACGTATCAATTTCGCGGAAAGCGGAATCGAGGCCGCCCCAGACTCCAAGCAATATCAGTGTAAACAGACCAAGCGCAGAAAGAACGGAGATCGCCAGAAATTTTGCCCACTTCGACGTTTCATGAAGCTGAACGGAAGTCTGATCATCCACCTGCAGGTCTAATAAGGATTGATTATCCTCCATAGATTAAGTTTTAACTAAGCTAAGAGGAAAATGAGGAAAAAGAGAAAAAAAGAGGGTTTATTATTCCAGGTATTTACAAATGATTTGCACTGGCAGGTTCGTCCACAAAAAAAGAGTATCCTATTCAGAATACTCTTTTACTCTTTTTACTCCTTTCCCTCTTAGCCTAGTAGGCCCGGGCGAAGAGAACGCGTTGTGTTGAGGGTTTGCCGGTAAGAATACAAACGCCTTGTTCCGGCGCATTGTCCAGGGGGATACAGCGGATGGTCGCTTTTGATTTCTCTTTGATCTCTTCTTCTGTTTCGGAAGTGCCATCCCAATGTGCTGAAATAAAACCACCTTTTTCGTCAAGCAGTTTTACAAATTCATCCCAGTTATCAGCTTTTGTGATATGCTCATCACGGAATGTTTTGGCTTTATGGAACATGGAATGCTGGATATCGAGTAACAGTCCGTCAACATACTGGGCGATTCCATCCAGTCCGACCGTTTGTTTTTCTTTGGTGTCACGACGGGCAACTTCTACCACGTTCTTTTCAAGATCACGGGCGCCAAGCGCAAGACGGACAGGAACGCCTTTCATTTCGTATTCAGCGAACTTCCAGCCTGGACGGGCATTGTCGTTATCGTCATACTTCACTCTTAAGCCAAGGTTTTTCAGATTGGCAATGATCTCAGCAGCTTTTGCATCGATCAATTGCTTCTGTTCATCACCCTTGTAGATCGGCACGATCACTACCTGCAACGGAGCAAGCTTTGGAGGAAGGATGAGACCTTCATCATCACTATGCGCCATTACAAGGGCACCGATCAGGCGGGTACTTACCCCCCAGCTAGTTGCCCAAACATAGTCGAGCTGATTCTCTTTATTAGAGAACTTTACATTGAATGCTTTTGCAAAATTCTGTCCCAGGAAGTGCGAGGTGCCTGCCTGTAATGCTTTGCCATCCTGCATCAGCGCTTCGATACAATAGGTATCTTCTGCGCCGGCAAAGCGTTCGTTTGGAGATTTCACGCCTTTGATCACTGGTAATGCCATATAGTTTTCGACGAAATCGGCATACACATGCAGCATTTTTACTGTTTCTTCAATTGCCTCTTCTTTGGTTGCGTGTGCTGTATGTCCTTCCTGCCAGAGGAATTCCGCCGTGCGGAGAAACAGGCGGGTGCGCATTTCCCATCTTACTACGTTCGCCCACTGGTTGATCAGCAAAGGCAGATCGCGGTAAGACTGGATCCAGTCGCGGTATGTATTCCAGATCACCGCCTCACTTGTAGGACGGATCACCAGCTCCTCTTCAAGTTTTGCTTCCGGGTCAACCATGAGCTTGCCTTTTGCGTTGGGGTCGGCTTTCAAACGGTAATGCGTAACAATTGCACACTCTTTTGCAAACCCTTCTGCATTTTTCTCTTCAGCCTCGAAAAGACTTTTGGGAACAAAAAGTGGGAAATAAGCATTGGTATGTCCTGTGTCCTTGAACATTTTATCCAGCACATCCCGCATATTTTCCCAAAGCGAATAACCATACGGTTTGATCACCATGCAACCCCGTACGGCTGAGTGATCGGCAAGACTGCCCTTAATAACCAGGTCATTATACCATTGGGAATAGTCCTGTGCCCTCGAAGTGATTTCTTTACTCATATATCCAGATTATAATATTATCTAATTCTAATTAAGGTTTAATGTCGTTAAAATCTTTAGATTAACCTTAACACCCGACCACATACTATTTGAAACCGGTGAATGTAACTTCGGTAAACAAACGTTTGCGTAAAATTCAAGTCGCACAAAAGTAGTAACTTCGATTTTAACTAATAAACCCTTTGCCATGAGATCTTATATTTTATTCCTGGCCCTGGCAGCACTCTCTCTTGGAAGTTGTACCACAGCCTACAAAACCGGGCAGACTGTAGACGATGTCTATTACTCTCCCACACGTCCTCAGGATGAATATGTAGTTGCGCAACAGCAGGATGACCGTTATTACGGTTCCAGCTCCGACTACTATACAGACAGGTACCTCCGCATGCGTGCAACAAATCCTTATCGTTGGTCTGCATTGGATGATTACTATTTCAATAATCCGTTTGCTTATAATTATTACGGTTCTTATAACAACTGGTACAGCCCGTGGAATGGCTATTGGGGATGGAACAGCTATTATAATCCGTACTATGTAAGCCCGATCTTTATTAAGAATCCAGGAAACTTCAGAACTGTTCCAAGCCGTGCTACTGTATTCAACCCAAGGAGCTATCTGAATACCACACCAATGAATGTTGCAGGATCCAAAAGCGGTAATATGATGAATGGTGCTCCGAGAGGCACAAACATGTCTTACTACAACCCTAGAACAAACAACGGTGGAGGCAGTACGCGTTATAACAACAGCAACTCCCGGACCTATAACGATAACAGTAATTCCAACAGCGGACGTAGCAATAGTTACAGCCAGCCAAGCAATTCAACACCAACGAGGAGTTACACGCCGTCTTCGAGCAGCAGTAATTCATCGTCACGCGGCAGCAGCAGTGGAAGTACAGCTCCTACAAGACCGCCAAGATAAACAGCTTTCCTGTCAGAGTAGTGACTGACTTGTATTCTGACGGGCTAATTTACTGGAGGAGGAATGGAACCTGAGTTTAATTACTTACCCTTCCTCCTTTTTTATATCCTGTTGTACAGGAATTAAGCTATAACTGGATTACTTACTCTATCTCACACGAACGTAAAATATCTGAACATGGATACGCGAATTTTTAATACGCGAATTGCACGAATTGGCCTGATAGCGGGAATTATCGCTTCGGCTAATAGTGCGTTCGCTCAGCTACCTGAAGACGTATTGAAGTATTCCTGGCAGCCGGTCGCTGGAACGGCGAGGATCAATGCGGTAGGCGGAGCTATGGGATCGCTTGGTGGTGATATTACCGCAACATTTGTAAACCCTGCGGGTCTCGCATTTTACAAAACAGGTGATCTTGTGATCAGCCCCGGCTTTAACTTTCAGCGGAATAAAACTGAGTTCCGCGGAACACCTACCAGCAATGTAAAAGATAACGGCTTCAACCTTGGTACATCCGGCTATGTTGCAGGCTGGCCGGGCCGCCGCGGAAAATGGACCAACCAGGCATTCAGCATCGCGGTAGCAAGAACAGCCAATTTCAACAATACTTACTCCTATTCAGGCCAGAACGATTTCAGTTCCGCCGCGGAACAATACGCAGCCCAGGCAGCGTCAAGCGGTGTTTCCCTCGAAGACATGCCGTACAGCAATCGCGTATCATTCGGCACACGTATGGCCGCATGGAACTATCTGATCGATTCCGCATCACTTCCGGGTCATACAGGACAGGACGTAGTGAGCATGTCCATGTGGGATGCTCTGAAAAATGGTGGCGACTATCTCGTGAACCAATCTCAGTGGACAGAAACAAGCGGCGGCATCACAGAGATTGCGCTCGGCTATGCTGCCACCATGAACGATAAATTCTATCTCGGCGGTTCAATCGGGGTTCCGATCGTTAAGTATGAAAAGAATTCACGCTTCCGTGAAGAAGATGCAACAGGAAACAACAATAACAACTTCAATTTTTATGAATTGAATGAAACCTTCAAAACAAAAGGTGTTGGTGTTAACCTGAAACTGGGCATGATCGTAAAACCTGCAGAATTCATCCGCATCGGAGCAGCAGTACATTCTCCAACATGGTATGCACTGGAAGATTCTTACTTTGGAAGAATGTCGGTAAATCTTGATCAGTATCGCACCACACCCGGCACAACAACTGTCACTTCAGATCAACTGTTGAATAATGAAGCGTCTCCGCTGTACAAGTATCAGCTTTCTTCTCCCTGGAGATTCCTGGTGAGCGGTTCGTATGTGTTGAGAGAAGCAGAAGATGTAAGAATGCAGAAAGGCTTTATCACTGCAGATATCGAATACGTAACATACAAATCGAACAAGTTTGCGAATGCCGACGAATACAGCGACAATTCTTATTATGAAGGCGTGAACGAAGTGATGAAAGATTACTACAAGAATGCATTTAATTTCAGGCTGGGCGGCGAGCTGAAATTCACTACGATCATGACCAGGCTGGGATTTTCTTACATGGGCAATCCCTATGCTGATCCGGAACTGAAAGCAAACAAGATGTTCTTAAGCGGCGGTTTGGGATATAGAAACGCCGGTTTCTTTATCGACCTTACTTATACCCGCGCATTAAGAAAAGACATTGATTTCCCTTACAGATTGCCTGACAAGGCAAATACATTTGCTACGATGAGAAATAACGGCAGCAATTTGTTACTGACATTGGGCATTAAGATCTAGCAGATCTTCCTTCGCTACGGCTCCGGCAGACGGAGAAGTAAAAGAGTTAAGGTATTAGAAAGAGGAAAGGGGTAAGTTTCTTACCCCTTTCCTCTTTCTAATACCTTAACTCTTAGTCCATGGAGTCATTATTGTCGCGCTTTTTATTGGAAAGCGAGAAGTCGGACTTACCGAATTTGTAGCTGAAAGAAATGCGGAAGCTACGTACACTCCAGCGGCGATAAGATTCCTGGTAGAATGATTCGGTGTCGTAAATGGTTCCCCAGCGTCTTGTGTTAAAGACATCGTTGATGGAGAAGGTGATTGTTGCTTTGTTATCTTTCAAAAAGTCTTTACGCATGGCATAATCAACGCTGTACTGCGGTCGGCGTTTACCTTGTGGAATTACTTCGGCTGATTCGTACTCTCCGAGCAATTGGAAACCAAGTCCATTAAAGAAAGATGATCTGGTTGTTTCAATCTTGTAGTTGGTGCTGAGTTTTGCTTCCCAGTTAAAGCCTTCATTGCTCAGATCAAGATTATTGACGCGCGCTTTTACTGTCCGGTACTGCAGATTCACTGTTGGTGTGATATCGAAGTTCTTACCGATCTTATGTTGAACGGTGAACTCGGCGCCGTAACGGTTGGTCGTGCCGGCATTGATATATGTGTTAAGGATCGCGTTCGGGTTTACACCGGCATTTTCCAGTTCCTGGTACTGTTGCGTAGTAATGGTGTCGCTGAACTCGGTAATGTCATCCGGATTGTTTCTGAAATAGAGAACGCCCAGAAAATTTCCTGATTTGTAATTGTGACTATAATTCAACTCAAATGAATTCACGAATTCCGGTCTGAGCGCAGGATTTCCCTGACGCAGGTTTGCCGGATCATTGATATCAATGAAAGGATTCAGTTGCCAGAAGTTAGGACGGCGGATCCTTCTCGAATAGTTGAACTGCAACTGGTCATTTTCATTCAATTCATGCGTTACAAACAAACTCGGGAATAATGCATTCCAGATATTCTTGATTTTGGAAGGATATTCATAACCAAACTTGAAAGCACTATCCACCAGCAAACCATTGAATCTGGAGTATTCCGCTCTCAGACCTGCCTGATAAGAGAACTTTCCGATCTTGTTTGAGTAAGTTCCATACAAAGCGTTCACCATTTCCTTGTACTCATAATTATTACTCAGCGGAAGCTTTTGCTGCTGTCCGTTATTGTTTGCAAATGCATCAAACCGGCTGTTGAACAGATTGTGATAACTGCGTACGCCCAATTCGATCTTGCCATTCTCTCCGATCGGATCTGCATAATCAGCCTGAAAGATCACCTGGTCTGAATTGCTTGCACCACGATTATTCACCAATGAAGAGGGACGGTAAACTTGCCCGTCAGGATACGTGAATGCATTCAGGATATCTGAACGATCAGTGCTGCTTCCATAGTTGTAGTTCACATCAACTGTAAGCTCTTTACCTGTTTCAGGGAAATTATGCTTATAATTAAGATTAGTTCCATTACGTTTAAAGGTTGCCTTCCCGTCTGCGGTTCTGCTTCCGTAATATAAAGGATTACGGGCGGCATCAAGGTATTCCTGATCCTGTACTTCGTCATAGCCGAACCGGCCTGTTCCTATCTGTTGTGTAACGCTGATGGTATTGCGGTTATCCAGGAAATAATCGGCACCAACTCTGAGGGAACCAAAACGGCGGATCCTGTCGTTTACTGATTCCTGGTTAAAATAATCATTCACCACACCATTCACTTTATTCTGCCTTTGCGCTTCTCCCCTTGCTTTACCACCTGACTGATTATAACCGCCACTTACAAAGAAGTTGAATTTTCCCTGGCGGACATTCAGGTTCAGGTTGCCATTGGCAATTTTCGGAAGACCAACACCAATGGTTGCAAGACCGTTCAAACCGATACGTTTGTTCTTTTTCAAAACGATATTGATGATACCGCCGGAGCTTGCTGCATCAAACTTTGCAGACGGGTTTGTGATAAGTTCTACCCTTTCGATATTATCCGCAGGGATCTGATCAAGAGATAAGATGGTCGGGCGACCATCAACAAAGATCTGTGGGGAAGAATTACGCAACGTTACATTTCCATCTACGTCCACGGACACAGAAGGAATGTTTTTCATCAGGTCGACCGCCGTACCACCGGTAGCCACCATGCTTTTGGAAGCATTGAAGACTTTCCGGTCGATGCCCATTTCAAGAGCAGGCTTTACAGAAGTAACCACCACATTGCCCAATTGCTTTACTTCTGCTTCGAGTGTGATATTACCCAGATCGTTTCTGAATTTCTTTTGTTCACCCGTTTTTCCAAAATCAGGAGAGACTTCCTGGTCGATCTGCGTATAACCGATCGCAGAGATCGTCAGTTTGAAACTGTTCAAAGATGGCAGGTTATCAAAACTAAAATCGCCGTTAGCGCGGGTAAGCATACCGGTAATCAAACTGTCTTTATTTCCGGCTTCGTTGGCGAATAACTGCACAGACACGGCTTCAACCGGTTTACCGGTATTCTTATCGATCAATTTTCCGTAGATGCGGTTTGAGTTGACTTTGATCACGGAAACATCACCGGGTGGTTGCTGTTCCCGCTCTTCCTGCGCATGTAACCCTGAAAACATTACTATAAACAAACATACGAGATAATACTTCATGACAACGGATTGAGGTGATTGAGTTGGTGGAATTGGAAATTTTCTCTTTGGAGGCAGGTTTCAGGTGTGCAGATGAATTTAAAAGGCAAATGGTTTGATGGGTAGCATGTGTTCTAATCCAATTCTAACACCACGACAAGGCTTCCTGTTTACAGCAGGGTTTGTTCACGGATATACGCAATAATTTCATCAAATTGATGTGGGTTGAACCAGGTGAATGCGGGATCTTTTTTGAACCAGGTCATCTGGCGTTTGGCATAGCGGCGGGAGTTCTGTTTGATCAGCTCGATTGCGCGTTCAAGCGTGATCGTATGATCAAAGCAGGCAAACAGTTCGGCGTATCCAACAGTTTGCAAAGCATTAAGATGCCTGTAGGGTAAAAGGCTGCGTACTTCATCAATCAGCCCTGCTGCGATCATATCGTCTACACGTGTATTGATGCGTTGATAGAGTAAGTCTCTTGGCAATTCCAACCCGATCTTAACTATATTAAAATCCCGCTGTACAGATCTGCCGGTTCTGAAATCGAGCACTGATCTTCCTGTCGCCTCCACTACTTCCAGCGCGCGCATCATGCGTTGCGGGTTTTTCATTTCCCCCTTTTCAAAGAAAGCAGGATCTTTTTCCCTGAGCTGTTCCTGCAACCATTCGATCCCTTTCGTTTCGTATAATGAATTGATGTCAGCACGAATTTCTGCAGGTACAGCCGGCACTTCATCCAGCCCCTCGCAAAATGCTTTTATATACAGACCAGTGCCTCCGGCCACAACAGCCGTATTTTTTACCTGAAAAATGGCGGACACCTTTTGCAAGGCGTATTGCTCAAAACCGGCAGCATTCAATTCTTCAGTAATGCTATGGGATGCAATAAAATCGTGATGGACCTGTCTCAGTTCATCCTCCGAAGGACGGGCAACACCTATCGATAATTCCCGAAAACACTGGCGGCTATCTGCCGAAATAATTGAGGTATTACAGGCAAGTGCGATGTCTATCGCAACGGCGGTTTTACCTACAGCGGTAGGTCCGGCAACAATAATGACTGTTTTGTTATACACGGATTATGCTTCATCTTCTTCACCGCCGGCCTGCGAATCTTCACCCAGGCCCATATCTTCACCGTCTTCATCTTTTTCACCGAAGCCATCGCCAACGGAGCTGAGATCATATTTCTCTTCTACATCAGCAAATTTTTCTCCAAGCAGACCTTTTGTTCCATATTGGCTGGGAGCAATACCTTCTACGCGAACAGTGGAAGGATAACTGATCTTGGGATTTTCTTCTTTGGAGACATTGATCAGCTCAACCAGGAAAGTCCAGTTCTTATTAAAATCATACAGATAAATAAACTTCTGGTTCGGGTCCCTGATCTCGGAGCCGATAGTGGTCTCCCCCATCAACAATGGCGGAGCTTTATATTCTTTGTCATACTTCTCAAGGCTTATCTCCCGGCCACGTTGCCAGTGGTCATTACTCCTGAAGAAAGTTGCTTTATGTTTGCTATCAAATTCGTAAGCCTTCAATATTGTATCGTTCAGCTCACGGAAGGTTTGCGTATGCCGTATTGCAACGTCTCTGTATACGCTTTCATCCTCTTCAAAATAGATCCTGAATTTAAGAATAGCCATAGCACAAATTTATGAATTATCGTCCAGATTCGATGTCCGGTGATCGATGTCCGATGGTCGATGTTCGGGAGAAAATTCAAATATAGGGCAATATGAATATTTCCGATTTGATCAATCCTGGGGAACCGGCCATCGACCGCCCACCATCAAATATCTTTTCTCCCTACGCCACTCCGATCTCCTTCGCTTTCGCTGTCACAAATTCCAGCGCAGCTTCATACGTATTCGGGATCAGGCCGTCGAGGATCGCATCTTTCAGGGCATCTTTAAGGATACCCACGGGCTTGGATGGCGATAATCCGAACAGCTCCATGATCATATCGCCGCTTAAAGGAGGTTGCCAGTTTCTGACATGATCTTTTTCTTCCACTTCACGGCAACGCTGACGCACCAGCTGGAAATTTTCCAGGTATCGTTTTACTTTCTGTTTATTTTTTGATGTAATATCTGCTTCGCAAAGCATCATCAGACCATCAAAATCCTCACCAGAATCAAAAAGGAGCCGCCTGATCGCAGAATCGGTGATATTTTCTTTGGTCAGACTGATCGGCCTGAGATGAAGTTCTACCAGCTTGCGCACCTGGCGCATTTTTTCATGCTGCGGCAATTTCAGTTTGGCAAAGATCTTCGGCACCATACGCCCTCCCACGGCTTCGTGCCCATGAAACGTCCATCCATGCCCTTCTTCAAATTTCTTGGTGGCGGGTTTGGCAATATCATGCAGGATGGCAGCCCATCTCAGCCAGAGATCATTTGTTTTTTCAGAAATATTATCCAACACCTGCAGTGTATGATAGAAATTATCTTTATGGCCATGCCCATCCTTATACTCTGCTCCTGCAAGATCTACCATCGGAGGAAATATGATCTGCAGCAAGCCTGTTTTATATAACAGATCAAAGCCTATCGAAGGTTTAGGGGATAGAATGATCTTGTTCAATTCATCGGTGATCCGTTCCTGTGTGATGATCCCGATCCTTTTTGCGTTACGCGCAATAGACTCCAGTGTTTTCTCTTCGATAACAAACTGCAGTTGAGTTGCGAAGCGGACAGCACGCATCATCCTCAACGGATCATCACTGAATGTCTGGTCTGGCGCAAGCGGGGTTTTGATGAGCTTTTCATCCAGGTGTTGAACACCGCCAAAGGAATCCACCAATCTGCCAAAATCATCTTTGTTCAGACTTATCGCAAGAGCATTGATGGTAAAATCGCGGCGATTCTGGTCATCTTCCAGTGTACCGGGTTCTACTTTCGGATTGCGGGATTCAAATTTGTAACTTTCCTTGCGGGCACCGACAAATTCTACATCAAAGAAATTCTCTTCACCATTCTCTCCCATATTTACCTTGATATGGGCAGTGCCATAAGTTTTGAAAAAATTCACCGATGGAACGGGGTTGAACTGTTTGGCAACCGCATTTGCAAGCGCAATACCATCCCCCACACATACAATATCTGCATCCTTGGTCGGGCGGTCAAGGATCTTATCACGTACATACCCGCCTACCAGGTACGCGGGCACCTGCAGCTGTTCAGCGGCAACTGAGATTTTCTTTAACAGAGAAATTTCCTTATCAGAGAAATGAATTTCCATGAGGTGCAAAGATATCACCTTGCGACTTTTTTTTGTAACGAAATACGGGAATCTGTAATGTCACCTGAACGAGGCACCAGCGCTGTCATAATTACCAGGACAAAAAGCGCTTACCGTGTTAACGCAGTACCTGTTTAATTTTTACAGGTAAGGCGGTAAGACGGTAAGGATGCGTTTGAAAGGGAAGCTGTTTTAGTTAATTGTTCTCTTATCATTTATCCCGCAGTGCTGTCAGGGACGTATTATCACCACTTCACCGTTTTCCCATTTGATGATCGATGATGGGACGGCTGGTGTTTCATCGTCCTGGCGGTATTTCACCACATAGTCGACACCGTTTTTGATCGCCTCAGTAACCTGTCTGAAAAATGGTGCGGAAGGCTCTCCTGAAATATTTGCGGATGTTGACACGATCGGCTTTCTGAATCTCTTCAGCAGGTAGCGGCAGAATGGTTCCTGGCAAAGACGGATGGCGATACTGCCATCCGATCCGATAAGGTTGTCCGCAAGACCGATAGCGCCTTCATAGATAACAGTTGTTGGTTTGGAAGTTTGCTGGAGGTAGTCAAACACAGAGAGGTCTGCGCCTGCAACATACTGCAGCACATCCCGTTCATCAGCGAGCAAAACGATCAATGCTTTTTCATCTGCACGTTGCTTCAGGGCGTATACTTTTCGTACAGCTTCACTATTGGTGGCATCGCAGCCAATTCCCCAGATCGTATCTGTGGGATAAAGAATAAGACCGCCCTCGGAAAGCGTTTTCAAACACTGTTCGATATCCTGTTGAAAATCCATTATAAGCTTTTATAAACGTCCATCACCTTATGTACATAAATCTCCGGTGCAAATTTCTGTGCATGGCTCCAGCCTTTTTCCTGCATGGAGGCAACGAGTGCCGGATCATTATAGATCCTCCGCATCCCTTCTGCGATCTCTTCTGCACTCGCTGGGTTTACATACCAGGCGGCATCACCACCCACTTCAGGCATACAGGAAACATTGGAGGTGATCACTGGCAACCGGCTCCACAATGCCTCCATGATCGGAGCACCAAATCCTTCAAAAAATGACGGATACAGCATTGCTGTAGCCAGCTGATAGATCGCCGGAAGATCTTCCGTCTGCAAAAATGTCCGGTCCGTTTTTGCTTCATCCATCTCAGACAAAAAGATGACCTTTTTTTCAAGATCATTCTGCAGTATAAAATCTTTTACCTTTTTATAGTAAGTGCCGCTGCCTTTCCCAATCACAACAAGCGGAATGTTGATATCATTCCGCAGCAGGAACATAGCCTTGCAAACATTCAGCATGTTCTTGCGTTCATTAACCGTACCCACAGATAAAAAGAATTTTTCCGGAAGATGATATTTCCAGGCGATGCTCTTTTTGTCTGCGGCAGAAACTGTTTGCGCAAAAAGCGGCGAACAACTCTGATAACAAACATCAATCTTTGAAGGAGACACCCCATAATAATCGATAATATCCTGCCGTGTCTGCTCACTGATCGCGATGATCCTGTCAGCATGACTACAGGCATATTTATATTTTGCCGTATAGATCTTTACATCGATCGGATTGTACTGATTGGGATATCGCTCATGGATCAGATCGTGTATGGTGACAATGGATTTTGCTCCGGTCTGATCTATTCCCACCGGTATCTCATGACTAAGTCCATGATACAGGTCGACGCCCAGTTTTTTTACATCTTTTGTAACCCATTTACTTCTCCATGCTGACCGGAACAGCGTCGCGGGAAAACCGGACGGCCCTATCTCCTTCACATTCGGTTGAGGGAAGCTATATTTTGAGGATGGTTTGGGATTAAAAAGAAAATATTCATTATCAGGATAATATTCAGCCAACAAGCTGATCAGCGTGCGGCTGTAATAACCAAGTCCTGTTGTATTGTGGAATGCCCGTTTGGCGTCAAAACCTATCTTCATAGCAACACAAATGTACGCCAATGGCCGCGAATGTACACGAATGCACCCCAATAGGATTGTAACGGTTAAGCAAAGAGTATTCAACTCTGAAATATCGAAAAAAAGCGTCTTTCATTTGCATAGAACCCTTTCCTCGCTAACAGAAACTTTTCAATCTGAAGACTCTATTCGCGAGCATTCGCGGCCATTCGCGCCGCATTCGCGTTTCGCCGCATTCGCGTTTCGCGGCATTCGCGTTTTGTGTACATTCGCGTAAAATTGGATTTATATGAAAGAACTCATACAGGAAGCCTGGAATAACCGGGAATTACTCAAGGAAAATAAGTATAGCGAAGCGATCCATTCTTTTATTGAAGATCTGGATAAGGGCCGTCATCGTGTGGCTACTCCTACCGAAAATGGTTGGGAGATCAATGAATGGGTTAAGCAGGGGATACTGATGTATTTTGGTATTCAGCCGATGCAGACCTGGGATATCGGACCTTTTGAGTTTTATGATAAGATGTTGCTGAAAAAAGGATATAAGGAATTGGGCGTACGGGCAGTGCCGCATGCGCTGGCAAGATATGGCGCTTATGTGGCTCCGGGAGTAGTGCTGATGCCTTCTTATGTGAATATTGGTGCGTATGTGGATCAGGGCACGATGGTGGATACGTGGGCGACTGTAGGTAGTTGCGCACAGATCGGGAAGAATGTGCATCTCAGCGGTGGCGTTGGTATCGGCGGTGTGCTGGAACCATTACAGGCATCTCCCGTGATCATCGAAGATGGTTGCTTCCTGGGCAGCCGTAGCATTGTGGTGGAAGGTGTGATCGTGGAAAAAGAAGCAGTACTGGGTGCAAACGTTGTGCTTACTCAATCAACAAAGATCATTGACGTGAGTGGCGACACGCCGAAAGAATACAAGGGTCGCGTTCCTGCAAGAAGCGTGGTGATCCCGGGCAGCTATGCAAAAAAATTCCCTGCCGGCGAATATCATGTGAACTGCGCGCTGATCATTGGTCAGCGTAAACCAAGCACCGATCTGAAAACAAGTTTGAACGACGCGCTGCGTGATTTCAATGTAAGCGTTTAGCAAAGTCAAAATTAAAAAGTAAAAAGTAAAAAAGCTTCAGTCGAATAGTTATTCCTCAACTGAAGCTTTTTTAATTTTTACTTTTTAATTTATACCTGCGAGCTGAACTTCTCAATCACATTGGTCAGCGTATGCTTATCCAGCATTCCGGAATGCCGCCATTTCACTGCTCCATGCTGAAAGATGATAAAAGTAGGAACAGCCTGCACCTGATAAGCCTGGGCTGCAGACTGACTTTTATCTATATCGACTTTTATCACACGTGCTTTGCCCTGAACATTTCGCGCCACTTCTGTTACAACCGGGCTCATAGCTTTGCATGGGCCGCACCATTCCGCATAGAAATCGACCAGCACTGGTTTGTCTGACTGAATTATATCTTTAAATGTTTCCATATTGTTCCTATTTTCTTTTTCCCTAATAAGCGGAAGATAAAATATTCACTTTGAATGCTGCGAGCTCCGGATTAGGAGAACTCATCTGTATGATGATCATCCGCATACCAAGAGCGGATACAAGCCAGTATGTTTATAGAAGTCCACTCCTACTTACACAGACTTTCTTAAAATGATTACCGCATTGCATCCTGGCAGAACTGATGACCGCCATTGCTTTTGACAGCGCCTTTTTCGAGCGCTGATTCGTTTGCCAAACCAAGACCGAGCAGTCTGCATGCATAATAGGAAAGTTGCTTTTCTCTAAGCCGTACTTCCAAGCGTTGGAGAAAAAGTTTCACTGGCATTGAATGCAGAGCTATACCGGACAAGTGCTGACCTCATGTAGCTGGTTTAATAACCTTACCACATCATATTTCAGGCCATACTGGCCGTTTACTTGTTCATGGATTGCTGTAGTTGTCTGAACTGCTCCTGTTGCGCAGGGGTAAGATTTTCAGGGATCGCCACCTGTATATTCAGCAAAAGATCGCCAAAAGTGCCGGCATGATTATAAACGGGCATTCCTTTTCCTTTGATACGCAACACCTTACCATTCTGAACACCAGCAGGTATCTTTAGTTTTAATGTTCCTCCAAGTGAGTTAACCTGCACATCTCCTCCAAGAACAGCGGTAAACAGATCGACCGGCAGGGTTTGCCGGATATCATTCCCCGTGCGTTCATAAACTGCGTGAGGGGTTACCTGTATCACCAGGTAAAGATCACCGGCTTTGCCATTTTTGGCACCCGGGTTGCCTTTGCCGGCGAGCTTTATCTCCAGCCCATCGTAAGCACCTGGCTTTAGCTGAATGCGAATTTTCTCTCCGTTTATCTCAAATACTTTGGCATTTCCATGAAAGGCATCTTCAAGCGAAATGGCAATGCTGCCCCGGATATCACGGGCTTTTGAACGCCCGCCACGATTTGCCTGACCGCCGAAAAAACTGCCAAAAAGGTCAGAATAATCGTCACCTCCGCCACCGAAATAGTCAGATGTATCTCCGTCAAAATTGTAATGCTTTCTCCCCGATGAGCCGCCACCCTGGTAATAATTACCAAAACCACCTGGCTGCTCCTCTCCCACGCGGTTCCAGTTTTCGCCAAACCGGTCATACTTCTTGCGCTTCTCCGGATCACTCAATACCTCATAGGCGTCGTTGATCTCCTTGAACTTCTCTTCCGCCTCCTTATTCCCTGGATTTTTGTCGGGATGATATTTCACCGCCAGCTTCCTGTACGCCTTTTTCATTTCATCGGCTGAAGCGGTTTTCGCTACGCCCAGTATCGTATAAAAATCTCTGGCCATGCCTTTAGTTTTCAAGAGTTGTACCAAACAGGGGAGCCTGCAAAAATGGCGGACGATAGACCAAGGACCGCGGACCATGGACCATAGACCATAGACCACGGACCGCAGACGGTCGTTTTTATTTCGTCATTGCTTTAATCATCGTGCAGTTCATCGTTTCAAGTTATGGTCAGGCTCATCGAACACCTGTATCGTCTTCGGAGCATAGCCGTCAGGCTATGCCTGTTTTTCAGCGGTGAGCATCCATACTTGAGGGTGGACGGTAGGCTAAGCCGGGAGAAGGGTTATAAATGGCTGGAGTTTGGTAATTTCTCCCCGGATTCTCCTCTTTGCCTCCTCTTTGCCTCCTCGAAACCTCCTCGAAACGTCCTCGGGATCCGGGAAAGCAACGAGACGGATCTGAAGAGCCAATAAGGAAGCAATAACGCCACAAAGGACGGTAGCTGCACTGTGTATCAGTGTGCAAACCAGTTCAAAGCCGTCAGGCTAAGAAAAATGCTGGTGGAGTGCTGATTTTTGACCGGCGTATGCGGACCTAGGCGGACGCGGCGAAAACAGCCACTGAAATATCTTACTTCGCTGCATCCGCCGCATTCCTTATCCGTGCGTCTGAGATCAGCGATTTATTGGAAACGTTTTAACCTGATGGCAATGGTCTGTCGTCCCCGCCCAAAACTCCTCTCCATTCCCTATTTTCACACCATGAACACAGAACAACTTTTCATCCGGGAGGGTGGCAGTTTTTGCATTCCTTACAGCAGCTTTCAGGAAAAACTATCGCGTATCAGGGCATTTATTTTTGACTGGGATGGCGTGTTTAATGACGGCACAAAAGACCACCAGGGCAGCAGCAGTTTTAACGAAGTGGATTCCATGGGAACAAACCTGTTACGGTTCAGCCACTGGTTAAGAAATGGACAACTTCCTGTAATGGCCGTCATGTCGGGCGAAAAAAATCAGCTGTCATTTAACTATACCAACCGGGAACATTTTCACAACGGATATTTCAAAATGCTGCACAAAGCACTGGCGCTTGAACATTTTACCAAAACACATTCGCTAAAACCGGAAGAGGTTGCATTCATGTTTGATGATGCACTGGATCTTGGACTGGCAGCCAATGCAGGTCTTCGGATCATGGTTAGACGATCAGGCAATCCATTATTCAGAAAATATGTGGCAGACAGAAACCTGGCTGATTACATCACCAGCGGAACACCTTATGCTGTAAGAGAAGCCTGCGAACTGATGATGGGTACGCTGGGAAATTTTGAACAGGCGGTTGAGCTCCGCGCCGGCTTTTCTGAAACCTATCAACAATATCTGAAACAACGTCAATCGATCGCACCCTCATATTTTACACTGGAAGGATCAAATATTGTATCAAAAGAGATATAAACTATGATAAAGAAACTTTTCCTTGCTGCAGGGATGTTGACCACTCTTTCCGGTTTCTCGCAGGACAGTCTGAAGGTCGTGCGGATCGATTCTCTTGTAAATTACTATAACAACGCTGGTTTTAAAGCGGAAAGGGACTCTGTTATTAATACCATGCCGGAGCTTAAAATTTCGTCCAGAACTTATCTCACTGTTCTGATCCATGATGGTGCTGTAAAAAAATATGAGAACCGGCCCACATTCATCAGAGATAATAATGGCATTCCGGATACAGCAACCGGATACAATATCTTTTATTTTGACAATAACAAACTCATCAAAGTAGAAGAAGGAATGCACGACTCTAAACCAAAATTTTAGCCTGGAATGGTATTTTGAAAATGATGTTGAGATCTTCTGTAAAACGATCCCCGAAAAAGAGGGGGCGATGGATAAACTGCAGGAACGCGGACCGCTTCTTGTCCAAATGGCCAATGCCATGCTGAAAACAATGGAGCCCGTGATCCGGAAATAAATTGCACCGATTCCTTCAACTCAGATAGTGGCAAATCAAAAATATCAGTTGCTCTGTGAACAGCATTCGTTTTGATTCTGCCAGCCAGGATCAAAAAAAATGGTAAGGATCCCGGCCGTTGAGCCGGATTCTCTAACGGAGAAGTAAACATGCCATATGATTATATCGTGATCTATAAAGATTATATCTGTCGTCTTTAACCGCCCTCGCAGCACTCCCATTCAACACTTTAATGCTCCAAAAGCAGCCACCCAGGCTTCGCCAGCATGCCTCAATTCCCTGTAGATGGCCAGCTACAAAGTATTAATGCATAATCTACCCGATTATGAAAGTTTGCACTACGCGTACGCCGTTTTATACAGTATATGTTTGAATGATAAACCTTTCGTACGTAAAGTCAAACTATAAACTAACCATGAAAAATCTCAACCGCGTCGCAGCCGGCTTTTGCCTGTTGTTGATCAACTCTGCTGTGTCGGCACAATCACCTGGCTTGATTGTAAGACCTGCCGGTGGAAATGGTATTACTGCGCTTAACCCTGACGGCAATGCATACAGTTCCGCGAGTACTGCGGGTTTTCTCCTCAACGATATACTCGAAAGCAAGATCCCTTTCAAAGTTGTTCCACCTGCTATCAGTGAGCCAACGGGCGACCTCGCCACCGGCCCAAGCGGAGGCTTTACTGATATCGTTCAATATGTCGATGGAAGCGGCTTCTACTTGTTTAAGGATGCAACCAATATATTCTTCCGCCTTCGCATAGGCAATATCATCAATGGTTCAAAAGCATACAGTGTGCTTATAGATACAGACGCAAAAATGGGATCTTCCGACCCCAACTATGTTGCACCTTCCGGCAACGGCCCCGGCAATCCCGGCTTTGAATATGAAGTTGTATTGCAAACAAATTTCCAGGTTGCAGTTTATAATATTGATGGTACAGCAACACCGGGAGTTCCTGTTGCCACATACCCGCTGCCGACTCATTCACAGATCTCGGTTGCGCTATCAACAGATGGCAACAATCCTGATTATTTTTATGATTGGTATGTTCCAGTGACAGCGATTGGCAGCCCTTTATCTGTAAGATTTGCAGTAACGACGGTTACTTCACCCAATTCGGCCTTACAGGGAACCCGCTCAGACATATACGGAGTAAATGATGCATCATACGCAAGCACTGCGGCCGCATGGTCCATGGTTGCACAGGCTCAACCCGAGATCAACCTTTCTACTTTCACCGGCGTGAATGCAACCTGCACTTCAGCACCAATGCTTACGGGAAGTATTGCCACAGGCACTTCAGTAAGTGTTTCCGGTAGCTGGACAAGACTCGAAAGCACCAAACCTTCCACCGCAACGGTCACACTTTATAAAAACGGATCACCATCAGGAACAACAGTTGTTACTACCGGCAATACCTGGAGTATTATCGTTCCGACCATCGCCAATGGCGATGTATTTTATGCAAAAGCCCAGGCTACCGGCGAATCACAATGTCTTCAATCAAATCAGCTGACAGCGTCTTCCTGTCTTACACTTCCGGCAACGCCGGTATTGAGTTGCGCCTCACTGAAAGGAATATCGGGCTCTATGCCCGCAGGAGCTACGGTAGCAGTGTATGCCGTTCCAACCACAACAGCTTCACCCTTTTCAAACCAGTTAAGCTCGATATCCAATCTTACTTATCCCGGCGGTGGATTTGCCTTTTATACCAATGGTTGTTCTGGTGGCACTAATAACGTTGTCGCTGGTTCTTATATGGTCGTATCCCAAAACAGTGGTTGTATTTCTGCTCCTGTTTTTGTTTGTATCAGCTCGGGAAGCAGCGGTATTCCACCTGCTGTTGCCACCAATTCGCTTGCTGTTTCAAGCGCGTTGACTCCATCCAGTACAACGGTGAATGGTACAGGCGCAACAACCGGCGATATCCTCCGCCTGTTCATCAATGGCACCTACCACTCTTCTATTACTGCTACTGGTTCAGCATTCAATTTCACCGGCGTATCATTTAAGACCGGCGATCAGATAAAAATATATTCACAAACCGGAAGCGGGTGTATTACACAATCAAACGCATTTGGCATTAGTTGCTATGTTGATCCCCCTGCAATAAAACTCAACAGCTCAGGCAATTTGCTTACTGGCCAAACAATGATCAGCGGAATTGCTTCTCCTGGAGCCTCTGTTCAGTTATATAAAGGAATATTCCCTTCAGGAGCAACGGTAGGTTCTTTAGTAACAGCAGGTTCCGGCGGATCATGGTCGGCAACAGTACCGGCGCTGGCCGCTGCCGAAACGTATTACGCAATACAAACTTCAGCGGGTTGTACAAGTGCTGCATCATCTGCAGCAACTGTGCTCACGCCGTCTGTATGTCCTGCCATCAGCGGCACTTATTCGGATGTCAGCGCTGGTGTTTCGGGAACAATGCCTTCATCATTTACAGGAACCATTCGTCTTTATCTTGATGATGCATTGATCGGCTCACAATCAATCACGGGTGCTACCTCATGGAACATTGCAGTTCCAGCTAACACGCTTTATTACAACGGTATTCTCAAAGCAACAGCACAAGCTGCTGGCGCAACGGAAAGCAATGGTTGCTCTACAAGCACGGTGAGTTGTACATCTCCCGCTATACCAACTGTAACGCCTGTATCAGCAAGCATTGTTCCAGGTGGCTCTGTCACTTACAGCGTCAGTAACGTAACCGCAGGCGCCTGGTATTCGGTGTCTGATAACAGTGGGGTCAGTTATGCGCTATCGTTGCTGAATACCGGGAGTTCTTCATTTAACCTTCCCACAAAAAGCTTCGCCAGTTCCGGAATTTATAATCTTAAGATATCGGCCGACGGCCTGACGGGATGTCCGGCAAGCTCAAGATCAGTATCGGTGAATGTAAATCTCGTACTGCCATTAACTTTACTTGATTTCTCCGGCAGATATCAGAATAAATCTTCTCAATTCAACTGGATCACTTCCGGCGAAGAAAATATGAGTCATTTTGAATTGGAAAGAAAAGATAACAATACGAATGAGTACACCAAAGTGTCGACCATTCCGTTTACAGATAACAACTCAGGCAGAAATACATTCTCTTATACCTTACGGGGCGAACTTACCGGGGCAACAAATTTCCGGCTGAAGATCGTTGACAAAAACGGTGCTTTGCAATACAGCAAATCGGTTCAGCTTGAACCAGAGAAGCAGGAACAGGGCGTCTCTTCTATCACTCCAAACCCGTTCTCTGATCAATTGATCGTTGCTTACACAGCAAAAACAAGCGGCGCAGTTAACTGCACGCTGACCAACACTTCGGGGTCAATGATCACATCATCAAGATATGAAACCGCAAAGGGTTCCAATCTGATCCGTTTACAACAGCTTTCGCAATTGCCAGCGGGAACATACTTCCTCACAGTACAGGATGTGCAGACAAGCGTGAAGACGGTGCATCGGGTTCAAAAGGCCCGCTGATAAAGGATCAATAAATACATTTGAAAAACCAGCTAAAAAAGAGAAGCCTTCCCTCATACGGCAGGCTTCTCTTTTTTAAGATGAGATCGCGCGTTGGGAATACGGGGGCTTACAGCAGTGATTGCGAAACCCTCACACTTAAAACAATTTTCTGGTCAAAACAGAAAGCTCATCAGGATTTCGGCAAAGAAAGTATTGCTATTGGTAAATAAACTGTTAGGCTTCATTTAATGTCTTGCCTACTTTTAGCAGCAATTGACTGCCTTGTAAAACAGCCGACTGCCAACCATGCCATACCGCCCAAACCTGATCTTGCCGATATTCCTGCTTTGCAGTACTTTAATTTCAGCTCAGCATTCATCGAGGCAAAAATGGCTCATGGATTTTGACTGGAAATTCTCTTTTGGCCACCCTTATGACCATAATAAAGATTTTAATACAAATACCAGCTACTTTTCCTATCTCGCCAAAGCGGGCTATGGCGACGGCGCGTCCAAGCCCAACTTTGATGACCGGGCATGGAGAAATGTCAACTTGCCACATGACTGGGCCGTAGAACAGGATTTTGATGAAAAAGCAAGCTTTAGCCATGGGTTCAAAGCCATCGGCCGCAATTTTCCTGAACGGACGATCGGCTGGTACCGCAAGTCGTTTTTCATACCGCATACAGATTCTTCCAACAGGATCAAACTGGTTTTTGATGGCGTGTTCCGGCATTCTACCGTTTGGGTGAACGGTCACTATCTCGGTACAACGGAAAGCGGCTATACGGGATTTACTTATGATATCAGCGAGGTGTTGAACTATGGCGACAGCAATGTCGTTGCCGTACGTACGGATGCCGGCATGGAAGAAGGATGGTTCTATGAAGGCGCAGGCATTTATCGCCATGTATGGCTTACGAAGACCTCTCCCATCCATATTCCGGAAAACGGAACATGGGTGCGCTCCACCATCCGTAATAATGAAGCAGATGTTTTTGTTGAATCAATTGTCAGAAATGAATCGTTGACAACAACAGCTACCGAAATATTTCAATTTATCCGTAATACAAAAGGCGATACCGTCGCCGTATCGGCAAAGCAACAAATAACCATCAGGCCTTTCCAGCAACAAACAACCTATCATAAATTCACGATAGAGCAACCATTACTTTGGAGCGTAGACTCTCCGCATCTCTATCAGTTGGTATCTGTTGTATTGCAGGGCGGCAAACCTGCTGATAGCTATGAAACAAAGTTTGGCATACGGGATATCCTCTTTGATGCAAAGAAGGGTTTTCTCCTGAATGGAACACCAGTAAAACTCAAAGGCACCAACAATCACCAGGATCATGCAGGCGTTGGTACTGCAATACCAGATGAGTTACAATACTGGCGCATCCGGCAATTAAAAGAAATGGGATCGAATGCATACCGTTGCTCTCATCATCCCCCAACACCGGAATTGCTTAATGCCTGCGACGAACTGGGTATGCTGGTGATTGATGAAAACAGGTTGATGCAAACAACAGCACAGGGACAGGACGAGATCAGGAAGATGATCCTTCGGGATCGTAATCATCCGTCTGTTATCAGCTGGTCAATCGGTAATGAAGAATGGGCAATTGAAAACAATAAAACAGGTGAGCGTATCGCGCTCAACCTGCAGGAATTTGTAAAAAGTATTGACTCCACAAGACCTGTTACAGCAGGTATCAGCGGCGGTTTCAGAAGCGGCATTTCTTCCGTACTGGAGGTTATGGGCTATAATTACATGGGAAACGGGGATATCGATGCACATGCAAAAGCATTTCCGGATCAACCTGGAATGGGAACAGAAGAAGGTTCGACTTTTACAACACGTGGTGTGTATGCTGAAGATAAAAACAATCATTACCAACCCGCTTACGACCGTAAACCAAGACCCGGTTTTTACAGCATAGAAGAAGGCTGGCAGTTTTATGCAAACCGGCCAAACCTCGCCGGAATGTTCATATGGACCGGATTTGACTATCGCGGCGAACCAACGCCATATGGATTTCCATCCGTCAATTCATATTTCGGAATGATGGACCTCTGTGGTTTCGCGAAAGACAACGTTTATTACCTGCGCTCATGGTGGAGCCAGCAGCCCGTGTTACATATACTTCCACACTGGAACTGGCAGGGCCGTGAAGGAGAAGACATAAACGTGGTAGTATACAGCAATGCAGATGAAGTAGAACTGGCATTGAACGGCAAAAAGCTTGGAAGAAAAAAAATGCCTGTCAACGGACATCTTGAATGGACAGTAAAATATTCACCAGGCACACTGGAAGCAACAGCTTATCGAAATGGACGAAAAATGCTTATAGAAAAAGTAAGTACAACAACAAAGCCATACAAAGTTCAGCTCACCGCACATAAGAATACGATCAACGCTGACGGTGAAGATCTGCTGATCATCACAGCGTCAGCTGTGGATGAAAAAGGAAGATTGGTACCTGTTGCGAACAATGAGATCACCTTTGAACTAACAGGAGCTGCAAGCATCATCGGTACAGGTAATGGCAATCCAACATCACTGGAAAAAGAACAATTCATAGAGAAGACAGAAACCGCGTCCATCGATCTTGTAGCAGAAAAACCATTGAATGATACAAGTATGATCGCATCGTTGCTTTCTGCGTCAACAAACGGTGACTGGCTGCCTGCGTTCAAACAGAGAGACTATAATAATCTAGCGCCACTATACCTGCATCGCGGAAGTTTTGATCTCACAGCAACAGCAGAAAATGTTCAGCGAACATTATTTTACAAATGCATTGGAAGAAATCAAACGATCTATATCAACGGAAAATTGATTGCGCGTGATCTTCCGCTTAATAAAAGTGGTTATATCTTCCATCTTGATCCGGCAATCATACATCCCGGTGAGAACAGGATAGACATTTTAGCAACTCCCATCCCAAAGAAAAATTCCTGGGACGAGGTGAATACAGATGCCGGACTGATCCGCCTTCTTACACCCGCATCTCCATGGAAAAGAAAGCTATTCAACGGTTTAGCACAAATTATTTTACGTAGCGACAGAGCTGCCGGCCAGATCCGGTTAACGGCCGCATCTGAGGGTCTTCAGCCTGCCGTCTTAACCGTTGTATCTTCTGAAGATAAAATCAAACGGTACCTGCATTAGGTCAACATGATATATATAGAAACATATACTATCCTTTTTATATAAGAATGAGCCGAAATTGCAGATCAGGAGGATACAAACTGTTAGCAACTATCTATTATTCAATCAAAGATCAACTTAGTTTGGCACGAATCTCTCTATAAGCAATAACAACCTTACCTTTGCAACCCGAAAACGAGAGATTCATGGCATTTATTCCTAATATTCATTTTTCCATTTTGGTTAAGATCGAAGGTCGTTTAAGAGAGTTTAACTTCCGTAAACGAGGCGAAGATGTTTACGATGCAGATACTTCTGATGACAGAGGTAACCGCTGGCAGTTTAAATGGAAGAAGGAAGGCGAAAACTGGGATATTATCAGCCTCAGCCCGACACTCCCAACCTGGATCGCCGGCAGCCGCCCAATAATTGAACAATCTTTCAATCAACATCTGCAAAGCAACTGATCTGAACCATTGCGATTGAACAGTCGCATAATTAATCAGTGTTTACTTATGTATAAATTTTAGCTCCCGGTTCACGTGACTAAAATTTATACAAGATGCTTTCTGTCAAACGGCGGAAACTCCTTCAGTTTGCGTTGTCAGCTTTCTTGTCACGAACAGAGCTGATTAATAACAGTTGTCCCCCGGATAATCCATACAGCGGATCAACTAATCCTGAAACTGTATTTGTTCAGGTGGGTGCCGTATTTCAACTGGGAAACTACAGGAAACAATAGCTGATATGATATTGTTCTCTGATGATATCAACGATTCCGCAGGCATGTCGCAACGATCTTTCCTTTTACTATCAGATCTCACTATCCCAATTCAGATTTTCGCCGGCAAACCGGCATATAAAATCATATGACGTCTATCGCCGTTAAATAAAGAGATAGAACTTTTCCGGATCAAGATCAAAAGTTGGGGGAAGTGACTGAATGGTCGGGCTTTTATCATTTTGTCTGCGATAAAGTCCCGCGAGCCGCCCATGAATCGCCTGACCGTTTTATTCTATCAGTAATAATTTTGCTTTAACGTAATCTAACCTTTGTAACAACCTCACCATTTCACCATCTTCTGCCGCAGATTGTTTATCGCTGATCCGCTGCTGTTCTCCGGGAAGTAAGATGGACTGTTTTTGCAACAGCTTTTCCTGATGTTTTTCAGGAATCTTCACTGTTATTTTCACCGGAGAAAGGGTGATCTTCCCTTGTTTTAAGCTACTGTCCGGGGCGATCTTTACACCGAAGAATTCTTAATGTTCACCGTCATTTTCAGGACTGGTGGAGGAGGTCAGTCCTG
>VFQP010001418.1_pt1 | contig 32246 bp, 27 predicted proteins | sample 3512351 | NCBI WGS metagenome assembly VFQP01 (sample SAMN10412372, study PRJNA504923) | tailings metagenome | isolation source: Relicate 1 Philex TSF1 revegetated site | place: Philippines: Tuba, Benguet | collected 2017-08-29
CTTGCCATGCCGTCGCGAGACTGGCGGTCGGCCGCCGCCTACGCAGAGCTGGAGAACGCCTCGGCGCGCGATCTCGCCTGGGAGTTCCTCCGGCGCAACCCGCGCTACGTGCGCGACTGGGAACAGCTCGACGACACGCGGCCCGACGACGCGGCCGATGCCGTCGTCGAGCGCTGGGGGTTGCGATTTCCCGGCCGACCCGGCGCTCGATGCGCGCGCGGCGGCCGTCGTCTGGATGCCGGCGCTCTGCACCGCCACCGTGGCGCTGTCGGCCTTGCCGCCGTCATTCTCGCCACGCTCTCCGGCTGCCCTGCCGCCTGTGAGCTCGCCGCGCCAGGCGAGTGACGGGCTGCATGGCGTCGTTGGGACGCAGTCGCTACCGATCTGGTTGATCAGGGCTTCGACGCCGGACGCGCCGCTCGGCGTCCTCATCCCGCTCGATGGCCTGACGCCCAGGAGGATGGCTGCCGCCCTGCGCCTCTGGCAAGCGTTGCATGGCCGTCCCGGACGAGAGCGCGGCATCACGCGTGACCAGCTGGGGCAGTTGATCCTCCGGCTTCGCGCGCTGGATGGACAAGCCGACGGCGCAGCCCTCCGCGACCTAGCGCGCGGCTTGTTCGGAGCCGATCACGTCCCCGACGGCCCTGCCTGGAAAACCCACGACCTGCGCAGCCGCACGCTACGCCTCCTCGCCACCGCCCGCGCGATCCGTGACGGCGGATACCGGAAACTTCTGACAGCCGGCCCCAGCGTTCGCCTGTGATCGAGGGGGGGGGCCGCTTTCGGCTGCGCAGTCTTCGGACTCCCCCGCCACGACGCCGCTTCGCCAGCCTCCGACCTGACCGCCGCGCCTGATGCGCGGCATCCGACAGCATCACCGGAGGCTCCCGATGCCCGACCCGAATGCCGGCCTGCCGCCGCGTTATCTCCGCACGCCCGAGGCCGCCCGCTTTCTCGGCCTGTCCGGTCGCACCCTCAAAAAACACCGCACCTACGGCACCGGCCCACGCTACTCGAAGCTTGGCGGCCGCGTCGTCTACGCCATCACCGACCTCCAGGCCTGGGTCAACCGCGGCACCAAGGCATCGACCAGCGACGACACCGGCGAGACAGTGCTACCCGCCAAGCGTCATGCCGCCATCTCGCCGGCCTATGCCGGCGCGACACGGCGCTGAGTGCTCGCCGCCGATGCGCCGCGATACCTCGCCCAGCGAAAGACTACGGCTCAGCCCGTTTGACGCCCTGCCGGACGACGGGCCACCACGTCGCGACCAGCGCGAACTGATGGAGCGGCCGTTCTTCTCACTGGCCAAGAGCCGCCGAATCGCGCCGATCCTCTACCGCTCCGGCGACGTCGAGGTGCATGTCCACGCCGTCCCCGAGCACGGCATGGCCACCATCTGGGACGCCGACCTTCTGATCTGGGCCGGCTCGCAGATCGTCGAGGCCGCCGACCGAGGGCTCGCAGCCTCCCGGTTCATGCGCTTCGCGCCGCACCAGCTGCTGACCGCCATCGGGCGCGGCACCGGCCAGCACCAGTACCTGCTGCTAAAGGCCGCCTTGGGTCGGCTCCAGTCCACCGTCATCCGCACCACGATCCGCCACGGTGCGCACTGGCGGCACCAGCAATTCTCCTGGGTCAACGAGTGGGAGGAGCGGGTCACCGCCTCCGGCCGCGCCGACGGCATGGAGTTCGTGCTGCCGGACTGGTTCTACCGCGGTGTCCTCGATCGTCAGCTCCTGCTGACCATCGATCCGGCCTATTTCCGCCTCTCGGGCGGGATTGAGCGCTGGCTCTACCGCGTCGCGCGCAAGCACGCCGGGCATCAGCCGTCCGGCTGGGCGTTTGAATTCCGGCACCTGCACGCCAAGTCCGGCAGCCTCGCGCGCTTCGCTGACTTCGCTCTCGACCTGCGCCGGCTCGCCGCCCGGCAGAGCCTGCCCGGCTATCGCCTTGCCATCCGTCGCGATGCCGGGGGCTGCGAAGTGCTGCGCATCGTGCCGAGCGGCCGCCTTCCTGGCCTTGTGGATAACTTGTGCATGGGCGTGGAACCGCACGGCAGATCAGGCGCAGGGGATTCGGCAGATCAGGCGCAACCGACACGGCAGATCAGGCGCACGAACCACCCGCAAGCCGTTGCGGCACAAGCGGAATTCTGGCCCGTAAAGACTCTAATTGAGTCTAATTCTAATGAAGGTAGGCCCAGCGCGATCGGTGGAAAACACGACCGGGACGGGGAGCGGGAGGCGGCGCCATGACTGCGCTGACCCACGTCGAGCTGCTGTGGCTTGAGGGCCGCGTCGAGCGCTGGATCCGCTTCGGGCGGATTGCCGAGGAGACGATCCTGGACCGCCGCCGCCGCGTCGTCGCCTTCGCCGCTGGTGAGGTCTTCGCCTTCGTGCGGTGGGCGTCCAACGGCTACGGAACCGTGGTCAGCCGCATCGACATCTTGCGCGCGGTCGCGCCCGGCGAGGCCTACAGCACGATCGGCTTCGTGGAGCCGGGGGCTGAGATCCTCCTGCGCATCTCCGGCTGGCCGAAGGTCAACGAGGTGCTGCGCGCGATCGACGCGGTCGAGCGGACGGGCGTCGCGCCCGAGGAGACCTGCCCGGACCACTGGCGGCACGTGATGAACCGCCTCGCGGCCGGCGAGCAGCCGCGCGCCTACACGCGCGAGCGCCACCGCGCCTGGCTGCTGCGGCGGAGGATCGACGCATGACGGCGCGACGAGGACGGCGCGCAGCGCCCATCGCGCTCATGCTCGCCGGGCTGGGGCTGATCGCCGTTCCGGCGGTCGCGGGTTGGCATCCACGCATTATCTGGAACGCCTCGGCGAGCGTGCCGCTCGGCCTCTACATCGCGGCACCGGCCGACGATATCGCGCTGCGCGACCTCGTCCTCGTCAGCCCGCCGGAGACGCTGGCGGCGTTCCTCGCCGAGCGAGGCTATGTCGCGCGCGGTGTGCCGCTGCTGAAGCACGTCGCCGCCCTCCCGCCGCAGGTGGTGTGCGCAGAGGGCACAGCGATCACGGTCGACGGCGAGACTGTCGCACACCGCCTCGCCGCCGACCGCCTGGGTCGCGCGCTACCCGCCTGGCACGGGTGCCACAGGCTGGAACCCGGCGTGGCCTTCCTCCTCAACGCAGCCGAACCGGACAGTCTGGACGGCCGCTACTTCGGGCCTCTCCTGCGCACGAGCATCGTCGCCCGGCTGCGTCCTGTCTGGATCACGGGACGCGGACCATGAGCACGACGCGCACTTCCCACGCCCACCCATTTGCGACGCGCGGTGCTCTGGCAGGGCGCGCTGGCCGGCTCGCTTCCTCCCTACCGTCCCGGTCGTGGCCCTGTATCGCAGCCGTGCTGCTGCTGGTCAGCCTTCCGCTGTCCGGGGCGGCGGCGCAGACGATCCATGCTGTCGAGATCGCGGCCGCCTCGCAGCGTTTCGGCATTCCGGAAACCTGGATCAGGGCGGTGATGCGCGCGGAGAGCGCCGGCGATCGGCACGCCGTGTCCCACCGCGGCGCCATGGGGCTGATGCAGGTGATGCCCGCGACCTGGGCGGGCCTGCGCGCGCAGCACGGGCTCGGCGCCGATCCATTCGCGCCGCAGGACAACATCATGGCGGGTACCGCGTATCTGCGCGCGATGCTGGACCGGTTCGGATCGGTGCCGCTGATGCTGGCGGCCTACAACGCGGGGCCGCGTCGCGTAGAGATGCATCTGGCCACAGGGCAGCCGCTACCGGCAGAGACGCGTGCCTACGTCGCAGCCCTCGCACCACTGCTCACCGGCCACGCCAGCACCTCTGCACCTGGCCAGCTTGCGGTGGGTGCTGCGCGCAACGCTGACGGCATCTTCGTGCGACTGGCCGGTGACGATGCGGCACCGACGCGGTCGATCTTCGTGCCGGTTGGCGGTCCGACGATCGCAGCCGATACACGACCCGCGCAGCCATTCGTCGGCCCATCCCGAGCAGTGGAGGCGCAGGAGGCCGACGGTTCAGCGGGCCATCGCGGCTCCATCTTCGCCGTCCGTCGCAGCTCGGGTGGTGCACCGTGAGCGATAGCGTTGGGACGCAGGGCATCGCACGGCCCTGGAGTCTCACCCATGTCGCACATGCGCGCACGCTCGGGTGCTTCTGTCGTGCTGCCGGCTACTCCAGGACCGACCACCAAAGCGGTGGAGGCGGCGAACCGAGAAACCCCGACCGCAGATTGGCGGCGTAATCGGGCATGAGGACGAAAAGACAGCTTCGGAGCTGGTGGTTCTGCACAGTGCGGGTGTTCATCCCCGCCGCAGAGGACGCCCTCCGATGAAGCTCGACGCCGCGCTCGACACGTCCGCGACCACGACCGCGATCTGCATCGTCAACAGCCGCGACGGCGCCATTGTGCTGGAGACGACGGTGCCGACCGATCCCGACGCGATCGGCCGCGTGCTGACACCGTACCTGCCGCGTCTGCACCTGGTTGGCCATGAGGCGACGAGCTGGTCGGCCTGGCTGCATCGCGAACTGGAGAGCCGCGGCGTGCCGATGGTGCTGCTGGAGACGCACCACACCGCCCGCATGCTGGAGGCGCAGCGCAACAAGACCGACAAGAACGACGCTCGGGGGCTGGCGCAGCTCGTGCGGTCCGGTTGGTTCAAGCCGGTCCACGCCAAGAGCGACGAGAGCAACCGCCTGAAGCTGCTCCTGGCGCATCGCCGCACGATCAAGCGTAAGCTGATGGACATCGAGAACGAGGTCCGCCAGTCGCTCAAGATGTTCGGCATGATGGCAGGCAAGCGCGTCCAGCGCGCCAGCTTCCCGTCCCGGATCCGCGCCCTAGTCGCCGGCGATCCGCTACTCGAGGGCTCGACCGAATGCATGCTGCGGTGCTGGACGGTGCTCTGGGATGAGTACCGCAAGCTACACGCCCTGCTCGTGAAGCTGGCGGGCAGCGACGAGCTGCTGCGACGGCTGTGCGGCATTCCCGGCGTCGGGCCGGTGACGGCAGTCACGTTCAAGGCGGCGATCGACGACCCGCGACGGTTCGCGAAGTCCAGGACCGTCGGCGCGCATTTCGGTCTGACGCCGAAGCGGCTGCAGTCGGGCACCTCGGTGGACGTCGACGGCCACATCTCGCGTCGCGGTGATGGCGAGGTGCGGACTGCGCTCTACGAGGCGGCGAGCGCGATGATGACGCGCTCGAAGCAGCGGAGTGCGCTCAAGGCCTGGGGTACGCAGCTGGCAGCGAAGCGCGGTCACAAGCGCGCCGTGGTCGCCGTCGCGCGCAAGCTCGCGGTGGTCATGCACCGCATGTGGATCGACGGAACGACGTTCCGCGTCTCGGCCGCCGACCGGGACGGGGAGCGGCGGATCGGCACGGCGGCGGCGGTTGCTCATGCGGCATAGGTGTAGGCGGAGAGCAGCATGAGCACCGTTCGAACGGTTCGCTGACGGCAGAAGGACAGCACGGGTTCCGCCACGCGGCGGGAGAGGACCAGGTGGATCGATGCGGATGCGGAGAGCACGATATCTTGCCGGCGACGAGGCCCTCTCGGGGGCCGCGAGCGCGCCTGATCGGCTGTGTGGCCCCGCGATCCCGACGCAGACATGTGCGCCCGCACGGCACGCGGGGCCGAGCACGAACGACTGCAGGGACCACTCGGCTCCGATCGTCGCGACATGGCGGAGGCCGTCGTGTCCCGGCGCGGTCTGGTGTATTTTTGGAGGAGGAGGGCATCGATGGTGGCCAGGATCAGGACGGCACCCCCGATTACGACCGCCAGATAAAAGCATGGCTGGCGGTCGGTCGTATGTACCTGATCCTGCACGGCAATTCGTGTCCAGCGCCAAAGTGGCGGCTGGCGCTTGCTGCCAAAAGCCGAGGCAGATCAATGCGCTCAGCGCCAGCCACCTGTGTGCAAGGGCGGATCCGCGGCCATGACAAACCGCGACGACGACCTGCATGTCCGCCCCGGCCGCATCGGCGACACGCGTGCGCCGACCCGCCGCGCGCGGAGCTTCGTCGGCCAGGTCATGCGGGCTGTCCGCAAGGCCGGCCACACCGGTCCCGGCTTCGGCCGCGGCGCAACGCGTGCTGGCCGCTCGCGCTTCGGGCGGGGCCGCGCCGCGGCGGCACAGGCCGAGCTCCGCTCACCCTCGCGACGCGTCGTGATCAAGGCGCGCGTCGTGCGCCATCAGGGCACGCGCTTCCGGTCCGCGTCGCTCGCCACCCACATCGGATACCTCCAGCGCGACGGGGTGACTCGTGATGGCGCCAAGGCGCGGCTCTTCGACGCCGGCTCCGACAACGCAGAGGGCCGGGACTTCGCGGAGCGCTGCACGGATGACCGCCACCACTTCCGCTTCATCGTCAGCCCGGAGGACGCGCCCGCGCTCGCGGACCTCAAGGCCTGGACGCGCGACCTGATGCGACAGGCCGAGCAGGACCTGGGCACGCGCCTCGACTGGGTCGCGGTCGATCACTGGAACACCGACAACCCCCACGTCCATGTCCTGGTGCGCGGCCAGGCTGAGGATGGCGCCGACCTGGTGATCTCGCGCGACTACATCTCGCGCGGCTTCCGCGGTCGCGCCGAGGCGCTCGTTGAATTGGAACTCGGGCCGCGAACCGAGAAGGAGATCCGCAGTGCGCTGGAGGCCGAGGTTGGTGCCGAGCGCTGGACCGGTCTCGACCGTGCCCTGCGCGCCGCCGCCGATGAGGGTGGCGGCATCCTGGACCTGCGCCCGGCCGGCGCGGACGCTGCCGATCCGGAACTCCGTCGGCTGATGATCGGCCGTGTGCAGACGCTGGAGCGATTCGGGCTCGCCGAACGCCATGCCTCCGCGGTCTGGACGCTCAGGCCCGGCATGGAGGAGACGCTCCGTGACCTTGGTACCCGCGGCGACATCATCAGGACCATGCACCGCGCCATGCAGGGGCTCGGCGCCCAGCGTGCGGCCGGTGACTTCGCCATCCACGGCGATCGTCCCGAGCCGATCATCGGCCGCCTCGTCGAGCGCGGCATCGCCGACGAACTCAAGGGCAGCGGCTACGCGATCATCGACGCCATCGATGGCCGCGTGCACCACCTCCGCTTCGCGGATATCGACGCGACCGGCGACGGGCACCCGGGCGCGGTCGTCGAGCTCCGGCGCTACCAGGATGCCGGCGGGCGCGAGCGCAGTGCCATCGCTGTGCGGTCGGACCTGCCCGTCGAGGCGCAGGTCACCGCCGATGGAGCCACTTGGCTGGACCGCCGCCTGCTGGACCGCGAGGCGCTGCCGCTCGCGGGGCAGGGCTTCGGTGCAGACGTCGAGGGCGCGCTCGCGCGCCGGACCGAGCATCTCGTCGCAGCCGGTCTCGCGCGCCGGCAGGGTCAGCGTGCGGTCTTCGCGCGCGATCTGCTCAACACGCTGCGCCAGCGCGAGCTGGAGGCGGCTGCCGCGCGGGTGACGGCCGAGACGGGGAAGCCGTGGCGGCCGGCGCGGGAGGGGGACAGCGTCGCCGGAGTCTTCACCCGGCGCCTCGACCTGGCGTCGGGGCGTTTCGCGATGATCGACGACGGGCTGGGCTTCCAGCTGGTGCCGTGGAAGCCGGCGATGGAGCGGCAGCGGGGACTGGCCGTGGCGGGGAGCATCGCGCCCGGCGGCGGGCTCGAGCTTACACCCACGCGGAAGCGAGGCCTCAGCCTCTGACCGCGTGCAGCGCCGAGGTATCGGCCTGGACGGGGCCTCCGCCGTTTCGCGCGATGCGCTCGCCGCGGCTACGACGCAGGTCCGCGACGGCTTGAACACGCACACGCCGATCGCGCACGTCTGGCGGCATGTTCGCCGCGCAGGCCCCCCATCCATGACCGCCACCAAGATCCTCTGGGGTCAGGTCCTGGTCGTCTTCCTGATCGTGCTCGCCGCGGTCTGGGGCGCGACCCAGTGGGTCGCATGGCGCCTCGGCTACCAGGCGCAGCTCGGTCACCCAATGGATGTCTGGGCGGGCGTGCCTGTCTACCCGCCGCCCGCCTTCTTCCTGTGGTGGTACTGGTACGACGCCTACGCGCCGCGGGTCTTCTACGAGGGCGCCATCATCGCCGCGGCCGGGGGCTTCGCCGCGATCGGCATCGCCATTGGGATGTCGGTGTGGCGCGCGCGCGAGGCGCGGGACGTGACAACCTACGGCTCGGCCCGCTGGGCGACGGAGCGCGAAGTGCGCGACGCCGGGCTGCTCGCCCCAGATGGTGTAGTGCTCGGCTGGTTCGCCCAGCGCTATCTCCGCCATGACGGGCCGGAGCACGTGCTGTGCTTCGCGCCGACGCGCTCCGGCAAGGGCGTGGGCCTCGTCGTGCCGACGCTGCTGACCTGGCCGGGCTCGGCCATCGTGCACGACATCAAGGGCGAGAACTGGCAGCTCACCGCCGGCTGGCGGGCGCGTTTCGGCCGCGTGCTGCTGTTCGACCCGACCAATCCGGCGAGCGCCGCCTACAACCCGCTGCTCGAGGTCCGGCGCGGCGACAGCGAGGTGCGTGACGTGCAGAACATCGCCGACATCCTGGTCGATCCGGAGGGTGCGCTGGAGCGGCGAAACCATTGGGAGAAGACCAGCCACTCGCTGCTGGTGGGCGCCATCCTCCACGTCCTCTATGCCGAGCAGGACAAGACGCTGGCCGGCGTGGCGGGCTTCCTCTCCGATCCCCGGCGCCCGATCGAGCGGACTCTCGCCGCGATGATGACCACGCCGCATCTCGGCGATCGGCCCCACCCTGTCGTCGCCTCAGCCGCGCGCGAGCTGCTCAACAAGTCGGACAACGAACGATCCGGCGTGCTTTCGACGGCGATGAGCTTCCTGGGCCTCTACCGCGATCCCGTCGTCGCACAGGTCACCCGGCGCTGCGACTGGCGGATCACCGACCTAGTCGAGGCGCGCGATCCAGTTACGCTCTACCTCGTCGTCCCGCCCTCCGACATCGTGCGGACCAAGCCGCTGGTGCGGCTCGTGCTGAACCAGATCGGCCGCCGCTTGACCGAGGCGCTGGAGAACGAGCGGCGCCGCCACCGCCTGCTGCTGATGCTCGATGAGTTTCCCGCGCTCGGACGACTTGACTTCTTCGAGAGCCAACTTGCCTTCATGGCGGGCTACGGCATCCGGTCCTTCCTGATCGCGCAATCGTTGAACCAGATCGAGCGCGCCTACGGGCCGAACAACGCGATCCTCGACAACTGCCATGTCCGCGTTGCCTTCGCGACGAATGATGAGCGCACGGCCAAGCGCGTCTCCGATGCGCTTGGGACGGCGACCGAGATCCGCGATAGCCGGAACTACGCGGGGCATCGCTTGTCGCCATGGCTCGGTCATCTGATGGTCAGTCGCCAGGAGACGGCGCGGCCCCTGCTGACGCCAGGGGAGGTGATGCAGCTGCCGCCCACCGACGAGATCGTCCTGGTGTCGGGGTGCCCACCCATCCGTGCGCAGAAGGCGCGCTACTACGAGGACCGGCAGCTTCGTGCACGCGTGGTGATACCGCCGGACCCCGCGGTGTCTGCACCGTGCGCGCCTCGTGAGGATGACTGGAGCGCGCTTAAGCCCCCCGTGCATGAGCCGTCACCATCAACCGCCGGATCGGGCGACGATGCCGACGGTGGCATCCGCCGCGAGCCGACCCTGCCCGAGCACGAGCAGATCGCGCCCGAGCCAGGACCATCGCCCGAGAAGGAATTCATCTTCGTGGAGGACGAGCAGGACGACGACACGGTGCGCACCCGGGCCCTCGCCGCGCGTGCTCGCCGCGTGGCCCGGCAGGCGGCGCTCGATCCCGATGACGGCATTGCCGTCTGAACCGCCATGCGCACCAAGGCGACCTTCCGACTGCAACCCGAACTCATGCGCCACCTCACCGATTACGCGGCACGGAAGCGCGTCAGCCAGGCCGTCGTGGTCGAGGCCGCGCTGGAGAGCTACCTCTCGGCGGATGGTCCGGACCGGCTGGAGGCGGCCCTGGCACGTCGGCTGGATCGCCTCTCGCGCGCCAGCGAACGACTGGAGCGTCACGTCACCATTGGCAACGAGGCGCTTGCGCTGTTCGTGCGGTTCTGGCTCACCAGCACGGCGCCAGTGCCCGACTCGATGCAGGCGGCCGCGCAGGCGAAGGGCCGCGAACGTTACGAGGGGTTCGTGGAAGCGCTTGGCCGCCGGCTGGCCACCGGCAAGGTACTGGCCGATGACATTCCGCGAGAGTCTGACGACATGCCAAGTCCGAACGACGAGGACCAGTCACGACGCCAGGGCGCGAGCGCTCCCTGATCCCGCGACGTCCGCAACAGCAGCAAGGCCGCGCGCCTTGACCATGCACCCAGCCGACCGCCATTCTGTCGCCAAGGGGCCTTCCGCGATCGCCCCGTGAGGCTTCGGCTCAAGCATCGCGTCCAGGCTTCCGTGACCTGCACGGACAGTGAGGGCGTGTCATGCCGAGTCCCGACATCATCACCATCGCCCAACTCATGCGTCTCGCGGGAACCGCCGAGGCGCCCACCATCGTGGATGTCCGGACCGAAGAGGACTTCGCCAGGGACCCACGCAGCCTGCCGGGCGCCGTCCGTCGCGACTTCAGAACGGTAGCGTCCTGGGTCGGCGACTTCGCCGGCCGCCACGTCGCCGTCGTCTGTCAGCGTGGTCTGAAGCTCAGCCAGGGCGTCGCGGCTTGGCTCCGCCATGCCGGCGCGCCGGCCGAGGCGCTGGAGGGCGGCTTCGAGGGCTGGGCCGCGGCGGGAGGCCTACTGGTGAAGCCCGACCATGTCCCATCGCGCGACGAGCGCGGCCGCACGCTCTGGGTCACCCGTGCGCGGCCCAAGATCGACCGCATCGCCTGCCCCTGGCTGATCCGGCGCTTCGTCGATCCCTATGCCGTCTTCCTGTTCGTTGCTCCGTCCGAGGTGCAGGCCGTTGCCGAGCGTTTCGGTGCCGCTCCGTTCGATATCGAGGGAGTTTTCTGGAGCCATCGCGGGGAACTCTGCACCTTCGACGTCATGATCGAGGAATTCGGCCTCCGCGCGGACCCGCTGCTGCGCCTCGCGACGATCGTCCGCGGTGCCGATACCGCGCGGCTCGACCTCGCGCCGGAGGCGGCGGGGCTGCTCGCCGCCTCGCTCGGCCTGTCGCGCATGCATCGCGACGACCTCGCGCAGCTCGACGCGGCGATGGGCCTCTACGACGCCTTCTACCGCTGGGCGCGCGATGCCACCGGCGAGACTCACAACTGGCCCGCGCCGGGGGGCCGCGCATGAACGACGCCACCCCCACGCCGCGCCTGCCATCCTTCGCCGAGGCGCTGCGCGTCTGGCTGCGCATCGGCCTGCTGTCCTTCGGCGGACCGGCCGGGCAGATCGCGCTGCTGCACCGGGAGGTGGTGGACGAGCGCCACTGGATCGGCGAGCGGCGATTCCTCCAGGCGCTCAACTTCTGCACGCTGCTCCCGGGGCCGGAGGCACAGCAGCTCGCCACCTATCTCGGCTGGATCATGCATGGCGTGCGCGGCGGGCTCGCCGCCGGGCTGCTGTTCGTGCTGCCCGGCGCGCTGGTGATGCTGGCGCTGTCGCTGGTCTACGCGCTGTTCGGGGAGGTGCCCTTCGTCGCGGCGCTGTTCTTCGGGCTGAAATGCGCGGTGCTCGTGCTGGTGATCGAGGCGCTGCTGCGCATCGGCCGGCGCGCGCTGAAGGGCAGGCCCGCCTGGGCGCTGGCAGGCCTCGCCTTCGTCGTCCTGTTCTTCCTGAACCTGCCCTTCCCGCTGGTCGTAATCGGCGCCGGCGTGGTCGGCTACCTCGCACCGGGGGCCTTCGCCGTGTCCGGGCACGGGTCGGCGAAGCACGACGGCCCGGCGCTGATCGACGCGGTGCTCGCCGCCGATCCCGGCCGGCCGGCGCGGCTCGCCGCGGGCGCGCGCCGGGCGGGGATCATTGCACTCGTCGTCTGGCTCGCGCCCGTCGCGGCGCTCTGGGTGTTCGTCGGCGGCACCTTTGCCGATGTCGCGCTGTTCTTCTCGAAGATGGCGGTGGTGACGGTGGGCGGCGCCTATGCCGTGCTCGCCTATGTCGCGCAGGACGCGGTGCAGGCCTATGGCTGGCTGTCGGCGGAGGAGATGCTGGCCGGGCTCGGCCTCGCGGAGACGACGCCTGGACCGCTCATCCTGGTGCTGCAGTTCGTGGGCTTCCTGGCCGGTTTCCGCGCGCCCGGCGCCGTGAGCGGCGTCCCCGGCGGCATCCTTGCCTCGGTACTGACGCTCTGGGTCACCTTCGCGCCGTGCTTCTTCTTCGTCTTCCTCGGCGCGCCGCTGATCGAGCGGCTGCAGGAGAACCGGGCGCTCGCCGGCGCGCTCTCGGCGATCACGGCGGCGGTGGTGGGCGTGGTGGCGAACCTCGCCGTCTGGTTCTCGCTGCAGGTGCTGTTCGCCGAGCACCGTCGCGTCACGGCCGGGCCGGTCGCGCTCGACCTGCCCGTGCCAGCGAGCGTGGACCTGGCCGCGGTCACGCTCGCGATCCTCGCCGCCGTCGCGGTCTTCCGCCTGCGGATCGGCGTGCTGAAGACGCTCGCCGTGACCGCCGCGGCGGGGCTGCTGCTGCGCTTCGCGGCCGGCCTGTGACGGAGGCGGTCGCAGCCCCGCACCACGCTGCGGCGTGGCGCCACGCGATCCGCCCCGTGCTCTGGGCGCGCGGCCTGCGCGACTTTGGCGACGGCCTCGTTGCCGTGGTGCTGCCGGCCTATCTCGTCGCCCTCGGCTACGGCGCAGGCGAGGTCGGGGTGGTCGCGACCATCGCCCTGCTCGGCTCGGCGCTGATGACGCTGGGCGTCGGCGTCCTCGGCACGCGGGTGGATCCGCGCGCGCTTCTGCTCGCCGCCGCGGCGCTGATGGTCGGGACCGGCCTCGGTTTCGCGGCGGCTACGGGCTTTGCGCTGCTCGCCGCCATCGCGCTGGTCGGGACCATCAACCCGTCCGCCGGCAGCGTCAGCGTCTTCGCGCCGCTTGAACAGGCCATGCTGACCGCGGCCGCGCCGGATGCGCGGCGCACGGCGGTCTTCGCGCGGTACAGCCTGGTCGGCTCGCTGGCCGCCGCCACCGGCGCGCTTGCGGCGGCGGGACCGGATGCGCTGGTCCGCCTCGGCCTCGGCGAACTCGACGCGATGCGTGCGGTCTTCCTGCTCTATGCCGTGCTCGGGCTGGCCTGCCTGCTCGCCTATCGCGCGCTCGAACCGATCCCGGCCGAGGCCCGGCGCGCGAACCACGCGCCGCTTGGACCGTCGCGGGGTATCGTCCTGAAGCTGGCAGCGCTGTTCAGCGTGGACAGCTTCGCCGGCGGCCTTGCGGTGCAGGCGCTGCTCGCGCTCTGGCTGTTCGAGCGCTTCGACCTCTCGCTGGCCCAGGCCGGTCTGTTCTTCTTCTGGTCGGGCGTGCTCTCGGCCTTCTCCTTCCCGGTCGCGGCCTGGCTCGCCGGGCGGATCGGGCTGATCAACACCATGGTCTTCACGCATATCCCCTCCAGCCTCTGCCTGATCGCGGCGATGTGGGCACCTGGCGTCGAATGGGCGCTCGGGCTGCTTCTGCTGCGGGCGGCGCTGTCGCAGATGGATGTGCCGACGCGGACCTCCTACGTCATGGCGGTGGTGACGCCGCCGGAACGCACCGCGGCGGCGAGCTTTACCGCCGTGCCGCGCAGCCTCGCGGCCGCGGCCGGGCCGGCGATCGCGGGCGCGGTCTTCGCGGCGGGATGGCAGACGGCCCCGTTCATCGTCTGCGGGGTGCTCAAGATCGCCTATGACCTCGCCCTGCTCTGGGCGTTCCGTCACATCCGCCCGCCGGAGGAACGCCCGGCGGGGGCCGCTCGGTGATGGACAGACGCGGGGCGCGAATGCTACCCGCCCCGTCGTGTCGAAGTCTGCCGCCCGCCGCGTCCGGATGCTGCTCGCTGCCCTCATGCTCCTGACGGGCATGCTCGGGCAGGTGGGGCATGCCTGGGCGCATCATGGCGGTGCCGCCCCCGCGGCGGCGTGGCTTGCCGCACTTCAGGCGGAGCGCGATTGGCTCGCCGGCGCGACCGATGGGGCTGACGCGTCCGTGGAGGTGTTCGGCGCGGAAGGCCGCCACAGCCATGGCAACGGACCGGCGCACCAGCATGACGGCCCGGACGGTCTCCTGGCCGACCATGCCCACGGCGTCGCCTTCCTGCTGCCCCCGGCTTCGGGTCTACCGCACCGCGATCTGGGCACATCTCTTGCTCCGGCCTTGTCCGCCCGGCTGGCCGGGGCGCCATCCGGCAATCTCGACCGCCCGCCACGAGGCGACGCAGCGCTCGCCTGAGCCACCGGCGCGACCGCGCCGGCCCGCGTCGATTCTCGTGGAGTTCCCATGCCTCATCCGCTGTCGCGCGCCCGTGCCGGGCTGCGCCGCCTTGCCCTGTGTTCCCTCCTGCTCGCCGCGCCAGCCTTCGCCGGCCCTGGCGGCCCTGACCACCAGCATGGTCCGGAGCCGACCGCCGCCACCCTGCCGCAGAGCCCGCGCCTGGTCGCGGTATCCGAGACCTGGCAGCTCGTCGGCATCCTCAAGGGCGGGGCACTCACGCTCTACCTCGACCGCCAGGAGGACAACGCGCCGGCGGAGGGCGTGACGCTCGACCTCGACATCGCGGGGAACCAGGTGCGCGCCGAGGCGCAGCCGGACGGCACCTTCCGCATTCCCGCCGAGGCGCTTGGCACGGGCGAGGTCGAGGTGCTCGCCACCATCGGCGGCGCCGCGCCCGACCTGCTGGTCGGCACCATCCGCGTGCCCGGCGGCGCGGCCGCGCCCGCCGCAGCGCACGGCCATTCCCACGCGCTGGGGGATTTCCTGCACCGGCGCGTCTCGGTCGAGACGGTGCTGATGGCGCTCGCCGGCACCGGGCTGGCGGGCCTCGCGCTCGGCTTCCTGGTGGGCCGTCGTCGCAGCGCCGCCGCCGCGCTCGCCTTCGCGCTGCTCGCGGCCTCGCCGGCGATGGCAGGACCCGGCGGCCCCGACCACAGCCATGGCCCGGAGACCGCAACCGCCGAGGATGGCGACGCTCCGCGCCGCCGCGCCGATGGCCTCGTCTTCGTGCCGAAGCCGACGCAGCGCCTGCTGGAACTCCGCACGCGCCGCGTCGCGCCGGAGGAGACGACACGCCGCGTCACTCTTGCCGGTCGCGTGCAGCCGAGCCCGGACGCCCAGGCCGTCGTCCAGCCCGCGACCGCCGGCCGGATCGTCGCCATCGACGGCACCCTGCCGCGGCGCGGCCAGGCGGTGCGCGCGGGCGATGCGCTCGCCCTCGTCGTGCCTCTCTCCGCCGCGCCCGGCGAGATCGCCGGCGCCGAGACGCTGCGCGCGCCTGCCGATGGCGTAATCGCGATGGTCGCCCTCACGCCGGGCCAGGTGGTCGCGCCCGGGCAGACACTCGCAGAAATCCTCGACCCCGCGCGGGTGCGGATCGAGGCCGAGGCCTTCGCGCCGCTGCCGCTCGCGCCCGGTGCCGCCGCCAGCATCGAGGGCCGCGGCCTCGCGCCGCTGCCGGCCGCCCTCCTCGGCCGCGCGCCCGCGCTGCGCGGGCAGACGGCGCTGCTCGACTTCGCGCCGCGCGCCGCCGAGCACGGCCTCGAGATCGGCCGCCGCGTGCAGGTCGTGGTGGAACTGCCCGAGCGCCGCACGGCGATCATCCTGCCGCGCGACGCCGTGGTGCAGGCGCCGAACGGCCTGCCGGTCGTTTTCCGCCACGCCGAGCCCGAGCTGTTCGAGCCGCGCATCGTCCGCTTCGAGCCGCTGGACGCGACCCGGGTCGCGATCCTCGCTGGCATCGAGCCGGGCGAGCAGATCCTCGTCCAGGGCGCCCTCCTCGTGAACCAGATCCGCTGAGGGCGCGCCGATGTTCAACTTCCTGGTCTCGGCCAGCCTCCGGCACCGCGTCGCGGTGCTGGCGGCGGCGGCGCTGCTCGTCGCCTATGGTCTCTATGTCCTGCCGCGCGTGCCGGTGGATGTCTTCCCCGACCTGACGCGGCCTTCCGTCACCATCATGACTGAGGCCGAGGGCCTCGCGCCGCCCGAGGTCGAGCGGCTGGTCACCGCCCCGGTCGAGGCGGCGCTGCGCGGCGCGCCGGGGCTCGCGCGCATCCGCTCCACCTCGGCACCCGGCCTGTCGATCGTGCTGGCCGAGTTCGAGTGGACCGCCGACCTCGCGGCCGCGCGGGCCGAGACGGCCGAGCGGCTGGCCCGGATGCAGGGCCGCCTGCCGCCGGGGCTGACCGCCCAGATGGGCGGCATCGGCACGGTGATGGGCGAGATCCTGCTCATCGCCGTCACCGCCCCCGCGCTCGACCCCGCCGCGCTGCGCGACGTGGTCGAGACCGCGGTGCGCCCGCGCCTGCGCGACGTGCCGGGCGTGGTGCAGGTGAACCCGATCGGCGGCGCGGTGCGGCAGGTCCGCATCAGCCCCGACATGGCCGCACTCGCCGAGGCCGGGATCGGCACCGGCGCGATCGCGCAGTCCATCGCGGGCGCCGGCGCCTCGGCGGGCGGCGGCTTCGTCGAGAGCCGCGGCGTCGAATTCGTGCTGCGCGCCAATATGCCGGAGCCGGACCTCGCCGCACTGCGCGCCCTGCCGGTGGCGACCCCGCGCGGGGCGATGCCGCTCGGCGCGCTGGCCGAGGTGGAGTTCGCCACCCGCACGCGCCGCGGCGATGCCGGCTTCAACGGCCAGCCCGCCGTCATCCTCAGCGTGCAGAAGGCGCCGACGGCCGACACGCTGCCGACTACACGCGCCGTCGAGGCGCGGCTGGCCGAGATCCAGGCCACGCTGCCCGCCGGCGTGACCGCGAACCAGGTGCAGTTCCGCCAGGCCGACTTCATCGAGACTTCGATCCGAAACCTCGGCTTCGTGCTGGTCAAGGCGGCGATCGTGGTCGCGCTGGTGCTGGCGCTATTCCTGCTGAACGGGCGGGCGACCGCGATCTCGCTGACCGCCATCCCGATCTCGATCCTCATCACCGTCATGGTGTTCCAGGCCTTCGGTCTGACGCTCAACACCATGACGCTCGGCGGCCTCGCGATCGCGATCGGCGAGCTGGTGGACGATGCGGTGGTAGATGTTGAGAACATCCTCCGTCGCCTGCGCCAGAACGCCGAGAGCGCGCAGCCGCTGCCCTCGATGGTGGTGATCGCCCGCGCCAGCCAGGAGGTGCGCTCGGGCATCCTCTACGCCACCTTCATCATCGTCCTGGTGCTGCTGCCGCTGTTCGCGTTGGCGGGGCTGGAAGGGCGGCTCTTCGTGCCGCTCGGGCTCGCCTACATCGTCTCGATCCTCGCCTCGCTGCTGGTTTCGATCACGGTCACGCCGGCGCTGGCGAGCTTCCTTCTCGTGAAGCAGACGAAGCGGGCGCATGGCGACACGCCGGTGCTGCGGGCGCTGAAGCGCTGGCAGAAGCGGGCGCTGGAAGGCGCCTTCCGCCGGCCGCGTCTGGTGATCGGCGGCGTGGTCGGCGCGGTGGCGCTGGCGGCGGTCGGTGCGGTGCTGCTGCCGCGCGCCTTCCTGCCGCCCTTCAACGAGGGCACGGCGCTGGTCGGCATGCGCTTCGAGCCGGGCATCGGCCTCGAACAGAGCCAGCGCCTCGGCCTTGTCGCCGAGCGCCTGGTGATGGGCGTGCCGGAGGTGGTCAGCGTCGGCCGCCGCACCGGCCGCGCCGAGCTCGACCCGCATGCCGAAGGCGTGCACGCGGCCGAGATCGACGTGACGCTGCGTGCGTCCTCCCGCCCGCGGGAGGTCGTCTTCGCCGATATCCGCGAGCGGCTCTCGGTGCTGCCGGCCTCGGTGGTGATGGGCCAGCCGATCAGCCACCGCATTGACCACATGCTCTCCGGTGTGCGGGCGGCGCTCTCGCTCAAGGTATTCGGCGAGGACATGGAGACGGCGCGGATCGTGGCCGAGGGGCTCAGGGCACGCATGCAGCGCATCCCGGGTCTCGTGGACATCAACGTCGAGAAGCAGACGCTGGTCCCGCAGGTCGAGATCCGCGTTGACCCGGCGGCCGCCGCGCTGCACGGGCTGACGCCGCAGGCGGTGACCGACGTGGTCGGCGCGCTGGCCGGCGGGCGCGTGCTGGGCGCGCTCGGGGACGGTCCCGGGCGGACCGAGATCGTGCTGCGCCTCGCCGACGCGCAGCGTGACGCGGACGGGCTCCGCGGCCTGCTGGTGCCGACGCCGCATGGCGCGGTGCCGCTCGATCGTCTGGCCGAGGTCGCCGAGACAGCGGTGACCAACCAGATCCTGCGCGAGGACGGCGCGCGGCGCATCGTGGTCTATGCCAACAGCGACGGGTCGCGCGACATGGCGGCACTCGCCGCCGACCTCGCGCGACTGGTGGAGGAGGCCGCGCCGCCGCCCGGCATCCGCATCGTGCTGGACGGCACCTTCCGCGCGCAGGAAGCAGCCAGCCGGGCCATCGCGATCCTCGGCGGCATTTCGGCCCTGCTGGTCTTCCTGGTGCTGTGGCAGCGCTACCGGTCGGTGGTGCTGGCGCTGATGGTGCTGGCGGTGATCCCGATGGGGCTCGTTGGCGCGGTCGCCGCACTCTGGATCGCCGGCCAGCCGCTCTCGGTCGCCTCGATGATCGGCTTCGTGACGCTGGCCGGCATCGCGGCGCGCAACGGCATCCTGAAGGTCTCGCACTGGATCAACCTGGCGCTGCACGAGGGCGAGGTCTTCGGGCCCGGCCTCGTCATCCGCGGCACGCTGGAACGGCTCGCGCCGGTGCTGATGACGGCGCTCTCGGCCGGGCTCGCGCTGGTGCCGCTGATGATCGGCGCCGACGAGGCGGGGCGGGAGATCCTGCACCCCGTCGCGGTGACGATCTTCGGCGGGCTGGTCACCGCGACGCTGTTCGACGCGGTGCTGACGCCGGTGCTGTTCCTGCTGTTTGGGCGCCGGCCGCTCGAACGCCTGATGGCCGCGCGCGACGCCGCGGCCGAGGCCGGCGCGCTGCGCCCGGCCACCACCTTCTGACCCCGAAAGGAGAGACTTCGATGAACCGACGCATGATCCTGGCCGGCCTCGCTGCCATCGCCGCCACGCCCGCCCTCGCCCAGCAGCGCGAGCGGCGTGGCCCCAATGGCGGGCTGCTCGCCGGCAGCCAGGGTCACGAGGTGGAGTTCGTGGCCAATGGCACGGCCATCCGCGTCTATCTGGTGAACCATGGTCGCGTGGCGCCGCCGCGCACGGGCTCGACCGCCCGGCTGGTCATCCAGGAAGGCGAGGCGAGCCGTACGGCGAACCTGACCGCGAGTGGTGACGGCTTCGCCGCCACGCTGGAGACGCCGATCGCGAGCGGCGCCCGCGTGGTGGTGACCGGCCGCATGCCGGACGGCCACACGGTGCAGGCCCGTTACGTCATGCCATAAGGAGGGCGGGCACCAGGAGAGGGAGAGACCACCAGCGATGCTGGACCTTGCCATCGTGTTCGCGCTGGTGCTGCTGAACGGCTGCTTCGCGCTCTCCGAACTCGCCATCGTCTCGGCGCGTCGTCCGCGGCTGCGGGCGATGGCGGAGGAGGGTCGCGCCGGAGCGCGGGCCGCGCTGGCCCTGGCTGAGGATCCGGGCAGGTTCCTCTCCACCGTGCAGATCGGCATCACGCTGGTCGGCGTCGTGGCGGGCGCCTTCTCCGGCGCTACGCTGGGTGACGCGCTGGGCGATTGGCTGGCCGGGATCGGGCTGCCGGTCGGGCTTGCCGAGACGCTCGGCGTTGGGCTGGTGATCGCCTTCGTCACCTACCTGTCCATCGTGGTTGGCGAGCTGGTGCCGAAGCGCTTCGCGCTGCGCCGACCGGAAGCGCTGGCCTGCGTGGTGGCGCCGCCGATGACGATCGTCGCACGGGTCGGGGCGCCGGCGGTCTGGCGGCTGGACAGCTCGACGACCCTGATCTTCCGGCTGCTCGGCCAGGCCGAGGAGCCGGAGGAGAAGGTCACCCAGGACGACGTGCGCACGCTGATCGCCGAGGCCGAGCGGCACGGCAGCATCGAGAGCAGCGAACAGCGCATGATCCAGGGCGTGCTGCGCCTCGGCAGCCGACCGGTGCGCGGTGTCATGACGCCGCGTGGCGAGGTGGACTGGCTCGATCTCCGCGCCGGCGAAGCCAGCTGGCGGGAGGTGATCCTGACCGCCCGCCACAGCCTATTGCCGGTCGGCGAAGGATCCATCGACGCGGTGGTCGGCGTGGTCCGCGTGCGTGATCTGCTTGCAGCCATGGCACGCGACGAGGCGCTCGACCCCCGCGCAGCGATGCGGCCGGCGCCCGTGGTGCCCGACACCGCGGAGGCGCTGTCGGTGCTCGGCGTGCTGCGCGAGGCGAAGGTGCCGCTGGCGCTCGTCCATGACGAGTACGGTCATCTCGAAGGCCTAGTCACGCCGACCGATCTCACCGGCACCATCATCGGCGATTTCGGCGCCGAGGCCGATGAGGCGCATGAACCGGCCGTGCAGCGCGACGACGGATCCTGGCTTCTGGCCGGCGAGATGCCCTTGGACGAAGCCGCTGACCTTCTCGGCCTCAAACTGCCCGAGCCACGCATTTACCAGACCATCGGCGGCCTTGTGCTGCACCTGATGCGCCGGATCCCGGAAGCCGGCGCCAGGGCGGACGGGCTTGGGTGGCAATGGGAGGTCGTGGACATGGATGGGCGGCGGATCGACAAGGTGCTGGCGCAGCCGAAGGGGTCCAGTGCCGCCGCGTTGCGTCGGCCGGGCGGCGGCGCACTGGCCCGCGGATAGGACAAGGCGGCACGCGCCCTGGCCAGGGCGCATGCCAAGCGCCGTCGAGGATGAAGGTGAGATGCTCAGCCCGCTGTCAAACCTGATCTACCGCCACCTGTTCCTGGCCCAGGTGCTGTCGCTCCTCGGCACCGGGATGGCGACGGTCGCACTCGGCCTGCTGGCCTATGAGCTGGCGGGCGCCGATGCCGGGGTGGTGCTGGGCACCGCGCTCGCGATCAAGATGATCGCCTATGTCGGCATCGCGCCCATCGCCGGCGCCTTCGTGCACCTGGTGCCGCGGCGCAACCTGCTCGTCGCGCTCGACGTGCTGCGGGCGGCTGTCGCGCTCTGCCTGCCCTTCGTCACCGAGGTCTGGCAGGTCTATGCGCTGATCTTCGTGCTGCAGTCGGGCTCGGCCGCCTTCACGCCGACCTTCCAGGCGACCATCCCCGACATCCTGCCGGAGGAGGCGGAGTACACGAAGGCGCTGTCGCTCTCGCGGCTCGCCTACGACCTCGAGGCGCTGGCGAGCCCCGCCATCGCCGCCGCGCTGCTCGGCGTGATCGGGTTCCACTGGCTGTTCGGGTTGAACGCGCTCGGCTTCCTCGCCTCCGCCGCCCTGGTCCTCTCGGTCGTGCTGCCCTCCCCGAAGCCGCCCACGACATCGGAAGGGGCCTGGGGCCGCACGACGCGCGGCGCGCGCATCTACCTTGCCACGCCGAGGTTGCGCGGGTTGCTCGCGCTCAACCTGACCGTCGCGGCGTCGGGCGCGATGGTGATCGTCAACACCGTGGTGCTGGTCCGTGCCGGCTTCGGTCTCGGCGAACGGGAGGTCGCCTGGACGCTCGCGGCCTACGGCTTCGGCTCGATGGCCGCCGCCCTCGCCCTGCCGCGCCTGCTCGGCGAGCGGGTGACGGACCGGACAGCAATGCTGGCGGGTGCGGGACTGCTCGTCATCGGGCTCCTGTTGGCCCCCGCGGTGCCGTCCTGGCCGGCGCTGCTGCCGGTCTGGACCCTGCTCGGCCTCGGCAACGGGCTGGTGCTGACGCCGAGCGGGCGGCTGCTGCGGCGGTCCGCACATGCCGGAGACCGGCCGGCGCTGTTCGCCGCGCAGTTCGCGCTGAGCCATGCCTGCTGGCTGGTCACCTACCCACTGGCTGGCAGCCTCGGCGCGGCGATCGGGCTCGGGCCGACCTTTCTAGTTCTCGCCGCCCTTGCGGCGGTCGGCGTCGCCGTCGCCACCCGGCTTTGGCCGCGGCACGACCCCGACGAGGTGGAGCACGACCATACCGACCTGCCCGCGGACCATCCGCATTTGCGGGCAGCCCACGCGACATCCGCCGCGCCCGCCGGGATGCGGCACCGGCATGGCTTCGTCATCGACGACCTGCACCCCCGCTGGCCGCGGGCCTGAGGGGCGTGATCGTCACCCCGCCTCGCGGCTGACGGCAGCGATCTCCGCCTTGAGGCAGGCGACGAAGTCCTTCACCAGGATGGAGCGTGCGGGCCCGGCCGGCTGCAGCAGGAGCGACCGGAACGGGATGCGCGGCGCGAAGGGCCGCGCGACGAGCCCGCGCGCGGCATAGCCGCCAGCCGCGAAGGCCAGCGAGTTCGCCAGCCCGATCCCAATGCCGAGGCCGGCAAGCTCGCACACCGTGGCGGAGAACGGCGTCTCGGCCACCCGCTCCACACGCACCCCGGCCTTGGCCAGCACGGCCTCCAGCCGCCGCCGGGCCCGGTCCTCGGGCGCGAGCGCGATCCAGGGCGCCCCGGCCAGGTCCCGCGCGCGGATCTCGGCGCGCGTCGCCAGCTTGTGGGCGGCCGGCATGACGATGACGCCGGGGGGCGCGGCCAGGAACTCCCAGGCGACATTGGCGAGGTCCACCTCGTCGGCGCAGAGGCCGATGTCGAAGCTGCCGGCCACGACGCGGTCGCGCACCACGGCGGAGCTCGCGATCTCGAAGGAGACCGTGATGCCAGGCCGCGCCACCAGCAGCCGCCGCAGCGCGCGCGGCACCAGGTGCAACCCGAGTGCAGCGGAACTGCCGACGCGCAGCACGCCCGTGCCGATCTCGGCCAGCCGCGCCGCCGCCTGCCGCACGCGGTCCAGCCCCGCCTGGGCGGCGAGGATCTCGGCGTGCAGCAGACGGGCTTCGGGCGTCGGCACCAGTCGCTTGCCCTGCCGCTCGAACAGCGTCAGGCGGCTGGTGTCCTCGAGGCGGCGGAGCGCGCGGCTGACGGCGGGCTGCGAGACGCGCAGCAGCGCGGCCGCACCGGTCGCGGAGCCGGTCTTCATCACCGCGGCGAAGGTGTCGAGCAGCGCGAGGTTCATCGCTCTATATAACATTGACGGATAAAGACTGCATCGATTGTCAGGTTCGCGCATGTCCGGCCGCGGCTATCCAGGCCGCCATGCCACCGCATCCGGCCGTCGCGCCGATCCCCAATCCCGCTGCCTTCCGCAGTCTCGCACCGGCCGTGCACCGCGGCAGCACCGTCGTCTTCGGCAGCATGGCCGAATATGCTGGGCGCCGGGCGCGCTTCTACGACGGCTATTCCTACGGCCTCTACGGGACACCGACCTCGCGCGCCCTGGAAGCGGCGGTCGCCGCGCTGGAAGGCGCCGCGCATAGCTTCGTCGTGCCGTCGGGCATGGCCGCCATCACGCTGGTGACGCTCGCCTGCGCCGCCCCGGGCCGCATCGTGCTGTTCCCGGACAGCATCTACGACCCTGCCCGGACACTCGCTGCGACCTTGCTGGCGCCCTTCGGCATCGAGGCCCGCTACTACGACCCGCTCTGCGGCGCCGCCATCGCCGCGCTGCTGGACGATGCGGCCGGTTTGGTCTGGGTGGAATCGCCGGGCTCGGTGACGATGGAGGTGCAGGATGTCCCAGCGATCGCGGCGGCTGCGCGCGCCCGCGGCATCCCGGTGGCGGCGGATGCGACCTGGGCGACGCCGCTGCGCTGCCGCACGCTCGACATCGGCGTGGATTTTGCGGTCTCGGCGCTATCGAAATACCTGAACGGCCATTCCGACGTGCTGATGGGCGCGGTCTCGGTGCGCGACGCCGCGCGCTACCGCCGGCTGCGCGACGTGGCGCGGGTGCTGGGCTACGGCGTGTCGCCCGAGGACTGCGCTCTGGTGCTGCGCGGGCTGGAGACGCTGGAGGTCCGGCTCGACCGGTCCGAGGCGACGGCGCTGCGGCTCGCCGACTGGCTGTCCCGCCAGCCGGAGGTCGCGCGCGTGCTGCACCCGGCCTTCCCCTCTTGCCCGGGCCACGCCATCTGGCAGCGAGACTTCACGGGGTCGAGCGGCGTCTTCACCGTCGAACTGCAGCCCTCGACGCGCCCGCATCTGCCAGCCGCAATTGAGGCGCTGCAGCGCTTTGTGATCGGCGCGAGTTGGGGGGCAACGCGCAGCATCGTCGCGCCGATCGATCCGCCGCCGCCACGCACGGCCGTGCCGCGGTCCATGGTTGGCCCGCTGCTGCGCATCAGCGCGGGGCTCGAGGATGCCGCGCTGCTGATCGCCGATTTCGAGCGCGCCTTCGCCGTGCTGCGCGACCCGTCGTCGCAGTCAGCCGCCACCGTCGTCGAACACTCGGGAGACCCACGATGATCCACCGCTCCAGCCGCCGCGCCGTCCTTGCGGCGTTCGCCGTCGCGCCGCTGCTGCCCTCACGTCTCGCCGCACAGCCGGCCTGGGCGCCGAACCGCCCGCTTCGCCTCATCGTGCCCTTCGCGCCGGGCGGCTCGACCGACGTCGCGGCGCGCATCCTGGCGGAGCGCATGGCCGAGACGCTTGGCCAGCCGGTCGTGGTCGAGAACCGTACCGGCGCGGGCGGACGCATCGGCGCCGAGGCGGCCGCGCGGTCCCCGGCGGATGGCTATACGCTGCTGATGGGCACGAACGGCGTCATGACGATCGCGCCCAATCTCGGGCTGATGGGGACGCTCGACATCCAGCGTGACCTGGCGCCGGTCTCGCTCGCCTTCACGACGGACATCCTGGTGGTGGTGCCCGCCAGCCTGCCTGTGCGCGACCTCGCGGGCTTCATCGCCATGGCCAAAGCGCGGCCCGGTCAGGTCTCGTTCGGGTCGAGCGGCGTCGGCACGGCGACGCACATCTTCACGGAGGTTCTTGCCGCGTCGGCCGGAATCCAGCTCTCGCACGTGCCTTATCGCGGCAGCGGGCAGGCGATGAATGATCTGATGGCAGGCACCATCCAGATGATGCTCGACCAGCCCGCCTCCTCGATCGGCGGGATCCGCGACGGCCGACTGCGCGCGCTGGCGACCACCAGCACGCGGCGCAATCCGCTGCTGCCCGATGTGCCAACCGTGGCCGAGGCCGGGCTGCGTGGCGCGGAATCTTCCTCTTGGGGTGCCATCATGGCGCCGGCGGGAACGCCCGAGCCGGTTATCGCGCGGCTGAACGCGGCCGTGCGCGACGCGGTCGGCCAGGCGAGCGTGCAGGCGCGGCTCGCCCAGTCGGGGCTGGACGCCGCCGCCTCGAGCCCCGCTGAGCTCGCCGGCTTCATCCGGGAGGAAACCGCGCGATGGGGTCAGGTCGTGCGTGAGCGGAATATTCGCGCTGAGTGACCTTCGAGCTTGCCCGGCCGTGCAGTCGGACCCTGGCTGCATCGTCCCCATGGCTTGGCACGGCTGGCCGCGTCGATGTCGTGACTGACAGCAGACGATCAACGAAGCCGTCATCTTGGCCCTGACGTTCCGTGTCGTAGCATCACGCCGATATCCCTGCAGAACTCCACTTGAGAGCAAAGGCAATAGCTCCGGCATAGCGGGAGTTTGCTGGTGCCCGCTTCGCCGCAACGCAGTGCTCGAAGGCTCATCCATCAAGGCTGGCTCACAGACCCAAAGTACCAACGACGGCCGCTTCTCTTCGTACGCCTTTCTACGATCCACGCATTCGGCGATTGCGAACCGACCGATCCAGCGATCCTTAATCGTCCCCGCCCGCTGCGGCCCCCCTGCCGCGGCACCACCACGGGGACCGCATGTCGCTGCATCCGCTCAAGGCCGAGACGACCGCCCGTGGTGCGCGCATGCTGCGCACGGCGTTCGGGCCGGGCATCGCGGCGTGGCTCGAGGATCCCGCCATCGTCGAGGTGATGCTGAATCCCGATGGACGGCTGTGGATCGATCGTCTCGCGGGCGGCCTCGCCGATACCGGCCAACGCCTCGCCTTCGCCGACGGCGAGCGCATCATCCGCCTCGTCGCCCACCATGTCGGGGCGGAGGTGCATGCGGACCGCCCCTGCGTCTCGGCGGAGCTGCCCGAGACGGGTGAGCGCTTCGAGGGCCTTCTGCCGCCCGTCGTCGCGGCCCCGGCCTTCGCGATCCGCAAGCCGGCCGTAGCGGTCTTTACGCTGGAGGACTACGTCGCCGCCCGCATCATGACGGCTGCCCAGGCCGCCGCGCTGCGCATCGCCGTCGCGGAGCGACGCAACATCCTCGTCGCCGGCGGCACCTCGACCGGCAAGACCACGCTGACCAACGCCCTGCTCGCCGAGGTGGCCGGCGAGGGCGGCCGCGTCGTGCTGATCGAGGACACGCGCGAGCTCCAGTGCCGCGCCCCGAACCTGGTCGCGCTGCGCACCAAGGACGGCGTCGTCACCCTCGCCGAACTGGTCCGTCGCGCGCTCCGCCTCCGCCCGGACCGCATCCCCATTGGCGAGGTGCGCGGGGCCGAGGCGCTCGACCTCCTCAAGGCTTGGGGTACCGGCCATCCCGGCGGCATCGGCACCATCCACGCTGGGAGCGCTCTCGGTGCACTGCGCCGGCTCGAGCAGTTGATCCAGGAAGCCGTCGTCACTGTCCCGCGTGCCCTGATCGCCGAGACGATCGACGTCATCGCCGTGCTCGCCGGCCGCGGCGCCGACCGCCGCCTCGCCGAGCTCGCCGAGGTACGCGGCCTGACCGCCACCGGCGACTACGACCTCACCCCCACAGGAGAAACACCATGACGTCCACGCTGCGCATGCGCCTCGCCGGCGCGGCTGCCTTCGCGATGTGCCTCGCGCTCGCCGCACCCGCCCATGCCGCCGGCTCCAACATGCCCTGGGAGCAGCCGCTGCAGCAGGTGCTGGAATCGATCGAGGGACCGGTCGCCAAGATCATCGCGGTGATCATCATCATCGTCACCGGCCTGACGCTCGCCTTCGGGGACACGTCCGGCGGCTTCCGGCGCTTGGTGCAGATCGTCTTCGGGATCTCGATCGCCTTCGCGGCGTCGAGCTTCTTCCTGTCGTTCTTCCAGTTCGGCGGCGGGGCGCTGATCTGATGGCCGCGTCGGCCGATCCGGTTCCCGGCTTCTCGGCGCCGGTGCACCGCGCGCTGATCGAGCCGATCCTGCTCGCCGGCGCGCCGCGGGCGGTCGCCATCGCCAACGGCACGCTCGCCGCGGCGATCGGCCTGGGGCTGCGGCTCTGGGTCGCCGGCGTGCTGATCTGGCTGGTCGGCCACCTCGCAGCGGTCTGGGCGGCGCGGCGCGACGCGCAGTTCGTCGAGGTGGTGCGCCGGCACCTGCGCTACCCCGCCTGGCTGCGCGCGTGAGACGGCCATGCTGAACCTCGCCGAATACCGCCGGAAGCCCCAGACCCTCGCGGACTTCCTGCCCTGGGCCGCCCTGGTGGCACCGGGCGTGGTGCTGAACAAGGACGGCTCCTTCCAGCGCAGCGCGCGCTTCCGCGGCCCGGACCTGGACAGCGCCACCCCTGCCGAACTCGCCGCCACCGCCGCGCGGCTGAATGGCGCGCTGCGCCGCCTCGGCTCAGGCTGGGCGGTCTTCGCGGAGGCGCAGCGGTTGCCGGCGCGCGGCTACACCGCCAGCACCTTCCCCGACCCGGTCTCGGCCCTGGTCGATGCCGAGCGCCGCGCCCAGTTCGAGGAGGCCGGGGCGCATTTCGAGAGCAGCTACGTCCTCACCTTCGCCTGGCTGCCGCCCGCGGATGACGCGGCCCGTGCCGAGGGCTGGCTCTACGAGGGCACGCAGGGCGCGGATGTGACGAGTGGCCGCGAGGTGCTCAGGAACTTCGTCGACCGTACCGACCGCGTGCTCGACCAGATCGAAGCCTTCGTGCCGGAGGCGCGCTGGCTCGATGATGCCGAGACGCTGACCTTCCTGCACTCCACCGTCTCTACCCGCCGCCACCTGGTCCGCGTGCCCGAGACGCCGATGCATCTCGACGCGCTGCTGGCCGACCAGCCGCTGGTGGGCGGCCTCGCCCCACGCCTCGGCGACGCGCATCTGCGTGTGCTCACCGTCATCGGCTGCCCGAGCGCGACCTTCCCCGGGATCCTCGACGAGCTGAACGCGCTCGCCTTCGAGTATCGCTGGTGCACCCGCGCCATCTGCCTCGACCGGACGGACGCGCAGAAGCTGCTCACCCGCATCCGCCGCCAATGGTTCGCCAAGCGCAAGTCGATCGCCGCGATCCTCAAGGAGGTGATGACCAACGAGCAGAGCGTCCTGCTCGACAGCGACGCCGCCAACAAGGCCGCCGACGCCGACGAGGCCCTGCAGGAGCTCGGCCAGGACATCGCCGGCTGGGCCTATGTCACGGCGACCGTGACGGTCTGGGACGAGGACGTCCGCGCCGCCGACGACAAGCTCCGCCTCGTCGAGAAGGTCATCCAGTCCCGCGACTTCACGGTCATCCGCGAGGGCGTGAACGCCGTCGAGGCCTGGCTCGGCAGCCTGCCGGGCCACCTCTACGCCAATGTGCGCCAGCCGCCGATCTCGACGCTGAACCTCGCCCACATCGTCCCGATCTCGGCCGTCTGGGCGGGGCCGGAGCGGAACGAGCATCTCGGCGGCCCGCCGCTCTTCCATGCGCGGACGGAGGGCGCGACGCCGTTCCGCTTCTCGCTGCATGTGGGGGATGTCGGCCATACGCTGGTGATCGGCCCGACCGGCGCGGGCAAGTCGGTGCTGCTGGCGCTGATGGCACTGCAGTTCCGCCGCTACGCCGGCGCCCAGGTCTTCGCCTTCGACTTCGGCGGCTCGATCCGCGCCGCCGCGATTGCCATGGGCGGGGACTGGCACGACCTCGGCGGCGCGCTGGCGGGCGACATGGCCGAGCCGGTCGCGCTGCAACCGCTCGCGCGAATCGACGCGCCGGAGGAACGCGCCTGGGCGGCGGAATGGATCGCCGGCCTGCTCGCCCGCGAGGGCGTCGCGATCGATCCGGCGGTGAAGGACCATCTGTGGTCCGCGCTCACCAGCCTCGCCTCGGCGCCGACCCACGAGCGCACCCTGACCGGCCTCGCCGTGCTGCTGCAGTCCCAGGCGCTCAAGCGCGCGCTGGAGCCCTACACCCTTGCTGGCCCCTGGGGTCGGCTGCTCGACGCCGAGGCGGAGCGGCTGGGCGAGGCCGAAGTGCAGGCCCTCGAGACCGAGGGGCTGGTCGGCACCGCCGCCGCCCCCGCAGTCCTCGCCTACCTCTTCCACGCCATCGGCAGGCGCCTCGACGGCCGGCCGACGCTCATCATCGTGGACGAGGGCTGGCTTGCGCTCGATGACGCCACCTTCGGCGCGCAGTTGCGCGAGTGGCTCAAGACGCTCCGCAAGAAGAACGCCTCGGTGATCTTCGCGACGCAGTCGCTGGCCGACGTCGACGGCTCAGCCATCGCGCCGGCCATCATCGAGAGCTGCCCGACGCGGGTCTTCCTGCCGAACGAACGCGCGCTCGAGCCGCAGATCGCGGCGATGTACGCACGCTTCGGGCTGAATGACCGCCAAGTAGAAATCCTCGCCCGCGCGACGCCCAAGCGCGACTACTACTGCCAGTCCCGCCGCGGCAACCGGCTCTTCGAGCTGGGGCTGTCCGAGGTCGCGCTCGCCCTCTGCGCGGCCTCCTCCAAAACCGACCAGGCCGCCATCGCCGAGACCCTCGCCACGCATGGCCGCGCCGGCTTCGCGCGCGCCTGGCTGCTGCGCCGTGGCCTGGACTGGGCCGCCGAGCTCCTGCCCGACCCTCCGGAGGACACCGCCCCATGATCCACCGCCCGCTCCGCGCCGCGCTGCTCGGCGCCGCCCTCATCGGCGTGCCGCTCCCCGTCGCGGTCACGCCCGCCCAGGCGCAGTGGACCGTCTTCGACCCGTGGAACTACGCGCAGAACATCCTCTCCGCCGCCCGCGCGCTCGACCAGATCAACAACCAGATCGCCTCGCTCCAGAACGAGGCGCAGATGCTGATCAACCAGGCGCGCAACCTCGCGAGCCTGCCCTACTCCTCGCTCATGCGGCTGCAGCAGTCCTTCGCGCGGACGCAGCAGCTGATCGCCCGCGCCCAGCGCCTGGCCTACGAGGTCACCGACATCGAGCGCGCCTTCACGCAGGGCTACGGCAGTTCGGCCTCGCTCGGCTCCAGCCAGCAGATGTTCGCCAATGCCCGCGAGCGCTGGCAGACCTCGGTCGCCGGCTTCCAGGACGCGCTGATGACCCAGGCGACTGTGGTCGGCAACCTGACCGGCACCCGCGCCGAGATCGAGGCGCTAATCGGCCAGAGCCAGGGCGCGACCGGAGCGCTCCAGGCGGCGCAGGCGGGCAATCAGCTCCTGGCGCTGCAGTCCCAGCAGATCGCCGACCTCACCGCGCTGCTCGCCGCGCAGGGCCGCGCCCAGGCGCTGGAGGCGGCGCGTGTGGCCAGCGGCGAGGAGCAGGCGCGCGAGCAGCTGGAGCGCTTCCTCGCCCCGGGCCCTGGCTACCAGCCGGGCTCGGCGCAGATGTTCCATGGCCGCTGAGCCGTGGTCGTGGCGCCGCATCCGCACTCACCTCAGGACGTGCCATGAACGGCACCGGCGTCATCGACCGCTTCCTCGACGTCTTCACCCGCTACATCGACAGCGGCTTCGGGCTGCTCGGCGGCGAGGTGGCCTTCCTCGCCGCGACGCTCATCGTCATCGACATCACCCTCGCCGCGCTCTTCTGGGCCTGGGGGGCCGACGACGACATCATCGCGCGCCTGATCAAGAAGACCCTCTTCGTGGGGCTCTTCGCCTGGATCATCGGCAACTGGAATTTCCTGGCCCAGATCATCTTCGACAGCTTCGCCGGGCTCGGCCTGGTCGCCTCGGGCTCCACCATCACGGCGCAGCAACTGCTTCAGCCGGGCCGCGTCGCGCAGGTCGGCCTTGATGCCGGGCGGCCGCTGCTTCAGGCCGTCTCGGGCCTCATGGGCTACATCTCGTTCTTCACGAACTTCGTCCAGATCGCGATCCTGATGTTCGCCTGGGCGGTGGTGCTGCTGTCCTTCTTCATCCTGGCGATCCAGCTCTTCGTCACGCTGATCGAGTTCAAGCTGACGACGCTCGCGGGCTTCGTGCTGGTGCCCTTCGGGCTGTTCGGCAAGACCGCTTTCCTCGCCGAGCGGGTGCTCGGCAACGTCGTCTCGTCGGGCGTGAAGGTGCTGGTGCTCGCCGTTATCATCGGCATCGGCTCGACACTCTTCGCGCAGTTCACGGCCGGGTTCGGCGCCAACCAGCCGACCATCGACGAGGCGATGTCGATCGTGCTCGCAGCGCTGGCGCTGCTGGCGCTCGGGATCTTCGGGCCGGGCATCGCCAACGGGCTGATCTCCGGCGGGCCGCAGCTCGGCGCGGGTGCGGCAGTCGGCACCGGACTCGCGGCAGGAGGGGCCATGGTCGCCGGCGCCGCCACTGTGCGCACGGGTGCCGCGGCGGTTGGCGCGGCGGGCTCCGCCATAGGCGCCGGCGCGCGGGGCTCGGCCTATGCGCTGGGCGCCACCAGCACCGCCTACCGCAGCGGGGGAGCTTCCGGCGTGGCGATGGCCGCGGGCTCCGCCGCCATCAGCCCGCTGCGCAGCGCCGCGGGCAGCCTTCGCGCCAGCCACGCCGCCGGTAGCGCGGCCGTCAGTGGCGGCGCAGCGCCGCCTGCGGACCCGCCGCCATCTTCCGGCGCCCCCGCCTGGGCCCGCCGCATGCGGCGCGGGCAGGCGCTGAGCCACGGCGTCACCACCCTCGGTCACGCCATCCGCTCGGGCGATGGCGGCGGCGCGGGCGCCTCCATCCGTCTCTCGGAGGATCGCTGATGTTCCGACGTCCCTCCGTCCGCTACGGCCGCACACCGGAGCCCGAGACGCCCTACCAGCGCGCCGCCCAGGCCTGGGACGAGCGCATCGGCTCCGCCCGCGTCCAGGCCCGCAACTGGCGCCTCATGGCGCTGGGCGAACTCGCCCTGATCGCCGGCCTCGCCGCCGCCCTGGTCTGGCAATCCGCCCGCGGCACCATCGTGCCCTGGGTCGTGCAGGTGGACCGGCTCGGCGAGGCGCAGGCCGTCGCGCCCGCCATCGCGAACTTCCGCCCAACCGACCCGCAGATCGCCTGGCACCTCGCCCGCTTCATCGAGCAGGTGCGCGGCATCGCCGCCGACCCGATCATCGTCCGCCAGAACTGGCTGCGCGCCTATGACTTCGCGACCGATCGCGGCG
>VFQP010001420.1_pt1 | contig 32185 bp, 47 predicted proteins | sample 3512351 | NCBI WGS metagenome assembly VFQP01 (sample SAMN10412372, study PRJNA504923) | tailings metagenome | isolation source: Relicate 1 Philex TSF1 revegetated site | place: Philippines: Tuba, Benguet | collected 2017-08-29
GTGTGTGTGTGTGTGTGTGTGTGTGTGTGTGTGTGTGTGTGTGTGTGTGTGTAGGGTGTATGCATGTAGGGTGGTAGGGTTGCAGTGATATAGAGTATGTACAGTGATATAGAGTATGTACAGTGATATAGAGTATGTACAGTGATAAGATACAGTGATGCCATTACAACCAACCGCTGTGTGAACAGTGTACATTGTACAGTCTACCCCATTGCATACCCTCCCCTTTCCACACAGCCATGTCACACACAAAACCCACACGCCCACCACCTGACAACGGCAGCAACACCTCAAAAGACAGCATCAGTGGGGAGAGTGTATTACTGAGCGATGCACAACTCAACACCCCACCCGACTATGTGCAATTGCCACTCGATGAGGAGGATCGCGCAGCATGGCGCACCGAGATGGGGGCACGATGGCGATGGAGTGAGTTTCTACCACACTTGCGGTATTACTTTACAACGTATGGGCATGGGTTGATGAGCCAATACAACCCTGTGATGTGGGCTGATGGGAAATTTCATGCGTTTCACATTAAAGCAGGTGTGTGTGTGTATAAGGGGTGTGTGGTGCTGTATTTGCTGTGCACAGGGTGAAGCACTTGCGTGCAGTGCCATGAGATACATGCACATGTGCACGCCTACACGCACATGTGGGAGTGTACGCCTCCCCATACACGCTTACCAATTCACCCACACCTGGTGTATATCACTTCCCTTACCTACACCCTTCCCTACACCCATCCCTACACCCTGGTACCTGCACCACAGCTGATGACAACCCTGTGCGCTACCGTGCCCTCACATCTGCTCCCATATTTGAGGCTGTGAGGAAAACATATTGGGATAATATACAAGTACATGCACAGGTATGTATGGTGATTATGGTGTATGAACACACACACCATGCATGCATACACCATGCACACACACACATCGTCTCTACACAAACACACATTGTCCCTACACAAAAACCATGCCTATATACACACTTGTCTCTATGTGTACACACTTGTCTCTCTACACATACACACGCTCCCTATACACATACACACGCTCCCTATACACGCACACACGCTCCCTATACACGCCCACACGCTCCCTATACACTCACACAGGGTCGCCCCGCCAACAATGTGAGTATAGTGGGTGATGAGCGCAGCTGTATGACATGGTTTTTGTATCCTGACAGTGCACCAATAGGCACAGATCCCCCTACTGTGCGATTTGTCAAAGTACCAGCAAAAGAGGTATGTTTTTTGGGGGGGGGAAGGTGTGCTTGCTGCATGTTGTGTACGGCGCATGTGCGTATGGTGTGTGCATGCGTGTACTGCATGTATGTATGGTGCTGCCTGTACACGGATCACCAGGTAGACAGCCAGTTTGTTTTTTCCACGCACACGTATTGTTATTCACTTACACACATCCATACATGCAGGCACACATAATCACATCAATACACACACAGGTTCACAGTATTGTAGAGTTGGGGAGGGCGCTTGGTGAACACCCCCGCACACGTTTTGTTGTGGTGGTTGATACGCTGGATACACAAACAGCAAATACTGCCTACTCACAATTATCTGATGTACTTACTGGTATGGAGGTAGTTGGTTTTTTGTGTATATCCCTGCAACCCCCCACCATACCCCGCCACACACATTCACATACAGGTGGTCGGTCAAGTGGGTGGCCTGACAATGCCATCCTTGTTCTCTCAGTTCACAGTGCAGGAGGTGGGGCCCTACAGCCAGGCCACCCTGCTAGCTATGTGGCACGCATCCCCAACCTGCGCCTGGCAATGCCAAATTTGGGAGAGGCAGAGTATCTCGTGTGTGTTGCTCGTATGCTGGGTATAGAGGACCCCAATGGACATGCGATGATGGTCAATGCAATGCAGGTGTGTGTGGCAGTGGGGTGTAGTGTGAGAAAGGGATGTTGTATGCTGTGGATGTTGTGTGCTGTGGATGTTGTTATTGGTGGTCTCCACATGGCACATCTACTTGACTACATGTTGTTATGCATGTGCATGTATATCAGCAAAAACACCAGGTTGCTTCATCAACACACTACCACACAGTATGGGTACAAGATGGATTTCACAGTTCGCACAGCGTTTGAGTATGCAATGTTTTATTTCGGGTCTGCTGATGGGGACACGTTGGAAGCATTGGAAGAAAATGCAGGGGAGGAGTGAGTAGTAGAGTGTGTACAGGATGGTGCATACGTTGGCCACAGTTGAGGTGGTCAAGAGATGAAAAAACCTCGCAGATGAAACGTATACTAGTAGTAGGAGTGCATGCGCTGGGTGACAATGATGTTGTTGCGGGAGCCTTGTCAACCATCAATGTGTGTTGTTGTTGCTGTTTGTCCTTAACATGTAACACCCCATTTCATGGCTGCTGCATGTTGCTGCAACAGCTGATGTCTATCACCATCCTCACGACAACCTCACATGTTACAAACATGCCCTACAGACATGCCCGACCATGCAGGTTTTCAGTTCACTCATACACCCAGCCCTTGACAGTAAAGGGGTTGGTAGCCAATCCCTCAGGAAACCACAGGGCCAACTCACGCTTGGCAGATTCCACAGAGTCTGAACCGTGGATAATATTGCGCCCCACATCAATGCAAAAGTCACCACGGATGGTTCCGGGAGCAGATGCCAGGGGGTTGGTGGCGCCGATGATGGAACGACCAGTGGCCACCACCTATGTGTGTTGGTGGTTGTGTTTGTGGTTGTGTTGGTGATTGTGCTTGTGTTGTGCATGTGTGTGTTGCTGTCATGAAAACATATACACCAGGCTGCTGAAACCACCCCAATCTTGTACCAACAGACACCATCATACATTCTTGCCACGCCATGCCATGGCAACCACGGGTGCACTGATAATGTACTCGACCAAGCCACTGAAAAAGGGCTTGCTGGCCAGGTCCACATAGTGCTCCTCTGCCAACGAGCGCTCCACATTGAGGAGCTTCAGGCCCACCAAGTAGTAGCCCTTTTGCTCAAAGCGCTTGATGATCTCACCAACCAGGCCACGCTGGACACCTGGGGGTGATGGGGCGTTGATGCACATGAGCATGATGCATGGCAGAGTACAGACGTGCTATTTCTGCAAACCCCGCTGATGATTGGTTGTACACAAGTAGATCAATACATTGCAAGTCACAAGCACGCACCATCGGGCTTGATCATGATATAGGTGGTCTCGTCTGCCATGGTGTGCGGATGTGTGGTGTTTGGGGTGTAGCTACGCGAGTGAAAAGGCAAACAATATGTTTTTTTGATGCTGCAGAAAAGGAATACGTTGTTGCAAAGGACAGATTAAAACTTGATGGCTCGAGAATGATGCTTCTTGCACAGCCGCCCATGGGCCACCCACGGTCACCCAGCGACTCGATGGCGGAAAACAACCACCGACATAAAAAACGACAGAAACATACACACACACAAATATACACGTATCAAAATGGACGACGACAGCACAGTGGCTCACGTCCTGGACAATGCTCGAGATCCATACACTCTACTGTCCTTGCCACCAAATGCCAGCACCGAGAGCATCAAATCATCATACAAACGGTATGTGTGTGATATACACTTGGTGATCACGCCAATCAAACACACCCCAACACAAAAACACCATCATCTTGTTGTCTACATACACAGACTGGCGTTGCTGCTGCACCCAGACAAGAACAAGAATCAACGTGCATCAGAAGCATTCACAGCTGTTGCAGCAGCAGTATCAACCGTACTACAGCAAAAATCACCAGCCAGCACCGACCACGATGCCAATTGGTGGCAGGCGTTTTCGGATCGTAGCGACCCCAAACCCCCTGCACCAGCAGCCCGTGATCCATTACATCATCGACAACCATGGTCGAACGAAAAGCGGCCCACACCCCCTGTGGTGACTGCCCACTGTCCCTCTGCCTGGCAGGCGGCACCCCATCCCACCCCACCAACAGTGGGCCCCCTTGCTGCGACCACCTGGCACCGCCCTGGTGGCTGGCAAGCACCTTCCCTGGTTGCAGTCACAACAGGTACAACCACAGCTGTTGATCGCTCCACCCAGCAGCACGCACACGCCAGCAAACCCCACAAACGACCACGATCAGTGGTGGTGTTGGAGGACAGCGATGGTGATACATATGATGTGCCAAGCCCACCAAGGGAATTGCGCAAGGTTGATAAAAAAAGGGGACCCACATCTAGGGTAGGAAAACAGGGAAATCACAAACAAGAGAACAGCAGGCAAGGCACAGCCAAGACAGTGGTTGTGCCAGATGTGCAAAACCTTGTAGTAGGTCATGCACACCTTGCAGCGCAACAGCGACGTGCACAAGCACAGGCAACACTCAATGCATGGTTGCAGCCCAGTTGCAGGGGCGTGCAAGTGTCGACCCGAAGCAGTAGCAGCATTGATGAAGGGGATGAGGAGGAGAATGAGGATGCTCGTAGCAACAGCAGGAGCGATGACGGTGGGGGGGGTGGGGGTGATAGCAGCAGCAGTGGCGTGAGTGGCAGCAGCAGTGGCCACGAGGCGCCATCAGACCGCACAAACCAAGCGGCACCGCTGCTGGAAGAGGTGCACCAAGCTGCTCATGGACAGCGTCGTGCTGCTGCCTTGCGGGTTGCGATAGCATTGCAGCGCACACAGCGGTTGAGGAGAAAGGCGATGCAACGAGCGCATGGGTGGGGTGGGCGAAAAAAGAAAAACAAGTAAACAGCAAATTTTTGTAACACAAAAATGGATCCACCCTTTTCCTTTTTCGAGGGTACTAAAGTTAAGTTAGTGCAAGATGAATCAAGGTATGAGTCAACCTTGCACGATCATAGCAATCGTCGGATGTCAACGTGTTGCCGGCCCCAATCTTCATAATTCAACGTCACAACCACACAGAGGTCGATACCTGGTTGCAGCACGAGATATAACAAAAGGCCAAGTCATTCTAATCAGCGCATCAATCGCTGCTGGCATCGGCCCTCAACACAAAAAGCGTGTCTGTGCCAGATGCTTCAGGGTACACACGCAACGCCTGGAAACATGCTGTGGTATGAGACAGCAGTGATGATGATGATGAATCCACGTCATAGTCAACGTTTGGTCAGCACCCCCCCACCCCACCCCACCCCCCCACACGCACAGTTGATTGTCAGCAGGTGTGGTACTGCAACCCCAAATGTCGTGAAAAAGACAGCTTGGATGGTCAAAGTGGTTGTATTAAACGCCCCACACATGCAGACGTCTGTGCAGTGCTGAAAAACTTTTCCAGTTGCAAATGCGATGCAGAGATGGAAAATGTATGAAAACATCGTATGTGTGGGTTGTATTCATGTTGCCATACAAATCGTGTCCCATCATGACCACCCATGTTTGTCACCTCTGCACCATCTTTCAATCACAGGTGCTGCGTGTGGCGCTTGACATAGTGACCATGCGGCGTAGAAACCTGCACAACGAGCTCCACGTGAGAAAAGATATTCACTCGTCTCAAGTTCAACACCGGCGGTCAATGGGAGGGCCACTGGTGTTGCGAGGGACCACATGGGACGATTTTGCACTCTTACAAAGCCATGCAGATGAGCTGCCACAAAAGTATGATGGAGTCATAAAGTGAGTGCAGGAATGAGCAGGTTGATGTACTATTGTTTGCTGCATGTGTATATTCTGTGCACATTGAAGTGCATAGATAATCATACAAAACAATGAATCTATTGTCACCAGGGATCGTACTGACTGGTTGTCAGCAGTCAAGTTTTTGCGAAACGCCCTGCGCAATGGAGGATGGCCAGCAGAGGATATTCCAGAGACCCGTGACTTGCTTCATGTATTGGGACGCATCATGAGCAACAACTTTGGCTTGTATGGAGTATCAAGGAGAGTGCGAGTTGGTGGGCGGAGTGGCTTCAGCTGTGCTAGAAATACTGGCCGGCCTGCCAGGGACACAGCACACAAGCACAATGCAGCAAACAATGCATCTGGTACACCTAGGCATGCCTGGTTCACCATGCAGCAACGTCCAGTTCCAGCAACACCTGCCGGCACACCTGCCCCTGAGCAGGTCACAAGTTCACAATACGCGCTCCTCAAGAACCAGCATGATGGCAATGATTCTACCAACGACACGGGTGACCATAAGGTACCCAACACCCTGCCATCTCAGCATCGTGCAATCGAAAGCGCACGAGGGCAGCCGCATTATCAGGATCCTAGCACTAAGAAAGCACAGCAACCTGCCAGTGCCATACCCACAGCAGGCAAGGAGTTTCCTGAGGGTGTGGAGTTGATGAGCAGCGCCCGCGGTGATTCACCATCAGCATCCATGGCAGAGGACCTAGTGTCATATGATGATGAGGACCAGGAGGAGGAAGAGGAGGAGGTGGAGGAGGAGGTGGAGGAGGAGGAGGATTATGAGGAGGAGGAAGAGGAGGAGGATTATGAGGAGGAGGATTATGAGGAGGAGGAAGAGGAGGAGGAGGAAGAGGAGGAGGAAGAGGATAATATTGATTACAATGATTACAATTATGATGATGATAGTTATGATGGCAGTCATGAAGGACAACGTGCCGCTGCTGGTGATGCAGGGGCATCATCCTCGCATGCAGGACCATCAACATTTTTACCACCACCTTCACTACACAAACCTATCAACATCGGTCGCATTGTGTACAGCACGGCATCCTATTTCAACCATACTTGTGATCCCAATGTCATTTTAAACAATAACAGACTGGCAATGGTTACTGCATTACGTGACATACAGGTTTGTTGTGGTGGTGCTGTGAAACAATCTCATTATGTGCTGTGTCAACTTTTATGTCCTGCACACAACAGAAAGATGAGCCCTTGACAATTTCATACATCGACTTGGAACAACCACGTGCATCTCGCCAAGCCTTTTTGCAACGCAATTTCCATTTTAAATGCACATGTAGCCGCTGTGAGCGAGAGGCACAGCAGGGATGGTCTGACAAATGTCACTATCAAGTGCCTGGCAGGGGTGGTGGCGAGGAGGGGGGCCCACGCAATTTTGCACCCAAAAAGCGGGGGCGCAAGGCTCGTGTCAAGCGCAACTAGTTGATGTTTGTTTTACAAGAGTTTATGTCACGTGAATAAAACATTGATCAACTGGATTCATTTACTAATCTCCAACATCACCCAGCAGCCGTGCATGAAGCGCAGCAACCTCCCTTGCCAAGCAGTCACGATCCACTGTGAGGGTGTTGAGCTCTAGCAGCAGCTTTGCATTGAGCGTCTCAAGCTTGGCAACCTCCGATGGCGTGTCCACATGTGTCCCTGCAGTACGTGCAGACCCAACCGATGGTGGTGTCACTGCTGTGGCACTGTCAGGACGCAGGTTGACAGCCACCTTGGCAGCAGGGGTGACGGTCAAATCGACTGTGACGTGGGATGATGCCAGTTGCTTGTGCAGCTGCTGGTTGTACAATTGTGCCTTGCGAAGTTTTCGAAGCAACGCCATGCGATCCTGTTGTTGTGTTGTGTGTGTACGATGTGACATTGATGTGTGTATATGGATGATCAATGCTCCACGTGAATACGCACCTCGTCCCCGGGTATATCGCCCTTGTTCAGTGCGCCCTGTCTGCGCGCCTGCAGGGCTTGCTGATCATGCATTGCTTCGTCCAGCATAGCAGACAGGGCACGCAGGTTGTCATCAAGCTGCTGTACTGTGGCTTGCATTGGGTAACTTGGCGATTCTCCGTCACGAGGGGAGGTGAGAGTGAGGGGGGGTGGGGGGCTCCCTGTTCGTGTAGTGAGGACAATAGTGATTACTGTGTGTATTGATGGCATGCATACAGTATCCATACCATCTGGGTGTGCTGCCTGGTCTGTGACGGGTGAGCTACCTGATTTCTTCTTTTTCTTTTTCCCTCCCAAACTGGTGCCATTGGTTGGTGGCAGAGCCGTGCCAGCCTCTGATGCTGGTCCTGCTATTGATTGCTCCCCATTATTGTTTCCTGCAGGCACCTGCCACGAATCCTCTGTCCTCTCTGGACAAGCACCATTATTGCCCGGAGTTGCAGTGCTGGAAAGCAGTTGTTGTTGTCGCTGTACTGCTTGCTGCACGCGGTGACCTGCTGCTTCCATTTGCTGGCGATACACATTGGCCTTGCGAGCCTCATTGTCACGTGCCTGTTGTGCAGCCTGGAGCTCTTGCTGCAGGGTTTCCGTGCGTTGTGTGGCTTGTAGCAGTTGCTGCTGTGTGTTGTCAAGGGTATGTTGTAGCTCGTCAGCACGCTGCGTGGCTTGTTGCAGTTTCTGCCTTGTGGCGTCAAGCGTGTCTTGCAACTCCTCAATGCGCTGTGTAGCATGCGTAGCAGCCAATGCACCATCTTGCACATGCTGCTGCAAAGAAGCAAGCTCACTTTGCACAGCTTGCAAACGCACTGTAGCTGCCTCTGTCTCTTTCTTGTGTGCTTGTGCGTCTTCCTGAACCACCTCTGCCTCTCTTGCAGCCAATTTTGCTTCTGCACGTGCCACCTCTGCTTCTTCCCTAGCCCTTTCTGCATCAGCCCGAGCCATTTTTGCTTCTGCCCGAGCCACCTCTGCCTCTCTTGTAGCCTCCTCCACAGCTTTTGCTGCATCATCCCGAGCTATCTTTGCTTCTGTCCGACTCGCCCCTGCTTCCTCTTGTGCCACATGCAGCTGCTTCTGCAGCACCTCTGCATTCTCCCTGGCTGCCTCCAAATCACATCGAGCCCCTGCTGTAGCTACCTCTGCTGCCTCTGCCCGTGCAGTTGCCTCTTTGACAGATGCATGTGCAGCACTTGCACTTGCTTGTGCAGCTGTGAGTGATGCTGTTGCAGTGGTTAGCTCTTCTTTGTAACCATCCATTATGGTTTGCATTTCCTGCTGTATTCGTTGTGCATCTGCATATGCTGCATGGAATTGCTCTTGCATGTTTGCCACGACACTCTCATGCTGCTTTGCAGTGGCAGCTGCTTCCGCTGTGAGCCCGTCGATGCGTAGCTGCAGGGCTGCACGTACTTCCTCTACCTCTGTACGGGCTTTGTCACGTTCCAGCAACAGCACGTCTATTCGTTGTTGCAGGGCATTTGTGTGCTGTTGCGCAGATGCAAGTTCCTCACGCATATTGGCGAGGGAGGAGGGGAGCAGGGGGGGGGAGGGGGCCGGCATGGGGGATGCAAGGGCACGGCGCTCCGCCCGCCGCGCTGTCTGCTGTAACTGCACATTTGCTTTGCGTTCTGTTTCCAATTCATGCCTATTTGTGTGCAGGACATTGTGTGCTGTGTCATCGCATCTACGATATCCAGTACGGCACACATCAACAGGTTCAACAGGTTCATCATACCTGATCTTTTCCAGCTCTGCAGAGGCCTCGTTGAGTTGTGCTGTGCACATTTTCAACTGTTCCTGTACACGCTCCTGTGATGGTGTGTATATGTGAAGACACAGCAGTACATTGCTGTGCCTCAGGTGTACTGACCATACCTGTGCAACTTGCGCGTCGTGCGCTGTTTGTTCGGCTTGCAAGACCTTTTTGGTGCTGTTGTTGTATGCCACACGTGCCTGTACCATGTCGGATTCGTGCTGGCGTGCCTTGCGTCGCAGCTGCCTCTTCTCCCTGGAAAGGCGAGAGGGTGATGATTGATGTGCCGGTCACCACATGGTTGATTCCGTACCCTTGCATTGTGATCCATTTCCATGCTGCTATAATTAACAAAACGTAAAGATACCACTCCATGGCGACACTATGTTGCTACGTGTACAAGTCGTTGGTGTTTCTACATGAGTTTATACAAGTGATTTCTCATGCCACATAAGTGTTGGCATTGCTACGTCGTATGTATTGCTACGTGATGAGTCAGGCACATAAATGGCATTTATTTTCGTGTTGCTTTTATTCCTTGTGAAAACTATAATTGGGGAGGGGGCGCTTGTTGCTACAGCCATATGGTTGTCATCTCAACAACCTCTTCTGCACAGGGTCGCCACAATACACCACTGCATCACTGTCCAGGTAGACAAGGTTTTCACATTACCAAAGAAGGAAACATGAGGTTGCATGGGAAAGGGGGTGCCATCCCAAGGCGCTCAGGCGGGCACCCAGCACCGCCTTTGCACGGTCTCAACACCCGACAGTGCCCGCCCCATGCCAAATTATCATCTTTCAAGGAAGCACTGGCAAGGGGGTGGGTGCACAGGTGTATCAGTGTGTGTACATGACGAGTTTGAGTGTTGGCACCATGCGAGGTGTGGCGGCGAATCGAATTTGCCGTTCGTTGTTCGTGCCTTTTTCAACTCTGCAACCCATTGCATAGTTTATACTTGTACATCTCTGCAACACATAAGTCACCATGGCCAAGTCTAAGAACCACACAGGTAGGGGATCGGCCTGAAAACAGCGTTGTTGTTGAAGCAGGGTTGTATACTTTGTATTCGCACTTGCATTTGTTGTTGCGTCAGAATATGTTGTATGTGCAGTGCTTGAGACAGCAACAGGCTCGTAGCAGCCACCATAGTGAGGGATTGTCCATCATGCACCATGCTTTGGCAGCAGCACTGGCAGTCGCAGTCTTATCAAATCTCATGATGATTACATGCTTATACATCTATCCCATCTTTACTACACACAGCACACAACCAGAGCTACAAGGCACACCGAAACGGCATCAAGAAGCCAAAGAAGAACCGCTACACCTCCACACGTGGCATGGAGCCTGTGCGTATTGTTGTTGTGTGCTGTTGTTGTGTTGCAAGCAAGGGGCATACTAGTTGTTGGAGGCAGACTCACCCGTTCCCCCCCGTCAAAATACACAGAAGTTCCTGCGCAACCAGCGTCACGCCAAGAAGGGTCAGCAAAAGTCCAAGCAGTAAAATGTCTTGTAGCGGCACACATGCCCTGTGGTGTTGTTGCATTCCATGGGCCTGCTTGTAACACTTTTGCACTTTCTGCGTCTGATACTTTGATATTTCAAGTTGTTTCCTCCAGCAGCTAGTTTCATCAACCACTTGCAGCTCACCAATTGCAGCTCACACATCCAGGCTTGTTGTCAAAACAATAATACACTCCCCATGCCTCTCTTCACCATCACACCTCCCTCCTTGCACACTCGTGTCGTAAGCACATCAACACACGCATATCGATGTCGTGGACGCAATGAACAGATTGTTTGCAAGGCCAAGCGCGACATCAACACAGCAAAGGGCATGTCCACGCCACGACAGCCTACCCCTCGTCAACGACGGAGGCAGCTTATCATCTCGTTGCTTGTGGTAGCAAACACAGCAGTATGGATCAAACTTTCTGCATCATCCCACGCAAGCACGGTATGAAGCAATCAAACTGTCCTTGTTGATCAACCCCCCGTGTGCACGCTCCCTCTTGTTACACAGGTCAAAGCTCTGGAGACACACGTACACACCGGTACAAATGAATGCTAGAATGAAATACTACAGGCAATGCAATCACCGACGGGCACTCCCCTCAACTTTGCTCAGAAGACGATGTGGAGTCCCGTTCACGTTTGCGCCTTCGCTTTGGTTTTTTATGTTTTGGCTGCTGACGGGCACGGTGTTGTTGATGCCACTCCCCTTCACTTTCCTCAGAAGACGATGTGGAGTCCCGTTCACGTTTGCGTCCCCGCTTTGGTTTTTTATGTTTTGACGGCTGTTTGCTGTATTTTTTGTGGTGTTGGTCCTGGAGTTTGTGTTTGCCAAGTCTTCGTTTGCTTGCAACCACACGGAAGGGGTCGCTATCGGGTGTGCGTACATACATGATGGGGTCCAACCTGTATGAGTTACGTGTAGTTGTATACCACAAGTTTTTGTACACCAGTGTGTTAATGCGTATGACCATAATACAACTACACTATACAGAGGTCCAATTCATTTCTCATTTAGTGTTGCAACCCGTGGTGTATGTAACATGGCTGCGGTACACACCCAATAACACATACCGCACAACACGGCTGAGTAAGGGTTCATTGGGGTGCAGCTTGGGTGCAGTGAGCACTTGGTAGGCAAAGTCCAGTGCTTGACGAACCTGGGAGCATGGGAAACCTGCTGTTGCACACACCAAGAGAACAAAAAAGCAACAGCAGGAGCATGTTGTCATCCCCCCCAGTGCAACGCACTTCCACACCTTGAAAATCCCAAAGCTTCCGCCAGCAAGGTTGTTTTCCTTGTTGTTTGGATCCTCCACCACCCATCGTGTTGAGGGATCATCCTTGCCACACTCCATCTCATATCGAGGCAAAAACTGCCCACCATACCTCAACGATACCCCAACATCCTGACTGTTGAATTCCCGTCCATACAGTCGCAGCATATCCACCAGCAACACCCCCAAACACTGCTCACCAGAGTGTGATGATGAGGATATGTGTGGTGATCTGCGGCGGTCCCTCCACCTGCTGCTGTGGGTCAGGAGGAATGCAGCAACAAGCACCATCAGTGCATAGCTCCCAATACCCCCACTATATACCTGTGTAGTGGTAAGATTTCTTGTGTGTAGTGGTAAGATTACTTGTTGTATTTGAATCTGTATTTCCATCTCCATACTTACAACCACAACCACCCACCTCGTTTAATTCTCGTTGCTGCAAAAACACCTTGAGCAGCATCACCAATGGGCGCATGGCTGGTAGGTGCTCCATCAGCTCGCGAGTCACTGCAGCAGCTTCAGGACCATTGGCTACATCAAAGCTTATATCCACAGAGACACCACTGGCAACATCATCAAACTTGACAAGGGGTACCTTGGCACGACTGATGACCTGTGGGCGTAGTGGGGTGAATGCAGTGGGTTACTGTATATTATGTCTGGGTGGCTGTGTGATGGTATGGGCACATGCGTTTGTGTTGTATGTAAACACATGCATTTGCGCACACCCCGTGCAAACATACATGCACCTCTTCTCTTACCGTGATGTTTTTCCCCACGCCTTGTCTGGCCAATGCAGCAGCAAGTGCCCGTTGTGCATTGACCAAATTATCAGCAGCATCAGAACCCAACACCACCAAATCAATGTCACTGGTGGGCAAATACAAGCCAGTGGCAAATGACCCAAACACAGATACTGTGGATGATGGCCATATGCTTTGTACTACTTGTGCAGTGCGTTGTACAGTGCGCTGACGAGCCGCGTGCTCCTCAGAGGTTGGGGTAAGGTAGGCATACAGGGCAACCAACTCTGTGTGGTGTGGTGGGGTCACGGTGAGGAGGAATGTGGTGTGTATGTGTTTTGCACAAGTACACGCACCATTGTGTAGCTGCAGGAGATGGGAATCCATGTCTGCAGCTGCTGCTGCACGCGCCCAGGGCGGTTCTGCTGGTGGCTGTGGTATGTCAGTGGTGGCAGGTGCAGCAGCATGGTCCTCGGTTGTCCCAACGTCAAGGTCAAAACTGATAAATAAACTGTCTTCTTCTTCTACGGGGGCATCACTAGATACTGGTGATGATGTTGTGCCGTTGGTTGCCTGTGGTGAGTGCATGTGGCTCGACCAACAACATCATTGTACCGTTGCATGCACCTCAATACGCCAACCTGGACTGTATTGGCATTCATTTCGTTTGGTGCTGCATTTGCCGGAATCTGTGTTGTGCCCTGCAGCGTTTCCAATAGAAGTTGCTCTGATGGTGGTGTGCTGGTGGATGCCCCCGGTGCCTCGAGCTGCAACGCTGCCAAGGGCTTGTATCGAAAGGTTGTCATGATGCTGGTTGTTTACAGGTAGTAGTGGTTCTGATCATAGAATGAATACAGATGAAATATGACACAACGAAAACGCACATCGAAATCACACAAAAACACACACACACAAACACACACACACTCATGCTGTAATACCATCTGCTCCAGGACATCTTGCTGCATCATACTGCACTTCCGGTGCACTCTCTACAAGCTCCCCAATATAAAATGCAGCAAGTTGTGCATATGCGGCTCGTGTGTGAATACGCCGAAACTCTTCTGAGCACTCTGTCCCCAGGCAACGCATGATTGCCAAAACTGTACTGATACCACATGCACATTCCCAGCCCACATGGTTGGTTATAAACTCACTAATATCATACACCTGGTGTAGAGTGTGTGTGGAGTGGTGTATGTAGGTGTGTGTGTGTGTGTGTGTGTGTGTGTGTGTGCAGTGGTGTGTGTGTACGCGCACGCGTGCGGGTTGCTAGTGGCTGACAAAGGGCACCCACCCACCCACACCTTGTTGTCTACTGCAATCCAACCATCCTCTTTGCGGTTGTGCTTGGCAAGTTCTTCCAAGGTAATCTGGCGTGATGTTTCACTACTGCAAGGAGCTGCCACGCCCATTGGGGAAGACCGCGAGATATTTGGGAGGCTCGTCCGGTCGAGATTGCTTCGATCACGTCGGCAAATGGCAGCAAAACGCGCACTCTGTCCTCTTCGTTTTCAACAGCAAACTTCTTTTACTGAGTAAAAGCAATTACACTATGTATAAACATCATCCGAGCTGAAAATACAATGTGCCCTTAAATGCTTGTATGCTGCCCTTGCGCACTGCACGGGGGTACGTTGACCATACCAATCACCCACACGGCGCAAACACCAAGCTCGTGTTGGTACCACCAAACCCAAACGAATTGCTCATCACCAACCCACCTCGACGTAGCTGTCCCACCTGCCCCGCCTGTAACAACCCTCGCAGCAGGGGGGGATCTGGCGTCGAGAGGTTGACAGTCCCTGGTGCACGTTGATGATGCAGCGCCAACACTGCAAACACTGCCTCTACTGCCCCTATTGTTGGTGGGTGCATTTTGAACAATTCACTACCCACATACACATAATGCACATACCAAACCACCACACCAAACCACCAAACCACTATCACACACCTGCTGCACCCAGCAAATGCCCCGTTGCCCCCTTGGTGGACGATACCAACAACCCACGTTCACTCGCATCCTCTCGTGTTGCGTGCTCCCCAAATACAGTTGCAATGGCAGTCTGCTCCACGTCATCCCCAATCGGCGTGGATGTGGCGTGTGCGTTGAGGTAGGTGACATCGGATGGCAAGGCACCTGCATGTTTGAGTGCACGCTGCATGGCCAGCACAGCACCATGGCCATCAGCAGGTGGTTGTGTCATGTGGTAGGCATCTGCAGACATACCAGCACCCACTACCTGTTGTTGTGGTGGTGATGGTCATGGTCATGGTGGTGGTGGCCTAAAGATGATCACTCACCCAGCATACATGGCATACACACACAAGCATGTCCACACATACACAAGCCTGTCCCGCCACGTGACACCCCCCCACACCACAATTCCACCACACTGCACACCCCCCCCCCCACAACAACCTACCTCTGCATACATAGCCGCCCCCCTTGCCTCAGCATGGCCCCATTCCTCCAGCAGCACAACCCCTGCCCCCTCCCCCATCACAAACCCATCACGCTGCCCATCAAAGGGGCGTGATGCAGCAGATGGGTGGTTGTTAAAGTTGGTGGAGAGGGCACGCAGGCGGGAGAAGCCACCCAGGGAGACAGCATCAATGCATGCCTCTGTGCCACCTGCAACCTGGGTGTGTGGGAGGGGCGGTGTGTGGATATGGGTGCGTGTGGGTGTGGATGTGGATACGTGGGGGGTGATGGATATGGGTGTATGGCGATGTAGATATGGGTGCATATGACCAAAAACTACAAGACACACAACACACTCATCAACTCCTTTAATTGCTGTCCCTTGTGTTGCATTCACCATCATCATTATGTCATCACATCCCCACATTGTTGTGCATTCCCCCATGTTTGTTTATGGCATCTACCTACCATGACATCAGCATCCCCTCGTTGCACCATGAAAAATGCATCAGCAATGGATTGAGCACCAGCAGCACATGCAGTGGCAGCTGCATGACAGGGGCCCTGTAACCCATACCTGTGTCCCCCGAGTGTGCGTCCACCGAGTGTGTGTGTGTGTGTGTGTGTGTGTGTGTGTGTGTGTGTGTATCATGTGTGTATCATGTGTATATCATGTGTATATCATGTGTAGCGGACACGGAATTGTCAACATGTACATTGACATAGGTGCATATGTACCACACGTGCGCAAACATACAACAATCATGCATGGAACAACCACACACACACATACGTCATGCTCACAACTCCAGCAGGCATGTTGAGCAACACACGGGGTATGAAAAATGGGCTAAGACGCTTGAGCTTGTTTGATGACTGTGGTGTTGTGTGTGGTGCTGTGTGTTGTGTTGTGTGTGATAAACGTGATGATAATGGTATGTGAAAGTATGATGATATCGTTGTGGGACAATGATGGTAATGATAGTGTTGCCAGGTACTGATGTACAACCCCTCTCATCACGCAATCCTACCCTCACCACACACCACACTCTCACCCCACACCACACTCCCCCACACGTACCACCAGCACCCCTGCTTCCGCCATGTCTGTTGTACTTGACATGCCTGCTCCTAGTGCCACTCCTGTTGCCTCTTTTGCTTCACGGCTGTAAGGGATCCAATACCCATCATGCAGGGCCTGGTTGTGTGAAAGAGGAGGGGGGGGGGTGCAGTAAAGGAGATTTGTACAAGTAGGGGAGATTTGCCTCAGCGCATACTATGGTGGCTGTTGTTGCAGCTTGTTATGTATACACGACATGCACATACACAGCAAGGGACAACACACCACATTTGTCACACACCACATGCATCACACGCCACCACACCCGTTACACACCTCGCCAGCAGCACACAAAGCCAACATAGTACATCGTGCATGCCTGCGTGCATCCTCCCCAGGGTGCCATGGTGCCACAGACACTTGTTGTGTGTTGACAGGTGCAATGACTTTGCTTGGTAACTGGTCATAGCAATCACGCTGCTCCTGCTTGTATGTGTGCGTCGCAAGGTGTGTGTGATACGTTTTGTGGGTGCAATCAGTGTTGTACAGCAGAAGAGACACACACCTCTGGAAGGTCTGTGGGGAGCAGCCCACGCACACCCGTGTCGCCTGCGATCAGGCGTGTCCATGTTGCCTCTGTACCAACCCCAAGAGGTGTGACAAGCCCCAGTCCCGTCACTGCAACACGTCTTTTGGAACGAGTAGAGTATGATCGAGTGAGAAATGCATGGTTGGCTTGTTCAATGTATCGGATCAGCAACGAGATGGCATTGCTTTGGCGTGATGCACGACGTTGCAGCTGCTGCAACAGCGTGGCATGCTGTGTCAACATAAGGTGCTTGTGAAGGAATGTGGCATTTCCTGAAGACAGCTCAACAATCCCTATGTTTGACCACCTCTTTCTGACCCCACCACCACACGGACACAACTCGAAAAGGGTTGGTTACACCCACCACCTGTGACTGCCACCCAGAAAACAACAGGAGGCAGCCATCATCCGCCACAGTCGCGACGTCCAGCATGAAGTGCACAGGTGTGTCGTAACAGCACCCACCACCACTACACACAGCGCCACGTCCACCCACACCATATCCACACCTGACATGAAATGCGTTGGGGAGCATGCGGGGAACGACACATGACTGCACAGGATCGGTAACACCACATGCACTGATCATTTGAGCACGTGAAAAGTGTGGTGGCCCCCAAAACAAAGGTGCACACTTGTGAAATCATGCGTGTTCAAAATGCACGTTGTGGCATAGTGGTCGTACCTGGACACTGCATGGCGAAAAGCCATACAGCACCAAGCACACCACATGGTGAAATCAACAAAGGATGCACGGTGAGAAACGAAAAGAAAAAAAAAGCACACACATCCTGGCCACACAAGGGGCTTCTTTTCAAGCAACATTGAAATTGGGGGTGGTCGCAGGATGATGCTATGTAACTGAATTGGGATACACACACGGGATGCTGTACCCCCAACACCCCTTGCTGGCAAAAGGAAGGTTGAGCATCCTTTGCCGAAACAGGTGATGGACAGGATGATGGCAACAGGGGATGACCATGCATCAGCACGTAGACTGCAGTCTAGGCATACTGGTCAAACTTGACAGACAATGTACGGCCCTCCAGGTCGGTGCCGTTGTGCTTGTCAATGGCCGCCTGTGCATCCTCCTCTGATGCAAACAAGATGGTGCCATACCCCTGTAAGGCATGGTGCACATTGTCATTTCCACATGTATTGACATCGTATTCACCCCATCATAACCAACCCACTCCTCAACATACCCTGCTGCGGTTGTCGCGACCATAAATCACCTCGGCCTTTTCAATGGCACCACTCTCTTCAAACAGCTCCTGCAGCTGCTCCGAGGTGAATGCCCATGGCAAGCCATGCACAACAACCTGCAAGCCACTGCTCTGCTCAGTCTTGCCGCTGGGAGGAGGGGGTGGGCCACGACCACGGCCACGGCCGCGACCACGCCCGTTGAGGCGTGGTGGGGGTCGGGCAGGACGCTCGATGCCGTTTTCACGCTGGTAGTCCTTGATGTCACGATCCTCACGATCCTCACGGACGCTGATGGGGCGGCCACCAAGGTCTGTGCCGTTGAGCGTGTTGACGGCCGCTGCAGCCTGTGTGTATAGTGCATATTGAAGATGATGGGCAACCGTTTGTGGTGCGGTGTGGCTGGCTGTGACTGAAATTGCATTCTAGTGCATCAAGCACTACTACTATCACATCCCCATCATCACAGCAAAACCAACCCCACAGGTCAAACAGTGGAGACGATCTGCACAAGGCGATCCGGCCAAACAACGCAGCACTAGCAGCCAACGCACCTCCTCGGGGGTCTCAAATTCAACAATACCCCAGCCCTTGGAGCGGCCTGTGCACCGGTGCGGACAGCCACGTGCACACAGTGTTGTGCTGCAATGTTGGAATTTGAGCACATAGATCTGTGCACATACCTTGCTCATCGCGTGTCACGTTGGCATAGCGGACATTGCCACACTCCCTAAACTTGTCCTTCAGATCTGTGCAGGCAAAGACGGCGGTGGTGAGGCGGGATGCTGTAAAATAGACCCCTGGTGGCTGGCTGCAACTGGCCACGTACCCTGCCACGACGTCTTCCAAGCGAGGTTGGAGACATAGCAGCGCCTGTGATGTGGTGGTGTGTAGCAGATCAAGTGGCACTGTGTGGCACATGCATGGCATTCTGTTGCCCATCGCAAGGCTGCACGCTACCTGCCGATTTGAAATGTTTCCTGATCCGCCTGATCCGCCATCCCTGCTTATTACAGAGGGGGGTCAACAAATGATGATGGTGTTGTTACAATGTTGCAGTGTCATAAAATCAACAGTGCGAGCGGTGGTGTTGGCCAAACCAGTGAGGTGTCCTGGAACTCACCACACATCCTTTTGATAGCGATTGCCATCAGCAAGGGCCTTGACAAATGCCTCAGCTTGACTTGAACTGTATCCACCAGCCTGCTGCGCCACATCATGCAGTGCATGGTGGACATCCCGCGCCATGTGCTTGGCGTCACCACACACATACAAACAGCCCTTTTGTTGCAGTGTGTTCCACAGCTCTGCTGAATGTTGCAACATGTGGTGCTGCACGTAATCCTTGGTGGCGCCATCACGTGAAAACGCCAAGTACAATGCTGTGAGCACCCCACTGGCAACCCATGCACGCAGTTCTGCTTCGTACAAAAAGTCCTGCTTTTGACGACGGCACCCAAAGTACAGGTATGCAGGGGCAAGCTGTTGACCTGGGGTGGTATGGTGCGGTGAAGTGGTGCTGTGCATCAAATGGGAATGCCTGGCAACAACCCACAGCCCCTTTGTACCTTGCTTCAGCAGTGCCTCCCGCTCCTGGCAAAACCCACGAAACGGTGCCAGTCCAGTACCAGGCCCCACCATGACAACGGGGACATCATGTGCGGGGGGCAACCGAAAATGGGATGTGCGCACATAGACTGGCACCACGTCACCGGGCTTGCGCGTTGCCAGGTAGGTGGATGCCACACCAAGGTGATGACGACCTGTGTGGGGGGAATGATTGCCATCATGCGAGTCCACCATCCCCTGCCATCCCCTTTGAAAAACAACACCACCACACCTGTGGGCATGGTTTCGTCCACCACCGCACACGTGATGTGCACAGCATGGGTATGCAGCTTCGGTGATGATGATATGGAGTAGAAGCGGGGCTGCAATCGCTGCGTCACACATCCCAACAACGCCCCCAATGGTGGTCGTGCAGATGGAAACTCCTCAAGCACATCCAACAAACACCGCTTGCCCTCAACAGCATATTCATGAAATGCCTGTTTCTGCTCCATGGTACACAACTGGCGTAGACGTGTTGCTTGGGTGTCATCTGTTGCGAATGCTGCCAATGCCTCGAGTTGTTCACGGTGCACTGCACCAGCCAGGTCGACATATTGTAACAGCAGACGACGAATAGACAAAGGGCCTGTGGTTGGGGTTGCCTGGTTTTGCATTATGTTGTGCGCACATGGTGTCAGACACACGTCAGGGTACAATACCATCATGCACACCTGCTGGTGGTGTAGACAGTGTGCCATGTGCCACCCCCTCTGGCACCGTTAGCTGCACCACATCATTCAGCTTCAATCCCAATAGCTTGGCAGCACGTGCAACCACTGCTGGGTGGTTTTCAGCATACACAGCGACATGATCCCCCGCTGTGTAGGACAACCCACCCACATCCAGTTCCACATGCACACAACTTCGACCTGCATCTGCACTGTACAGCTCCTTGACCACCAGCACACGAGCACCGTACAGAGAATTGGCATCTGTGCCGGTGCCTGTCAGTGTGGGGCGTGGGTCGGGAGTCCCTGCTGGGAACTTGGTGACGGCGTAGCTGGGCAGGTCGGCCGCAGCGGGGGGGCCTGCAGGGGCCTGTGAAGGGGAGGGGATGGTGGGAGGTGGTGTATACGTGGTGGTGTCCACGTGGTGTGTGATGCCTTGCCCCACAAACCACACACCTGTTTTTCTACCAACGTGCTGTTATCCATGGCGATAAACAAGTCTTCACACCATGATGCAAAGTCTGCATCAATGTCATCGTCATCATCCCCATCCCCACGGCGCACGAGGCGTGTGGCGCCCAAGTGCAGCAAGGTGCTCTCAAAGCGCTTGCCAACTGCACAAAAGTGCTCGTATTGCTTGTTGCCCAACCCAAATATCGCAAAGTGCAGCTTCTGTGTGTGTGTGGATAACAGTGTCCAGACCCCACTGCGCACATATTGAAACACCCCTACACAAGCACACCTGGAGAAATGGTGGACGCTCCCCATCGGCAACCGCTTGCGCATTGGCCACGAGATAGTTGTAAAACACCGTAGCATTGTCAGTGGGTTCCCCATCACCATACGTGGCTGCTATCAAAAACACAAGGGACTCTGTACCCAACCTTGAGGCTGCATCGTAGTCCTCCATGTCCATCACCTCAAACTCCATGCTCTCTCCGTATCTCTGCATCAGCTGCGCTCGCAAAGATTTGCAGAAACGTTCTGCGGTACCAGTCTGCGTGCCAAATAACAAATACGCCTTGGGTTTGGTGGCAACAGGGGGAACATCGAGCTTGTTGGCATCGAGCTTGGCAGCAGACGTTTTTGTGCTGCGATGCTTGCCTGCTGGTTGTTTAAACAACAACAAAAATATTGCCACACAGAAGATAACAGTTGCAATGATGATGGTGGAGGGGGCTTGCGGGGAAACAGTGAGCAGGTTGGGCATCGCGCCCATGTTGCCCGTCTTGAGCATATTTGCAAGGGGTTGCGTGCTTTTACATATGCATGGTATTAGTCTGTCTCAGAATACATGCAAGAGATGCATGAAAAGCGAAAAAATGCGTTGTAGTGACCATTGACCATTGCACCTCTCTGAACGCCGTTGTTTGCTGAACACAGACTGTAAAGACATGCAATGTGTAGCCGGTTGTGCCACCTTACTTGCTGACGGTTGCTTGATGCTCTTGCTTGATGCTCTTGCTTGATGCTCTTGCTTGATGGTTTTGCTCCAGTGGACGCTTCGAGGTCTGCTGTACATCATACCTGTTGGGGTGCGACCACGCGACCACCTACCTTTTTAACTAGGTCCTCTGATGTGGAGGTGGATGGGCTGGGAGTGTGGGCTGGGAGTGTGGGCTAGGAGTATGCATTGATAATGTTGCTGATCGACAGCATGCATGTTGGCCCCACGTCTGATGCCCACCGACCATCAAGCCGCACAACTGGCACTTTTTCGAACAAGACTGTTTTGAATACCACCACAATTTGATCTGCCGGTCACTGCGTTACTGCGCTCGTTAATGATACGTGTTGCACTGCACTGCTCCAGCAACACTGTCTGTGGTGGTGCATGTCTTGAGTTTGTTCCCAACACGTTGACCACCACGCCGCTCTAGCAACCTCGTCGTGCAAGGCGGCAATACAGACGTTCGTAGCAGTGGCTGTAATCAGTCACGAACACTTGACACAACCTCGTCCGTCAAGCACATCCACACAAGCACCATGCCCAGCACATTTTTCACTCCTGTGATGGCAGAGGTTGGCCGAGAACGGTCATTGCAGAAAACCAAAACGCATGTTTTGCAAAACAGCGATTTGCGTAGCCTCCTGGAAGAGGATGACCCCCATCGGCCACGCTTTACCGGCAGCAAAGGTGTGTGTGGTGTGTGGTTGTTGCTTGTTGGTACCAGACACCCCAAACACCCCCCATCAACCCCCAGTGATTGTCACCATTGGGCCTGCAACGAATGACGTGGAGACCATGTGTGAACTGCTGCGTGCCGGCATGTCCTGTGCACGTTTTGACTTGACGGTATGCATGTGGGAACAAGCATGGAAACAACACAACCATGCCCTGCACATACCATGAGATTCAAACCACTCCCAACCACAGTTTGGCACATTGGATTTTCACGATGCAGCGCTGGCCAATCTCAACCAAGCACGTCGTCTCACTGGCCTCACATGCGCAGTCATGGTGGACACACTGGGTCGTGAATTGCTCATCCTCAACACAGATGAAGCTGTCAACAGCAACGGCAGTGGCAGCGATGACAGCAGCAGTGGTGGATTGGAATCCAGCATCCCCGTCACCAAGGGATCCCGTGTGGTGCTCACAGCAGATCAAACCACCCCTGCCAGCCCCGAGCGCTTGGCAGTCAACTATCCCCATCTTGCGCAGCAAGTGCTGGTGGGGGATCGCCTCTTTGTGGGACGCTACTTGAACACGGGATCAGATGGATGTTCATTGTTTCTCACGGTGACGGCATTGGAAGGATCTGATGTGGTGTGTGTTGCTGAAAACGATGCAATGCTCAGTGGGCTGTGCACATTGGTGCTGGTGGGTGAGGGTGAGGTGCGGGGCACGTTTTTGCACGAGCTGCCGTTGTTGAGCGGGCATGATGAGGCGGCATTGCGTGCGCTTGCTGGTCGCTATGATGTGGATTATGTGGCAGTGAGTTATGCGTGTCATGGTGATGACATGGAGGAAATGCGCACGTTTTTGGATCAGGTATGGGACGCGAGAGTATTGTTGTTGGTGACATCTGTCGTTCACATTCTGTTGTTCTGATTTTGTTGTTCACATGCTGTTGTTGTTCCCACACAGATCAACATGCACAACACCAAGCTCATATGCAAGCTCGAACACACCCAAGCCCTTCACAACTTTGCCCGACTCGCTGGTGCTGCTGATGCATTCATCATTTCCAGGGGCAACCTAGGCCTGCATGTGCCATGTGAGAAAATTGCACTTGTGCAGAAACAGCTGGTGTCACAGTGCAATCACCTGGGCAAGCCAGTCATCATCACTCGTATTGTAGATACAATGGTCAACGTATGTGTGTGTGTGGGTGTGGTGAGAAAAAGATGGGGTTGCTTGTTGCTCTTGTTGCTCTTGTTGCTCATTTACCAACTGTGTGTACAACGTATAAATGTGTGGCTGCTGTGAATGGAATGATTGGTTCCTGTGTGATTGTATGATGTGCTGTTGGGTGTTGGTGTGTCACGCAGCCATCACACACTCCATCTCCCCCCACCCCTCGTATTTCACCCTCGAGGCACACAACACGACACATACAATACGACACACACAACAAAACACACACAATCACCCCCCCACCCCCCACTTACCCCCACAGACCCCCCGCCCCACCCGAGCAGAGGCCACAGATGTTGCCAACGCCATTCTTGATGGTGCTGATGGCCTGCTGCTGGGTGCTGAAACCATGCGGGGCAAGTATCCAGTGACTGCAGTGAAAACAGTGTTGGGAATCTGCAGGGAAGCTGAGGCTGCGTTTGATCATGCTGAGCATTATGAGTATTTGATTGGGGACCTGGTGGAGGTAGGTGTTTTTGGTGAGCTTGTGTGGTTGTGGTTGTGGTTGTGTGTGGTGGGGGGGTAATGGAAATGGCTTATAAGAAGCACACCATTGTCACACAAAACACCATTGTCACACAAAACACCATTGTCACACAAAACACCATTGTCACACACCCCATATTTCTCACAATTCCCAACACGTAACACCCAGGCGGATGGTGGTATGAAGGCAGCCCTGGGGAGTCATGGTCAACTCGTCAGCAGCCCAAGGGGCAGGCATAGTAACAAGTCAAACTTTGGCTCAGCAGTCAACCTGGCACAACTGGGTGGTGGTGGGGGGGGGGGCAATGCAGGTGGGTTTGGCAGTAGTTCATATCAGTCACTGTCATCACTGGGACGAGGTTTGGCCAAACTGAACAACAATGGTGTGTGTTGGTGGTGCACTTGTTGGTGCTATGTATTGTATGTGTGTGTGTGTATGATGTGCATGGTGTGTGTGTTGCGTATATATACATGTGGGACATACATGTGTTGTTGTTCTTTTCACAAGAAAACCACAATGTGCTTACGCCAACCTACCCGACACAACCCCCCCACACAGACGCAACCCCCATCCCCCATGCCATCAGCAACGCATCCCTCACCAGTGCAGCAAGCAGCTCACCTGGTCGCGGCCAGGGCAGCAGTGCCATCAGTCTATACAAGCTGGAAGCACTTGCCAGCAGTGCTGTGCGTGCTGTGGCCAAGGTACAAGCACGTCTGCTCATATGCTTTGGGTCCACTGGGCGCACTGCGAGCTTGATTGCTAAGTACCGACCCCCCGTGCCAATCTACACGGTGGTGGTGCACAAGGCGTATGCTGGGGATGCACAGCATGCGTCGTTTTTGTCCCGCCAGCTGCATTTCATAAAGGGGGTGGTGCCTGTGCTGGCTGCACCTGATGCCGAGGAGAATGAGGGGATGTTGCAGGATGCGATTGTGCAGGCGTTGCAGCTGGGGTTTATTGCACCTGGGGATTCGGTGGTGTGTATTATGGCACTGAGGGACAACATGGTGCTCAAGGTGTGTGTTGTAGGTGGTGGGGGGGGTGTAATATGGTGGGGTTGTATACATGGTGGGTGTATAGACATGAGGTGTGCCCATGTATAGGTGTGCCCATACCAAAAACAACCCGTAATCACACACAGATGGTGACGGTGAATGAGGATGGCAATGGGTTGTGCAAGGTGGGGTCACAGTCGAGCATTGTGGGGGGTGGCAAGGCAGATGCAGATGCTCGGCAGCCATGCACCGTAGGGTCTCTGCCGTGAGGAAGACCGCCACAGATTGGGGAGAAGAAATACGAGTTGGATGTATGTGTTAGCAAGTGTGTGTTTTCGAGGGGGGTGTTTCCCACCCCTCGGGGTGGGGGTTTGATCAACAATGTGGAGAGGAGTGTGTATCGTTTTGTGTTGTTTTTTTCACGTCGTCACAAGGCCGGTATATTTTGGCCATTGCATTGTAACCACAAGCGGTTTTGACAGGAAACACAGTCACTGAAAAACACACATCTCGTCTTTCTGCGCACGCAACAGCAATGCAGAGCCTGCCTCATCGTGCAGGGACACAGAAGCGTGCCTGGATGATGTTGGCAAAGCATGGAATCCAGTGTCGCTTCCCAGACGGAGGTTGCTTGTCGATTGCCACAACGCATCCTTTGACCAGCACTTTGCCACGAGCATGCAGCCCCCTTTCCTATTCCACTGCCAGGTGCGTGTTGTGTGGATCATTGCAGTTGATGCTATGCAATGTTAGGTAGAAACTAGAGACTGCAGGAAACAGGTGCAATCAACACAGGATTACTCGATGTGCAGCCACCACCACTGCCAGCGTGCCAGCTGCCACACACACATCGTCTGATGCCACGCTCACCCTGTACAACACCATGAGCCGCAGCAAGGAGCCATTCGCACCACGCCCCGATCAGGGCAACAAGGTGGCCATGTATGTGTGTGGAGTGACTGTGTATGACTATAGCCACATAGGTACGGCGGGGGGGGAGAGTGTGCAGGGTGTTGGAGTGCTCAGGATGGGTGACTGAGTTGGGTGAGTTTGTGTGCGTGTCTCACAACCACCATTACCACCATGTACCAGGGCATGCACGTGCATATGTGACGTATGATGTACTGCTGCGGGTGTTGCAGCAGCATGGATATGATGTGTTGTATGTGCGCAACTTTACCGACATTGACGACAAGATTATCAACCGGTATGTATAGGTTGTGTGTATTGGTGTAGTCTCAACATCCACACATGCGCTCAAAAACAACAACAATAACAACAACAACAACAACAGCACCCCCCATCAACACACACACCCTTGACCAATCACCCCGAACCAACCACCCCCAGTGCCAATGAACAAGGGGAGGACCCACTGGACCTTGCAACACGGTTTATGCAGGAATTCCACATCGACATGGATGCCCTAGGATGCCTTCGCCCATCCCTCGAGCCAAGAGCAACAGAATGGGTTCCGGCCATGATAGACACCATACAACGTATAATACAGCATGGGCATGCATATGCAGTGCAAGGTGGGGATGTGTTTTTTGACGTGATATCTTTACAGGGGTATGGACGACTGTCAGGGCGACAACAGGTGAGGGTGGCTGTGGGTGACGGTGCCATTGAGCATACAACATGCATGGACAACACACAGCAAACATGTACATCCAAACATCACCTTACATTTCATACAAACCCCCCTCATACATTACCCCACAATTACCCCCCCAACCACTTTTCATTTCAGGATGACAACCAAGCGGGCAGTCGTGTGGATGTGGATCAACGAAAACGCAACCCTGCAGACTTTGCATTATGGAAGGCAGCCAAGCCAGGGGAGCCCTCATGGGAGTCGCCCTGGGGCCCTGGCAGGCCTGGGTGGCATATAGAGTGCAGCACCATGGTGGAGGAGATTATGGGGCCTGTGATTGACATTCATGGGGGGGGGCGGTATGTGTTTGTGTGGTGTGGTGTGTGTGTGTGTGTTTGTGTGTGGTATCCTGGGTGCGACATGTTGATGTGTGTGTGTGTGTATTAAACACACTGCTACTTGGCACATACAATAACAGTACAACACAATACAACGTACACACAACATGCAATAACACACCACATACAATACAACCCCTTGCTCTCTCTCATGTACTGACCACATGTATACCACCCCATCACCATTTCCATCATCCCCTGCCCACCAATCGCATCACACCCCTCACAATCACACACCCCTCACAGTGATTTAATATTCCCACATCATGAAAATGAATTGGCACAAAGCAGAGCAGCAGCAGGGCCCTGTTGTGGTGGAGAGGGGGGGCGTCATGGAGAGGGTGCCCCTCATCAACACAGTAGCACTGACTTTGTGCGCTACTGGGTACACAATGGGTTTGTCAATGTAGATAGGTATGTGCTGAGTATGATGTGCTTGGAATCGGTCGTTGGAATGTGTGTGTAGCGCATGTGTATGTTTGATGCACACTACATCATTGTTGCATGTGATAGTAGATATGTATACATGTGTGTCAATGTGTACAGATATGTAGGTAGAAGACGATGTGTATGATGCAAATGTCATACACCTCGTGACACCCCATCATCAACCCTACACACTCTCTACACACTCTTACACACACACACACCCCAGTGAAAAAATGTCAAAATCCCTGGGCAATTTCTTTACAATACGTGATGTATTGCAGCGGTACAGCCCCATGGCATTGCGTTGGTTTTTGCTCAACACACAATACAGACAACCGGTGAATTATAGCAACCAAGCCCTGGATGAGGTGTGTTTGTTTGTTTGTTTGTTTGTGTATACTGTGTACATGCCGATAGTGTTCAATGTGGTAAGCAATGGGGTTGAGCCAGCACCGCCAACCCAAGCCCCTACACTCTCATACCCTCACCATTTGTCCTCAACCACACCCACCACACCTACAGGCATCTGATCGCTTGTACTACCTCATAAACACCATCCTGGAGGTCAACACGGCATTGAACACCATGGAGGGTGCTGAACAAGCTACACAGGCAGCACATGCACAGTTAAAGGCCAATAAGGGCCCTGGTGCACAGGTGTTGAATGAGTGCCGTGCTGCACTTGCTGATGATCTCAACACACCTGCAGCAATTGCAGCAATGTCGGCAACACTGCGTGAATTGAATGATCTTCTCTACACACGCAAGGTGTGTGGGATTGAGGTGAAACATTGCAGGCATGCAAACCATGTGTATACTGTATATAGCAAGTCACTATGCAAAACACAACCATTCCAGGGACGCAAAGCAGCAGATCGCGCACAACGCCTGGCATTGGGTTTGGCAGTGATACAGCAGGCTGTGGATATGCTGGGTGTGGTTGCTGATCAGCACACCTTGGACGATTTGCGCAGCAAGGCGTTGGCGCGGTATGAGGGGTTTGACAATGAGAATAGGGTGCCATACATGTAATGATAGGATATACGCGTATGTTACCACCATCACTACAGGGCTGGCTTGACAGAGCAAGATGTTGCAGCCAAACTCCAGGAGCGCAGTGATGCCCGTGCCACCAAGGACTATGCAGCGTCTGATGCGGTGCGTGACTGGCTTGCTGCACGGGGGTTGATGGTCATGGACACACCAGAGGGCAGTACATGGCGCCCTGCTCCTGTGAGTGACTGAGCTGAGCCGAGCCGTGATGAGCTCATGGTGTGGACTTTTTTTATTGGATGACTTTTGAGTTTGCGAGATAGACACTTAGATCGAACAATAAATAAACTACGTGACGGTGTCAATCCCACCGTTGCCTGACAGTTATAAACGTCTACTGAGTATCGGCATCAAATTGTTGTGCTCCCTCACCGTCACTGTCACCCCCCCTTTGTGCGTCCACCTTCCCGTACTCAAATCAGCCGACTGCTTATTTTCTCTAAGTAGCACTCATTCCCTGTGTGTCTAGCCACATCGACTGAGCCAATTCGCTGGACACGCCAGCCATTCAGTCGTAGCAATCGCTCCACAAGCATCAATCCCAATTGGACACCCTGGAAGCCATACTGTGGCACAAGCAGCAGTGTATAGGGCAGGTTGGTGAAGACGAATTGCAACGCCACCGCCAAAGAGAGAACGGCAGCATGGACAGCCGTCCATCGTCCAGTGGATATCAGCGTTCAGAGGGATCAGATAGCAGAGAGTTTGATTCAGGGGACGAAACCCTGAGGAAGGTGCCCCAAGGGTGCAATGGAGCCAACACAGGGGCAGGGTACAGGTGTGTGTGTGGGGGGTCTAGTGGTGCACCAGTATAACCCACACATCAATAGCACATCAATACCTACAACAATCAGGGAGCTCTGGCAACGTGTCTCTCGGGTCAGCCCTGGCGAATCCAAGGCCATCGTCAGCGATTGTACAGTGGAGGACATGTTGCGCACGATTAAAACCCTGCAAAACAAGCAGAGTGCCCTTGATGTAGTGCGTGCAGGCCTCCACTACCTCGATTCCCGCGCTCTTGCATTTTTACTGAAGGAGCTCGGCAAGAGCAAACTCACCCACCGTGCCTTTGAGATATTCGACTGGTTGCACATCCACCCCGACCCTTCCCTCGCAGCATTGTGTGACGTGTTTACATACACAACCGTGATCAGTTTGTGTGGCTCCCCCCGCTTGCTGTGGAAGGCGTTGCGTCTGGTTGGGTGCATGAAGAGCAAGGGCATCCCGTGCAACACCCACACCTACAGTGCGCTCATCAGTGTGTGTGTCAAGGCAAAGCAACCTGGTCTGGCACTGGATGTGTATCAAGAGATGAAGCGCTCTGGGTGCAAGCCCAGTGTGGTGACGTACAATACACTGGTGGATGCATATGGCAAGGCTGGGTTGTGGCATGAGGCGGTGTCTGTGTTGGACACCATGATTTCAGAGGTATGTTGTTTTGGTTGGGGTTGTTGGTGATGGTCTGTTGTCGTGGGTCTGGTGTGCTTGTATATATGTGTGTATAGCTATTGTCTCAGTAGCCACACACACCCATATGGTATGTCGCCACGCAAAAAAACAGAACATTGCCCCTGAAGCACGTACCATCAACTCGGTGATTCGTGACTGTTGTGAGTGTGGACAGCCTGATGCTGGCTACAAGGTGTTTACACGATTTCGCGGGGTGGGACTCATGCCCACCACTGCAACGTTCAATCATCTCATCAATGCCTATTGTGACATTGACCAGGTAGGTGATGCTGTGGGTGGTTTTGTTTCTTGCTACAGGGAGGGTGTTTGCATGCTGGTGTGGTTGGGGTGTTGTTGACTTCTTGGTGTTTCATATACATGTACATTACTCATGTGCCTTGCCCCACCACCACCCCCCACAGCCTGGTGAAGCCTATCGCTTGCTTGAGGAGCAGCTGGCATGTGATGTGGAGCGTACCCCGTCCACATATAGCCACTTGCTGGAACATGTGGAACGCAATGGTGCGACATCCAACCCCCTGCTGTTGCCGCTCCTGCAACACATGCAAGCAGATGGCATGTCGCTTGATCAAGTTCGACGTGCCCACATGGCCAGCAATGAGCGTGGTGGTGGTAGGCAGCAGCGCCAGCACCATCATCAATCTCCGCAGCGAGCAGTGATGGACCCGACTGGCATGTACGCCCCACGTCCCATGGGATCCCTGTCGCCCCAACACCAACAGGTGTGTGTTTTGTGTATGTGTGTTGTGTATGTGTGTGTTGTGTATGTGTGTGTTGTATATGTGCAGTGTACCTTTGTTGTTCATTGTATCGTCACATCACTACTCCATGCCATCACACAGGCAATGCCCCAAAACTTGAACTTTCAAGAGCTGTTGCATCTTGCACAGCAGCAACAACCAGCACCTGTGCAGCCATTGCTCGCACCCGGTGCACACATGAATCGAGGTGATGTCATGTCCCACCATGCCACTGCACAAGCACTTGGTTTGACAATGACATTGCCTGATATGCAACATGGTATGTTTTTGAAATTTCATCATGTTGTGGTGGCTGTTTATGGGGGATGCACAATCCCACTCCATACACACACAGAATCAACATGGGCAACTGGTACATTGTCATCATTACATGGACACTCATTTGTAGGCACAGCAACACCCCTGTATACAGCTGGTATGTAGTACACACATGGCTGTACGTGATACTTTCATGCACACCATTGCACCACAACCATGGCACCACGACCACCATGGCACACAAAACAGGTGGGGCATCACTGTACACAAATGCTGCCAACACTGAATCACACATAAATGCCCTGCTGTTGAGGGGCCATGCAGATGGCTCAACCAGATCCGCCACACAACTGGCATGCCCACAGCAGGACAAACCCACACAATTGCTCTAAAAACCATTGGTGTGACCTATAGACAACCTAGACAACAACCTAGATAACAACCTAGACAACAACCTGAAGAAAAAAAACAAGTGTTTGGCATCACTCAATCGACCGTGTCATCCCTTGCAATTGACCACATACCTGTGCAGCTATAGACTACACCTGCACATGCGTGCATGTATGCTCATGGTGGTGCAGGCCAACCAGGAGGAGCCCCCACCTTGAAACACATGTTATCCATGCGTCAGTCATGATGAAACATATGCTGGATGCCACATACTATAGGTGGTTGTGACCTCGGGCAAGGAGAGACCTTGTATGCACTCAATCAAGACGTGTACAAATACGGAGGGAGCACATAGAAGATTGCCACCTGCCAAGTGCACAACCACCACGGACAATCACCAGCAAAGAAAAGAAACACCAGCCATCGTACGTACACACCATCTGTTGTCGGTGGCATCGCACTATCATCATCATCATCATCATCATCATCATCATCATCATCATCATCATCATCATCA
>VFQP010001421.1_pt1 | contig 32163 bp, 20 predicted proteins | sample 3512351 | NCBI WGS metagenome assembly VFQP01 (sample SAMN10412372, study PRJNA504923) | tailings metagenome | isolation source: Relicate 1 Philex TSF1 revegetated site | place: Philippines: Tuba, Benguet | collected 2017-08-29
CGATGGTGATGAACAGGAAGGGGAACAGGTTGCCCGACCACACCGGGCCATTGCCTTGTGCGAACTGCGTGAACGCCGGCATCTTCAGCTCCGGCGCCACGATCAGGATGCCGATGGCCAGTGCGATGATGGTGCCGATCTTCAGGAACGTCGACAGGTAGTCGCGCGGCGCCAGCAGCAGCCAGACGGGCAGCACGGCGGCGATAAAGCCGTAGATGATCAGCATCCAGGTCAGCGCCTTGCCGTCGTACGTGAACAGCGGCGCCAGTGCGGCACTTTCATGCACGTACTGGCCGCCAATGATGGCCAGCATCAGCAGCACGAAGCCGATGACCGATACCTCGCCGATACGGCCCGGACGGATATAGCGCGTGTAGATACCCATGAAGACCGCGATCGGAATCGTCACCGCCACGGTGAACGTGCCCCACGGCGAACCGGCCAGCGCCTTCACCACGATCAGCGCCAGCACCGCCAGGATGATGATCATGATCATGAAGCAGCCGAACAGCGCGATCAGGCCGGGCACGGTGCCCATCTCGGACTTGACCAGGTCACCCAGGCTGCGTCCGTCGCGGCGCGTGGAAATGAACAGGATCATGAAATCCTGCACCGCACCGGCGAACACCACGCCGGCCAGGATCCACAGCATGCCGGGCATGTAGCCCATCTGTGCGGCCAGCACCGGGCCCACCAGTGGTCCGGCCCCGGCGATTGCCGCGAAATGGTGGCCGAACAGCACCGCCTTGTTGGTCGGCACGTAGTCCAGGCCGTCGTTATGCCGCCATGCCGGCGTCATGCGTTTGGGGTCGAGCTGCATCACCTTGTCGGCGATGAAGCGGCTGTAGTAGCGGTAGGCGATCAGGTAGATGCAGAGCGCGGCAACCACGATCCACAGTGCGCTGACGGCTTCGCCGCGCGACAGCGCGACAGTGGCGAAGGCAAACGCGCCGAGCACGGCGACGGCCAGCCACAACAGGTGTTGTCCGATGCGATTCATGTTGAAGGGTCTCCTCAGACCGGCTGAATGAAACCTGCGTCGACGGATGACGGGCAGCGGGGGCGGTGCCGGGTAGCGGCCGCCGACAATCGCGCGGAAAGGGGTCTCCTGGATGTCTGCGGCGCCCGGTCTGTTTCTCGTCTGGTACCGGATCTTGTCGTGCAGGCAGGCAGTGCAGCCGACAGCAAAATCGCAAGGATCGGCACGCACCTACTGCGTCGGATTGCGTCGCAGGCAGGCCCGGGCGTAATCCGGCGTGTAGTATTGACAGCCGCCCATGTCGGCACAAGCGCGAAACTACGCAAGACCCGTGCGTAGTAGTACGTAGCGCGACGGTGCCAGGCGGCCTCGCCGGCATCGGTGTTTACCCCCGGTTCAGATGAAACTCCGCCAAAAGATACTTTTGCTTGCTGTCGCGCCGCTCGCCGTTGCGATGCTGGGCATTGCGCTGGCCGTGCGTTACCAGGCCACGGCGCTGGCCCGCCACGAGCGCGCGCTGGTGGAAGCCGCCTATCTGCAAAGCAAGGAAACCGAGCTGCGCCACTATGTGGAACTGGCCCAGAGCGCGATCGCACCGATGGTGCAATCCGGACGCAATGATGCGGCAACGCGCCAGTCCGCCATGGATGCGCTGGCCCGGCTCGACTATGGCCCCGACGGGTATTTCTTCCTGTATGACCTGCAAGGCCGGAACCTGATGCACCCGCGCCAGCCTGAACTGGTCGGTCAGGACTTGTGGTTGCTGCGTGACCCGCAAGGTGCGCTGACAATCCAGAAGCTGGTCAGCGCTGCCAAGGCTGGCGGCGGATCGGTGCGCTACCTGTGGCGCAAGCCGTCGACGCAGCAGGAGGTACCCAAGCTTGGGTACGTGGTGGCTGTGCCGGCCTGGAACTGGATGCTCGGCACTGGCATTTATCTCGATGATGTCGAGCAGACGCTGCGTCAGCTCGATGCGCGCGCGGAAACCGATATCCGCGAAACCATGGCGTGGATCGGTGTGATCGCGGGCATCAGTATCCTGCTGGTGGCGGCCAGTGGACTGGCGCTCAATATCAGTGAACACCGCGAGGCCGATGCCAAGCTGCGTCAGCTGGCCCAACGCGTGGTGCAGTCGCAGGAAGAGGAACGCGCACGGTTGTCGCGCGAACTGCATGATGGCATCAGCCAGTTGCTGGTGTCGGTCAAGCTTGTGCTCGAAGCCGCCACCAACCGGATTCGCATGGCGCCTGCCGAGGGCGCATCGGTGGCGCCGATCCTGGGCATGGCGCTGAACCGCCTCGATTCCGTGTTCAATGAGGTGCGGCGCGTGGCGCGTAACCTGCGCCCTGCCCTGCTCGATGACCTCGGCCTGTTCGCCGCGCTCCAGCACCTCGCGCGCGAAATGCAGGCCGGCAGCACGCTGACGGTGGAAGTGACACAGTCGGGCCAGCCGCGCGAACTTTCCGAGGAACATGCCACGGCATTGTTTCGCATTGCACAGGAAGCGCTGACCAATGTCGAACGCCATGCCCATGCCACGCGTGTCGACGTAGCGCTTGAATTCTCGCCATCGGGCACACGGCTGACGGTGCGCGACAATGGCGCCGGTTTCGACGTGGCCCGCATGCAGCACGACCCGCGGCGCGGCATCGGCCTGCGCAACCTGCGCGAGCGCATGGCTGCACTGGGTGGCCAGTTCGATATCACGTCGACGCCTGCCGGCACAAGGTTGGTGGCAGCGCTGCCCTTGACCACTCCCCCATCCGATACTCCGCTGTCATGACCATTTCGCACGACGACGATTCCGTCATTGCCCCTTCGGACAAGCCTGCACGCGTGCTGCTGATCGACGATCACGCGCTGGTGCGCGATGGCATGCGCATGCACCTGTCTCTGCAGCCTGGCCTCGATGTCGTTGGCGAAGCCGACGATGGCGAAGCTGCGCTGGCGTGGCTGGCCAGTGCGGGACCCGATTGCCTGCCGGAACTGGTCATTACCGATATTGGCATGCGCGGCATGGGCGGTATCGCGCTGGCCGGCGCACTGCATGACCGGTACCCGGAACTGGCCGTGCTGATCGTGTCGATGCACGACAACCTGGAATACGTACGCCAGGCCATCCGTGCCGGCGCGCGCGGCTACGTACTCAAGGACGCGCCGGCCGACGAGCTGATGGCCGCCATCCACACGGTGCTGGCCGGGCGCGTGTTCTACAGCGCCCGCATTGCACGCGGCATGGCCGAGCACACGATCAGTCCGCTCGACGCGCTGACGCCGCGCGAACGCGACATCCTGCATGGCATAGGCCGCGGCCACGCCAACAAGGAAATCGCGGCGCGGCTCGGCGTGTCAGTACGGACTGTGGAGACGCACCGCCTGAACCTGAAACGCAAGCTCGGCATCGAAGGCCGCGCAGAGCTGGTGAAGTATGCGGTGCAGCAGCTTGGTATTGATCGCGACGAGGGGTAACAGATCGACAGGCTTTCGCTTGATTGAGCGCAAGGAGCTGTCAAATCGAGAATCGTCTCAGCATTTTATCTGGGATTCTTCTGTAAGTTTGCGCAAGGTACGGATGTCCGACGTTGCGATCTCGGGCACGTAACTTCGCCCAACTCTGATGTGCATGTCCTTGGTTAAGCAGTGACCGGGCTTGCAACGCTCCGCGCGGAGTTGATCTGTTATAGAATCATTCTTGATTTCATAAAAGAGCGTGACCCCAAACTACAAGGGACCATTCCGTCAGTTCGTAAAGAAATCACGCATGCCGCTTCGATTGGCGATTGAGGATGCCGTAGAGGCTGTTTGCGAAGATCCCGCGATTGGGCAGGCAAAGGTTGGAGATCTCGCCGGAATCTGGGTCTATAAGTTCAGATTTCAACGGCAAGACTTTCTGATGGCATATCGACCGCCGACCACCAGTCAGCTGGCCAAGGGTATAGACATAGAGCTTGTGCTGATCGACTTCTATCAGGTCGGTTCGCACGAGAACTTCTATGACGTACTCAAGAAGTATCTCAAGGCAGAAAAAGACCGATGAAACATGCGACCGCAGAAGATCTGATCAAGAGTCTCCGCAAGCTACCTGCGCAGGAGCGCCAGAGGTTTTTCCTGCTGGTCGGCCAGAAGGCATTCAACGATGAACATTTCAGTCATGAAGATGTCTTCGGTGATCTGATTGATGCTGACTTCACCGCAGCGGAAGCTGCGGAGTATCTGGAGGTCTCGATGGCCACCTTCCGGCGCTTTGTGCGCGACGGAAAGCTGTCGCCAAATGCGGAAGTCGGCCGTAGCCAGTTGTTCGCCGTCGCGGATTTGAAGGACTTCAAAAGGCAGCGCAAGACAGTCAAGGGCTAAGTCGATCAATCCTGAACACCGAAAGCATTTCTCCGCCCAACAAAAAACGCCGAACGGCTGTGAACCGTTCGGCGTTTTTCCTATGGCTGGAAAACTCAGCCCAGGCGCTTGGCCAGCGCTTCCTTGGTTTCCACCAGTGCCTGCGGCAGGTTGTGCTTGAGCTGCGTGAACAGTTCATCATGCAGCTTCAGCTCGTTCTGCCATGCGTCGAGGTCGATCGACGTGACCTGGTCGAACTGTTCGGCCGTGAACGACAGGCCATCCCAGTTCAGGTCGGCATAGCGCGGCGACGTGCCGAACACATGATCCACACCTTCGCCACGGCCTTCGACGCGGTCGATCATCCACGACAGCACGCGCATGTTTTCACCGAAGCCCGGCCACACGAAGTTGCCGTCGGCGTCCTTGCGGAACCAGTTCACGCAGTAGAACTTCGGCAGCTTCGCGCCCGCTTCCTCGAGCTTCTTGCCCAGCGCGAGCCAGTGGCCGAAGTAGTCGCTCATGTTGTAGCCGCAGAATGGCAGCATCGCGAACGGGTCGCGGCGCACCACGCCTTGCTGGCCGGCCGCGGCGGCCGTGGTTTCCGAACCCATGGTGGCGGCCATGTAGACGCCTTCGGTCCAGTTGCGGGCTTCAGTTACCAGCGGCACCGTGGTGCTGCGGCGGCCGCCGAAGATGAATGCGTCGATGGCCACGCCAGCCGGGTTGTCCCAGTTGTCGTCGATCGACGGGCATTGCGATGCCGGCGCGGTAAAGCGTGCATTCGGATGCGCGGCCTTGGCGCCGGTTTCCTTGGCAATTGCCGGCGTCCAGTCCTTGCCCTGCCAGTCCACCAGGTGTGCCGGCGCTTCCTTGGTCATGCCTTCCCACCACACGTCGCCGTCATCGGTCAGCGCCACGTTGGTGAAGATGACGTTTTCCTTGAGCGTCGCCATCGCGTTGAAGTTGGTCTTCTCGCTCGTGCCCGGCGCCACGCCGAAGTAGCCGGCCTCGGGATTGATCGCGTACAGGCGGCCATCGCGGCCCGGCTTGATCCAGGCGATGTCGTCGCCGATCGTGGTGATCTTCCAGCCGTCGAAGCCCTTGGGCGGGATCAGCATGGCGAAGTTGGTCTTGCCGCAGGCCGACGGGAATGCGGCGGCCACGTGGTACTTCTTGCCCTCGGGCGAGGTCACGCCCAGGATCAGCATGTGCTCGGCCAGCCAGCCTTCATCGCGGCCCATGGTCGAGGCAATCCGCAGCGCGAAGCACTTCTTGCCCAGCAACGCGTTGCCGCCGTAGCCTGAACCGAACGACCAGATTTCGCGCGACTCGGGGAAGTGAACGATGTACTTGGTCGAATTGCACGGCCACGGTACGTCCTTCTCGCCAGCGGCCAGTGGCTTGCCCACGGTGTGCACGCAAGGCACGAACTCGCCTTCGGCGCCCAGCACGTCGTACACCGCCTTGCCCATGCGGGTCATGATGCGCATGTTCACGGCCACGTACGGCGAATCGGACAGTTCCACGCCGATATGCGCGATCGGCGAGCCCAGCGGACCCATCGAGAACGGCACCACATAAAGCGTGCGGCCACGCATGCAGCCGTCGAACAGGCCGCTCAGCGTGGTGCGCATCTCGGCCGGCGCAGTCCAGTTATTGGTGGGGCCGGCGTCTTCCTTCTTCTCGGAGCAGATGAAGGTACGGTCTTCCACACGCGCCACGTCCGACGGATCGGACAGGGCCAGGAACGAGTTCTTGCGCTTGGCCGGGTTCAGCCGTTGCATGGTGCCGGCGGCGACCATCTGTTCGCACAGGCGGTCATATTCTTCCTGCGAGCCATCGCACCAGTAGATCTGGTCCGGCTTGGTCAGGGCGGCGATCTCGGCAACCCAGGCGACCAGTTTCTGGTTCTTTACCCAGGTCGGCACGTTCAGTGCCGGAGTGCCTTGCATTGTGGGGTGATTCATCTGACTGCTCCAAAGCGAAAAAATGAATTCTTGCAATGTCCGTGTCCGGCGTTGCGGCTGTCGCGGGGAAGACTGATCCGTCAAGCGGCCTGCCACGTTGGGCATGGCGCACTCGCCGTGTAATCGTCACATCCCGTTACAACTCGTCGGCGACCAATTCGGTGCAAAGGTCGCGGGGGTCCCTGCGGCTGCGATACAGTTGCGCTTCGCCCGCTTTTGGCGGGCGGCAGGGGTCGGTCGGGCATTGTCCGGCGGCAGACAGGAGGCGGGAGCGTGGCTCGACCGCACTGTCGTGTCGCGAGAGCGGGCAAGAATACCACTGTACGGACCCCCTGTTTTTTGCTGCGCAGCATTGTTTCCCCTGTCAGAATGCCCGTTCGCCACCGCGCGGCTTCGTTGCGCGGGGAAACCCGCAGCGACGTGTCCGTTGTCAATGTTGCGTCAGGGAAGTCAACAATACTGTCGGGCGCGCGCCGATTCTGTGGTCGCGCGCACCAAGCCCCCGAGATCAAAGAGTCACCAATGAAGATTGCCGTTCTCGACGATTACCAGGACGCCGTCCGCAAGCTGCCTTGCTTTTCCCTGCTGGAAGGCCACGACGTCAAGGTCTTCAACAACACCGTCAAGGGCGTGGGCCAGCTGGCCGCACGCCTGTCGGACGTGGAAGCGCTGGTCCTGATCCGCGAACGCACGCGGGTGACGCGCCAGTTGCTCGAAAAGCTGCCCAAGCTGAAGATCATCAGCCAGACCGGGCGTGCCGGTGGCCATGTGGACCTGGAAGCCTGCACCGACCGCGGTGTGGCGGTGCTGGAGGGCGTGGGTTCGCCCGTGGCGCCGGCAGAGTTGACCTGGGCGTTGATCATGGCGGCCCAGCGGCGCATTCCGCAGTACGTGGCCAGCCTCAAGCACGGCGCCTGGCAACAGTCGGGCCTGAAGTCGACCACGATGCCGCCGAATTTCGGCCTGGGCCAGGTATTGCGCGGCCAGACGCTGGGCATCTGGGGTTACGGCAAGATCGGCCGCCTGCTGGCCGGCTATGGGCGGGCGTTCGGCATGAACGTGCTGGTCTGGGGCCGCGAGGCGTCGCAGCAAGGCGCGCGCGAGGACGGCCTGAATGTGGCGGAATCGGTCGATCAGCTGTTTGCCGACAGCGACGTCCTGTCGCTGCACCTGCGGCTCAATGACGAGACGCGCGGCATCGTCAGGCTGGCCGACCTGCAGCGCATGAAGCCGACGGCGCTGTTCGTCAACACGAGCCGCGCCGAGCTGATCGAGGAAAACGCGCTGGTGGCGGCGCTGAACCGCGGACGTCCCGGCATGGCAGCCGTGGATGTCTTCGAATCGGAGCCAATCCTGCAGGGACACGCGCTGCTGCGCATGGAAAACTGCATCTGCACGCCCCACCTGGGTTACGTGGAGCGCGACAGCTACGAGCTTTACTTCCGTACGGCGTTCCAGAACATCCTCGACGTGCTGGATGGCAAGCATGACAGCATTGCCAACCCGAAGGCCCTGACACCGGCCCTCTCGCGCTAGACAGATCGCGCCAGGTCTTCAAACTCGACGAATGGCCGCCCGCTGGCTTGCGCGCGGCCATTCGTGCGTCTGTTTGCCCACATTTCCCCGCCTCGAACCGGCGATCTGGCCGGTACACTCGGTGCACAACCTCAGCGCGTGACACCCACTTGCGGTGCATCCGCGTGGGCCCGCACACGCAAGGAGGGCGTACCGTGGCCGAATCCGATCCGCGTCCCTATCCCGCAGGCGCTGGCGGCACCGCTGTCGGCCGTGTCCTGGCGGTCAATGTCGGCACGGCGCTGCCGCTGGTCGTGGCAGGTGCCGGCACCGAAGCGGTGGTGATGTCGGCTATCCGCAAGCATCCGCTCAGCACCATGCACCACCCGATTGCCGTTGGCGTGCACCGGCTGGGCGTGGCGGGCGACCAGCAGATGGATCGCACGGTCCACGGCGGCCCGGATAGGGCCATTTATGCCTACCCGATCGAACACTACTGCTGGTGGAACACCCGCCGCCGCGAGGCTGGCGTGGAGGAAGCCGCGCGCCCGCTCGCTTTTGGGGCGATGGGCGAGAACCTGACCACCCAGGGCCTGCTCGAGACCTCGCTCTGGGTTGGCGACCGGCTACGCATCGGCGATGTCGAACTTGTGGTGGAATCGCCACGCCGGCCCTGCTTCAAGCTCAATGCGGTCATGGGCTATGCGCACGCGGTACGCGACATGTCGCGCAGCGGCTTTTCGGGCGTGTACCTGAGCGTTGCGCGCCCGGGCGTGATCCGTGCCGGCGACGCCATGGTGCTGATGCCCGGCCTGCGGCAGGTATCGCTCGACAGCCTGAACCGCCAGCCAGGCGCCTGAGTCCGCCCGCCCGCGTTAGTCCCGAGTGGACGTGTCATGCTTTTCTGCTAATGTTTTGTATCTGATACAAGCATTTCGGCCAACCCCTCCTCCGTTGGCCCGACATCCATCCCCTGCGATGCTGTAATGGCTTGTAATACAACCCGCTTTGCCTGAAAGGGCCGATGCGGTACTAGTAGCGTTTTGCGCGGGCCAAGCCGGCTCCATGAAGCCGGCGCCATTGGGGAGCGCGCCATGGGCATTTGAGGGTCCTCACATGAAAACAGACGGGATCGACCAGCCGAAGGGCTTCGTCGATGGCAACTGGAGCGCGGCCGCCAGCACAGGCCGTGGCCGCACTTCGCCCTGGGTGGCAATCGTGGTGCTGGCAGTGCTGGCCGCGGCTGGCTGGTTTGCCTGGAAAACCTGGTTCGCGCCCAAGCCGGCGGCCAAGGCTCCTGTCGCCGCCGCCGTGAGTACGGCCGTGGTCGTGCAAGGCGATGTACCGGTAGAAGTCACCGCCAATGGCACGGTCACCGCCATGCAGACCGTGGAAGTGCGTCCGCAGGTGTCCAGCACCGTGCGTGCCGTACATATCAAGGAAGGCCAGTCGGTAAAGCCCGGTGACCTGCTGTTTTCGCTCGATACGCGCATGGACGAAGCCAATCTGGCAAAAGCGCGCGCGCAGCTGATGCGCGATCAGGCTGACTTGTCCGATGCGCGCCGCACATTGGCACGGAGCCAGGAACTGCTGCAGCGCAATTTCATCTCGCGCAGCGCAGTGGATACGGCCCAGGCCAAGGTCGACGGGTTCGAAGCCACGATCCGCGCCGACCAGGCCGCCATCGAAGCCAGCCGCGTAGCGATCAGCTACGGTTCGATCCGCGCGACGATCGGCGGGCGCACCGGCGTCATCAACGTATTCCCCGGTTCGCTGGTCACGCCGACCAACACCACCGCAACCGCCCCGATGGTGACCATTGCTCAGATCGCGCCGATCACGGTCATGTTCACGTTGCCCGAACGCCAGCTTGCCGCATTGCGCGAGGCGCTGCAGCAAGGTCCGGTCACCGTTACCGCGCAGCCGAACGACGGCAACAAGGCGCCGGTCACCGGCAAGATCACGTTTGTCGACAATACCGTCGATCCGCAATACGGCAGCATCCGCGTCAAGGCGATGTTCGGCAACGAGGAGCAGCGGCTCTGGCCCGGCACCTATGCCAACGTGAATGCTACGGTGCAGGTGCTGAAGAACGCGCTGAGCGTACCGCCGCAAGCGATCGTGACCGGCCCGGAAGGCCGTTTCGTCTATACCGTGCAACCCGACCACAAAGTCGCGCGCGTGCCGGTGCGGGTGCTGGCCACCACTGCCGCCGCGGCCGTGGTGGAAGGCGTGCAGGCGGGTGCGCGCGTGGTGACCGAAGGCGCGCAGAACCTGCGCCCGGGCAGCATGGTGCGTGAAGCCACGGTACGCGCGACATCCGCATCGGCCCCGGCCGCTGCTGCCGCTGCCGATAACGGGCACTGACATCATGACGCTGTCCGAGCTCTGTATCCGCCGGCCCGTGATGACGGTGCTGCTGTGCCTGGCCGTGATCGTCACCGGGATCGTGCTGTACCCGACGATTCCGATCGCGGCATTGCCCAGCTTCAATTCGCCCGTGATCCAGGTCACGGCCACACTGCCCGGGGCAAGTCCCGAGACCATGGCCGCGTCGGTGGCCACGCAACTCGAAAAGCAGTTCGCGACGATTCCCGGCGTGAGCGTGATCAGTTCGTCGAACACGCTCGGCAACTCCAGCATCACGATCGAATTCAATAGCGACCGCGATATCGACGATGCGGCCGTGGACGTGCAGGCCGCACTGTTCCGCGCACAGCGCTCGCTGCCGATCGAGATGACGGTGCCGCCGTCGTATCGCAAGGTGAACCCGGCCGATGCACCGGTGATCCTGCTGGCCATCAATTCACCTTCGATGAGCCTGGGTGACCTGAATGCGTTCGGCGACAACCTGATCTCGCCAACGCTGGCCACGTTGCCAGGCGTGGCGCAGGTGCAGATCTTCGGCCAGAAGCGTTTCTCGGTACGTGTGCGTGCCCACCCCGATGCGCTGGCCGCACGGGGCCTGACGCTCGATGAGCTGGCCATTGCGCTCAATCGGGCCAATGCGAACACCCCGGTGGGTACCCTCGACGGCGCGCGCCAGACGCTGACGATCCAGGCCAACCGCCAGATGACGAGCGCCGATGCGTTCCGCAACATCATCGTGGCCAGCCAGCCCAGCGGTGCGGTCGTGCGCCTGTCCGATGTCGCCGAAGTGGAAGACAGCGTCGAGACCATCAAGACCGGTAGCTGGCTCAACAACGAACGCTCGATCGTGTTGGCGGTGCTGCGCCAGCCCGATGCGAATACGGTGGCGGTGGTCGATGCCATCAAGGGCGCGCTGCCGCGCCTGCTGCAGCAGATGCCGGACTCGGTCAACGTCAGCGTGGTGAATGACCGCTCGAACTCGATCCGAGAATCGATCCACGATGTGCAGTTCACGCTGGCGCTCACCGTGGCGCTGGTGGTGATGGTGATCTTCCTGTTCCTGCGACGCGCGGCAGCCACGCTGATTCCCACCGTGTCATTGCCGATCTCGCTGATTGGCACCGTGGCGCTGATGAAGGCGTTCGGCTACAGCCTAGACAACGTGTCGCTGCTGGCCATCACGCTGGCCGTGGGCCTGGTGGTGGACGACGCGATCGTGATGCTCGAAAACATCGTGCGTCATATCGAGGAAGGCGTGCCGCCGCTGAAAGCCGCGCTGGTGGGTTCGCGCGAGATGGGCTTCACGATCCTGTCGATCTCGATCTCGCTGGTGGCGGTGTTCATCCCGATCTTCTTCATGCCGGGTGTGATCGGCCTGCTGTTCCATGAATTCGCCGCGGTGGTCTCGCTGTCGATCCTGGTGTCGGCACTGGTATCGCTGACGCTGATCCCGATGCTCTGCGCGCGCTTCCTGTCGGCGGAGAACGTGCCGATCGACGAATCGCAGCATGCCTACGGCGATCACGCGGCAGATGCGCCAGCGCATCATGTGCATCAGAAGCAGACGCTTGGCATGCGGTCCACGCAGTGGTTCGAAGACCTGTTCGAGTGGACGCTGCACAAGTATGCGCGCGGGCTGGACTGGTGCCTCGCGCATCGGCGCGTGGTGCTGGGTGTCGCGGGCATGACGTTCGTGCTGACGGCCGTACTGTTTGTGAAAATTCCGAAAGGCTTCTTCCCTGAGGAAGACATTGGCCAGATCCAGGTCAATGCCGAAGGTCCGCAGGACATTTCCTTTGATGCAATGTCGGAACGGCTGCGTGATGCAGCCGAGCGCATCCGCGCGAACCCGGCCGTGAAAAGCGTGGTGGCGTCGATCGGTGGCGGTCCCTCGCCCGCGATCAATACGGGCCGCATGTTCGTGGAACTGAAGCCGTTGGGCCAGCGGCCAAAGATGCCGCAGGTGGTGGAGTCGTTGCGTCACGATGTGTCGGGTGTGCCGGGTCTGCAGGTGTATTTCTCGCCGGTGCAGAACTTGCGTCTCGGTGGTCGCCAGAGCAAGAGCCGCTACCAGTACACGCTGCAGAGTGTGAAGGCGGGCCAGCTGCAGGAATTCAGCGACAAGCTCATGGCGAAGATGCGCGCCGAGCCGGTGTTTCGCGACGTGACCAGCGACTCGCAGCAGTCGGGCCTCGAAGCGCAACTGACAATCGACCGCGACAAGGCCAACGCGCTGGGCGTGCAGATGCAGGACGTGCGAACTGCGCTGTACACCGCGTTTGGCGAGCGGCAGGTGTCCACGATCTACACGCCGATCGACAACTACTACGTGATCCTGACCGCCGCCGATATCGATCGCGTGGACGAGACCGCGTTCTCGAAGCTTTACGTGCGCAGCAAGACCGGGCAGATGGTGCCGGTGTCGGCGTTCGCCACGACCGAGCGGCGCGTCGGACCGATCGCAGTGAACCACCAGGGGCAGCTGCCTTCGGTCACGGTGTCGTTCAACCTTGCGCCCGGTGCGGCGCTTGGCGATGCGTCGAAGCTGATCGACCGCTATCGCCAGGAGATCGAGATGCCCACATCGATCTTCACGAGCTGGGGTGGCGACGCGGCCGTGTTCCAGTCGTCTCAAGCCACGCAGGTGGTATTGCTGGTGGCGGCCATTGCCGTCATCTATACCCTGCTGGGCGTGCTCTATGAGAGCTATATCCACCCGCTGACGATCCTGGCGGGTTTGCCGTCGGCGGCCATTGGCGCGCTGCTGACGCTGTTCATCTTCAATGTCGAGCTGTCACTGATCGCAACCATCGGGGTGCTGATGCTGATCGGTATCGTGAAGAAGAACGCGATCATGATGATCGACTTCGCGCTGGCGGCGCAGCGCGACCAGGGCATGTTGCCGGCCAAGGCGATCCGGCAGGCTTGTCTGCTGCGCTTCCGGCCAATCATGATGACCACGTTTGCGGCCGTGATGGGTGCGTTGCCGCTGGCACTGGGTCTGGGCGCCGGTGCCGAGCTGCGCCAACCGCTGGGTCTGGCCGTGGTGGGCGGCCTGCTGTTCTCGCAGGTCATCACGCTGTTCATCACGCCGGTCATCTACCTGGCACTCGATCGGTTCTCGGGCACGGGTCCGCTGCAGATCGATGCCGAAGGCAATCCGCTCGCAGAACCTCAGGCAGCGCGGCAGCCGGCTACGGTCGGCCAGCACTGAGCGTTGTCTCCACCGCCTCTCCGCGTTGCCGGAGAGGCGTGCACACGGTAATTGCACCGCGACTGCACCGCAGTTGTTGCGTTGTTGCGTGATGCCTCCTCCCGCATGGCGTGAAGCACAGGTTTTCTGCGTTCTTTCGATCGCGGGGGCTTGTTTAAAAGCAATCAAACGCGAATAATTCTCGCTATCAATAGACGGCCCGCGTTACGGCGCAGGGTCCGCTGTTCACGCCAGCCAGTCCAGCAGTCCTGTCGCCCGGTCCTTGACGACCGCGCGGCACCAGCCAGCCAGCGTTTCGTTTTCTTGAAGGGGAAAATCCAATGAAACGCTGTTCTCTGGCGCGTCGCATGCGCGCCGCTGGTGGGGTCACACCTGTTGCTACCGTTTGCGCCACGCTTTGCACACCGTTGTGGGCCGAGGAGGTTCGGCAATTGCGCGAAGTGGTGGTCACGGCCACGCGTACCGAGGAACGCGCCGATGCCGTGGCGTCGACGATCACCGTCGAAGACGCACGCAAGATCGGGCACGCGATGCCGGTCGACGAAACGGGCCTGTTTGCCGACGAGCCCGATATCGACGTGCCGCGCGATCGCCGCCGCTTTGGCGCCGGCAATATCAATATCCGCGGCATCGAGGGCAACCGTGTGCTACAGACGGTCGATGGCGTGCGCCTGCCTGACTTCTATCGCGGCGGAGGCCCGTCGAACATCACTACCGCGACGCGCGATGCGCCCGAGTTCGGCTTCCTGAAGCGCGTCGAAGCGCTGCGTGGTCCGGCATCGAGCCTGTATGGCTCCGATGCCATTGGCGGTGCGGTGGCATACGCCACGATGGACCCCGACGATCTGATGCGTGGCAAGCCGGTTGCCGGCGAAGTCGGCCTGCAATGGAACGGCATCGACAATGCGTTCGGCCAGACCGCGGGCGTGGCCGGTGGCAACGATGCGATCCAGGGCCTGTTCATGTACGCGCACCGCAACGCGCACGAGATGAAGAGCATGGGCAGCGACGACTCGATATCGGTGTCGCGCACCGCGCCGAATCCGCAGCACGCGGACACCAACGCCTATCTCGGCAAGATCGTACTGAATGCCACGCAGCGGCAACGTTTCAAACTGACCTATGAGCATCGCGACGGCAGCACCGCAACCGATATGCGGCGATTGTCCGCGTCGCTGCCGCGCGTGACATCGGCAAAGGGCACCCAGGACAGTGTGCGCGACCGTGTCTCGCTCAACTACGAATGGCGGCCAGGCAGGGGCGCAGTCGATCGGCTGACGGCTTCGGCCTATTACCAGAAGAGCCGCACGCGTACCAGTACGAGGCAGGTGCGCAGCGGCACCAGCAACCGGTGTTCCGGAACCCGGGCGGGCGCCAGCCGATGCGACGTCGCGCTGGAATTCGGGTTCGGCCAGCAGCAAACAGGCTTCAACCTGCAGGCCGACAAATCGTTCAACACTGGCAGCGTCGAACATCGCGTGATCGGCGGCGTTGACTTCATTCGCACCGAGTCGGACGAAATGCGGGATGCCACCGCGCGCAATACGACCACCGGCGTCTCGATGAAGTCGCTGGCGGGCGAGACGTTTCCGATCCACGATTTTCCGCGCGGCGCGTCGCGCCAGATGGGTGTGTTCGTGCAGGACGAACTGCGCGGGTTCAACGGTCGCCTGACGCTGACACCTGGCGTGCGTTTCGACCACTACACGCTTGGTCCCGATAACGACCCGCTGTACAACAGCGCGGCCGCGACGCCTGCGGTCAGCAAGCGCGACGCGAACGTTTCGCCAAAGCTCTCGGCACTGTGGCAGACCTCGGACCGCGTCAATGTCTGGGCGCAGTATGTGTTCGGCTACCGCGCACCGAGCTATACGGAAATCAACGGAAGTTTCCGCAACCCGGTGCAGCGTTACGGTTCCGTGCCGAACGGCGAACTCGGGCCCGAGAAAAGCCGCTCGTTCGAAGTCGGCGTGCGCTATTCCGACGACCACGTCCAGACCAGCGTGTCCGTATTCGACAACCGCTACAAGGATTTCATCGAGAAGGTACGGCTCAACTGTCCGTCGGATCCATCCTGCCTGCCAGGCATGCGCGTCACGTCCCAGCATCGCAACCAGGCCAGGGTGCGCATCTATGGCGCCGAATGGCGTGGCAACTGGCGCTTCCAGCCGCAGTGGCGCATCGATGGCGCGGTGGCATATGCGCATGGCACCAATGAGCAAACCAACCAGCCGCTGAACACCGTCTCGCCGCTGCGCGCGTCGGCCGGTCTGACGTGGGAGCCGTCGCTCAGCGAAGGACCGGGTGTGGCGCTGCGCTGGCGGGGTGCCCGTGCGGTCACGCGCACCGATGACACGACCATCAACTACTTCAGGCCCGGTGGCTACGGCGTGGTCGACCTGCAGGCATGGTGGCGATTCGGCAAGCGCGCGACGCTGACCTTGGCAGTGAACAACCTGCTCGACAAGAAGTACTGGCTGTGGGGCGATATACGCCAGACCGGCGTGACCGCCACCGAGCCCGGCCTTGACTTCTACACGCAGCCGGGCCGCACCGTTGCTGCCAGCGTGAAGCTGGCGTTCTGACGCGCACACAGGAATTGATGATGTCCCCACAATCGGTACTTACAAGGTGGCTGGCCTTCCTCGGCGTCATGCTGGCCGCACTGACTGTACAGGTCGCGCTGGCGGCGCCCACGATCCATATCCTGACCAGCTCGCCGGTACCGGCCGGCAAGTTCGAACCGCTGCGCGACATGGCAAACCAGCATGGCATTGCGCTGGAGTCGCGCTACATCGACAAGCTGTCAGCGCAGGATCTCGTGCGTTTCGCGACGCAGCCCGACTTGCTGATCGTCGATGCGCCGCGCGACCACATCGTGGCAGCGATCACCGCGCAGCTTGGTCCTGCATGGACCACATCGACAACGCCGCGCGTGCTGGTGGCTACCGACCATCACGAAGCGCACGCGGTTCCGGAGGCCCTCGCGGCGCGACTGCACGCCTACTACGTCAACGGCGGCCGCGCGAACTTCGACGCCATGCTGCGCACGCTGGCCACGGAGCAATTTCATCTGCGCAGCGATCCGTCGATTCCCGCGCCCGTGATCTTTCCGAAGGCCGCCTACTACCATCCGCGCCTGCCTGACATGATCACGACGTCCGCTACGGACGCGTTGCTGGCGTCTGGTGCCGATGGCATGCCAGTCGTCGGCGTAGCGATCCACCAGGCCTATGTGTCCGGACTCGATAGCGCATTCATCGATGACCTGATCGCGCGCATCGAAGCACGTCAGGCGCGCGCACTGGTGTTCTATGGCCCGGTGATGGATGCGGACGGCATTACGCGCATGGCGGCACCCGATGGGCAGCGAATCGTCGACGTACTGGTCAATGCCCAGATCATGCTCAATGCGCAGGGACGCAAGGCCGAGTTCGAAGCGCTTGGCATCCCAGTGCTGCAGGTCATGCCCTATCGCAAGGGCGACGCCGCGGACTGGGCTGCCGACCGGCACGGCATCAGCCTGACCGATACGCCGTTCTATCTCGTGCAGCCGGAGATGGCCGGCGTGATCGATCCGATCCTGGCAGCCGCTACCGCGAAGCCCGATGGCGCCATCGTAAGCCTGCCCGCGCAGCTCGATGCCGTGGTTGGCAAGGCCATCGCGCTCACGCGGCTGCAGCGCATGTCGAATGCCGACAAGCGCGTGGTAATCCTGTTCTACAACTATCCCGCTGGCGAGAAGAACCTGTCGGCATCGTTCCTCAACCTGCCAAGGAGTCTGGCCGGTACGCTGGCCGCGTTGCAAGCCGCCGGATACCGTACCGATGCCGCCGACGAGACAACGCTGCAGCGCGACCTCGGTGCTCTGCTCGCGCCGTTCTACCGCGCCGACAGCGGTCAGCCACTGCTCGATGCCAACCTTGGCGTGTGGCTGCCGATGGCGCGCTACCGTGCGTGGTTCGATGCCCAGCCGGCGACGCTGCGCGAAGCGGTGACGGGACGATGGGGCCAGCCCGAGCAGTCGTCAATGGCGACTACGCGCAATGGTGAGGTGGGTTTCGTCATTCCCCGTCTGCAGCTTGGCAACATCACGCTGATGCCACTGCCGCCGCGCGGCGAACGCGGCGAGTCAGACGAGAAGGCGCTCTATCATTCGACCAGCACGCCGCTGAACCATTTCTATATGGCGGCCTATCTATGGGCGCGACAGGACCGCGAGGCACTGGTGCACTACGGCACGCACGGCACACAGGAGTGGACGCCGGGCAAGGAGCGTGCGCTATCGGTGACTGACGCGCCCTACCTCGTGCTCGGTGACGTGCCCGTGGTCTATCCGTATATCGTTGACGATGTGGGCGAAGCGATCCAGGCCAGACGGCGCGGACGCGCGGTCATCGTCAGTCACCAGACGCCGCCATTCAAGCCCGCGGGCCTGCATACCGATCTCACGCAGTTGCACGACCAGTTGCATGCGTGGATGGCGCAGGATGAAGGTGCGGTGAAAGACCGCCTGGCTGATGACATCGTTGCGCGCAGCAAGTCGATCCATGTGTTCGAGGACATGGGTTGGACCGAAGCGCGCGCGAGATCGGCATTCACGGCATATCTCGATGCACTGCACACTCACCTGCACGATCAGGCTGGCACGCTGCAGCCTTATGGTTTGCACACGTTTGGCCAATCGCAGGAGGAAGGGCTGCGCCTGTACACGACGATGGCCATGCTCGGCAAGGACTGGCTCAAGCGCATGTTTCCGGAAGAGCCCGAGGAACTGTTCGCGGTGGACTACGCACAGCTTTCGCACACCGCGCCCTATGCGCTGTTGCGTCGCTACGTGGTGATGCAGGACAGCCTGGAAGCATTGACAGATCCGCAGCAGCGCGAGGACATGCAGCGTGCGCGGCAACTTTACGCAAGCCTCGATGCGCATCCAGAGACCGAAGGATTGCTCGCGGCACTGGCAGGACGGCATGTGCGCGCCGGTACCGGTGGCGATCCGATTCGCAATCCCGATGCGTTGCCGACCGGACGGAATCTCTATGGCTTCGATCCGTCGAAGGTGCCGAGCCGTGAAGCGTGGCAAGCAGGACAGGCCGCTGCGGAAGCGATGCTCGAAGACTGGCGCAAGCGGCACGGACAGTGGCCAGGGAAGCTCGCGTTTTCGCTGTGGAGCGTCGAGACCATGCGGCACCAGGGCATGCTCGAAGCGCAGGCGATGGCGGTACTCGGCATCCGTCCCAGATGGGATGGCGGCGGCCGCGTGATTGGCGTGGAGGCGATTCCTGTCAGCGAGCTGGGTCGCCCGCGCGTGGACGTGGTGTTGTCTGCCACGGGGCTCTATCGCGACCACTTTCCGAATCTGATGAAATGGCTTGCGGAAGCAGTCAGGCTGGCGGCGGCACAGGACGAGCCTGACAACATCGTCGCGGCCAATACGCGTGCAATGCGTGCGCAATTGAGCAGGCTTGGCGTGGCACAGTCGCGTCTGGACGATCTGGCGGTCACGCGCATTTTCGCCAGCGAATCCGGCAACTACGGTACCGGACTGAACGATGCCACGCAGGCCACTGATACGTTCGGCAGCGGCAAGGCCGCCGATGCAAAGCTGGCCCGGCTGTATCTGTCGCGCATGCAGTATGCATATGGCCCCGACGAAGCGCATTGGGGCGAAAAGCTGTCGCAGGCCAACCCGCAGGCAAACCTCTATGCCGAAAATCTCAAGGGCGTCGATGGTGCGTTGCTGGCGCGAAGCTCGAATCTGTATGGCATGCTGACCACCGACGATCCGTTCCAGTATCTCGGCGGCATTGGCCTGGCCGTGCGGCATCTGACCGGCAAGTCTCCCGAGTTGCTGATCTCGAATCTGCGTGATGCCAGTCAGGCCAGAACCGAAACTGCCGCAAGCTTCATGGCAACGGAATTGCGTACGCGCTATTTCCATCCGGGCTGGATCGAAGGCATGAAGGCCGAGGGTTACAGCGGCGCGTTGAACATACTGAATACCGTGAACAATTTCTGGGGTTGGACTGCGGTTTCACCGGAGATCGTGCGCGATGACCAGTGGACCGAGTTCGCCGAGGTCTATGTCAACGACAAGCACCAGCTTGGCCTTAACCAATGGTTCGAACGTCACGCACCGCAAGCCCAGGCGCAGTTGGTCGAGCGCATGCTCGAGGCCGCGCGCAAGGGGTATTGGCGTGCCGATCCGGCGCTGCTCAAGACACTGGCGGAACGCTACGACGAACTTGCGCAACGCCACGATATCCGCAGCAGCAATCGGCAGTTCAATGCTTACCGTGAGACGCTGTCCAATGCGCCCGCTGGTTATGGGCGGCAGGCGCCGGCCGCACCGCCGCAGTCGACACGTGCGCCTTCAGCGCCCCCGCTGCCAGAGCAGACCGCCCAGGCCCAGAGCGAGCCGCCGCCAGCCATGCCGCAGGCCCAACCTGTGCAGGGCATGAAGCTGGAAGAACGCAACCCGGCGGCTGCCGTGCTGGTGCCGGTGCTATCTTGGCTGGCCGGTGGCATCGCCCTGGCGGCAGCGGTGATCGGCGGCGCCCTCCATGCACGGCGGCGACAATGCGGTTGAGGTAGATTATTCGCAGTATGAATTGGTTGATCGTAAATTTGACGTGCGTAATTATTCGCATTGATTGATTTGAGCCTGTAATCCTTGTAGACCCTGTAGTCCTTGTAGACCTTCGTAGACCCATGACTCCTACCTTGCTTGAGACCCTGATGTATGACGTCGGCCAGTTGTTCCTGTACCCGACGCTGGCACTGATTGGCCTGTTGTTCCTCTATGCGTTCTGGGCCCTTGGCGAGTTCGCGATGCAGGCCTGGATGCGCGGCCGCCATCCGATTGAATCGGGGCGCGGCTACCTGCTGGTGGCCTGGGCACTTCGCAACAAGGTCAGTCATCCTGATGCGCTGGATGTGGCCGCGCACAAATTGCTCGAGCGGCCGCGCATTGCCACGCGCGTGGCGCCGATGCTGGGCCTGGTAGCCACGATGATTCCAATGGGGCCGGCACTGAAAAGCCTGTCCGGCGGCAACCTGGCCAACGTGGGCGAAAACCTGACCATCGCGTTCTCGGCGGTGATCCTCGCGCTGATCGCCGCCAGCATCACGTTCTGGGTGGTCAATGTGCGGCGGCGCTGGCTGGCCGAGGAACTGGTGTGGCTTGGGCAGTCGCGTCCGCAATGGCACGAGGGGGAGGCCGAAGCATGAAGTTCCTCGAGGACAGCGAAGGCGACGACCCGATCCTGTCGGTCGTCAACCTGATCGACGTGTTCCTGGTGGTGATTGCCGCGTTGCTGGTGACGATCGCGCAGAACCCGCTGAATCCGTTCACGCACGACGACGTCACGATCATCACCAATCCGGGCAAGCCGAACATGGAAATCGTTTCGCGCCAGGGCGAGAAGATCGTGCGCTACCAGGCCAGCGGCCAGATGGGCAGCGGCGACGGTATCAAGGCCGGTGTTGCGTATCGCATGAAGGATGGCTCGATGGTCTATGTACCCGAGCATGCCAATGTCGGTGCGAATGCAGACAAGAATGCCAACGCCAGCCGAGATGCCACGCAGGCACAGGCGCAACCGGAGGCTGCAAAGCCATGATCCGTTCGATTCTTGCCATGGTTACCACTACTGCCGCAGTGGCCATGATTGCCGGCTGCGCATCGACCGCGCCGACTCCCGAGTCCGTCAGCCACCAGTTTGCCGGCAAGCCCTATGTGCTGCTGGGCGAGGTCCACGATAGCGCCGCCGGCCAGCAGCAGCGGCTGCAAGCGTTGACGCATGCGGTCAAAGCCGGATGGCGCCCGGCCATTGCCATGGAGCAATTCGATCGCGAACGCCAGGCTGACCTCGATCGGGCGCGGCGCGAGCGACCGCGTGATGCCGAATACCTGATTGCGCAGGCGGCCGGCAGCAAGAGCGGCTGGGACTGGGCGTTGTACAAGCCGGTGATCGCGCTGGCACTGCAGTACGACTTGCCGCTGCTGGCGGCAAACCTGTCACGTGCCGATGCGGCAAAGATCGTACGTGGCGGCTATGGCGATGTATTCGCCAGCAGTCAGTTGGTAACGCTGGGGCTCGACCAGGCGCTGCCGCAGGACATCGTGGCAGCGCAGACGGCGGCGCTCGATGCTGGCCATTGCGGCCATTTTCCGAAAGCGATGTTGCCGGGAATGCTCAATGCGCAGGCCGCGCGTGATGCCGTGATGGCTGGTACGTTGCGCCCCTATGCAGAGCGCGGTGCCGTGCTGATTGCTGGCAACGGACATGTACGGCGCGACGTTGGCGTACCACGCTGGCTGCCAGATCGCGGTGCCGGCGCGTTCAGCGTTGGTTATCTGGAAGCGGATTCGCCGCCCGCCGGTTTCGATGCCGTGGTGCGGGTGCCGGCGCAGGATCGCGAAGATCCGTGCAAGGGTGCGGTCATGGGCAAGGCCATACCGCAATAGACGGGTTCAGGCGTCCGGTCCGGCCGTCTCGGCCAGGTCGAATTCGACTTCGGCACGCAGGCCGCGTCCTTGCGTGGCATCGCGCAACGTGACCTTGCCGCCGAAACGCGCGGCCATCTCGCGGGAAATGGCCAGGCCCAGTCCCGAGCCCGGTTCGGTGTTGTCCACGCTGCGGTAGAAGCGTGCAAAGACCTTCTCGCGCTCGCTGTCCGGAATGCCGGGACCATCGTCTTCCACTACCAGCAATGCATGGTCATGCACGCGTGCGGCCGATAGCGTGATGCGGCTGCCGCGCCCCGAATACTGGATGGCGTTGTGCACGAGGTTGGCCAGCGCCTCGCGCAGCAGCGCGGCATCGGCGCGGATCGGCAGCGTCAGGTCGACCGGGCGCTCCCATCCAAAGTCCTGTTGCTTGCCGCGCGCCAGAGGCAGGTAGTCCAGCGCAACCTGACCGGCCACGGCGACCGCATCGATAATGCCGGCTTCCTCATCCTGCACGGCGCCATCGCGCGCCGGCTGACGCACGCGCGCCAGCGCAAGCAACTGGTTGGTCAGCCGCGCGGCCTGTTCGAGCTGGGTGACGATGCCACCTACCGCTTCCGATGCCGCCTCGCGCGCGGGTTCGTCATGGCGCCTCTGCAACTGGCGTTGCGCGAACTCGGCCTGCGTTTTCAGGATGGCCAGCGGGGTGCGCAGCTGGTGCGCGGCATCGGCAATGAATTGCGCCTGCGACTGCGTCATGGCTTCGGAGCGCGATACATGCAGGTTGATCGCATCGACGAGCGGGCGTACCTCCAGCGGCACGCGATCGAATTCAAGCGGCGTGAGATCGTCGGGTGGGCGCGCGCGCACATCATCGCGTACCCGTTGCAGCGGCTTGAGCACGTAGGTGATCCCGCCGACCAGGATCAGCGCGGACAGCGCAATCAGCGCAATATCGCGCAGTAGTGCACTGCGCCAGACGTTGCCAATCAGCGCCGCGCGCGGCTCCGCGGTTTCGGCCACCTGGATGATCACGCGCATGTGCGCATCGGGGCGATATACAGGACGCGCCATCACCGCAATGCGCACCGGGTCGCCGTGATAGACGGCGTCATAGAAGCGCGGCTGGTTGTTGATCAGCGCACCGGCCGGCAGCGGCAGATCATCGTAGCCGGTGACGGTTTCGATACTGCCGCTGCGTTCCATCGATACGCGATAGAACACATGGGTCTGCGCGGCGGTTTCGAACATTTCCATCGCGGCATCGGGCAGCGTCAGCTGCACGCTTTCGCCGGCCATGCCGATTGCGTTGTCGATGGTGCGTACCGAGCCATAGAGCGAACGATCGTAAGCCGTGTTGGCCGCGTCGCGCAGCGTGCCATACGTGAACCACGTATCCACGGCCATCATCAGCGCCAGCGCCGGCACCAGCAGGATCAGCAGCTGGCGGCGCAGGCTGCCGCGCAGCCACAAGCGCAGCGGCAGGCGGGCGCGCTGGCGCAGCCGGCGTTGCCACATGTCAGGCTCCGGTGGCGGGGGACGCAGGGGCGTCGGGGGTATCCGGGGTATGCGGTGCTTCCGGTTCCAGCAGGTAGCCGAAGCCGCGCAACGTGACAATGGTGACGCCATGGCCGGTGAGCTTCTTGCGCAGGCGGTACACCAGCACTTCGATCGCATCGGGGCTGACGTCGGCGTCGAGCGAGAATACCTTGTCGAGTAACTGGGCCTTGGTCAGCGGCTGTCCGCTTCTGGCCAGCAACGCGCCAAGCAGTGTGGATTCGCGCGGTGTCAGCGACAGCGGCGCACCACCCAGCGTGAAGCTGCGCGTCTCGCCATCGAATACCAGCGTGCCGCATTGCAGGCGCGGATGCGCGCGGCCGCGGCTGCGGCGAATCAGGGCCAGGATGCGGGCTTCGAGTTCGGCAATCGCAAAAGGCTTGGGCAGGTAGTCGTCGGCGCCAAGGTTCAGGCCGCGCACGCGTTCATCGAGCGTGTCCTGCGCGGTCAGGATCAATACCGGCGTACGATCGTCGCGGCCGCGCATGGTCTTCAGTACGGCCAGGCCATCCTTGCCGGGCAGGCGCAGGTCCAGCACCACGGCATCATATTCCTCGGCTGCCAGGCGGGCGTCGGCCTGCAGGCCATCGGTGACGTGCTCGATGACGAAGCCGCCCTGCTCCAGTGCGCGCGCCACCCAGCGGGCCAGTTCCACTTCATCTTCCACCAGCAGGATGCGCATGCCGGACCTCCTCTGCCCGCTCTCGTTATTTTGCCAGGACGCCCGTGCGTCCCGCGGGCGCCTATAATACCTCCGCCCTGCCCGGTGGGGTCCGCTGGCGTCATCGAGACCAACAACAAGGACCACGATCCGCACCACGCTCAGGTGCGCCAATCCGGCGGCACGATCCAGCGCTACGCCTCGTTCTCCGATTCCGATCCCGTGTCCACCGCGCCCCGCTACCAGCCCGATCCCGCCAACGCCACACGACGCCAGCTGTTGCTTGCCGGCACCGCGCTGGCCGCTGGCCTGCCCGCCATGGCGCAGACCGCACCGCGCGTACCGGACGGCTATCCGGCCGACTACGCCGACATCATCGCGCGCGCGCAGCGCGAGGGCGCGGTGAACGTTTACGCGTCGACCGATCTTGAAGTGGTGACGCCGCTGATCCGCGGATTCGAAGCCCGCTATCCGGGCGTGCGCGTGCGCTACCAGGACCTGAACACGCTGGACCTGCACCAGCGCTTCCTGGCGCAGAGCTCGGGCCAGGGGCCGCTGCAGCCCGGACGCGACGCGGCGCACGAGGCGTACGCCGATGTGCTGTGGAGCACCGCGATGGACTTGCAGATCAAGCTCGTCAACGATGGCCATGCGCAGCGCTACGACTCACCGGAACGTGCCGGGTTGCCGGGCTGGGCGGTGTGGCGCGACGAAGCATGGGGCACCACGTTCGAACCGGCGGTGATCGTCTATAACCGTGCGCATTTCAAGGGTGCCCATGTGCCGGGCAGCCGCAGCGGACTGGCGCGGCTGTTGCAGGAGCGTGCGCCGCAGTGGCGCGGCAAGGTGGTCACGTATGACGTGGAGCGCTCGGGCGTGGGGTATCTGCTGGCGCAGCAGGATGCGCGCATGGGCAGCGAATTCTGGTACCTCGCGCAGGCCTTGGGCCGCGCGCGCGTGCAATTGTCGCCGTCGACGTCCGAGATGATCGAACGCATCGCCAGTGGCGAACTGGTGCTCGGATATAACCTGCTGGGGTCGTATGCGTTGTCGCTGATGGAGCGCGGCGCGGGGATCGGGGTGATCGCGCCGCGTGACTACACGCTGGTGCTGTCGCGCGTGGCCTTCATCGCCCGCACGGCGCCGCGGCCGAATGCCGCGCGGCTGTGGCTTGACTACCTGTTGTCGCGCGAAGGCCAGGTGCTGCTGGGCCAGTCCACGTCGCAGCTCTATACGATCCGCAACGATACCGACAGCACGCATACGGCCAATGCGCTGGCTGAACGGCTAGGCTATGCGCTCAAGCCGATCAGCGTGGGTCCCGGGTTGCTGGCAGCGCAGGATGCACTGCGCAAGAAGGCGTTTCTCGCGCGCTGGCGCGACGCGCTCAGGAGCTGACGGCGGCCACCGCCTGCGGCTGGCGCTCGCACAACGCCGCCATTTCCGCGTCGAGCGGGGCCATGGGGCGCGGCACATAGCCCTTGCGCAGCGCTGGCGACAGGCGCAGTGTGTCGATAAAGGTGTCCGCCAGGCGCTCGGCCTCGCGGTTCAGCTCGAAATCCTCGGGCGAGAAGAGCCAGTGGGCCAGCACGCCGCCAATCGCGGCGTGGAACGCCATCACGGCCAGATCCAGTTCGAGATCGGCCGGCAACTGGCCGCGCTCCATGGCCAGGCGCAGATGTTCGCGCATCTTGACCGTGCCTTCGACGTGGGACTGGCGCTGGCGCTCGAAAATGGCACCGTTGTCCTCGACCATCTCGCATTTGTGGAAGATGATCTCGAACACGCGACGCCACTGCGGATTGGTCACGGTTTGACGGAACACAAACGCGCAGATGTCGCGAATGCCGCCCAACGGATCTTCCTGCAGGGCCGGGCGCTCAGGCGCGCAAAGCGCTTCGACTGGCAGGTTGACGCGATCGCACATGGCAGCGAACACGTCGCTCTTGTTCTTGAAATGCCAGTAGATCGCACCGCGTGTGACACCCGCCGCTTCGGCAATGTCCGCCAGCGACGGGCGTGCCACGCCACGGGCGTGAAACACGGCCTCCGCCGCATCCAGAATCCGGTTGCGCGTCTCTAGCGCTTCTTCCTTGGTACGTCTGACCATTTCCTCTTTTCCCGGGGCGGTGGTTTGCCGCCCGGGTCTCCTGACGCCCTCGCATTTGCTGCGCAGGACGGTTCTCTCCAAATTGCACGTCGGCACTGGCGGGCCGCATCGTACCGTGATTGGAACAATCGTGCTCGAAAAGCCCGAACATTCCAATGCTCGCAATTGGTGCCATGTGTTGCAAAAGGCGCCAAATTGAAAGTTTCGCTTACATACATGCGCGAATGTATCTATACTACGCGCTTGCCCGGGGTTCGGCCAAGGCGTTTTTTCACGCCATTTCTGTGACCAATTTGTCATGCCACCCGGGGTCTACCTGATTCAAGCATCACTTTTTTAGCCGCCGTATCCCTCCCCGGGGTGCGCGTGTCCCCTGACGTCACCCTGGTACGTCTGGGTCATCGCGGCAGATCTCAAATTGCCTTAATGGGGTTATCGATGAGGAAGTCCCAACGTATCCGTTGCGTAGCTGCCGCCGCTGTCGTTACCGCGACAGCCCTGGCGTTGTCCGCCTGCGGCCAGAAAGCGCCGCAGGGCGGCGCCATGCCGCCGCCGGAAGTGGGTGTGGTTACCGTCACGCCGTCTGCCGTTGCCGTCGTCAATGAATTGCCGGGCCGCCTCGAAGGCGTGCGGACCGCCGAAGTGCGCGCGCGCGTGGAAGGCATCGTGCTGTCGCGCAACTACACCGAAGGCGGCGAAGTGAAGGCCGGCCAGGTGCTGTTCCGCATCGATCCCGCCCCGTACCAGGCCCAGTTGGCGTCGGCCAAGGCTCAGCTCGAGCGAGCCGAGGCCAATGCGGTATCGGCACGTCAGAAGGCCGAACGCTACAAGCCGCTGGTGGCAGTCAATGCCGTCAGCAAGCAGGAGTTCGACGACGCCGTGGCTGCCGCCGGACAGGCCAATGCGGATATCGCCGCGGCCAAGGCTGCCGTTACCACCGCGCAGATCAACCTCGGCTACACCACGGTCACGTCGCCGATCTCGGGCCGCGTGGGCCGTGCACTGGTGACCGAAGGCGCGCTCGTCGGCAAGGGCGAAGCCACCAAGCTGACCACCGTCGAACAGGTCGATCCGATCTGGGTGACGTTCACCCAGCCAGCTTCCGAAGTGGCGCGCCTGCGTGCCGCGATCGAGTCCGGCAAGGTCAAGGGCGTGAACGGCGGTGCGCGCGTGCACCTGTATCCGGAAGCCAGCGACAAGGAATACGCCGCCACCGGCAAGCTGCTGTTCACGGACATGACCGTCGACCCGACCACGGGTGCGATCACGCTGCGGGCCGAATTTCCGAATCCCAGGCGTGAACTGCTGTCCGGCACGTTCGTGCGCGTGAAGATCGAACAGGGTATCGATGAAAACGCGCTGACCGTGCCGCAGCGCGCGCTGATCCGCAGCGCCCAGGGTGCCAGCGTGCTGGTGGTGGGCGCCGATGGCAACGTAGCCGCGGTGCCGGTCAAGGCGCCGCAGGCAATCGGTGATCGCTGGGTGGTGACCGAAGGCCTGAAGGGCGGCGAAAAGGTGATCGTGGAAGGCCTGCAGAAGGTACGACCCGGTGCGCCGGCCAAGGCGGTGCCGTTCCAGGCGCCGAAGACGGCCGAAGCGCCGGCAGCGGCACCGGCTGCTGATGCCAGCGCGCAGGGCGACAAGCCGGCGGCCGGCAAGGACGCCAAGGCCAATGACAACGCCGTGGCCAAGCAGGGCTGATCCTCCGCCTTCGACCAAGCAACATTTAGGGAGCCAGATTCATGGCGAAGTTTTTTATCGACCGGCCGGTGTTCGCGTGGGTACTCGCGCTGATCATCGCGCTGGGCGGGGTATTGGCGATCCTGCAGCTGCCGATCGCGCAATATCCCAATATCGCCCCGCCGATCATCACGGTTACCACCACCTACCCCGGTGCGTCGGCCAAGACGATCGAGGACTCGGTGGTCACGCCAATCGAGCAGGAGCTCAATGGCGCCCCCAACCTGCTCTACTACGAATCACAGAGTGAATCGTCGGGGCTGGCCACGATCAATATCGCGTTCGCGCCGGGCTCCAGTTCCGACCTGAATTCCGTCGAGGTGCAGAACCGCCTGAAGCGCGTGGAAGCGCGTCTGCCGGCGGAAGTGCGCCAACAGGGCGTGAGGGTCGACAAGGCCGGCAACAACTACATGATGTTCATCACGGTCTCGTCCAAGTCAGGCAAGTCGGACGCGATCGAACTGGGCAACTTCGTATCGGCACAGGTGGTGGACTCGGTTCGCCGTGTGCCCGGCGTGGGCGCGGCCGACCTGTTCGGTACCGAATACGCGATGCGTATCTGGCTCGATCCGGCCAAGCTGACCGGTTTCAACCTGACGCCGCTCGACGTCACGGCAGCCGTTTCGGAGCAGAACATCCAGGTCGCGGTTGGCGAACTCGGTGGCACGCCGTCGCCCTCGGGTACCGAGCTCAACGCGACCGTGAACACCGAAAGCCGGCTGACCACGCCCGAGCAGTTCGCCAATATCCTGCTGCGCGTGAACCCGGACGGTTCGTCGGTGCGCATCAAGGATGTGGGCCGTGTGGAACTGGGCGGTGCCGACTACTCGACGCTGGCCCGCATCAACGGCAAGCCGGCCTCGGCCATCGCCATCAAGCTGGCACCTACCGGTAATGCGCTGGCCACGGCCAACGCCGTGCGCGCGAAGATGGAAGAGCTGTCGCGCTTCTTCCCGCCGGACTACGAATACAGCGTGCCGTACGACACCTCGGCCTTCGTCAAGATCTCGATCGAGGAAGTGGTCAAGACGCTGCTGGAAGCCGTGGTGCTGGTGTTCCTGGTGATGTACCTGTTCCTGCAGAACTTCCGCGCCACGTTGATCCCGACGTTGGTGGTCCCGGTGGCGCTGCTGGGTACGTTTGGTACGCTGCTGGCATTCGGCTTCTCGATCAACGTGCTGACCATGTTTGGCATGGTGCTGGCGATCGGTATCGTCGTCGACGATGCGATCGTGGTGGTGGAGAACGTCGAGCGGATCATGAGCGAGGAAGGTCTCTCGCCACGCCAGGCTACCCGCAAGGCCATGGGCCAGATCACGGGCGCCATCGTCGGCATTACGCTGGTGCTGACCGCGGTGTTCATCCCGATGGCGTTCTTCTCGGGCTCGGTCGGCAACATCTATCGCCAGTTCTCGCTGTCGCTGATTTCGTCGATGGCATTCTCGGCGCTGCTGGCACTGACGCTGACCCCGGCATTGTGCGCAACGTTGCTCAAGCCGGTGGAAGCAGGCCATCACCACGAGAAGAAGGGTTTCTTCGGCTGGTTCAACCGCACGTTCGCTACGGCGTCCACGGGCTACCAGGGCCTCGTGGCGCGCATTCTCAAGCGCAGCGGCCGCTACCTGATCATCTATGCGCTGATCAGTGCCGGCGTGGTGCTGCTGTTCCAGCGCCTGCCGTCGTCGTTCCTGCCTGACGAAGACCAGGGCTACATGATCACCGTGGTGCAGTTGCCCACGGGTGCCACGCAAGAGCGCACCATCGGCGTGCTCAAGCAGATCGAGGACTACTACCTGCAGAAGGAATCGAAGGTGGTGGACCAGATGATCACGGTGGCGGGCTTCTCGTTCTTCGGCCGCGGCCAGAACGGCGGTATCGCGTTCGTGCGACTCAAAGACTGGAAGGAGCGCCCCGGTGCGGACCAGACCGCGCAGGCGTTGGTGGGCCGTGCGTTTGGCGCACTGTCGTTCATCAAGGATGCAATCATCTTCCCGCTGAACCCGCCGGCAATTTCCGAACTCGGCAACTCGTCGGGCTTTGACTTCCGCCTGCAGGACCGTACCGGTCAGGGTCACGCCAAGCTGATGGAAGCACGCAACATGATGCTGGGCATGGCGGCCAAGTCGCCGGCGCTGCAGGGCGTGCGTCCGGAAGGCCAGGAAGACGCGCCGCAGCTGCGTATCGACATCGACCGCGAGAAGGCCCGCGCGCTTGGTGTATCGGTGGCATCCATCAACTCGACCCTGTCGATTGCGTTCGGCTCCTCGTATGTGAATGACTTCATCTACGAAGGCCGTGTGCGTCGTGTGATCGTGCAGGCCGAAGGTGCCGACCGCCGTTTGCCGGACGACCTGACCAAGCTGCGTGTGCGCAACGCCAATGGCGACATGGTGGCGTTTGCTGCGTTCTCGACCTCGCAGTGGATCATGGGTTCGCCGCGTCTGGAACGCTATAACGGCATGCCGGCTGTGAAGCTGGCTGGCCAGGCCGCGCCGGGCAAGTCCACTGGTGAAGCCATGCGCGTGATGGAAGAGAACTTCGCCAAGCTGCCGCCGGGCTTTGGTTTCGAATGGTCGGGCCAGTCGTACGAAGAGCGCCTGGCCGGTTCGCAGGAGCCGATTCTCTACACGCTGTCGCTGGTGATCGTGTTCCTGTGCCTGGCCGCGCTCTACGAGAGCTGGTCGATTCCGGTGGCCGTGCTTCTGGTGGTGCCGCTTGGCGTGATCGGCGCACTGCTTGGTGTCACGTTGCGTGGCATGCCTAACGACGTGTACTTCAAGGTGGGCCTGATTGCCACGATTGGCCTGTCGGCGAAGAACGCCATTCTGATCGTGGAATTCGCCAAGGATCTGCAGGCGCAGGGGCGCAGCCTGATCGACGCGACGCTGGAAGCGGTGCATCTGCGCTTCCGCCCGATCCTGATGACGTCGATGGCCTTTATCCTCGGGGTGTTGCCGCTGGCAATCTCCACGGGTGCCGGTTCGGGCAGCCAGCGCGCCATTGGTACCGGCGTGATGGGCGGCATGATTACCGCCACGGTGCTGGCGATCTTCCTGGTGCCGGTGTTCTTCGTGGTGGTGCGTGGGCGCTTCAAGGGCAGCAAGGCCCAGCACGAGCGTGAACAGGCGCGCCTGGAAGGCCAGAAGGAAATCTGACTATGACCAAGACTTTGACCACATTGCTGCTGGTGGCCGGGGTGATGAGCGGTTGCACGCTGGCACCGCACTACGATCGCCCTGCCGCCCCCGTGGCGGGCAGCTACCCGGCCGCGCCGGATGGCTACGCCGCGGCCGAAGTGAAGACCGGTGAAACCCGCCGCGCTACCGATATCGGCTGGCGCGAGTTCTTCACCGATCCGCGGCTGCAGGTGCTGATCGCCACCTCGCTCGAAAACAACCGCGACCTGCGCACGGCGGCGTTGCGGATCGAGGAAGCGCGCGCGCAGTACCAGATTCAGCGCGCCGACCTGCTGCCCACCGTGAACGGCAACGCGAGCTTCCAGCGCGGCAAGTTCTCGGGGCTGTCGTCGGGTACGGGCCAGTCGTTCACGGGCAATATCTACCAGGTAGGCTTGTCGGTAACGCAGTGGGAGCTCGACTTCTTCGGCCGCGTACGCAGCCTGTCGAATGCGGCGCTGGCGCAGTACTTCTCCACCGAGGAGGCGCATCGCGCCGCGTATATCTCGCTGGTGTCGGAAGTGGCCAAGGCCTATCTGGCCGAACGTGCCGCAGCCGAGCAGTACGACCTGGCACGCGACACGTTGAAGGCACGCCAGGACACCTACGAACTGGCACAGAAGCGTTTCGATGCCGGTGCCACGTCGGCGCTGGATCTGCGCGACAACGAGTCGCTGGTCGCACAGGCCCGCGTGAGCGCCGCGCAGCTGGCACGCCAACGTGCGCAGGCGCAGAATGCGCTGGAAGTGCTGGTAGGCAAGCCGATCGCCGAGATCCAGAACCTGCCCGCGCCAACACGTCTTTCCGACGAACGCATCATCAGTGACATTCCCGAAGGCCTGCCTTCGGATCTGCTGACGCAACGTCCCGACGTGCGCCAGGCCGAGCAGGCGCTGTTGTCCGCCAACGCCAATATTGGCGCGGCACGCGCGGCGTTTTTCCCGCGCATCACGATGACGGCCAGCGCAGGCACCATCAGCCCGTCGTTCTCGGGACTGTTCGATTCGGGTACCGGGATCTGGTCGTTCTCGCCGCAGTTGACGCTGCCGATCTTCGACTATGGCCGCAACCTGTCGAACCTGG